>Ga0335072_10012849_pt1 | contig 11946 bp, 12 predicted proteins | sample Lox_Sample_21_FD_206725 | JGI IMG/M metagenome (GOLD analysis project Ga0335072, IMG submission 206725) | Soil microbial communities from Loxahatchee National Wildlife Refuge, Florida, United States - Lox_Sample_2.1 | ecosystem: Environmental > Terrestrial > Soil > Wetlands | place: USA...
CTGCCGTCGGAGACCGTGCTGAACTTTACGCTGCAGGCGCCGATCACGGTGGTGAAGGCGCCGGGTCCGGATGCGAACCGGCCGAAGCTGGGGGATGCGCAGTAAAGCTTCTAGCTCCTAGCTTCCAAGATCCTGATTCGACATTTTCTTTCCGTCCTGCCCGCGGCGGTTCGCGTACACTTTCTGACGCGGGCGCTCCTTCATGGCTTCCATTACAGGTCTGCTTCATACAAAGAATGACGGCTTGCGGATCGGGCGATGCCTCGAGACGCTCTATCCGTGCGACGACATTGTTGTGGTCGATCACGGATCGAGCGATGCCACGGTGCGGGTCGCGCGCACGTACGGGGCGAGAATTCTCGCGGGTGAGAACGGGGCTTCGATTGACCAGTATCTTCGATCGATTCCGGGATGGGTGTTGTGCCTTGATCCGAGCGAGTCGCTCACCGAGAGCCTGGCGGCGAGCTTGTTTGAGTGGAAGACCGGTGACGCCGGGGGTGAGGCGTTTTCGATGTTTCTGCGGGAAGAAACGGCGGCCGGGTGGGTGGAGAATCCAGCGGCTCAGACCCGACTGGTCCCCCGTAGTTGGGAACGGTGGAATGGCAGGTTTCCCGTGCATGAGCCTGCAGCGGTTGCGTTAGAGGGGGAGCTTTTGCGATTTGTGTTCCCGTAGGATCCTGCAGCTTTCCGCAAATGGGCCAGTCCTCAGAAGTCACAGATAGTTGTGATCTTCATCACATTCCACTTCAGTTTCGCGTCTTAGACTTCTCTGTTGTCGAGGTGGGCCTCGAGTGCCCCTAGGAGGAAGAGATGCGTGTAATGAAATTCATCAGTCTCGCTGTAATTGTAGTCATGATTTCGGCTCTGGCGGTGGCGCAACAGGCGCCAGCGGCGAGCGCACCCGTTGTAAAGCACGTTCCCATCACGAATGCCCCGTCGAATTCGGGCAAGGAAATGTTCGTGAGTTATTGTGCGGTTTGTCATGGAACCGATGGCAAGGGCGCAGGCCCGGCGGCAGCGGCAATGAAGACTCCGCCAGTCGACTTGACTGTTCTGGCGAAGAACAATGGCGGGAAGTATCCCGCAGCGCATGTGGCGGCGGTGATCCACGGACAGGCTTCCCTTCCATCGCATGGCAGCCAGGATATGCCGGTGTGGGGACCGCTGTTTTCGAGCATTAGCCAGGGTCATGAGGGTCAGGTTCAACAGAGAGTGTCGAATCTGGTGAACTATATCGATACTCTGCAGGCGAAGTAGGACTCGGGCGGGCCAAGTTGCGGTGATGACGGCTCGGGGCGCACGGAGCGCGCCGGGCCGTCTGGATTACGGTGGGGTCGGCCTGTTTCTACTACAAGGAAGGGGTCACGGGGGCGAGACACCCCCGCGACAGCCGGCGGGACGCCGGCGCTACGGTTTGTTCGCCGCTACGCTGCCCCCGCTTCGCTGTTCGTGACTACAACACGCTCTAACTCTGCTTTGGTCAATGGCTTACTGGGGGTTGGCCGAGTGGACAGTGACTTCGGTACCTTAGTCCTCGCGCGGTTCATCGACTTATAATCCACTCAAGATCAGGGAACATCTGCGTTCTGCAGGGGGACGTGCGTCTGGCGCGTGTTTCGCTGTGAGATCGTCCCTGTTCGACGATTGAGTATCGAATGGATCCTGTTTTCGCATCGGCGATATTTGTTCTCGGACTGGCCTTTGGCAGTTTCCTGAACGTATGCATTTATCGCCTGCCCTTGGGATTATCGGTGATCAGGCCGCGGTCGGCGTGTCCGAAGTGCAAGCAAGGAATCGCGTCGTACGACAACATTCCGGTGCTGAGTTGGCTGATCTTGCGCGGGCGTTGCCGGAATTGCAAGACCAGGATTTCGCCGCGCTATTTGATGATCGAGTTGCTGACGGGCGTTCTGTTTCTGGCGTGCTACTGGCATTTTGGACTGACGATTTCGACGCTGAAGTATTGCACGTTCGCGTTCCTGCTGCTGGGGCTGATTTTTACCGACGCGGAGACCAAGCTGTTGCCCGACAAGATGACCCTGCCGGGACTGGCGCTGGGACTGGTGTTCAGCCTGATCGTTCCGGTGAGTGATTTGGCGTCGCAGTTTCTGCCGGGAATGGTGAGTCTGCCGTTCAGCGACGATGTTTCGATGCGGCTGCTTTCGCTGCTCGACTCCTTCTTAGGCGCGGCGCTGGGGGCCTCGTTCATCTACGGGGCGGGCGCGGTTTACTTGCGCTGGCGTGGCACGGAAGGCATGGGCTTCGGCGACGTGAAGCTGATGGCGATGGTGGGCGCGTTCCTGGGAATGAAGCTGACCGTGTTCACGATTTTCACCGCGTCGCTGGCGGGCTCGATGTTTGGCCTGACGACGGTTGTGGTGGTCTGGGTGAAACGCACCCATCGCTTCGCGAAGCGGCTGGCGAGCGCGCGGGCGCGGCAGCGCGGATGGCAATCGGCGCAAATGGTTCTACGTTTTTATCAGATGCCGTTTGGTGTGTTTCTGGGCAGCATGGCGCTGGTCGCATTTTTCTTCGGCAACCAGTTTCTGCGCTGGTATGGGAGGCTCTGGTGAAAGTCCTTGCCAATCCGGTGATTCTGCGCGCGGCGGTTGTATTTTTCTGCGCGACATTTTCCTTCCTGCTCGGGTTGATTTTCATTCGCCTGCTGCGCAAGAGCATCACGGAGGATGCGGAGATTTCGTCGGAGGCGTCGCCGTCGCTGGAAACGCTGCCTATGCATCTCTACAACACGGTGATCCAGCAACTGAAGCAGCAGAAGCAGGAGTTGCAGGTGCAGTCGCAGGCGGAGCAACAGCGCGCGCGTACGACCGAGAATTTCAGCCAGGCGGTCGTTTCTAATCTCTCGAGCGGCGTACTCGTGTTCGGATTGAATGGACTGGTGAAGACAAGTAATCCCGCTGCGAAAAAGATTCTGGGCTTCGCATCGGCAACGGGAATGAATGCGGAAGACATTTTTCGCGGCGCGGTGATCAGCCGTCCTCATGCGGCGGGCGGGTTGCTCCGCGATGAGTCGATCGAGGAATCCAGCGACGCCGGGCCGGATCAGGCAGCGGACGAACCGGTTTGCCTGTCCGATGAAGTCGACGCTGTGCTGCGCGAAGGCGGCAACCGGCGGCAGGTTGAAGCGGAATACGAGACTCCAGCAGGCGACAGGCGGTTCATCGCCGTCACAGTATCTCCGGTGCCGGCGGGAGATGGAAGTCTTCTCGGTGCCGCGTGCATGATCAACGACCTGAGCGAACTGGATCGCATCCGGCGGCAGCAGGAACTGCATGGCGAGATTTCGGCGGAGATGGCGCTGCAGTTGCGCACTTCGCTGGCCACGATTTCCGGCTACGCGCAACAATTGGCTAGCAATCGCGATCCGGAACTGGCGAAGCAACTGGCGGCGGATATTGCGGAAGAAGCCGCGACGCTGGATCGCAGCATCGGCGGATTTCTGACAGAGAAACGGGCGGCGCAGAGTGCGGCCGCAGGAGCGGGCTCAAAGAATTCGTAAGGAATAAGGAAGAGATCGGCGCCGGGCGGCGGCTGCTCTGCGGTGAAACAGACTTTAAGGGAAAAAGGTGGAGGCTATGAAACGTATCGCATGCAGTGGAATCGGACTCGTGCTTTCTCTTGGACTGCTCGGCCTTCCGGCTGGCGCGCAGACACAGGGCCAGTCGAATTCGCAAAGCGCGACTTCGGGCTCATCGCTGGGCGACTATGCCCGGCAGATCCGCAAGGCTCCGAGCGCCACGGCGAAGCCGAAGGTATTCGACAACGACAACCTTCCGACCGACGACAAGCTGTCGATCGTAGGACCGGCGCCGGCGGCAACAGCGACCGATGCGTCGGGCGAATCCAAGCCGGCAGAGTCCGGTGCGGGCGCGAGCCAAACGCAAGCGCCGGGCGAAACCAAGGGCGCGGAGGTGAAGCCTCCCGATACGAAGATGACGGCGAAGACTCCCGAGGAAGAAGAAGCGGCGAAGCAGGCTGCATGGAAGCAGTGGGGCGACAAGATCGCGGCGCAAAAGGATCAGATCGATCTGATGACGCGCGAACTCGACGTGCTGCAACGCGAATATCAGATTCGGGCGGCGGCGATGTACGCCGATGCCGGCAACCGCATGCGCAACGAGGCGGACTGGGATAAGCAGGACGCGCAATACAAGCAGCAGATCGCCGACAAGCAGAAAGCGCTCGACGATGCCAAGCAGAAGCTGGAAGACATCCAGGAAGATGCGCGGAAGGCGGGAACGCCGGCGTCGGTGCGGGAGCCGTAGGGAATCGTTTCGCGGGACTTTGAGCGCCGGAGAAATCCGGCGCTCTTTTTATTTTGGCGGGCTGGGCTGGAGAGCGCTTCCTTCGATTCGCGGACGGACGAAGGCGTCCGGCGGCCGCTCGGACTTGGGGGCGAGACGCCCCCGCGACAGCCGGCGGGACGCTGGCGCTACGGAAACACGGCGCCGGTATTTGACAACTGTTTCAATTGGCGGATTTGTTTCAGGTGGTGGCGGCCGTGGATCAGGTGGAATTTTCGCCATTGGGCGGCAGTGAGCGGGCCGAGAAAGACATGATCGAGCAACTTCTCGTTCCTCCCAAACTGCTGCTGGCAGCGCGTGATCATCTCATCCATCTCGGCGATCTTCGGGCCAATTTCGGCCAGCACTTTTTCCAGCGGCAGGCCGCGTGGACGCGCGAACTGCGGCGCTTCCCTGCCGGAGGGCAGATAGCCGAATCCGAGCACGAGCAGCGCGCGCCCGCGATTCGACCAGTTTGAAGCGGAGGGCTTCCCTGCCGACATGAATCTCTCGAATCCCTTCATCGTGCCGGTGTAGGTCAAATACAAATGCTCGAGGACTTCGGCGATGCACCACTTTTGCGGCGGATGCCAGGCGAGTTGCTCCGGCGAGAGTCCGGCGACCGCAGAAGCAAGTTCCCGTTGCAAGGTCTGGAGGCGAGGGTCCACGAGTGTCACTTACCTTTTCCGCCGCTTCGGGTAGAATGATGCGGCAAACAAAAACCAGAAAGTTATTACAGGAAGGATGCCATGAAGACGGCCAGCCTTGCCCGCTCGAATTCCGCCGCTGCGGCGGAAAAGCCGGGAATGTGTTTCTTTTCCGTTTCGCGTCGACGAACGGCGCCACCCCAATGGATTTATGCCGGATGCTCGGCGATTCTCTTTTTGCTGTTCCTGCTGACCGGATGCTCGTCGGATTCGGGTAAGCCAGCGGAGCCGGCGAAGCCGGAAGTGAAGGGTCCCGAGCTGATTACGGCGCGCGCGGCGTTCCAGAAGTTGTACGTTGCGGCGCGCGGCTGGAACCAGGACGCGAAGCCGTATCGCCTGGAAGCGATTGTAACCAGCGACGGCAACGGGCAAGACGGCAAGTGGGCGGTATGGCGCGGGAGTTTCGCGTCTGAGAGCAAGCGCTCCGAGAAATCGTATACGTGGTCGGGCAGCGCCGCCGAAGGCGCGCCGGATCGTGGCGTCAATCCTGGCGTCGAAGATAGTTACAGCCCGTCCAATTCCTCGACACAAGTTTTTGACATGGGCTTTCTGAAAATCGATTCGGACCAGGCATTTGCCGAGGCGCAGAAACATGGCGGCGACAAGATTCTCGAGAAAGATCCGAAGACGCCCGTGTTTTACGTTTGCGACTGGAACCACAACACGAATCAACTGATCTGGCACGTCATCTATGGAGCCGCGCGCGATGCTTCGAAGCTGACCGTGGCGGTCAACGCCTCGACAGGCGAGTTCATCCGGGTGGAGAAGTAGGACCTGCCTACCGCTTTTTCCCGCTGAGTTTCAACCGCAGAAATCTGGAGGCGGTGCGCCTCGTTTGTTGTTTTTCCGTTATTGCTTTCCGCGGTGGTTATCTTCCTGGTGTTTGATCTGGGCCTCGATTTGAGAAAAAAACTGGTGCAGAGCCTTGGCTGAGGCGATGGCGCGCTTCAGATTGTGAGGCTCGCCAAAAGCTACTATGTCGTGCGCAGAATACTGGAGACGAACACGATCGGCGGCACATTGCGCGCTCAACAACTCCACCGCAGAGGCGGCGAGGTCCGCCTTCAGACGGTTCACATCAATCTGCTTTTTAACTGCTGCACCCATCTACTGCTCCTTATTTTTGGGGGATGTACGCAGGGAGGTCCCGGATCCGTTATGGGAGGACTGCCTTTTTCACGGACCGGCGGGACCCACCCCTGCGATGTCGTTCAGTTGTTGCTGTGTGGATAGAGTATACAGCGTTAGTTATACGCCGTGCAACTAATTTGGTAGCGCCAGTTGCATCTCTCGGGAGTTGGTCTCTTACGAATTGTCGGAGGGCTTTTGCGCGAGGTTCTCTTGATCGCGAAGATTTGAACTGCGGGCTTTCTGAACTGCATCGCTATGCAGGTTCGTTTTGACTTTGCCATTGGGTGTGAAATCTGCATCTGATCTCCAACCATGGTTTCATGATTTAGGAGGAGCATTGCCGCGGCATCCTGACCCTGAACTCGAGCAGCGCATTCTAGAAGCGGCCTCGCGACTGTGGGCGCGCGGCGGCGAGAAAGCGCTCACCATGCGCGCCGTCGCCAAGGCGGCGGGCACGACCACGCCCACGGTGTACGAGCGCTATCGCCATCGCGACGACATTCTTCGCGCACTGCGGCTGCAGACGAGGAGCCGACTCTTCGCGGCCCTCAGCCGCACGCGGACGGTGCAGGAGGCGGTGCACGGACACCTGGAGTTTGCCCTCGAATACAGACATGCTTACGAAGTTCTGTTTGACGGCGTAGCCAAGCCTCCTTCGCTGTACGAGCCCTGGCCCTCGTTCAATCTGATACGAGAGCGGCTGGCGCAGCGACTGGGCGGGAGTCCGCGGGAGCATTCGCGGATGATGCTGGCGATCTGGTCTCTGCTGCATGGCGCGGCCATGCTGATGATCCGCGGCGGCTTCGAAGACGCGCTGCGTACGCAGACGATTCACGCGTGCTCGGATGCGATCGAGGCGATCATTGTTTCGGCAGAGCTTGCGACGGGGCGGCCCGGGAAGCGGTCTTCCTCGCGGCCAGCCTCCCGGCTATCGTCCCGACCGTCCTCCCGTACGGTCGGCTTCGGCTGCTCCGGACCGAAGTGGCCTTCCAATCTGATTCTTGGCGAAGGCAGGCAGAGCCGGGTGGGAAATGGAAACGGAGGGAAACGCAAGGCTAACTCTAAAGCTGGGCGGCGCCCGCTGAGGAATTCCTCGTGAGGCCTTACTTCGCGGCCTTATCGTCGACGGTCTTCAAACGCTCGACTGCCTTTGTCACCTTCTCCGACTCAGGACCGTGGGGCAGAATTCTCAGATAGCTTTCGTATTCCTCTAGCGCTTCGCCAGGAAGATTCAGCTTTTCCAAACAAATCGCCAGGCGGAGCGTGGCCACGGCGTCGTTGTCTTTGTACAGCAGCGCTTCGCGGTAGCGGTCTTCGGCGGCGCGATAGTTCTTGCGCTTGAAATAAAAGTCGCCCACTTCCACATCCTTGGCAGCCTTGTGCGGATCCCAGCGATGGGTCGCACCAGAGCCGCGATCTTCGAGAGTGGAGGACTCTTCTTCGTTGAGAACGGTCTCGGCGCTCTTGGGATGAGCCTTGGCGTCGTCGACGGGAGGGCTGAGATCGATCTGCGTGTCTTTACTGGAACTGGTGCCCGGCTGGTTGCTCAGTTCGTCAGCGTAGACGCGATCGGAGCGCGGGGGCTCCAGATTCGCAGGTGGAGGAGCCGACTTGGAAGGCGGCACCGACGCCTGGGCCGGCGATTCGGAGTTCTGGGGAGCGGAAGAGTTCGTATTCTGGGCCCAGACGGCCAAACTGCATGCAAGCAACGAAATCAAAAACAAACTACGCATAATTTATTTTACAGCGCGGCATGCGTCTCACGGAATGCCTGCAGGCATTTACGCGCGGTGTCGAACTCGGAGAAGCGGCTTCCTTCCTGCTCGACCAGGTAGTACTCGACTCCGCCAACGCTTTCAGCAGCCCGAAAGATTCCCTTCCAATCGGCCCTGCCTTCTCCGAACAGGACTTTGTAACCCTTGTCGGGATCGGGAGACCAGTCCTTACAATGGATGGACCTTATGCGTCCCGGGTTGGCTTGAATCCAGGTCACGGGATCGGCGCCGCCTTCGATGCAAGTGCCCACGTCGAGCTGCAGCATGACGGTGGGCTTGGTGTTCTTGGCAAGAATGTCCATCGGACGCTGTCCGTCGACGGTGGCCCACTCTGCCTGATGATTGTGGTATCCGGCCTTGAGTCCAGAGGGCTCGAGTTTTTCGGTGGCGGAGTTCAGCGTATCGGCGACGGCCTTCCATCCGTCGAGGCCGGTCTTAGGATCGGTCCAGGCGAGGACGAGGTACTTGCATCCGAGGATCAGATTCAGGTCGCGCGCGCGGTCGATGTTTTTGGCGGCGAGATATTCCGCGTTGTTGTGCGTCGAGTAGCAGCGGATGCCGAGATCATCCAGCAACTTGCGCATGTCCTTCGCTTTCGCGTCGGTCCACTCGAAGTAGGGAGAGTAGAATTCAACGGCCTGATATCCCATTTGCGCGACCGTGCGGATCGTGCCCTGAGGATCCTGCTTGAGCGCGTCGCGGACAGAGTAGAGTTCGAGGCCGACGGGGATCGACGGCGTGGCCGCGGAGAAAGCGACTCCGCGAAACGCCCACGGCAGCGCGGCGGACAGCGCCAAAAACGAACGGCGGGAGAAGGTTGTGGAAGGCATGGAGGCCATCGTACTCCTCGGTGGGCAACGACTCCAGAGTCGCGAGGCGCTCCGTCTGAATTGCGCTTGAACATAGGCTCTTCAAAAACAACTTCATCGCAAAGGTCGCTAAGAAACGCCGCGAAGGAAGAGCAACAGATCAGAAGACAAGAATCAGGCGGAGACCATTCGAAGGAAAAAAAGCAGGCCGCTCAGGGGGAGGCGTTGAGCGGCCTGGTTGGCGAAGTCCTCCGGGGAGGAGGGTAAACTCTGATTACATGGACGACGGATTGCTGGCCTGTCCCGTCGTGGCTGGCGCTGCCGGCGCGTTGCTGTCGACCGAGTTGGTCATGAGGCGAACGTCGACGCGGCGGTTATCAGCGCGGCCTGCGGAGGTTTTGTTCGTCTCCACCGGCTTATCTTTGCCCAAGCCGATCACGTAAATCTTGTGTGCCGGCACGTTGTATTTCGACGCCAGGTATTGGATGACGGAATTCGCGCGGCGCTGGCTCAGATCGTAGTTGTAATCAGCCGGGCCTACGGAATCCGTTCCGCCCTCAAGCGCGATAATGTATCCCTTGGTCGAGGCGATGCTGCCCGCGAGCTGATCGAGCGCCTGCTGCGCTTTCGGGGTCAGGTTGTCTTTGTTGAAGCCGAACTTCACGGAGGTCTCGGCGACGGCGTGATAGTTGTCAAGATTGGCGACCGTATTGGTCAGCACGCTGACGCGGCCGTTGGCAGCATCGGCCATCTGCTGAGCCTGCGTGGCATTCTGCCCGGCGGTCTGCGCCTTCTGCTCGACGTCAGCAGTCTTGGCGTTCACGGCGGCGATGCCGGCCTGGGCGCGCGCGTCAACGTCTTTGATGTCCTTGCTGTTCTTCGCAGTCAGGTCGTCGAGTTCATTTGTCTTGTTGATCAGTGGCGTCGTCTGTTGCTTTACGTAGTTCTTGCTGGAGCAGCCGACGGTGGCCACCATGCTGGCTGCCAGGCAAATCACTAACGAAGTGCGATTCATAGGGTGAGGCTCCTTATCGATCTTTTACGGCGCGCTCCGGGTCGCCCCGCGCGCGAAATCTCTAATTTGATGCCCTGGGAAAGACTGTTTGCTGCCTTACAAGTTCCGCTGCTACTTTTGCACGGGACATACCAGTGTTCCGAAGTGGGATTGGCTGATGTAAGTATATCCGTTTTCAATGGCTTGAGTGACAAAACCACGGTGGTCAGACCACCGCACCCTCTCCGCCGGAACGCAAAGCCAACATACAGAATGGAAATTTTATACGGTCCGGCTCAGATTCAGGGTTGGGCCGGGCAGACCATCTTTCGGGCGCGAATGCCGGCAGGCTCCGCAAAGGCGGGTGCGCAGAGCCGCTGCGGCAGACCGATCGCGGATCGGCTTGTACGAGAGTTAGCTTTGCGCAAATTGTATGGTATCCGCTATGTCTTCAGGCAATCAAGTGGCGTTGCTGATATTCTGGGAAAATCCCCATGCGTCTGAAGTCAGTTCTGCTGCTCTGCCTTTTTTCTGCCAGCGCGCTAGGCCAGCAATCACCGTCTTCTGCGGCGGCGCCGGCCACAGCGCCGATTCCGGCGCGGAACGAGACGGTGATCGTCACGGGAACGTACATCCCGGTACCGCTCTCGGAGAATGACCGTTCCGTCGAATCGCTCGATGCCCGGCAAACACCACTGCTCTACACGGCGGCCTCGGATTATCTGCGCCTTGATCCGACCGTCGATCTGCAGCAGCGTGCGCCGAACGGCGTGCAATCGGATTTGTCCATTCTCGGTTCGACGTTCGCTGAAACTTTAGTTCTGCTGAACGGATTGCGTCTGAACGACGCGCAGACCGCACACCATGACATGGACATCCCAGTGCCGATCGAGGCGATCTCGCGCATCGAGGTTCTGCACGGCGCGGGCTCGACGTTCTACGGCTCCGATGCGATGGGCGGAGCGGTCAACTTTCTCACCGCGCCGACGAAGGCCACGGAGATTCGGCTGCTTGCGGGCCTCGGCAATCAGGGATTCAACCAGCAGCATGTTTTCGCGTCGTTTCTTGTGCGCAACTGGTCGGAGACGATTGCGGCGGATCGCGATTTTTCTACTGGCTTTATTCCGGATCGCGACTATCGGAATACCGTAGCGTCGTCAGAGACGAGGTTCAAATCAGCGCTGGGCACAACGGATGTCGTCTTCGCAGGCAGCGACCGTCCGTACGGCGCCGACCAGTTCTACGGCGACTTTCCTTCGTGGGAGCGCACGAAGAATTGGTTCGCTTCCGCGCAACAGGATCTCGGCGAGGAGACCAGCGCCGCTTTCGGGTATCGGCGGCATAGCGACGAGTTCATTTTGTTTCGCGACGATCCGACGATCTACGAAAACAATCATGTCGATGACAGCTGGCAAGGGGCGCTGCGCCGGCATCAGCCGTTGCGCGACAACACGACGCTCTCGTACGGCGCCGAGGCCGAGGGAGACTCCATCGCCAGCAACAACCTGGGCGACCATGCTCGCAACCGCGAAGCCGTTTATGCGAATCTCGACTTTCGCGCGCTCGGGCGATTCTCGCTTTCGGCTGGGGCGCGGGAAGAATTTTTCAGCGGCGGCACCTCGGTCTTTTCGCCTGCGCTCGCCGGCGGGCTGTGGGTGAAGAGCAAGGTCAAGCTGCGCGCAAGCGTCAGTCGCGGATTCCGGCTGCCGACTTACACCGATCTTTATTACTCCGATCCTGCAAACGTTGGAAACCCGCTCCTGAAGCCGGAATCGGCGTGGAGCTTCGACGCGGGCGCGGACTGGAATCCGACGGGCCGCATTTCGGCTGGCTTAACTTTTTTCCAACGCTGGGACCACAACCTGATCGACTACGTGCAGTTCACGCCCGGCCAGCCCTACCAGGCGACGAACATCGACAACCTGCACTTCACCGGCGTGGAGGCGAACATGAAAGTTCGTCTGCCTCACGAGCAGGAGATTGAACTCGCATATACATTTCTGCACGGCGACCACGCGCCGCTGCCCGCGGGAGAAGTATCGCGCTATGTATTCAACTATCCATCGAACGAAGCAGTCTTCAGCTGGATCGGCGCGTGGCGCGACTTGCTTGTTGCGCGCACTCGCGTAGGCATCACGCAACGATTCGAGCAGGGCGCCTATCCTGTGTGGGATCTCGCGGTCGCGCGCAAAAGCGGCATCGTGCGTCCTTATCTTCAGTTGGCGA
>Ga0335072_10012850_pt1 | contig 11945 bp, 9 predicted proteins | sample Lox_Sample_21_FD_206725 | JGI IMG/M metagenome (GOLD analysis project Ga0335072, IMG submission 206725) | Soil microbial communities from Loxahatchee National Wildlife Refuge, Florida, United States - Lox_Sample_2.1 | ecosystem: Environmental > Terrestrial > Soil > Wetlands | place: USA: Florida...
TAGATAGAAGCTTTCCTGCGCACCTCGAACGCTGCCGAATTCGACGCGCGCACGACGGTGAGCTTCCTCGACGTCCAGGCCTTCTGCGCGCAGCTCGTCAGCTTCGAGTTCGAGGTGGGACCGGATTTCTTCGGCGAAATCGTCAGCACTCCGCTTGCGCCTGAACATCGTTTAGGCCTCCTTCCCCTGCGGCTCGAGTATCAGCCCCATGGCGCGGGTAAGCCGTTTCCATTGCGCCGATTTCTCGAGCAATTCGCTGCGGCCCTTCGGAGTAAGCGAATAGAAGCGCGCCTTGCGGTTGTTTTCACTCACGCCCCACTTAGCTTGGATCAGCTTTTTATCTTCCAGCCGCTGCAACGCGAGATAGAGCGAGCCGTGATCGACAAACAAGACCTCTTCCGACTGGCGCTGGATGGAGCGCGCTACTCCCTGGCCGTGACAAGGGCCCAGCAAAAGGGTTTTCAGGATCAGCAGGTCAAGGGTGCCTTGCAAAAGAGCAATGCGATCGTCAGTTTCTTGGGTCGGCATACGACATGAGTATGCGCGCCTTTGGGTCGGATGTCAACAGAAGGACAAAAGGACAAGGGATTAGGGATTAGCTGGTTGTCGAACCAGGCCGGTCTGCACCGGCCTCGGGGCAGGCTTGGTGATTGGAGTCGGCGTCCGCAATGGATTCTGCTGGTGCGGAATCATGGGAGTGGGAGCCGCCGGCTTGGCAGGCTGTCTTGCCGAGGCTTGCAGCATTGGTGGCTGCTCCGTATCGCCCGGGAATTGCTCATCGTCTTTCCCGGCGATGGCGACTTTCATGATTTGCATCCAGATGGGCAGGGCGGCGCGAGCGCCGGTCTCTTTTTCGCCGAGGGACTGCCTGCTGTCGTAGCCGACCCAGACGCCGCAGCTGACCGATGGCGAGAAGCCGATGAACCATGCGTCGGTGAAATCGCTGGTGGTGCCGGTCTTTCCGCCGAGAGGATGATTCATCTGCGCAACGACGGCGCCGGTTCCATGCGCCGTGACGGCGCGGAACAGTCCAATCATGGTGCGGGCGGTTTGCTGGCTGATGATTTCGTCGACCGCGGGCGCATCTTCCCACAACGTGATGCCGTCGGCGTTGGTGACCTTACGAATGAGGCGCGGCTTCACGCGGATGCCGTCGTTGGGGAAGACGGAGTAGGAAGTGACCTGCTCCTGGAGCGTGATTCCGGCTGCGCCCAGTGCGATGGGCAAGTACGCGGGGATGTCGGACGTGACCCCAAAGCGGTGCGCCATATCGATGACCTTGCGAATACCGACGCGGGCCGCAAGCTTGACGGCTGGAACATTGCGCGATTCCGCAAAGGCGTTCGTGATTGTCATCGCACCTTTGAAGTCGTTTTCGTAATTATGCGGCGCATATCCGCCGAAATTCACCGGCGCATCGACGATGATGTCGTCGGGCTTGACGCCATCTTCAATTGCAGTCGTATACACGTAAGGCTTGAAGCTGGAGCCAACCTGGCGTTCTGCCTGCGTGGCGCGATTGTACTCAGAAAGCGCGTAGTCACGGCCACCGATCATGGCGAGGACGTCGCCGGTGGTGTTGTCCATAGCGAGTACGGCTCCCTGCGCGCCAGAATCCTGCTCTAGTGTGGCTCGACGCGCGGAACCCTCCATGGCGTCGGCGAGATGAACGTAGATAATGTCTCCGGGTTTGACCAGGACGTCGCCGCGTCTTTGTCCTGTCCAAGACCAATCTTCGGGGAGCAGAACAATCTCATCGGAGCCAACGCGGGCATGAATTTGAAGCTGCTGAACGCGGGTGACGAGAGCGTGGACGTAATCGCCCGCGTGCCAGGCGGTGGCCCAATCGGGATGGCGGTAATCCTCGAGCGTATTGCCGTCGGCCAGCACGTTTTCGAGTTTGCCCTTCCAGCCATGGCGACGCTCATAGGCAACGAGGCCATCGGCGAGGGCCTTGTTCGCAGCCTTTTGCAAATCGAGATCGAGAGTGGTATCGACGCGAAGGCCGGCCTCGTGGACCTGTTCGGAACCAAACTTCCTTTCCAGTTCGCGACGCACTTCCTCCTGGAACCACGGCGCGACGGACATTTCAGGCTGATTGATATGGAGACCTAATGGAGAGAGGCGTGCTTGCTCCTCCTGTTGATGCGTGATAACGCCATCAGACTCCATCTCGCTGAGAACCAGGTTGCGGCGGCGCAGCGCTTTCTCAGGATTGATGAGCGGCGAGTAGGCGACCGGGCCTTTGGGCAGCCCTGCGAGCAGCGCAGCTTCGGTTAGATTCAGATCCTTGGCATGCTTGCTGAAATAGAACTCCGATGCGGCTTCAAAGCCGTACATGCCGCTGCCGAGGTAGATCTGGTTGCCATAGAGAGTGAAGATTTGTTCCTTGGTAAAGGCGCGCTCGATCTGGACGGCGAGATAGGCTTCCTCAATCTTGCGAGTCATGGTTCGATCGGCGGAGAGGAACAAATTGCGGGCCAGCTGCATAGTGAGCGTGGAAGCACCCTGCGCGCGGCCATGGCTGCGGATATCGTGGATGACCGCACCGGCAATGCGGAGCACGTTGATGCCCCAATGGGATTCGAAGTTTTTGTCTTCGATGGAGATGACTGCCTGGCGTAGTACGGGCGCGAAATCGTCATAGTTAACGACGATCCGCTTCTCCAGCGCGAAGGAACCGATGATGCGCCCCTTGCTGTCGTAGAGGTCCGTCATAGTCGACGGCCGGAAGCGCTCGAGGTCGTTGATTTGCGGCAGATTGGCCGAGAAAACCAGCATCAGGCCGCCAAGCGACCCGGTAACAATGGCCAGAAACAGCAAAGTCAGGAAAGCAAACTTGCCGGTGAGCTTGCGCCGGCCGCGGTTCGGGGAGGGCGGAACGGGTTTGGGCTGCAGTCGATGAGTACGGCCAAGGCCGCGCGATTCGACCGACTGTGCAGGAGGGGCAGCCAAGACAAACCTCGTCGGCATTCCTCTCGATCTGACCGCGCCAAAGCGCAGAGATGAACGGGGATGCCCTTCTTCAAGGCTAGCACGGTTCTGGAGGAACCGCAGGCGCGGCCCCATGGGAACGAACCACGCCCTGCAAGGCTGGAATTGGGGCTAGCTGTTCTTGGCTTTCAGCAACTCGAGAGCCTTATTGAGCGGCTCATCCGTCTTGCTGGGTGGAGCGGTCTCGTCATCGATCTCATCATCGCTGTTTTCACCGACCAGAACCGTCGGCGCAACCGCCTCATCCTGGATCTTCTTGCCGTCAGGGCCCTCGAATTTTGCCACCGTCAGCAGAAGAGCAGAGCCATCCGGCAGTTCGATGGTCTTCTGGACCGACCCTTCGCCGAATGTCCGCTCACCAACGACGTCGCCGCGCTTATCCCCTTCAATCGCGTCCGCAGCCAATTCGGCCGCACCGTAGGTACCACGGTTCACCAGCACGGCAACCGGTGCACTGGTAAGGAATTTCGAGGGATCGGCGGCAAAGGTCTGCTTGGGAAATTTCTGGCCTTCCAGAGTGGCCAGCGTTCCCTGATTGATGAAGAAGTTGGCCAGGCGCATTCCCTGATCGGAATCACCCTGAGAGACGTCGCGCAGGTCGAGCAAAATCTTCCGCGATTTTCCGGACGCCTTGATCTTTTCGGCGATCTCATCCACCCGCGCTGTGGTCAGGGCTCCGGGCTTGAGGTAGAGAATGCTGGAGTTTTCGTATTGCTGCTCGTTGAGCGACGGGGGAGAAATGATGGTGCGTGTCAGCGTGAGCTTGTCCGGATCGGGCTTGCGTGGGCGAACGACCGAGATGGTAACAGTGCTGCCAGCTTTGCCTTCGAGCATCATGCGAATGACCGCCAGCGAGAGTTCGCGAGTGGAGGTATCGCCGATTGACTCGATCACATCCCCATCGGTGAGGTGTTCGTGGTCGGCGGGCGAACCCTGGGCCACAGTGACGATGGTGGCATAGCCGTAGCGCTTTGAGACCGTGACGCCGATCTGGGCAACGCCAGAGGTGGGCCGATCTTTATAGATCTTGTACTCGGTCGGAGTGAGGTAGCTGGAATCGGCATCGAGCGACTCGAGCAGGCCGTGGAGGGCGCCGGTGGTGACCGTGTTGATATTCGGTTCGGTCACGTAGTCACTCTGGATTCTCTTGAGGACCTCCGCGTAGACGTGCATCTGGCGATATGCGCCATCCTGTTCGCCTCCGGCATGAACGCCAAACATGCCGAACTCGCCCAGGGCGAACCCAAGGCCGAGGGCCACGAAAATTGTTGCTGCTAAAACGAAGGCCAGTCTTTGGAAGAATCGGGACACACACACCACCGGAATGGCCCCTCTAGGGGAAGCGGGCCAGTCACAATCTTTAGACGCAATGATACCGCAAGCGGTGTTGTTTAAGGGTTCAGGGATCCGAAACCAGGGATCAGTAACGACCAACAAAAGTAATTGAAGACGAGTAAATGGGCGGTTAGGGCTGGTGGCGGGGGAGAGGATCGAACTCTCGACCTTGGGGTTATGAATCCCACGCTCTAACCATCTGAGCTACCCCGCCGGTGAAAGCGGCTTAACGCTTCGCCATTCTTGATGATACGGGGCAAAGAAGGTGAGGTCAATTGCACGGCCGACCTGAGCCGGCAGCAAGAAGACGGCTCCCAAGGCGAATCTTGTAGACTCGCGTGCATGAGCAGTTTGCGGATTGTCGGGGTCATTCCGGCGCGGCTCAGTTCGACTCGACTGGAACGGAAGGTTTTGCGCGAAATCGCCGGACGCCCGATGGTGGAGTGGGTTTGGCGAGCCGCGGCGGGCAGCGGGCAGATGGATCCGGTCGTAGTGGCAACTGACTCGGATGAGGTGGCCGATGTGTGCCGCCAACGCGGAATTCCGGTGGCGATGACATCTCCAAACTGTGCCAGCGGATCGGACCGGGTGCGCGAGGCGGCGCGCCAGATCGATGCCGATATTTACGTCAATATCCAGGGGGATGAGCCGACGTTGACGGCAGAATTCTTCCCGCCATTGCTGGATTTGTTTGCCCGGCCCGAAGTGCAGGTGGCTACGCTGGCGGTGCGATGCCCGGCCCAGGACATCCATAACCCGAATGCGGTGAAGGTAGTGACGGCACTGGACGGCAAGGCTCTGTATTTTTCACGCGCCACGATTCCCTATGACCGCGACCAGGGCGGATTTGCGGGATACCGCAAGCACCTTGGAATCTACGCCTATCGCAAGGAAACGTTGGAGAAGTTCGCGGAGCTTCCGCCGGGGTGGTTGGAGTCGGTCGAGAAACTGGAGCAGCTACGGCTCCTGGAGGCGGGGATTGACATCTATGTGGCAGGCGCACCCGCGGACACGATCGGCGTGGACACCGAAGAGGACCTAGTGCGCGCGGAGGAGATGCTAATGAGCCGGGAGATTAGTTCGTAGCTCAGAGTTCGTAGGCCGGGCCGCCAGCCTTGAGGAATAGTTCGGTTTTCAATTGTGAACTGCGACTTGGACCTCTGAACTGCTCTTCCCGAATTGCGCGCAAGAATCGGAGTGTACGGAAATCGCGGATCGCCGAAGATGTTTTCATGACAAGCAACGTTCCATACGCAACCATGAAGCAGCCGATTCAAAGCACGCAATCGATCGAGGATGAGCGGGCGTGGGAACAACTCACCCGTCGCGACCGCAATGCACAGTTCTTCTATGCCGTGACGACAACCGGCGTGTTTTGCCGGCCCGATTGCAAAAGCCGACGACCACGGCGAGAGCATGTCCGTTTCTTTTTGAGCACGGACGCTGCTCAGGACGCGGGGTTTCGGCCCTGCAAGCGCTGCAAGCCCACGCACTCGCGCATTCGTCTGGATCAGGTTCGCGCATACATCGAGCGAAACTTGGATCGTGCGGTATCGCTGGCGGAATTGGGGCGGATGGCAGAAATGAGTCCCTTCACGGTGCAACGCGTGTTCAAACAGGAGATGGGAGTGAGCCCGCTGCAATATCAACGCTCGTTGCGCGCGAGCCGGCTGCGCGGCACACTGAAAAAATCCGGTCGCGTGACAGACGCAATCTACGAAGCCGGCTTTGGTTCATCAAGCCGAGCCTATGAGGGTACACAACTGGGCATGACGCCGGCACGATTTGCGCAAGGCGGCAAAGGCGAGCGTATAGGATGGTGCTCCGCATCTTCGCCTTTCGGTCGAGTGATTGTCGGTGCGACCGAGCGCGGATTGTGCTGGCTGTCGCTGGCGAAGACCGAGGCTGAGGCCGAAGCGAGTCTACGTGGGGAATTCCCCGCCGCCGAATTGCATTCGGATCCGTCTTTGCTGCCGATCGTAGATCGTGCCTTGGCGACGGTGCGCGAGGGTTCGGACCTGGCGCGCAAGGGAAGCCTCGGCGAAGCACTCGACTTGCGCGGCACGGCTTTTCAACTTCGCGTATGGCAGGCGCTGCGGCAGATTCCCCGGGGCGAAACGCGCAGCTACAGCGAAGTCGCGCGCGAGATCGGAGAACCTTATGCGACACGCGCCGTCGCCCGCGCCTGCGCGACGAATCGAGTGGCCCTCATCGTTCCCTGCCATCGGGTCGTGGGAGTGAACGGATCGCTCACTGGATACCGCTGGGGAGTGGAACGGAAGCGCAAGTTGCTGGAGGCGGAAAAAACGAGTTCCTGAAGCTCGAAGTTCATTGCCCCGTGATTGGTCGCGTTCCACGCGACCAGCATCATGCACACGGGTCGTTTGCCGGCCGAACGGGAAGCCACGCATTTTCTTGTTGCGAGGCTCCTGATCGATAGCTCCACGCGTGCGTGTCTTCGCAAGGCTTACCTTTTATGAGGGGCGTGCGCAGACGATCGCCGACCTTGGCAGCAAAAAGTCCAATCACCGCGATGGCAGAACCAGCGAGAAATGCCATTTTCATTCCCTCCCAGCTTGTAGCGCATTCCGGCCTCCCGCGAAAACGGGGCCGGAATGCGATTCGTTCACAACCTCGCGCCGCCTGCGGCGTGAATAGCCTGGCCGTTGATCCAGCCTGAGTCATCCGACGCGAGCAGAGCTGCGGCGGTAGCGATGTCGTGCGGCTGGCCGATGCGGCCGAGGGGCGTGCGAGCCACTGCATTCTTCTCGAAGTCCGTGCCCAGCACTCCGGCCGCGTGCGTGCCTTCCGTCTCGATCAAACCAGGGTTCAGGGAATTCACGCGGATCTTTTTGGAGCCGAGTTCCTGCGCGAGCGAAGCGCTGATGGTATCTACCGCGCCCTTGGTGGCACTGTAGACCGCGGCATTCGGCGCACCGTCGGTGACGACGGAACTTATATTGATGATGCTGCCGCCAGCCGGACTGAATTGCTTGACCGCGGCCTGCGTGACCAGCAACAGACCGAGAACGTTCAGGTTGAACTGCTTGTGGAAGTGCTCCGGCGTGATCTGCTCAAGCGGGCTGAATTCATAAATGCCCGCGTTGTTGACCAGTACGCTGATGGGGCCGAATTCCTGGACGACCCTGCTGACAAGCGAACCGATGGCGTCGGGATCGGCAACATTGGCCTGGACCGCAATGGCCTTTCCGCCCGCGCTCTTAATGTCCGCGACTAGCTTCTCTGCGGCGTCCTTGCTGCCCGAGTAGTTGACGGCCACAGCTGCGCCCTGCGCCGCCAATTCCTTAGCAATGGCTGCGCCAATTCCCTTAGATGCCCCGGTGACCAATGCGACCTTGCCCTGAAGTTTGCTCATAACCTGCCCTCCGATGCCGTGGTTGTCGCTTTTACATTTCGACAACTATCGAATTGATGAGGGAAGTCCGGATTGGATTCAGTAGGGTTGTGGATTTTTGTGAATTTAATCTTCCGGCGGGTCCGCGGCGCTGAGCTCCTGGCCAATCAGCCAGCTGGCGATTGCGATCCCTCGGCCAGGCCACTAGCGTCTGGGGCAGGAACTTGGACTGAGAGACGCCAGATGGGCGGCAATCGCTTCCAGGATGCCTGGTTTGATGGAGAGGAAGTGGAACTTCCCTTCCCTGCGGACATTGATCAGGCCGCTGGTCTGGAGTTCTTTGATGTGGTGCGAAAGGGTTGCCGGCGAGATGGAGAGAGACTGGCGGGCATCGGAACAGCCGAGCGGGCAATTCGCGCGGGCGATGCGTTCGAGCAGTTCGAAGCGCTTGGGGTCGGCGAGCGCCTTGAGAATAGCGGTGCGCTGGGCGCGGGTGAGGCGTGCGGGCTTCGCGCTTGTTTCCGGCTTGGCGGGCATCAATGGCATAGGCTGCAGAGTTTATCTGGGTTTGGAGGCTACCACCAGCATGGTCTGGAAGTACGGCGGCTTGTCTTCCTTATAAACGATGGAGGTCTGCGGCTTCGAAAGACTCGCACGCTCGAGCATGGATTCGAGTTCTGCTTCGCTGAAACCGAGCCACTCGTCGGCATACAATTCACGGGCTTCTTCGAAGCGGTGCCTGGCGAGATCGAGAATCGCGACGCGGCCGCCAGGCCTGAGAACGCGAGCGGCTTCGGCGATGGCCCGTTCAGGGTGCAAGGCATGGTGAAGCGACTGCGAGAAGAAGACGATGTCGACGGACGCGTCGTCGATCGGCAGCTCCTCCATATCGCCAAGCCGGAAGTCCGCATTTTTAACGTGATGGCGGTGGGCCTGTTCGCGGGCAAACTCGATCATCTTGGCCGAGGAGTCTACTGCGATGACTTTTTCGGCATTTTGTGTGAGAAGGAGCGAGAAGCTGCCGTCACCGGCGCCGAGATCGGCAATCACGACAGGAGGCATGAGGCGCAGAAGTGCTTCCGCGATGGCTTTCCACGACTTGCCGGGAACATAGTCCTTGCCGAGACGGCCGGCGACGCTGTCGAAGAAGGCACGCATCTTGTCCTGGCGCTTCTTAACTACGCGGCGGGCGTTGGCGCGGTCGTGTACGGCCTCCGGAATCTCCTGGCGGGCGCGTGTCAGAAGATCGGCAAGGATGTCGTTTCCGTTGCCGGTGCTAAGCCGGTACAGGCTGTTCTTCCCGATACGACGGTCCTCCACCAGGCCTGCCTGCTTGAGTTGGGAGAGGTGGGTGGAAATGGTGCTTTGACCCATGACGAGGATCTCCTGCATCTCGGCCACCGACAGCTCTTCCTCCCTTAAGAGCAAAAGGATTCGCAGCCGGTTGGGGTCGGCCGCAGCTCGCAACATTTTCACGATGTTCGGCATATTGTCCTAACCAAATACTCTCAATCCCGCTTTCCGAGAGCTGTTACAAATCCGCCGGATTGTTAATGGAATTTAACAGGATTGTGAATGCTCTTTTGCAATTGGTCGCTACGATTTGAAAAATTTGTCCCAAAATCCTTCCCCTAATCGGTTCTTTTTGGAGGAAATAAGTTGATCAGAAAAGTTCTGTTGAAGTGGCGTATAGCCATGCAGGTATTCGTCTGCCTTGGCATTGTCAGCATAGCTTTGGGCATCAGCCAAGCACAAACCAACACCGGCAGCATTAAAGGAACAGTTGTCGATCTTCGCAATCAGCCGGTCCAGGGTGCTTCGATTGCAATTTCCAGCGGATACAAAGTGGAACGCACCGCGGTGAGCGGCGCCGATGGAAAGTTCACGGTGGAGGGCCTGACTGCAGGCGAATACTCCGTGTCAGTGTCGGCCACAGGCTTTGCCACCCAGGAGCGCCGGGTCGCTGTGTCGGCCGGATCGCCGGCAGAAGTTTCGGTGCCGTTGGCGATCGCCTCAGTTTCAGAGGAGGTCAAGGTGGAAGCAGAAGCCGACACCTCGATTGCCTCGCAGCTTTCGCCGGTCAAGTCGGTGCTCGACGCGGGATCTGCGCGCACCGAAATTACCAGCGGATATATCGGCGAATTCACCTCACCGGTTACCGACTTCAGCGACATCATTCAAGTTGCTCCAGGCACGGTAAGCTGGAGCGCCAACGGCATTGGCGATGGACAGGCGAAGATCTACTACCGCGGCTTTGTTGACGACGACTACACGATGACCTGGGACGGCGTTCCATTTGAAGACGCCAACGATCCGAGCCATCACTCGTGGGCCTACGTACCCGCTCCGGCCATTGGATATGTCGATTTCGATCGCAGCCCCGGTACGGCTGCGGACATGGGACCGGCCAACTTCGGCGGATCGATCCACATGTTCTCGCCCAAGCTGGGGGACGCGAAGAACTTCCGCATCGCTGAATCGTACGGTTCCTGGAACACCGAACAAATCCTGGGTGAATACAACTCCGGCTTATTCGGCGGCAGCAATCCCAAGAACAACATGTGGTTTGAGGGTCATCACCAGTCCTCTGACGGTTATCTGACGAACAGCCCCCAGGTTCGAACCGCATCGAGTCTCAAGTTCAATCACAAGCTGGGAGACAACTCCGACTTCACGCTGATCGGCACAGTTGTAATCGTCGACGCCAATACGCCAAACAACGACGCGACGCGGCAGCAGATCGCCGACCATGGGGTTAACTACCTTCTCGACTCCAACCCTCTGAATCCCGACGGAACCCTGAACGCGCAGTACTATCGCTACTACACCTATCACGTGCCGACAAACTTCGAGATCGCCACGCTGACCGGGGAAATCGGCCGAGGCTGGAGGGGCGATTCGAAGTCGTATACCTTCTCCTACTCGAACCACCAGCACTACCAGAACGCGCAAGACAGCGACCTTTCAGCGCCCAATCCGATCGAAGAGGCGGTGAACGCAACCAGCGGCATCGACAAAATGAACCAGTACAACCGCGTCGGCGAGATCGGGTCCGTAAGCCGTGCTTCGCGTTGGGGTGTATTCCGAGCCGGCGGATGGTGGGAATACACGCCGGTCAACCGCTACCAGATCAAGTCTGATCCGGCTTTAGGTTTTGTGCACGCCTCCGGGCTCAGCGCCATCAAGTTCCACGAGAACTTCGACATCACCACGGTGCAGCCCTATGCGGAGTATCAATTGGTTTCAATCCCGCGCTTGACCATAACCGCTGGCATCAAGGACGCGTTCTTCCGCATGTGGCTGAAGCAGTTTGCCGATGGCAAGACGGTTGGCAATCTCTGCGCACCCGGCGAAACGGTCCCGAACTGCCCCATCTACACGACGCATGCCGCAAACTACAACTCATGGCTGCCCTCGTTCGAGGCCAACTTCCGAGTTACAAACAACTGGTCGGTGTACGGGCAGTACGGCCGCGGCAGCATCATTCCCTTCAGCGCGGTCTTTGATGTCAATGGAGCGGAGGTCGCTCTGACGCCGCCTCCCACAGTCGCGTCGACCTACCAGGGTGGAACGGTGTTGAAGCTGAATCATCTGAGCCTGGATGCGGACGGCTATCACATTCACTTCGTGAATCAGTATTCGAGCTTTACGCCTTCGTCGGGTCCCGACTCGGGATTCACGTACTACTACGCGACGCCGCCTTCCGATACGAATGGGTTTGAAGGCGAAGGCAACCTCTACCTCGTTCACGGGCTCAGCCTCTTTCTGAACGGAACCATCGGTTCGGCGAAGTACGAAGCGAGCTCGGGAACGGCGGCAACCGCGACGTCGCCGGCAGTAGCGGCATCTCCGTCCGCCTGGGTGGCGTATGCGCCCCACGATACCGAAAGCCTCGGCATGACCTACCAGGAGAAAGCCTGGGACGTCGGTTTCTTCAACAAGCGCGTGGGCACCGTGTGGAACGACGACGGCGCCTACCACCAGGTCGTCCAGATCAATCCGTGGTGGATGAACAACCTCTTCGTCAATTACACGCTTCGCAACGGTTCGCGGTTCGACCAATCGAAGATCAAGGTGAGCGTGAACAACCTGTTCGACAGCCACGACATCACAACCATCTCCCCGGCCAACGCCGTGTCCGCTTCGCTTATTCCCTATACTCCGAGCCCCGCAGACACCCTGGAGATGCAGCCAGGCCGGAGCGTGATGATCACATTCCAACTGGGCTTCTCACCGAAGGAGCGCTAAAACCAAGAAGTCG
>Ga0335072_10012851_pt1 | contig 11945 bp, 9 predicted proteins | sample Lox_Sample_21_FD_206725 | JGI IMG/M metagenome (GOLD analysis project Ga0335072, IMG submission 206725) | Soil microbial communities from Loxahatchee National Wildlife Refuge, Florida, United States - Lox_Sample_2.1 | ecosystem: Environmental > Terrestrial > Soil > Wetlands | place: USA: Florida...
ATCAGGGCGCGGGCTTTCTGACGGGTCTGCGCACCTCGCTGCCCGCCCGGCAGGTGCACGCGGCGCTGCTCGAGCGTGGCATCCTCGCCGGCACCGCCGCGGACCCGAACATCGTGCGACTGCTGCCGCCGTTCGTGCTCGAGCCCGAGCACGTCGAGCTGCTGCGCGCGGCGCTGCTGGACATCGGCGGCGGCCCGGCGGGCGGCGCACCGGGCGGCGCACCGGGCGACGCACCGGGCAGCGCGGCGGGCGGCGCGCCGGGCGGCGCGGCGCACGGCGGTGCCTGAGCATGCGGCGCTTCGTCGATCTGGCCGATCTGTCGCGCGCGCAAGTGCTCGCGCTGCTGGCGCTGGCGGGGCGCCTCGAGCAGCGGCCGGAGCCCCAGGCGCTGGCCGGGAAGATCCTCGGGTTGCTGTTCATGAATCCGTCTCTGCGCACGCTGGCCTCCTGCCAGGCGGCCATGGCGCGGCTGGGCGGCTCCTCCTTCGTGATCACCCCGGGGGCCGGCAGCTGGCAGCTCGAGACGCGCGAGGGCGCGGTGATGGACGGCAACGTCGCCGAGCACATCCGCGAGGGCCTGCCGGTGCTCGCCTCGTACTGCGATGCGCTCGGCATCCGCTCCTTTGCCGACGGCAAGGATCTGGCGGCCGACCTCGGCGAGCACAAGTTCAATGCCATGGCGCGCCTGGTCGACAAGCCGCTGATCAATCTCGAATCGGCGATCAACCACCCCTGCCAGGCGCTGGCCGACTGGAAGACTCTCGATGAGCTCGGCATCCCGCCGCGCGGCAAGCTGGTGCTGTGCTGGGCCTATCATCCGCGCCCGCTGCCGCTGGCGGTGCCGGCCGCCACGGTGCACATGGCCGCGATGCGCGGCATGGACGTGACCATCCTGCGCCCCGAGGGCTTCGCGCTGCCGGCGCCCATCCTCGAGAAGGCGCGGCGCGCAGCGGCGGACGCTGCGGATGCTGCGGATGCGGCGACACAGGCGGACAGCGCCGGCGGCGGCGGCGGCCGCATCTACGAGACCAGCGAAGTGCGCGAGGCGATGAGCGGCGCGCACGTGGTGTATGTCAAGGAGTGGGCCGGCACGGCGCGCTATGGCGATGAGGCGGCGGACACGGCGGCGCGGCGCGCGGCGCGACACTGGTGCCTCGACGAGGATTGGTTCGCGGCGGCGCCGGCCGGATGCCGCCTGATGCATTGCCTGCCGGTGCGGCGCAACGTGGCGATCGCCGATGCGCTGCTCGATGGACCGCGCTCGCTCGTGCTGCGGCAGGCCTACAACCGGCTGCCCGCCCAGATGGCGGTGCTGCACCGCCTCCTGTCACCCGTGGAGACCGTTACGCGATGATCCTGCACCGTTCCGACCCGATCGGCAGCGTGCGCGGCCTGCGCAATGCCGCGCCCTACATCCGCCTCTACAAGGGCAAGACCTTCGTCATCAAGGTCGGCGGCGCGGTGTTCGGCGATGCCGCGATGATGCGCGCACTGATCGAGCAGATCGCGATACTTCACCTGCTTGGCATTCGCGTGGTGCTGGTGCACGGCGGCGGTCCGCAGCTCTCCGCGGTCAGCGAGGCGCTCGGGGTGCCCACGCGCATGGTGCAGGGCCGGCGCATCACCGACGAGAAATCGATCGATGCGACCTCGATGGTGCTCAACGGGCTGATCAACACGCGCATACTGGCGATCTGCCGGGAGCTGGACATCGCCGCCGTCGGCCTCTCGGGCGTGGACGCGGGACTGGTGCGCGCGCACCGGCGCCCGCCGGTGCGGCTGGGAGCCTCGCCCGAGATGGTCGACTTCGGCTTCGTCGGCGACATCGACACCATCGACAGCGGGGTGATCCGCAAGCACCTGGAGAGCGGGCTGATGCCCGTGATCAGCCCGCTGTCCGCCGACGACCGCGGCACGCTGCTGAACATCAATGCCGACACGGTGGCCGCGGCGATCGGCGCGGCGCTCGCGGCCGAGAAGCTCATCCTCTGCACCGGCGCGCCCGGCATCCTGGAGCGCGTCGGCGACCCGAGCTCGATCATCTCCTACACCGATCTCGCGGGTCTCGCGCGACTGCGCGACGAGGAGTGCCTGCTGGAGGGCATGCTGCCCAAGGCGCGCGCCATCGAAGACGCCCTGCGCGGCGGCGTGCGGCGCGTGCACGTCATCTCCTACAGCGCGCCGGACAGCATCCTTGCCGAAGTGTTCACCAATGAGGGGACCGGCACCCTGGTGGTCGCCGACGTCAAGGCGCTCACGCCGGACGAGCAGCAGAGCGGCAAGTGAGCGCCGGCGCGTGACCTGGTGCCGGCATGATGCGGTAAAGACATGACGCGACTGTGGGACAAGGGCGCACCGCTGGATGCGCGCGTGCTCGAATACACCGCGGGCGAGGACCACGCGCTCGATGAGCGGCTGGTGGCGTACGACGTGCGCGCCTCGCTGGCGCATGCCGAGATGCTGCACGCGCAGCGGCTGCTGTCCGAGACCGACCTCGCGGCGATCCGCGCCGGCCTCGCGGCGCTGGCCGAGGAGCACGCACGCGGCGTCTGGCAGGTGCAGCTCGCCGATGAGGATGGGCAAACGGCGCTGGAGCGGCGCCTGACCGAGCGCATCGGCGCGGCCGGCGCCCGCATCCACCTCGGCCGCTCGCGCAACGACCAGGTGCTGGCGGCGCTGCGGATGTACCTGCTCGATGCGGCCGAGGCGCTCGCCGCCGCGACGCGCGGCGTGGGCGAGGCGCTCGGGCGGCTCGCGGCGCGTCAGGGCGAAGTGCCGCTGCCGGGCTACACGCACATGCAGCAGGCGATGCCGAGCTCGGTGGCGCTCTGGGCCGGCGGCTACGCGGCGGAGCTGGCCGACGATGCCGAGGGCCTGCTCGCCGCCCGACGCCGCGCCGATCGCAACCCGCTCGGCTCGGCCGCCGGCTACGGCACCCCGGGCCTGCCGCTGGATCGCGCACACACCACGCGCGCGCTGGGGTTTGGGCAGATTCATCAGCCGGTCACCGCCGTGCAGCTCTCGCGCGGCAAGGCCGAGGCGCAGCTGCTGTTCGAGATCGCGTTGACGATGCAGGACCTCGGGCGCCTGGCCACCGACCTGCTGCTGTTCTACACCTCGGAATTCGCCTTCATCGAGCTGCCGGAAGCCTTCACGACCGGCTCCTCGATCATGCCGCAGAAGCGCAATCCCGACGTGCTCGAGCTGGTGCGCGGTCGTGGCGCCACGGCCCTCGCCTGCCTGACCGAGGCGCTCGCCGTGTGTGCCAAGCTGCCTTCCGGATACCACCGCGATCTGCAGCTGCTCAAGCATCCTCTGTTCCGGGGCATCGACCTCGCTTCGCAGACGCTGCCGATCGTCGCGGCGGTGCTCGATGCGCTGCGCTTTCGCCCCGAGCGCATCCGCATCGATCCGGACGTGCGGGCCGCCGAGCAGGCCTACGCGCTGGTGCTGCAGGAAGGTATACCATTTCGCGAGGCGTATCGGCGCATCGCGCAGCGCCTCGCACCCAAGGAGTGAGCCGCCGTGAACCTCCGCTCGAGCACCGCGGGCACCGCCGACCCCGGCGCGGGCAGAGCCCGCTCATGAGCGCCCGGCACGCCTGCGGCGCGGCCGCGCTGTCGGCAGCCGTGTGCGCCGCGGCGCTGCTCGCGGGCTGCGGCCAGAAAGGACCTCTGTATCTGCCGGCTCCGCCGAAGTCCAGGGTTCCGGCGGCGAGCGCGTCCCCGGGCCAGGCCGCGTCGCCGGCGGCCACGTCGCCCGGTACCTCTGCACCGGGTGCCACAGCGCCGAGCTCCGCACCGGCCAGGGGCGCACAGCCGCGGGCGCCCGGCGCGGCGCCCGCGACGCCGTCGGGGGTACCGGGAACATCGCCGCCGGCATGAGAGCCCCGGACCTCGTTCTCATCGACGGCTCCTCGTACCTGTTTCGCGCGTTTCACGCGCTGCCGCCGCTGTCCAATTCGGCCGGCCAGCCCACCAGCGCGATCCACGGGGTGCTCTCGATGCTGCTGAAGTTCCTGCGCGAACACAACCCGCCCTATGTCGGCGTGGTGTTCGACGCCTCGGGCCGCACGTTCCGTGACGAGCTGTTCGCCGAGTACAAGGCCCATCGCGAGCCGATGCCCGATGAGCTGCGCGCGCAGATCGAGCCGCTGCTCGAGGCGGTCGAGGCGCTCGGGCTGCCGCTGCTGCGCGTGCCGCACGTGGAGGCGGACGACGTGATCGGCACGCTGGCCTGTCGCGCGGCGCGCGCCGGACAGCAGGTGCTGATCTCCACCAGCGACAAGGACATGGCACAGCTGGTGTGCGCCGAGATCACGCTGGTGAACACCATGAGCGGCACGCTGCTGGATCGGGCGGGGGTGAAGGCCAAGTTCGGCGTCTTCCCGGAGCAGATCATCGACTATCTGGCGCTGGTCGGGGACAGCTCCGACAACATTCCCGGCATCGAGAAGGTGGGGCCGAAGACCGCCGCCAAGTGGCTCCACGAGTACGGCACTCTCGATGCCCTGCTCGAGCACCGCGAGCAGATCGGCGGCAAGGCCGGCGAGAATCTGCGCGCGGGGCTGACCACATTGGCGCTGTCGCGCCAGCTCGCCACCCTTCGCACCGACCTGCCGCTGCCCGCCGAGGCGCAGTCGCTGGTGCGACGGGAAGCGGACCTGCCGCGGCTGCGGGCGCTGTACCGGCGCCTGGAGCTGCGCTCGCTGCTGCAGCAGCTGGAGTCGTCGACGGCGGGGTCGGCAGACGCGGGGTCGGCGGGTGAGGCGGGCACGGCCGCTGCGGCGGGGATCGCCGCTGCGGCGGGGATCGCCGCTGCGGCGGGGATGGCCGGTGGGGCGGGGATGGCCGCTGCGGGCACCGCCTCGGAGCCGACCGCAGCGGCCGGGGTGGCTGCCGCAACGGCTGCGGGCGAGCTGGTGGCCGCGGTCAGCGAGCTGCTGGTGGCGACGGATCCGCAGGCGGCGGCGATCGCCGCCCTGCCGCGTCACTACGAAACGATCACCGAATGGGACGCGCTGACGCGCTGGATCGAGGCACTCGCACACGCCGAGCTGTTCGCGTTCGACACCGAGACCAACAGCCTGGATTACATGGCCGCCCAGGTCGTGGGAGTGTCATTCTGCATCGAGCCGGGACGGGCGGCTTATGTGCCGCTGGCGCACGACTATCCGGGCGCCCCGGCGCAGCTGGCGCGCGCACGCGTGCTCGAGGCGCTCGCGCCGCTGCTGCAGGATCCAACGCGTCCCAAGCTCGGCCAGCACCTGAAGTTCGACGTGCACGTGCTGGCCAATCACGGCATTCACCTGGAGGGGCAGCGCTTCGACACCATGCTGGAGTCTTATGTGCTCGACAGCACCGCGACGCGGCATCACCTCGATGCCATGGCGGCGCGCTACCTGGGGATCCAGACCATCCGCCTCGAGGAGCTCACCGGCAGGGGAAGCCGTCAGCTGGCGTTCAACCAGGTCGATGTCGCGCGCGCCGCCGAATACGCTGCGGAGGACGCGGACGTCACGCTGCGGCTGCACCGCGTGCTGTGGCCCAGGCTCGCGCGCCACCGGTCCCTGGAGAGCCTCTATCGGGACATCGAGCAGCCGCTGGCGGCGGTCCTGCAGCGCATGGAACGCCACGGCGTGCTGATCGATCGCGAGATGCTGCACGTGCAGAGCCGGGAGCTCGCCGCGCGGCTGGTGGAGATCCAGCAGCTGGCGCAGGCCGAGGCGGGCATGCCCTTCAATCTCGAGTCGCCCAAGCAGCTGCAGCAGATCCTGTTCGAGCGCCTGCAGCTGCCGGTGCTGCGCAAGACCCCGGGTGGCACCCCCTCCACGGCCGAGGACGTGCTGGAAGAGCTGGCCGCCACTTACCGCCTGCCGCAGATCATTCTCGACTATCGCGGGCTCGCCAAGCTGCGATCCACCTACACCGAGCGGTTGCCGGAGCAGATCAATCCCGACACCGGCCGCGTGCATACCTGTTACCACCAGGCGGTCGCCGCCACCGGCCGGCTGTCCTCGAGCGACCCGAATCTGCAGAACATCCCGATCCGCAGCCGCGAGGGACGGCGCATCCGCCAGGCCTTCATCGCCCCGCCGGGCTACCGGCTGCTCGCCGCCGACTACTCGCAGATCGAGCTGCGCATCATGGCGCACCTGTCCGAGGACGAGGGCCTGCTGCGCGCCTTCGCCGAGGAGCGCGATATCCACCAGGCCACCGCCGCGGAGGTGTTCGGCGTGGCGGTGGAGGCCGTCACCGCCGATCAGCGCCGCTCGGCCAAGGCGATCAACTTCGGGCTGATCTACGGCATGTCGGCCTTCGGCCTCGCGCGCCAGCTGGGCGTGCCGCGCGCGGCGGCGCAGAGCTACGTGGACCTGTATTTTTCGCGCTATCCGGGCGTACGGCGCTACATGGAGCGCACGCGCGAGCAGGCGCGGCGCGCAGGCTTCGTGGAAACGGTGTTCGGACGACGCCTGTTCCTGCCGGACATCAACTCGCGCAACCGGCAGCTGCAGCAGTACGCGGAGCGCAGCGCGATCAATGCGCCGATGCAGGGCACGGCGGCGGACATCATCAAGCGCGCCATGCTGGCGGTGGACGCCTGGGCCCGCGCGCAGCAGGCGCCGGTGAGCCTCATCATGCAGGTACACGACGAGCTGGTGTTCGAGGTGCGCGCGGACTTCCTGGCCGAGGCGGACGCACGCATCCGTGAAATGATGTGCGCCGCCGCGCAGCTGCGGGTGCCCCTGCAGGTGCAGATCGGCCATGGCGCCAACTGGGACGAGGCCCATTAGCGCCTGGCGCGCGCAGGCACGCCGGCGCCGGCCGATTGCCCTGACCTTGGCCGATCTGGCAGTCTTGGGGGACCACGCACGATCCGCGAGGCATTCATGAGACGGTTTCGCTATCTCGGAGGCATCCTGGCCGGCGTCCTCGGCACCGCGATCGTGGCCGCGTGCGCCGCCCGCCCGGCGTGGGCGGCCTACGGTTTCTACGTTGCCGGCTCGAATGTGAAGTACGATGCGAGCACCTTCGACGCCGGCAGCAACGATGTCGGCTATGAGGTCGCGGTCGGATTTCAGCCGCTGCCGGTGCTTGCGGGCGAGATCGACTACGATGGCCTGCCGCGTGCTTTCGGCGGCCTCAGCTACGCCGACACGTACAGCGTCGGGGCGTTCGCTCTGGGCATCGTGCCGATCCCCGTGGTGCAGCTGTTCGGCAAGCTCGGCATCATCGATTGGCGCACCGACGCGCGGTCGGCCGTGCCGCTGGTGCCTTCGTTCGACCGCACCGGCTCGAACGTCGCCTGGGGCGTCGGCGCGAGCACCAGTTGGGGCCGGCTCGGCGCGCGCCTGCAGTTCGAGGAGTTCGACGTCGCCCACGCCTCGATGATGAATCTGGCCTCGATCGGTCTGACCTGGTCGCTGTAACGGCGCCGTCGCGGCGCGCCCTGCGCGCGCCCGGGACGGGCCTCGCGCTCGCGCCCGGGATGAGCGTCTCCGGCGGGGGCGACAGTTCTGACTACAAACCGTTGATTGTGCGATGAAAAGCCATCTTCCGGCCGCGCGCTCGGAACTTTCTGCGCTCTCCTGACTCCAATTTGACGAGTGCAACGCACTCCCCGCTTCCCTCCCTAAGCGGGCGAATCCGGCGCGCAGAGACCCGTGTCGGATTCTACTGCCCCGGTAGTTCCTTCAGAACTGCCGGGGTTTTTTCTGTGCACCGCAAATAGCTGGCCGCCGCGACCGCGCTGCTCGCGACGCCCCTGCGGCCGTCCGTGCGCCGCGCGCGCACCGCAGGCTGCGCCGGCGCTCAGGCTGGCGGATGCAGCCAGGCGGCGAGCTGCGCGCGCGCCTGCGCGACCCCCGTGCCCGCGTGCGCCGAGAACAGCTGCACGCTCGCGCGGCCGCCGAGCTGCGCCTGGGAGCGCGTCAGCAGCTCTCGAGCCGCGCCGCGTTTGAGCTGGTCGGCTTTGGCCAGCAGCACGTGCACCGGGCGCTGCAGTGCTTCGGCCCAGGCGAGCAGCTGCTCGTCGCCGCTGCCGACACCCCGCCGTGCATCGATCACCAGCAGCAGACCTCGCAGCGAACGGCGCGCACCGAGCGCCTGGACCAGGTTCGCCCAGCCGGCCTGCTCGGCCCGTGGGCCGCGCGCGAATCCGTACCCGGGCAGGTCCACCAGACGCTCGCCGGGTGTCAGCTCGAAGAAATTCGCGAGCCGCGTGCGGCCGGGCTGTTTGCTGGTGCGAGCCAGCGCCCGGCGTCCCGTGATCGCGTTGATGGCGCTGGATTTGCCGGCGTTCGAGCGGCCGGCGATCGCCACCTCCGCGCCCTGATCGGCGGGAAACTGGCGCTGAGTCGCTGCGCTCTGCAGCAGCCGCGCATCCTGGAAGGTACTCACCTCGCCCCGCAAAATCAGCCGCGTGCACTCCCCGCCCGGGCGGGGCGGCAGCTCGCTAGTGTACAATTCGCGGATGCCTATCTTCGAGAACACTGTCGATCGACGGGAGCTGATCGGAAATGATGGCCATGATGCGTTGGATGGGACTGCTGTGCGCGGTCGCGCTGTTCGGGCCGCTGGCCCATGCCGCCGGCTCGGCCGAGGCGGGGGCGATGAAGGCTACGACGTGCGGGGCCTGCCACGGGCCGAACGGCAACAGCACCAATCCGCAGTGGCCGGTGCTGGCCGGACAGAACGCCATCTACCTGCAGGCTCAGCTGCAGGACTTCCACGACAGGACCCGCATCGATCCCACCGGGGTCATGCCCACACAGGCCACGAACCTCACCCCGCAGGACATCGAGGATCTCGCCGCGTATTTCTCGACACAGGTGCCCAGCGGGCTGGAAGCCGATCCCTCCTACTGGCAGCCGGGTGAGAAGCTGTATCGGGCGGGTGACCCTTCACGCGATATCCCGGCCTGCATCGCCTGCCACGGACCGGTCGGTCGCGGCGCCCCCGCCGCCGGTTTCCCGCAACTGCGGGCACAGCACGCGGTCTACGTTCTCGCGCAGCTGATGCAGTACGCCTCGGACACGCGCTACACGCGTGACAGCAAGGGCGCGAGCAACGGCGGAGAGTACGACGTGATCATGCACACGATCGCCAGCCGACTGACGCCGCAGGACATGCGCGACATCGCCTCGTACGTGCAGGGGATGCGTTAGCTCCCTGCCGACGGACCTCGGCCGTCCCCAACAGACGAGAGGGCACTCATGCAACACCTCCAACCCTGGCGCACCGTGCATTGCCTCGGAGTGCTTCTGCTGACGGTCGGCCTCGCCGCCTGCGCGCGCAACCCGGGCCCTGCGGCGGCGGCCGCGGCCGATTCGGCGGCTGCAACGGCCAGCCCCGCGGCGCAAGCGGCCGGCGCGACGGCCGCGCCTGCGGCGGCGGCGCCGGTGAGCGCCAGCGCGCTGACGGCGGCGGCGACCACCGAGCAGGAGACCGCCGACACGGACACGACCGATCGCAGCCAGCTTGCGCTCGAGCGCGTGGCCGCGCTGCCCGCCCGGGATCAGCTGCCTCGCGGCAAATGGATCGCAGGCACCAACTACAGCGTGCTCTCGCCCGCGCAGCCGACGCAGGCGGCACCAGGCCACGTCGAGGTGATCGAGGTGTTCTGGTACGGCTGCCCGCACTGCTATGCGCTCGATCCGTACCTGCAGAATTGGCTGCAGAGCAAGCCCCCGTACATCGATTTCGTGCGCGTGCCGGTCATGTGGAATGACATACACCGCGCGCACGCGCGCCTGTTCTACACGCTGCAGGCGCTCGGCAAGCTCGGGCAGCTGCACGGCAAGGTGTTCGACGAGATCCAGCAGCGCGGCGATCAGCTGTACGTGCCGAACGATCCGCGGGCCACGCTTGCCGAGCAGCTGAAGTTCGCGGCAGCCAACGGCATCAGTGCCAGCGACTTCACCAACGCCTACAATTCATTCGGCGTGCAGGCCGATCTGCAGAAGGCCGACGGGCTGGATCGGCGCTACCGGATCGACTCCGTGCCGACCATCATCATCGACGGCAAGTACGAGAGCGACGTCGGTCAGGCCGGCGGCGACGCTCAGCTCATCGAGCTGATCAACGATCTGGCGGCGAGCGAGAAGCGGCTCATCGGCTGAGCGGGCCGCGCACCGCGGCCGGTGCCGCAGGATCGCCCGCCGCCGAGCGTCTGGGGTATTCTTGAGCGGCTCCGGACGACGCGCCCGTAGCTCAGCTGGATAGAGTACTGCCCTCCGAAGGCAGGGGTCGTGGGTTCGAATCCCGCCGGGCGCGCCATGCACAGAGCGGTTCGATAATGGACTAAGCTGCCGGAAAGGCGGACTTTCCCTTGGGGGGGGTGGGCAGATGACCCGCGCGGCAATCCGGCGAATCCCGGACTACTCGCTCTATGGGGAGACGCCGCAGCACCACACCGAGCGCCTGCTGCACGTCGAGACCATCGAGGCTCGCAGCGCGCGCTATCACTGGAAAATCGATCCGCACGTCCATCGCTGTCTGCATCAGCTCGTGCTGGTCTCGCGCGGCCATGGCATTGCCAGGGCCGAGACGGCAGTCGCCCATTTCCAGCCGCCCGTGCTGACGGTCGTGCCCGCCGGCACCGTGCATGGCTTCGAGTTCGAGCCCGGCACGCTGGGATTCGTCGTCACACTCTCCGAGGAGCCGCTCGCGGACGCCGCTCGGCGCGAGCCTGCGGTGGCTCGGCTGTTCGCGGCTCCGGTGACGCTCGAGCTGTCCGCTGCTCCCGGCTGGGTCGCGCTGCTGCGCGCCGTACGGGCGCTGGCTCACGAGCACGCCCGGGCCGCGCCGGGCCACAGGCTCGCGCTCGAGGGATGGCTGGCGATCCTGCTCGCCAGCGCGCTGCGCATCTGCAGCTCCGACCCGCACGCGCGCCCCGCGGAGGCCCTGCTGCCGCGCAACCGGGAACTGGTCTCACGCTTCCGGATGCTGATCGAGGCGGGATTCCGCTCGGGCCGGTCGCTGCCCGATTACGCGCAGGCTCTGCATGTGTCGCAGACCCGCCTGCGCAGCGCGTGCCTCGGCGCCGGCGGTCACCCCCCCATCCAGCTGCTGCACGCGCGCGTGCTGCTCGAGGCGAAGAGGCAGCTCATCTACACGGCGCTGCCGATCGCGGAGATCGCCTATGGATTGGGATTCGACGACCCGGCGTACTTCACGCGTTTCTTCACACGCCGAGCCGGCGTATGCCCGCGCACCTATCGCGCGCAGAATCCCTGCCCGTAGCCGTCAGCCGGGGCTGCAGAGCGCCGCCAGCCGCGGCTCGCGCCAGCAGCGCTAGCTAGGCGAGCTTCACCACGTAGCGCCCGCGCGCCTGCCCCTTGAGCAGCGTCTCGAAGGCGGAAGGCAGCTCCTGCAGCGCGATCTGCCGTGCGCTCTGCCTGAGCTTCGCCGGTCGCAGATCCGTCGCGAGCCGCCGCCACACCTCGCGGCGCACGGGCATCGGACACTGCACCGAGTCGATGCCGAGCAGCTTGACTCCTCGCAGGATGAAGGGCATGACGGTGGTCTGCAGCTCGATCCCTCCCGTGAGCCCCGAGCTGGCGATGCAGCCCTGCGGCAGCATGCTGCGCGTGAGCCAGGCGAGCGTGCCGCCCCCGACCGGATCGACGGCGCCCGCCCAGCTGGCCTTCTCCAGCGGGCGCGTGCCCATCTGCAGCGCCTCGCGCGCCAGAACGTGCCGCGCGCCGAGGTCGCGCAGGTACGGCTCTTCCCGCGGCTTGCCGGTGAGCGCCGTCACCTCGTAGCCGCGCGCCGCCAGGCACTGCACGGCGAGGCTGCCGACCCCGCCGGTGGCCCCGGTGACGATGACCGGCCCATTCGCCGGGGCGAGCCCATTGCGCTCCATCTCGACGATCGAGAGCGCCGCGGTGAAGCCCGCGGTGCCGATCGCCATGGCATCGAATGCCGACAGCTCGCGCGGCAGCG
>Ga0335072_10012852_pt1 | contig 11944 bp, 11 predicted proteins | sample Lox_Sample_21_FD_206725 | JGI IMG/M metagenome (GOLD analysis project Ga0335072, IMG submission 206725) | Soil microbial communities from Loxahatchee National Wildlife Refuge, Florida, United States - Lox_Sample_2.1 | ecosystem: Environmental > Terrestrial > Soil > Wetlands | place: USA...
CGCCCGTGATCAATCTCCCGAACCTCATTTCGCTCGCGCGCCTCGCGGTCGCCCCGCTCGCGGTTTATCTGGTCCTGAACCAGGTCTGGGCGCTCGCCTTCTGGCTCTTCGTCGTGGCCGGCCTGTCGGACGCGCTCGACGGATTCCTCGCGCGCCGGCTGGGCGCGCGCACGTTGCTCGGCGGCTATCTCGACCCGATCGCGGACAAGGCGCTCCTGATCGGCGTGATCGTGACGCTCGGCTGGCTGCGCCATCTGCCGGAATGGCTCGTGATCCTGGCGCTGTTCCGCGAGCTGGTGATCGTGGGCGGCGCGATCCTTGTGCATCTCACGACCGGGCGCCTCGTGATGCGGCCGCTCATGGTGAGCAAGCTCAACACGGTGGTGCAGTTTCTGCTCGCGGCGACCGTGCTGTGCCGCTTCGGCTACGGGCTCTATTGGCCGATGGCGACCCATCTCCTGATCCTGGTCGCGGCTCTGACCGCGCTCGCCTCGGGGGCGGCCTATGTCGCGACCTGGACCCAGCGCCTCGGGCGTCTCGAGGGCCAGCGATGAGCGCTCCGGGCCCCGCGCGCCGCCTCGCGATCTGGCTCGGCGGCCTGGTCGTCTTCTGCCTCGCCCTCTACGTGCTGCGCGCGGTGCTGCTGCCCTTCGTCGCCGGCATGGCGGTCGCCTACATGTTCGATCCGATCGTCGACCGTATCGAGCGCGCCGGCGTCTCGCGCACCCTCGCGACCGTGATCGTGACCGCGGCGTTCTTTCTGGTGGTGATCGTCGTCGCGGCGGCGCTTCTGCCGCTCATCGAGAGCGAGCTCGTGGCGCTGGTCAAGAGCGTGCCCCATTTCGTCGACATCGTGCGCGACGAGACCATGCGGCTCGTCCAGCGCGTCGCCTTCAGCATGAGCCCCGACGACGTGCAGCGCGTGCGCGCGGCGATGGGCGATTTCGCGGGCAAGGCGGTCGCCTGGCTCGGCAGCGTGCTCGGCGGCCTGTGGAGCGGGGGCCTGGCGCTGGTCAATCTTCTTTCCCTCGTCTTCATCACGCCGGTCGTGACCTTCTATCTCCTGCGCGACTGGGAGCGCATCGTGCACGCGGTCGACGGCTGGCTGCCGCGCGACCATGCCGCGACCATCCGCGAGCTCATGCGCGAGATCGACACCACCCTCGCGGGCTTCGCGCGCGGCCAGGCGCTGGTGTGTCTGTTCCTCGGCACCTTCTATTCGGTCGGGCTCCTGATCGTCGGGCTCCAGTTCGGCCTCGTGGTCGGCATCGGCGCGGGGCTGCTTTCGTTCGTGCCCTTCATCGGCACGCTCGGCGGCTTCGTCGCGGCGTTGGCGCTCGCCTTCTTCCAGTTCTCCGACTGGCGCTGGATCGCCGCGACGGCGGCGGTGTTCGTCGCCGGCCATCTCATCGAGGCGAACCTGCTTTCGCCCAAGCTGATCGGCGACCGGGTCGGGCTCCATCCGGTGTGGGTGATCTTCGCGCTGCTCGCGGGCGCGGCGCTGCTCGGCTTCGTCGGCATCCTGCTCGCGGTGCCGGTCGCGGCCTCGGTCGGCGTGCTTGCGCGCTTCACGCTCAAGCAATACCTCGCGGGCCCGCTCTACGACCGGAAGAACGGCACCCCCTCGGACCCGCGGTAATGACCCAACTCGCTTTCGATCTTGCCCACCGGCCCGCGCTGGGGCGCGAGGATTTCCTGGTCGCCCCCTGCAATGCCGAGGCGGTCGCCTGGCTCGACCGCTGGCCCGACTGGCCGGCGCCTGCGCTCACCCTTTATGGGCCGGCGGGCTGCGGCAAGAGCCATCTCGCCCAGGTCTGGCGCGCGCGCTCGGGCGCGATCGCGCTCGGCGGCGCTGCGCTCGACGTGGGCCGCCTGCCCTCGACCCTCGGCGACGCCCAGGCTGCCATCCTCGAGGACGCGGACGCGCAAGTGCGCGACGAGGAGGCGCTGCTCCATCTCTACAACATGCTCGCCGAGCGGCGCGGCCATTTGCTCCTGAGCGCGCGCACGCCGCCCGCGCGTTGGCCGCTCAAGCTCGCCGACCTGCGCTCGCGCCTGGTGGCCGCCCCGGCGGTCGCGGTGGCACTCCCCGACGAGACGCTCATCGCGGCCCTCCTGGTCAAGCTGTTCGCCGACCGGCAGTTGCGCGTCTCGGCCGATCTCGTGGATTATCTCGTGCCGCGCCTCGAGCGCAGCTTCGAGGCGGTCCTCACGCTGGTCGCCGCCCTCGACGCCGCGGCGCTCGAGGGCCAACGCGCGGTCACGGTGCCGCTCGCGCGCAAGGTAATGGACGGGATCGCGGAGCGCGAGGGAAAGCGATAGTTCGGCGCAACATCGATCCGAGCGAGATCGAACCGGCAAAAGGAGGGAGCGACCATGGACATGGGCATTCGCGGGAAATCGGCGCTGGTTTGCGCGGCGAGCAAGGGCCTCGGCAAGGCCTGCGCCTTCTCGCTCGCGCGCGAGGGGGCGGACGTCACCATCGTCGCGCGCACCGAGGCCACGCTGGCGGCGACCGCGGACGAGCTGCGCAAGATGACCGGTGCCCGCATCCAGGCGGTCGCGTGCGACATCACGAGCGAGGAGGGGCGCACGAAGGCGCTCGCCGCCTGCCCCGAGCCCGACATCCTGGTCAACAACGCGGGCGGCCCGCCGCCGGGCGATTTCCGCGATTGGGGGCGCGAGGATTGGGAGAAGGCCGTCAACAACAACATGATCGCGCCCATCCTCCTGATCAAAGCCACGGTCGACAAGATGATCGCGCGCCGCTTCGGCCGCATCGTCAACATCACCTCGGGTGCGGTGAAGGCGCCGATTCCGACGCTCGGGCTCTCGAACGGGGCGCGCACCGGCCTCACGGGCTTCGTCGCGGGCCTCGCGCGCCAGACCGTGCGTCACAACGTGACCATCAACAATCTCCTGCCCGGGAACTTCGAGACCGACCGGCTCCGGGACAATCTGCGCTTCCAGGCCGAGAAGGCCGGGAAGCCCTACGAGGCCTACTTCGCCCAGGTACGCGGCAACCACAATGCGGGCCGGTTCGGCGACCCGGCCGAGTTCGGCGACGCCTGCGCCTACCTCTGCAGCGCCCAGGCCGGCTTCGTCACCGGGCAGAATTTCCTCATCGATGGCGGGGCCTATCCGGGAACGTTTTAGCAAGCCCGTTTGCGAGGATGGTTCTAAGCTCTGCGGTATCGTGCCGGAGCGCCGCGCGAATTCGAGTTATCCCCGGAATTCACAGACGCTTCCGTCCGTGGAGCGACGCGATGCTGTCCGAATTAGGGGCTGAGTGTCCTAGATCGAGGGTGGGAGTGTCCTAACCTGGTCGCGTTGGCCTCTCGGGTGGTTACATTCGGTGCCTACGCCCATACAATCTGCGTTGGGGCAGCGCGAGAAATCTGGCCTATGTGACTTCAGCATTTCACAGGCTCGCAAATATCTTTGCGACCTCTGAAAGGGGCGTTGCGTTCGTGAACCTGTGAAGAACGGGTCCTTGGAAATTGCTGCTTTTTAGCTCGATAGATTTCGTTTCGTGATGATATGAGAGCGCGTATGTCTTACGACGGGTTGACGTAAACGTGAGTGCTCGACCGAGCTTGCCGCCAGGGGCGCTTCGGACTTGAAGGGGCGCCGAACCTTTCCAGGCAATGATAGCGCCCGCCAGCGCCAAGACGATCTCTTCCACGTTATGAGCATGGTGTTTTGCACGCCCAAGGACACCGCGCACATAGAGCCTTAACGTGTCAATATCGCTTACGGGGACCGGCATGGCTTCCTCCTATTTGCTATAAATAGGATGGCCGAAAAACCACCCCAAGTGGCCCCTCTAATCAATTTTTAAAGGACGAACGCATGATTTCCAATCCATTCTGGCCATGGCCTCCTTGAGAAATAATCTAACAGATTGAAAATAAACGATAAATTAAAGAGCGCGAAAATGACTAGAATGGATTGGAAATCATACTTTCGTTTTTGTCATTTACGCCGGGCCGAAAAAAACTATATAAATTAGCACTAGATCAAGAGGTCAATATCATGACGACGACTAAGCAGGCCGCGAAGGTTTTAGCGGAATGGGACCGGGAGGCGGCGGTGTGGGTAGCCACAAGCTACGACATCCCGGGCCTCGTTTTGTCTGCCCCCGACAAGGAAAAGCTGGTGGAAAAAATTCTCGCGGTGGCACGCCCACTTGTTGAGGCCAATCTTGGCACCGTTGAATACGATAAAATTAGTATCGACTTTATCGAAGAAGAGACCGTTCCGGTTTTGGCGGCTTAACCTTCCGGGAAAATTGGGGCGTGCCCTGCTTCGCGCAGGATCGCGTTTGCCATCTTACGAGTGGGGACGGTGGCATCGAGCGTAAAATCTCGATCGGTACGAGGGCTATACCAAATCTCGATGCCATTGCCGTATGTTCCCTTCGGCCCACAAAGAATGGACCGGAGAGCGCGCTCGACTGCCGGGCGGTAATCAGCCATTAGGGCTTCACTCCCGCCTTTTTGATTTCGATTTCATCCGCCTGTCCATAGGCCATCTGAAAAGCCATTGAAACCAGTTGCAGCCAAGTGATTCGCGCCTCTATCGGCCAAGTTTCCCCAGACTTCGGGAGTTTCTGGATCAGGGCACCGATAAGAGGATCATCGGCGCCACTCCCGATTCCCCCTCCACCACTGGCCCCGCCCCCGCGCGGCTTTTCCGGCTCGGTAGGCTTGCCATTCGTGGGAACAAACCCGGGCAAGACTAGACGATCGCGCCCAGCTTCGAAAAATCCAGCTTGCTCAGCCGAACGCTCAAAAACGCGTCGTGCGGTATCCTTTAGCGTGTCAGCCACGCCAAGAGCGACCAGTTCCTTTTCAAGTGCGGCCGTTGGAGGTAGTGCGGCGCCCTTAAACTTATCGTGGATGGCCGAAAAGAGCGGCACGCTCAAAAAGGCTTTTGCTTTGCCTTCGCGCTCACGCTTCTGATCGACTACCATCCGGCCGATCTCGGTCAAATGAATCGCGTCGGACCGTTCCGCGTCAATCACTCCGAATAGCTTGGCGGCGCCCATCCGGTTGCGAAAAGCACTGCTGGTTGGGCTCTGTTTCACCCATGGAGCAAGCTGTTCGACGGTACAGGGGCCAGTCGCGACATTCTCGAAGACGGCCTTGGCAAGATTGAGGGCTTCGCTCAGATCCATATAAGGAAAAGCAATTGAGGACCGCTGGCGCTTTCCCTTCTCGCCATCGGCAGCCTTCAGTTTCTCGGACGTTCCACTATTGTTCTGGTCACCCATTTCACTCTCCATCCGACAGATCGGTTAGTCTCATGGTTAATTTACATGAGCCAATCCGTTCATGCAAGCGGTTTTTTGGTTAGTAACCATTTCTCTGTTGAAATGGATAACAATATGGTTATTATCCATCAGACAACTGCGGAGATGGTCATGACTAGGAGAGTAAGAGCCCCCAGCGCGCTCGCCGAGCACTGAGGGGCGACGATACGGGAGGGGCCGTTCCCAACACCCCACAAAGGCAAAGGAACGGCCCCGAAATCGGCTCTCTAGGATGCCCCGTAGTCTAACGGTCAGGACGCTCGGTTTACGGCCGGTGAGGTCCAGGTCCGAATCCTGGCGGGGCAGCCAAGGACTCAGTGGAACCGGCGCTGCGGAAACAGCGCCGGTCCCGATCAAAACCAAGGGATTAAGGCCCAAGGTCATGACCACAGACCTCCATATAGCGGATTCCCCCCGGATTTTCCAGGGCACCGCCGGCCCAATCCCGCAACGCAAGGGATTAGGCCAATGAACGTTCTACCGTTTGAAGTCCAAACCCAGGTTATCGGCACTCTCACCCAGGGCGTTAGCATCCGCGCGACCGAGCGCCTTACTGGGGTCCATCGCGATACCATCATGCGTCTAGGCGCCCGTGTCGGGATGGGATGCGCCGATCTTCACGATAAGGTCATGCAGAACGTTCGCGTTCCCCGTATCGAACTGGACGAGGCATGGTCGTATGTCGGATGCAAACAGCGCCGCGTGAAGTCTGAGGATGGAGATAGTCGCGGCGATCAATATATTTTTCTGGCCCTCGACGCGATCAGCAAGGGCATTATCGCTTTTCGAGTTGGGAAGCGGAACGCCGAAAACACGCGGGCGTTCATCGGCGACCTCCGCTTGCGCGTTCTTGGCGAGCCTGAGATTTCATCGGATGGTTTCTATAGCTATCCACCCGCAATCGAGGGGGCCTTTGGCGTCGGATGCCATTACGGCACTATTGAAAAGCACTACAAGCACGAGCCCGCAAGCGAGTCGTCGCGTCGCTACTCGCCTGGGTACGTAGTAGCGGTAACCAAAAGCGCCCTGATTGGGCGCCCGAAGCAAATCAGCACATCTCTAGTCGAGCGGCAAAACTTGACGCTGCGCATGGAACAGCGTCGATTCACGCGATTGACCAATGGCTTTTCAAAGAAGTTAGAAAATCACGTGGCTGCCGTCGCTCTCTATGTTGCCCATTACAACCTCTGCCGCGTCCATGGAGCCCTGCGGGTCACGCCCGCCATGCACTTGGGCCTTGTCGATCATATTTGGTCGGTCGGGGAGCTAATTGAGGCGGCCCTGACGGAACGTGCCGTGAACCGAGCTCTCGTAAATTAGAACGACTTATTCACCCCCTGTGGAAAAACTCCGCAGGGGGTTGTCCTAATTCAAAAATTGAGTGGCCTAATTATGCCAGTACCAGCGACGCTTCCGCCTCTCGAATCCGCCCGGCCGCGATTGTGCATAACGCCCTTGTTCGGCTAGACTCGGGCGGGCGCATGGGGGCGCGTCCGAACGAGACTCGGGACCAGGTTGGGGAACCGAGAATCCGCGCGTCGGGGCGGGGATGGAGCAAGAATTCGAACTCAAGCTCGCGATGTCGCCCGAGCATGTCGAGCGGCTGAGGCGCCATCCGATGCTGCGCACGCACAAGCAGCGCGGCGGCTCGACCAAGCGACTCGTGAGCGTCTATTACGACACCCCCGCCTTCGCGCTCCTGCGCAAGGCGGTGGCGTTGCGCGTGCGCAAAGTGGGCGGCGAGCACATCCAGACCATCAAGCGCGAGGCAGGCAACGGCAAGAGCCGCTTCGCGCGCCGCGAATGGGAGCGGCGCATCGAGGGCGACGGGCCCGACCTCTCGGGCCTCGAGGATCGCGAATTGAAGCGCCTCATCGCCCCCCACAAGGAGCGCGGCGATCTGCGCCCGGTCTTCACGACCGAGGTGATGCGCCAGACCTGGCCGCTGCGCGTGGGGGCGAGCCGCATCGAATGCGCCCTCGACATCGGCGAGATCAAGAGCGACGGGCGCAGCCAGCCGGTATGCGAGGTCGAGCTCGAGCTCAAGTCGGGCGCACCCGCGGGCCTGTTCGAGCTCGCGCGCCGGCTCAACAAGTCGGTCCCGCTGCGCCTCGATCCCATGAGCAAGGCCGAGCGCGGCTATCACCTGGCCGCCAACGCGACGCCCGGCCCGAAGAAGGCCGAGCCGGTCCATCTCGACCCGGAGATGAGCGTGCGCGAGGCCTTCGGGGCGATCGCGCGCGCCTGCATCACGCATATTCTCTCGAACGTCGGCTGCGCCCATGACGGCAAGGACCCCGAGGGCGTGCACCAGCTCCGGGTCGGCATCCGGCGCCTGCGCGCGGCCTTCGCCGTGTTCCAGGACGCGATCGCGGAAGGCGACCGCGCGGCCCTCGGCGGCGAGTTGCGTTGGCTGCAACGGGAATTGGGGCCGGCGCGCGAATGGGACGTGTTCCTCAGCGCCTCCTTGCCCGCGGTCTACAAGCGCTTCGGCACGAGCGACGGGCTCGAGACCCTGCGCGCGACGGCCGAGGCCGTGCGCCGGCGCGCCTATCAGCGCTGCCGCGCGGCCCTCCACAACCGGCGCTACACGGACCTCCTGCTGCGCCTCGAGGCGTGGCTCGATGGCGGTCTCGACGAGACCGGGACGCTGCCCACCAACGGCACCGGCCGCGCGCCCGAGGACGGGCTCCAGCGCGAGACGCTCGACGCGCCGATCCTGGAATTCTCGGCCGCGATCCTGAAGGGGCGCCACGTCAAGGCGGCCAAGCTCGGCGACCGGCTCCGGAAGCTCGACGAGCGCCAGCTCCACGAGCTGCGTATCCGGGTCAAGAAACTGCGTTACGCGACCGAGTTCTTCCGCGACCTCTACACCGACAAGTCGGCCAAGCGCTATGTCGCCGCCCTCAAGGCGATCCAGGAAGCGCTCGGCGACGCCAACGACGCGCTGGTCGCGAACGACCTCATGGGCGAGCTCGACGAGCTCGCGGGCTCGGACGGCGAGGTCGCCTTGCGCCAGCTCCAGGCCTGGGCGTCGGCCGCGATCAAGCGCGACCGGAAGCGCCTCGAGCATCTATGGGACGATTTCCGCGAGCTCAAAGCCTTCTGGAAGAGCGGCTGAGCGCGGCACCGCTCAGTCGCGCGCGTCGCGCGGGCACCAAAAGGACACGAGCGCGCAACTCTCGGGGGTCAAGGCGCGCCAGCTGCCGCCCTCGAAGCTGAGCGCCACCAACGCGCCGGTCGGGAACTTGGCCTGGAGGCGCTCGATCTCGCGCCGCGGCCCGCTGCCGATGAGCAGCCCCGCGAGAGCCTGGATTCCGGGATTGTGGCCGATCACGAGCGCCGACGCGCAATCCTCCTCGAGGCGGCGCACGCGCTCGAGCATCTTCTCGGCACCCGCGAGATAAAGCGCGCGCTCGATCGTCGTCGTGTGGGGCGCGGGCAACGCGGGTGCGATGCGCTCGAGCGTCTCGCGCGTGCGCCGCGCGGCCGAGCACAACACGCGCTCGGGCGCCATTTCGAGACGCCTCAGCTCCGCGCGCAAGGCCGCGCAGGCCTCGCGCCCGCGCGCCGAGAGGGGACGGTCGAAATCGCTCGATTCGGCGTCGGCCCAGCTCGATTTCGCGTGGCGCAGGAGATAGAGCCGCTTCATGTCCCGCCCCTGGAGCGCGCTTGGGCCGCCGAGTCGGCGCGGCGCGGCGATTTTCCGGGCGTTCGGCCGGGCGCCGCGAGGCGCTTTCCCGGCCCAGCTTCGAGCCAAGACCCGCGCCGCGCAAGGGGGTGCGCTGTAATAATTCGCCTAGGGTCTGTGACGTAGGATGCGGCCGGGATATGATTGTCCAAGCCGCCCGGCAGCACCGGCGGAGGAGGAAGACGTGCCCGACGACAGCCAGACCATCACCCCGGCGCCGCGCTCGATCGCGCCCGAGTCGGAGAAGCGCTTCATCAACCGCGAGCTCTCCTGGCTCGCGTTCAACGAGCGCGTCCTGGGCGAGGCGGAAAATCCGAGCCATCCGCTGTTCGAGCGCCTGCGCTTCCTCTCGATCTCGGCGAGCAACCTCGACGAGTTCTACATGGTGCGCGTCGCGGGCCTGAAGGCGCAGGTCGCGGAAGGAGTCACCACGCCGAGCGACGACGGGCTCACGCCGGGCGAGCAGCTCGACGCGATCAACAAGCGCGCCGGCCATCTCGTGCAGGAGCAGCAAAAGGCCTGGCGCACCCTGCGCACGCTGCTCGCCGAGACGGGCGTCGCGGTGGTCGAGGCTCACGAGCTCACCGAAAAAGAGCGCGCCTGGGTCGAGGACGAGTTCAACGAGCACGTGTTCCCGATCCTGACGCCGCTCGCGATCGACCCGGCGCACCCGTTCCCCTTCATCCCGAATCTCGGCTTCGCCATGGTGCTCGAGCTGCTGCGCTCCGAGGACGGCAAGAACCTCCGCGCCCTCGTGCCGTTGCCGAGCCAGGTCGACCGCTTCACGCGCCTCCCGGGGAAGGCGATCCGCTTCTTCGCGATCGAATCCATGGTCGGCCTGTTCCTCGACCGGCTGTTCCCCGGCTTCGAGGTGCTCGGCCAGGGACTGTTCCGCGTGCTGCGCGACAGCGAGGTCGAGATCGAGGAAGAGGCCGAGGATCTGGTGCGCGTGTTCGAATCGGCGCTGAAACGGCGCCGGCGCGGCAACGTGATCCATCTCGTGATGAATCTCGACATGCCGGACGAGCTCACGCGCTTCGTCATCGACAAGTTCCGCGTCGCGTCGAGCGACGTGTTCGAGATCGACGGGCTCATCGGCCTCGAGGCGACCAAGGAGCTGATCGTGCCCGAGCGGCGCGACCTCCTGTTCCCGCCCTACGACCCGCGCTTCCCCGAGCGCATCCGCGATTTCGGCGGCGACTGCTTCGCGGCCATCAGGGCCAAGGACATCGTCGTCCACCATCCCTACGAGAGCTTCGACGTCGTGGTCCAATTCGTGCGCCAGGCGGCACGCGATCCGGCGGTGGTCGCGATCAAGCAGACGCTCTACCGCACGAGCCACGATTCGCCCATCGTCCAGGCGCTGGTCGAGGCGGCCGAGGCGGGCAAGTCGGTGACCGCGATGGTCGAGCTCAAGGCGCGCTTCGACGAGGCGGCCAACATCCGCTGGGCGCGCGACCTCGAGCGCTCGGGCGCCCAGGTGATCTACGGCTTCATCGACCTCAAGACCCACGCCAAGGTGTCGCTCGTGGTGCGCCGCGAGGGGAAGGGGCTCCGCTCCTACGTCCATTTCGGCACCGGCAACTATCACCCGATCACGGCGCGCATCTACACCGACCTTTCCTTCTTCACCTGCAATCCCGAGCTGTGCCACGACGCAGCGCTGCTGTTCAACTACATGACCGGCTATGCGCGCCCGAAGAAGCCGCAGAAGATCGCGATTTCGCCGATCAACCTGCGCGAGACGCTGCTCGGCCTCATCGACGCCGAGATCGAGAACGCGCGCGCGGGCAAGCCGGCCCAGATCTGGGCCAAGCTCAACTCGCTGGTCGACGCGCGCGTGAGCGACGCGCTCTACCGCGCGAGCCAGGCGGGCGTGCAGATCGACCTCGTGGTGCGCGGCATCTGCTGCCTGCGCCCCGGCGTTCCCGGCCTCTCGGACAATATCCGGGTCAAGAGCATCGTCGGCCGCTTCCTCGAGCACGGGCGCATCGTGTGCTTCGGCAACGGCGCGGCGCTGCCGTCGCCGCAGGCGAAGGTGTACATCTCGTCGGCCGATTGGATGCCGCGCAACCTCGACCGGCGCGTCGAGACCCTGGTGCCGATCGAGAACCCGACCGTGCACGAGCAGGTCCTGGGCCAGATCATGGTCGCGAACCTCAAGGACGTGGCGCAGAGCTGGACCCTCGGTCCCGACGGCGTCTACAGCCGCCTCAAGGCCGACAAGGACGCGTTCAGCGCGCACCATTACTTCATGACCAACCCGAGCCTCTCGGGCCGCGGCAGCGCGTTGCGCAAGGCGAAGACCTCGGCGCGCGCGACGGCCAAAGCGCAAGCCTGACGCATGGCGCTCGCCTCCGTTCGACGCGCGATGGCCGCGGCGGCGCAAAGCGGGCGCATCGGCGTCATCGACGTGGGCTCGAACTCGATCCGCCTCGTGGTCTACGACCGGCTCGCGCGGGCGCCGCAACCCATCTTCAACGAGCGCGTGCTGTGCGGCCTCGGACGCGGGCTCGCGCGCACCGGCCGGCTCCATCCCGACGGGCGCGAGCGCGCGCTCGAGAACATCGCGCGCTTCGTCGTGCTGGCGCGCCACATGGGCGTGGGTCGCCTCGACATTCTCGCGACCGCGGCGGTACGCGACGCGAGCGACGGCTCGAAGTTCGTCGCCGAGCTCGAGCGCCGCTGCCGGAGCCCGGTGCGCGTGCTCTCGGGCCAGGAGGAGGCGCGGCTCTCGGCGCTCGGCGTGCTCTCGGGCCTGCCGACGGCCGACGGCGCCATGGGCGACCTCGGCGGCGGCAGCCTCGAGCTGGTCGAGCTGCGCGCGGGCGCGATCGGCCATAACGACACGCTGCCGCTCGGTCCCTTGCGCCTCATGGAGGCGTCGGACGGCGAGGCCAAGAAATCGCGCGACTTCGTCCAGAAGTCGCTCGACAAGC
>Ga0335072_10012853_pt1 | contig 11944 bp, 14 predicted proteins | sample Lox_Sample_21_FD_206725 | JGI IMG/M metagenome (GOLD analysis project Ga0335072, IMG submission 206725) | Soil microbial communities from Loxahatchee National Wildlife Refuge, Florida, United States - Lox_Sample_2.1 | ecosystem: Environmental > Terrestrial > Soil > Wetlands | place: USA...
CGTCAGCCGCCACCTTTGGCCAAGGCCATCATCCTTGCGCAGCCGCACGCCGAGCGCCGAGTCGCCGATCGTGCCGGTGACCATGATGCAATCGCCGGCCTTGGCGGTCGAGCGCCGTACCATGGCGCCGTGCGGGACCGCACCAAATGCGCTGACCGAAACCGAGAGCGGCCCCGGCGTGCGATCGGTGTCGCCGCCGAAAAGCGGACACTCGTAGCGCTTTGCGTCGTCGCCGAGCCCGGCGACGAAAGCTTCGAGCCAAGCCTCGCCGGTCGCGGCCGGCAAGGCGACCGACATGATGAAACCGAGCGGCCTGGCGCCCTTCGCCGCCAGATCGGACAGATTCATCCGCAGCGCCTTGCGGCCGATCGTATCGGGCGGATCGTCGGGAAAGAAATGCACGCCGGCGATGACGCCGTCGGTCTTGAGCACCAGATCACAGCCGGGCGGCGGCGCGATGGCGGCGGCATCGTCGACCAAGCCGAAAGCGCCGGGATGCGTCGCGAGCGGAGCGAAGTAGCGCGCGATCAGACGGTCTTCCGCTGATGGTTCGTCGGCCATCGCTCAGGCCGCGCCACCGGCGATTTCGGGGGCGCGGAGTTGCCGCGCCAGCTGATCAAGCACGGCATTGACCATGCCGGTCTCCTCCTTGTCGACGAAGGCCGAGGCGACGTCGACATATTCGGACATCACGACGCGGGCAGGCACGTCGTTCCTGCAGGCAAGTTCGTAGGCGCCGGCGCGCAAGACCGCGCGCAACACCGCCTCGACGCGCTTCAGCGGCCAGCCGCGCGACAAAGCCGCATCGATCTTCGGATCGAGCTGGTTTTGCTCGCGCACCACGCCGGCGACGATGTCGCGGAAGTAAGCGGCTTCGGCCGGCAGATATTTCGCACCTTCGACTTCGCCGCCGAGCCAATGGCTCTCGAACTCGGCCATGATCTCGTTCAAGCCCGTGCCGGCGAGATCCATCTGATAAAGCGCCTGCACCGCAGCGAGCCGCGCCGCGCCGCGCTTATTGGCCTTGCGTCCGTTTGACCCTTCCTGGAAATTGGCGCCGGCCATCTCAGCGCGCCCCAAGACGTTTCTTGAGCTCGACCAGAGCGAGCGCGGCCCGCGCGGCGCCGCCGCCTTTATCCTGATCGTCGACGTCGGCGCGCGCTTTGGCCTGCGACTCGTTCTCGACCGTGATGATGCCGTTGCCGACCGGAACCCTGCGGGCCACCGACAGGTCCAAAAGTCCGCGCGCGGATTCCTGCGACACGATCTCAAAATGGATGGTCTCGCCGCGGATGACGCAGCCGAGCGCCACCGCGCCGTCATAGGGCCGGCGCTTCTTCTGTGCGGCATCAAGTGCGATCGCGATCGCAGCCGGGATTTCGAGCGAGCCGGGCACGCTGATCAAGTCGAACTGCGCACCGGCCTCTTGCAGCGCCTTCTTGGCGCCGGCGAGAAGCGCGTCGGCAATGTCGTCGTAATAGCGCGCCTCGACAATGAGAATGCGCACGCCCTTTGTGCTGCTTCTGACGCTCGCATTGTCGCGTTTGGCTTGTCGCGGCCCGGCCATGAATAAAGACCCGTTACGGTTAGGCGCGGTCGTAGCAAGCACCGCGGCGGCAAACAAGCCGCCCCAAGCTGACCATCAATGCTGTTTTGCGGTGTCGAGGAGGCGTGCGGCATAGCGCGCCATCTGATCGACCTCGAGATTGACCTGCGCGCCGACCGAAAGCACACCGAAGGTCGTGACCTTCAGGGTGTGCGGAATGAGCAGCACCGAGAATGTGTCGCCTTTCACCTCGTTAACCGTGAGCGAAATGCCATCGAGCGCAACGGAGCCCTTCGGCGCGATGAAACGCGCCAGCTCCGCCGGGACGCGAAAAGTCAAACCCGAACTATCGAGGAAATCGTCACGTGCGATGAGTTCGGCAAGGCCGTCGACGTGGCCCGAGACCATGTGTCCGCCAAGCTCGTCGCCAAGCCGCAGCGCGCGCTCGAGATTGAGCTTGGCGCCCGGCCGCCAGTGACCTGCCGTGGTCAGCCGCAAGGTCTCGGCTGCGGCGTCGACGGTGAAGAAGGTCCGATTGCCCTTGCGCCCGCGCTCCACCACGGTGAGGCAGGTCCCGGAACAGGCAATGGAAGCGCCGATCTCGATGGAATCGGGATCATAGGAGCAGCCAATGGTGATCCGGCGCAGGCTCTCAGCCTTGTCCTGAACCTCAATGATGTCGCCTAAGTCACTGACAATTCCGGTAAACATCGATCACCTGCGTTGGCCGTCACAGCGCTTGTAAGTCTCTTGCCGGTCAGATCCAACCGGCTCGCCGGCGACAAGCTTGAGCTTCTGTTTCAGCATCGCCGAGGCCGCAGCATCAAGCGCTTCGATGCCATCGGGGCCAACGACCTTGTCGGAATGGAACAGAACGGCTTCGTCGACCAAGTCCGCCTCGATCAGCGCCGCAGCCAGTGTCGGACCGCCCTCGACCATCAGCCGCGTGATCCCCTTCGCCGCCAAAAGGCCCAACGCATCCTTCAGGTCGAGCGGATCGGCGCTGCCGGGAGAGCGCAGCACGTCGACGCCCGCCGGCTGCAATTGGGATTCGGCCTGTTGCGGGGCCGCCATGCCGGCGATCACCCAGACCGGAGTCTCGTGAGCGCTTTGCGCCAGCCGCGATTTCAGCGGCAGGCGCAGCAAACTGTCGGCAACGACCCGCACCGGCGAACGGTTCGCCATGCCGGGCAAGCGGCATGTCAGCAGCGGATCGTCGGCAAGCGCCGTCCCGACGCCGATCATGATCGCATCACTCTGGGCGCGGAGAAGATGGACACGCTCGCGCACAGCATCGCCGGTGATCGCGATCGGCCGGCGGCCGGCGACGCCGGCTTTGCCATCGGCGGAGATCGCGAGCTTGAGCGTCACATGCGGACGGCCACGCGTCATCCGGCTGATGTGGCCGGCATGATCGCTGCGCGCCTCCTCCGCTCCGACTCCGAGATCGACGGTTATTCCGGCAGCGCGCAACCGCGCATGGCCTTTGCCGGCGACTTCCGGATTGGGATCTTCGATCGCGGACACAACGCGCGAAATGCCGGCGGCAATGACGGCATCCGCACAGGGCGGCGACTTGCCGAAATGCGAGCATGGCTCGAGCGTGACATAAAGCGTGGCGCCGCGCGCCGCGGGCCCGGCCCGGCGCAAGGCTTCGACCTCGGCATGCGGGCGCCCGCCCGGCTGGGTCCAACCGCGGCCGACAATGACGCCGTCTTTGACGATCACCGCGCCGACGGCAGGATTGGGCCACGTGCGCCCCAGCCCACGCCGGCCGAGGCCGAGCGCGAGATCCATGAAACGGACATCGTCGGCCGTCGCGGCATTGGCCTGCCCGCTCACTCCGCCGCCTCGTCTCCCGACAATTCGGCAAGCGCAGCCTCAAAGTCTTTGGCTTCGCGGAAATTGCGATAGACCGAGGCGAAGCGGACATAGGCGACGTCGTCGAGATCGCGCAGATGCGCCATCACCGTTTCGCCGATGGTCTCGGAAGACACTTCGCTTTCGCCGAGGCTTTCCAGTTCGCGCACGATCTTCGACACCATGTGGTCGATGCGCTCGGGCTCGACCGGCCGCTTGCGGCAGGCGATCTGCACCGAGCGCAACAGCTTGTCGCGATCGAACGGCACGCGCCGGCCGTTGCGCTTGATGATGACGAGCTCGCGCAGCTGAACCCGCTCGAACGTCGTGAAGCGGAAATTGCAGGCCAGGCAGACCCGGCGGCGGCGGATGACGGACGAATCCTCTGTCGGCCGCGAATCCTTGACCTGGGTGTCGAGGCTCGAACAGCTCGGACAACGCATGGCCTACCCCCTCCCTGGCCTGCTAGATCTTTTGTGCGAGCATGATCTTTTGCGAAAGCCGGTTTCCACTTTTCCGGATCATGCTCTAGCCCTCGTAGATCGGGAACCGGCCCACCAGACGCTTGACCTTCTCGCGCACGCTGGCTTCGGCAGCGGCATCCTCCTCGGCGCCGCTTCGCGACAACGCATCAAGCACTTCGGCGATCATGTCGCCAACCTGCCTGAACTCGGCGATGCCAAAGCCGCGCGTGGTCCCGGCGGGCGTGCCGAGCCGGATGCCGGACGTCACCATCGGCTTCTGCGGATCGAACGGAATGCCGTTCTTGTTGCAGGTGATATGAGCCCGGCCGAGCGCGATCTCGGCCACTTTGCCGGTGAGATTCTTGCGCCGCAGGTCGACCAGCATCAGATGCGTGTCGGTGCCGCCGGAAACGATATCGAGGCCGCGATTCTTCAAGGTTTCGGCAAGCGCCTTCGCATTCTCGACCACGTTCTTCGCGTAGAGCTTGAACGACGGCCGCAGCGCCTCGCCGAAGGCCACCGCCTTTGCGGCGATGACATGCATCAGCGGACCGCCCTGCATGCCGGGGAAAACCGCCGAATTGAGCTTCTTTGCCAGTTCTTCGTCATTGGTGAGGATCGCGCCGCCGCGCGGGCCGCGGAGCGTCTTGTGCGTGGTCGTGGTCACGACGTGAGCATGCGGAAACGGGCTCGGATGCGCGCCGCCGGCGACCAGGCCGGCAAAATGCGCCATGTCGACCATGAGATAGGCGCCGACCTCGTCGGCGATCTCGCGGAAGCGGCGGAAATCAATGATGCGCGGATAGGCCGAGCCGCCGGCGACGATGACCTTCGGCTTGTGCTCGCGCGCGAGCTTTGCGACCTCGTCCATGTCGATGAGGTTGGTGTCGCGGGTCACGCCATAGGGCACGACCTTGAACCACTTGCCGGAGAGATTGACCGGGGAGCCGTGGGTGAGATGCCCGCCGGCGGCGAGGTTGAGCCCCATGAAGGTATCGCCCGGCTGCATCAGCGCCATGAACACTTCGGCATTGGCGGAGGCGCCGGAATGCGGCTGCACATTGGCGAAGGCACAACCGAACAATTTGGTGACGCGTTCGATCGCAAGCCGTTCGGCGACATCGACATATTGGCAACCGCCGTAGTAGCGCTTCCCCGGCAGCCCTTCCGCATATTTGTTGGTCAGGACCGAGCCCTGCGCCTCAAGGACGGCGCGGCTGACGATGTTTTCCGAGGCGATCAGCTCGATTTCGTCGCGCTGGCGGCCGAGTTCGAGCCTGATGGCCTCGGCGATCTCCGGATCGGCCTGCGCGACCGTGGCGGAGAAGAAATCTTCCTCTGTAACATTGGCTTGCGGATTGACCGGCATAACGCAGTCCTTGCCTCGTTCCTTAAAGGGGAAATGGTCTTGGCCCGGTGATACACCGCCGACCGAGTTGACGCCAGCGGCGAACCGCAAGGCATGGCATATTTCGGCGGATCAGCCCGCTATATTTGGGGATTATAGGGCTACCGCCGCAAGCGGCGACCGCTCAAAGCTTGGTCGTCGCCGGGATCGCGGGCGCGCCAAGGCCGTCGCGGCCGTAAATGTCCTCGCGGAACTGCACGACGCCGTCGGACGCCGACCAGGCGGTGACATAGACCCAGTGCAACGGCACGGGCTTGGCGAGCTGGGCGTCCTTGCGCTCGCCGGATTTGATGACCCGGTCGATCTCGTCCGGCGACCAGCCCTTGGTTTCGTCGAGCAGCCAATAGACCAGCTCGCGCACGTTCTGCACGCGCATGCAGCCCGACGAGTGGAAACGGAAATCGTCGCCGAACAGATTCTTCAGCGGCGTGTCGTGCATATAGACGCCATAGGCGCTGGGAAAATTGATGCGGATCGTGCCGAGCGAATTCTTGGCGCCGGGATCCTGCTTGAAGGTGTAATTGGTCGCGTCCTCCGAATACCAGTTGATGTCGGAGGGCTGCAGCTCGTGTTGCTTGCCGTCGAGAATGCGGATGTGGTTTTCGGTGAGGTAGTCCGGCTCATCCTGCATCTTCGGGATGAGATCCTTGCGCACGATCGAGGCCGGCACTGTCCAATACGGATTGAAATTGATCTGGATGATCTTGCTGTTGATGTCGGGCGACGGCCGGTCCGGCTTGCCGGCGACCGCCGCGTGGCGCGACACCACGACATCGTTCTGGATCGCCTCAACCCGCGCCGCCGGAATATTGGCGACCACGTAACGCGGGCCGAGATTGGTCGAGAGCGTCTTGAGCCGCTCGATATTGATCTTGAGCTGATCGCGCCGCGTCGTCGCCGGCACGTTCATGGCGTCGAGCGTCGCCTCGCGCACGATGCCGTCGATATTGAGGCCGTGGCGTGCCTGGAACCGCCGCACCGCCTCTTCGACATAGGAGTCGTAGATGTCGTTGCCGACCGCGCTCGGATCGAGATCGCCGGACACTGAAAGGCGCGTGCGCAGATCGACCACGCTCGGATGCCGGTTGCCGAGCCGCAATTCGTCGACCTTGGGAACGATGGGCCAGCCGCCGCGGGCGACGATCGCGTCATAGGTCGCGACCGCCTGCTGCGTCGTTTCCGCCGTTGCCGCCGACAGCGTCGGTGCCGTGGCCTTGGGCATGTGAATGGTGCGCGAGGCCTGATCGAAGGACTGGCCGAACTCGCCGCGGTCGGTCTCGCCCATCAGCGTGCGAAGCGGTTGATCTTGGGCAAGCTGCTGCGCCAGTGCCTTGCCGGCGGCCGAGGTAACCGCCGCGACGCCGACGACGCGGCCCAAAAATCTGCGCCGGGAAAAGCCCTTGCCGCGCCGCGCGAAGTCTCGCGAGACGCCGCTGTCCTGCCGTTCGCTCATGGAGCGCCATTTCATCGCGCGTGACGCCCGCCAAAGGGCAAAGGCCCAATGCGGCCGATACGCAAAGCCGCCCCCGCTGCCGAATTAGCACAGCGACAGGTCGAACCAAAGGCCCTACCCCGCTGTCCTACATCCCCTATCTCGCATGACGAGTCTTGTTCAGCACGGCAAGTCATGGCCGCCGGGCTTGGCCAATTTGTGGCACCGAGGCGGCGTCGTGCGCCGTTTGACATGCGCGCGAGCGCAAAAAGGCCCCGGCATTGCCGCCGGGGCTAGGTACGCCAGTACATGGCGGAAACCTTGGGAAAAATCTGGCCGATGAAACTGCCGCGCTGCGCCCCGGAAATCGGCTCCCCGAATGTTCGGGGGAGCCGATATTTGCAAGGGCCCGCTTGGCTCGGCTTGGCTTCAGAGACGATAAAGGATCTGATCGGTCCAGAACCGCTCGAGCCGGTGCAGCGCCTTGTTGAGCACGCTGAACTCGTCGGCATTGATGCCGCCGACCTGCTCCACCGTGCGCACGTGCTTCTGATAAAGCGTGTCGACGATGTCGCGAACCTCGATACCCTTCTGGGTGAGCTTGATGCGCACCGAACGGCGATCGACCCGCGAGCGCTGGTGATCGAGGAAGCCCATTTCGACGAGCTTCTTGAGGTTATAGGAGACGTTGGAGCCGAGATAGTAGCCGCGCGTGCGCAGTTCGCCGGCGGTGAGTTCTTTGTCGCCGATATTGTACAACAGCAGCGCCTGTACCGAATTGATGTCGGCGCGGCCGCGGCGGTCGAATTCGTCCTTGATGACGTCGAGCAGACGGCGGTGCAGCCGCTCGACCAAGGTCAAGGCCTCGAGATAGTGCGGGCGAATATGGTCGAAACGCGCCTCCCGATCGGCGGTATCGACCGTCTTTGCGACGGCTTTCATGTTGACGCCTTTCCCAAGACTATTTTGTTCAAGTGTTATACTTATCGACGGGCCCTGTTTCCCGCCGTACCACGCCAACGTACCGGCGAGGGTCTAAGATCAGTTTAAATAACACGCTAAAAATAACGTTTATTCTTGCGGCCTGGGGCGATCTATTGCCGGTAAAATTGCGGCAAAAGCCTATACGTTTTGTTCACCGATCGCGGCCGCGCTCTCACTGTCCATCATACATCCCTCTCCATAACGATGAAGCCACTGTGAAACGTCCTCCATTCGCCTATCGGACCGACCCCGCGGTGCCGCACTTCGCCGACGACCGCCCGATCATTGTCTTCGACGGCAAATGCGTCTTGTGCTCGGGCTTCGCCCAATTCGTCATGCGCCGGGACCGCTCCGCACGCTTTCGGTTCCTGGCCGCGCAGAGCATCCTCGGCGACGCGCTCTATCGGCACTTTGGCCTCGACCCGGTCAACTACGAAACCTACATCCTGCTCGAGAACGGTGTCGCGTATCTCCGCTCCGAAGCCGTGATCCGGATTTTCGAAAGCCTCGGTCTGCCGTGGCGGCTTGCAGCAGTGTGCCGCGTCTGTCCGCTTGTTAGTCGCGATTGGATTTATGATTTTGTCGCGCGCCGTCGTCTACGCTGGTTCGGCGCGAGGCCGAGCTGTTACATCCCCGGCGCCGCCGAGGCGGACCGCTTTTTGTCATGACGACCGGATTAAGAATTCTCATCGTCGGCGGCTACGGCATATTCGGCGGCCGCCTCGTCGAACTGCTGGAGAACGAGCCGCGGCTGACCTTGTTTGTCGGCGGGCGCTCCGCGGCAAAGGCGGAAAGTTTCATTTCATCGCGCACCGGCGCCAAGGCACGCTTGATTGCCGCGGCGCTCGATCGCGACGGCAATCTCGACGTGCAATTATCGGCGATCGCGGCTGATCTCGTGGTGGATGCCAGCGGCCCGTTTCAGAACTACGGCGACCGCCCCTATCGCCTCGTCGAAGCCTGCATCCGCCACGGCATCAATTATCTCGACCTCGCCGACGGCTCCGATTTCGTTACCGGAATCAGCGCCTACCCCCGCTCCCAGAGCTTAAAGTGCTGCCGGCAGCGTCGATGACCTGTTGATTGCGCTGCGGATGGTCTTGCAGTTGGAGCACATCGAATGTCAAATGCAGAAGGCCGCCAACTAGGCAGATGTGCGCGTCATGGCCGACATTATGATTGAGTGCCCTGTATTTGGGAAACCGGTACCGACCGGCGTTACTACCGACATCATTGTTCTCAAAACACTGGATTTCTCGCTCGCCACGCATTGCCCGGCGTGCCGAAAAACTCATAAATGGACACGATCAGACGCGTGGATCGAAGCCGATCGGCAGCACACGCCACGCGCGCGCTGAACGCACCGCGAATATTGCTCCAGTCTCGACACAATCTTTGTGAGCCCCGTTGCGCCGGGGCAACATCAAAACCCGGACGTACGTGCTATTCAAGGGTCCACTCGAATGGCTGAAGGTATGAGGGCGCAATGTTCGCGAACGGGCGATTGCTGGGGTTTGACGCCGGCGACTGGTCGATCTTTGCAGCAGGATTAGCTGCGGTCGGTTTCCTGTCGCTGCTGTTTTGAAATCGCGCCGCCGCCGACTGAGGCGGCCTCACTACGCTTCAAGCGGCGGCGGCGACTCTCAGTTGTCGCGGCATTGGAGGCGCCCGTTCATCCATCCAACGGCGCGCGTGCAAGCGCGGTAGGGGATCGCGTTTTCTTGCGCTGCACTAATACTGCCCGCCTCGGTGGCATTATCAGAGGGATGTGCGGCCAAGTTCGAAGTGTCGGAACTCTGCCCGGCAGTTTGCGCGAACACAATCGAAGTCATCGCCAGCACGGCCGACGCCGTCAGTACGGCTATGAATGAAGATCGCATGGAACTCTCCTCACGCTACAAACCGCAAACCAAACTCCAAAGAGCCGACTAGGTTCCAAGTTTGGCGATTGATTTGACCTCCCTGTCAGGCCGCCGAATCTTTGGGCGCGGCCACGCGGCTGCCGGCCACCCGATAAAAAAGGCACGTGACGCTTGCGATTTGAGAAAGTGCGCGGCGAAAATTGCCGCGGGTGAAGCGCTGCGGGCGACCGCCGCAGATGGCGCTTTGATTAAGATATTATTCGAACTTATCGCCAATCTAATTCGGTTTCGACTATCTTATTCAACCTGGTTCCAACTTGTTTCGGCTTTCCTACCCCGCGGACGACCAATGGCTAGGAGGCTTAAATGCGTCGGATACTTGCGCGATTTTGGAAAGACCAATCAGGTGCAACGGCAATCGAATACGGCCTGATTGCTGCCGGCATTTCGGTTGCGATTATCGTTGCTGTCCAGACTTTGGGCACAAACCTCAATACGACGTTCACCAGCGTATCGTCAGCGCTGAAATAATCGACGTCCACTCGGCTTCGTTACTTTGCTCTCCGGACCCCGGCTCGCTGCCGGGGTTCTTTTTTTGTGGGACTATCGAGCACGGCAAGCGGACGCCGAGCCGCTTGGCTGCCCGCATAAAAAAGGCCCCGGCATTGTGCGGTACCGGGACCAAGATAACGTGGATGGGGAACCGCTGCATCAATCCCTGCGGCGGTCCTTGCACCAGCAGCATGCGAAAACCTGATCCGCGCCAGCTACTGTGACAAATCCCATGCCTGCACGTAGCGTGCAGCAATAAAAAGCCCCGTCGAACGAAATCGGCGGGGCTGAGTTTGCGAAGAAAGCCCAGTCACGAGAGACATGACATTTATAAACTGAGTCGGCTGCCTTTGACGAGCAGCAAGCGGATGCCGCTGAGCGGCCGACCAATTCCTTTTTTTGCCCTCGGGTGCCACGACGAACGCGTCTAACGATTGCGTTGGCCGATAGTTTGCCTGCGCCTGTTTCACGCCAAAGCCGAATTGAATCGAAAGCCGTCCGCGAAAGTAGAGAGACAATAGCGGGAAACCATTGGATCGCTTAGGCGATCAAGCGCCTCCAACAGCACCAAGCTATAGTCGCAGCAGGTAATGATCGCCGTCAGTTGCCGAACGTGCGAAAATAGGGCTCCGGGGGACGCGCATTGCTGCCACCCCCAAAACTATGGAACCCTTCAGATTGGCCCTGTCCAACGCTTAAGTGAAAGCCCGGACTATTGGAATCAGACTTATTCGTGCTGTCGTCGGATTTGTTTTTATCGTCCAATGGACCGTAATTAAAGTTGTAGTTGCCGTTGGGCGTGACGGCTTGCTGAGTCCACGCCCAAACGGAAGTGCTCGTCAGCGTAATTGTGGCCCCCGCAACAAAAGAAACGGCGACGAGCCAAAGCCATCTCAACACGGCAAGTACCCCGATATCTTCTTGTCCCGACTGCGAGCTAAGGCTGTCATCCGCTGTTAGTCAAGACAAGCGGAGCAAAGACCACGGTTGATCGTGAATATCTCGCCGGAACACCCACAGCCAACCGAACGCGAGCCCCGATGGGCAAAACGATATGGCCAAGTTGCTCGTCGATATCGTGCGCAAACATCAGGGCGGCATTCAGGGCAACGCCGATGAACTGGAAGGACAACGGCTTACAAGCGCGTGCGGGGGGAAATATGCCTATTGCGGGGGAAAGACAATTTCCGTTGGCCCCTGCTTCCGACGTCCGCTTTCGGTGGAGAAGCGGACTTACTCTAGGCCCAAGCCAATGTCGCTGAATGACCCATTTCGGCATGTCGCGGCCCGGACTTGCTGCGGCACAATCCAGCCTCCAAACGCTATTCATTCCCTTCATCGCTACTAATTGGTTTGCTGATTGGGCTCGCGCTTGAGGCCGCGATGACCGTGATGATGCGCGGGCATAGCGAGCTCAGATCCGCGTAGGTTGGGATCAGTTAAAGCGCCCGGTCCGCGGGTAGCGCGACTCCCGTGTTTCGTCTGCGCCAAGAACCGGAATGTTCCAGAACCAGATGAAGGCGGCAAAGCCGGGCCGAAGCGCCGCAGCCGCAACGTGAAGCCATGCGGAAGTTGGTGCGATCCCTGCAATCAGGTCGGAGACGGCCCATATTCTCGCATCCACGCCGCGAGGGTTTCCGCCAATGACTGCACGCTCCGCACCGACATATTGAATAGCCGTTCGTTGGACAGCGACTTGCAGCATGGTCGGCTTATTCCGTTGGACGTCGCTATGCGGCAGGACGGATATTTTGATTGACCCTGAACAGATTATCCGGATCGTATTTCTTCTTCACGGTGGCAAGGCGCTGATAGTTGTCGCCATATGCGGCTTTG
>Ga0335072_10012855_pt1 | contig 11942 bp, 4 predicted proteins | sample Lox_Sample_21_FD_206725 | JGI IMG/M metagenome (GOLD analysis project Ga0335072, IMG submission 206725) | Soil microbial communities from Loxahatchee National Wildlife Refuge, Florida, United States - Lox_Sample_2.1 | ecosystem: Environmental > Terrestrial > Soil > Wetlands | place: USA: Florida...
CGTTCGTCATCGTTTCCTGGGCGCCGACCGGCAGGTCGGCGCGGCTCGCCCGCAGCCAGTCGTCGAATCGGGTGGGTGAGATCGCAGCTTCGTGCCCGTACTCATCCCTGCCGCAAAGCCACTCCGACACGGGATTGGTGAATCCGCTGTAGTTCATGGCTCCGTCCCACTCTGCGCCATCGTCGAGCCAGGGCGAAGGATCGTGCCAGTATTCACCGAGAATCTCGGCGTCGGGGTTGACCGATGTCACCGCGGCCCGGAGCTCCCGCATGATCTCGTGGTTGGTGGGGTCACTCCCATCTTTGCCGTCTGCGTCGAGAGACTGAGCAACGTCGAGCCGCCATCCGTCTATGCGATATGGGGCTTGCAGATACGTCTGCATGACGGACGTCCTGCTGCCGTAGATCTGCCCGCGTACTGCAGAGCCGCTCGCCCCGTAATTCAGCTTGGGCATGCTCGGTACGCTCATCGCGAACGTCGAATACGCGCCAGGCCAGGATTGGAACGTGTAGTAGCTGTAGTAGCGGCTGGACCGTGATCGGAAGGCGCCGGGTCGCGGACAGGAGATGGAGTCGTACGTCTGCCTCTCGAACCAGCAGTTGCTGTCGCCGCTGTGATTGAACACGCCATCCAGGATGATGTAGCCCGCGGGGCCGTTGGCGGTGCCGTGGATGTGGGCGATGAGATGCTGCAGCGTGGCGGCGGTTCCGAACGCCGGGTCCACCTGGTAGTAGTTCTGGGTGTCGTACTTGTGATTGCTGGGGGACCTGAAGATCGGGTTCAGATAGACGATGTCCGCGCCGAGCGTCTTCTTGATGTAGCCGAGCTTGCGGTCGACGCCCGCCAGGTCGCCACCAAAGAACACTGCGCTGTTACAGCCTTTGGTTTTTGCGAAGACGCTCGTGCCCCAGGCATGCCGCTCCGTCGCGCAACCGCCATACGTGTACTGGCCATCGGTCACGTCATTGGACGCGTCACCGTCATAGAAGCGGTCCGGGAAGATCTGATACATCACACCGTTCTTCATCCAGTCAGGCGTCTTGAAGCCCGGGATGATGAAGAAGTCGCCCGATGAGGGCTCGCTCGAAGTGATGCCCGCAGCGTTCAACCAGACGATAGCCGAGCCGTCGCGGATCTCGAATCGATAGTGTTTCCTGGAACTGCTCGCGGGAACGGTACCCTGCCAGTAGTCGAACACGCCGGTCGGATCGGTCGATACCCAACGCATGGCAACACGGTGGAACGAACTGTCCGCGGCATCGTAGTACTTGATAGTCGCGCCGGTGACGTCACCCTCGCAGACCCGCAACGTCACGGTCACGGGGCTGGCCGCGGTGGGCTCGGGCTCGCTGTCGTACATCGTCCCCTGGTCGGAAAAGAGGTAACTTCTCTCCACGCTGTTGTCGTGCGAGCACGCCTCGGCGCGGCCGGCGTTGCAGAGGAGGGCTCCGGCCAGGAGGGCATGAGTCAGTAAAGGAATCCGGCGCATGCGCTCGTCGCTCACTGTAGCCGCAGGCGGGCGGGGACGCCCGCCGGCAGTTTGATATAGGTCACGCCGCCGTAGCGATCGCCGCCTATGGTCCAACACGCACCCGCGCACCGGTGTAGCGCAGGCAGGTCGGCAACACGGGCGAGCGGCGCATCGTCGCGGGTGACCCGTGTCGCCACAGTCCGATGGACGGCAAAGACATAGTGGCTGAGAGCCGGTCGATAGCTGCCGCCCGGTGCGCCTAGAGTCAGGCTTACCGCGCCGGCAGTGGCCTGCGCGCTCAAATGCTGCAGGAAATAGCCGCCGTGTTCGTAGGCGTAGGTCTTGCCGTCATCGTCGTAGTAATCGAAGTCCGTAGGCTTGGAGTCCGGAAAGACCTCAACCCGGATTCCGGTGACCGGGCGCTCGCCGACGTAGTTCTCCACCGCCTGGTTCGGGATGATCGCTCCCTGGCGGATGAAGAGCGGAATGTCGCCCCAGCCCGTGCTGTCGGTTGGAAGAGTGATCGTGCGGCCGCCGAGATAGACGCCGCCGTTTGACCAGTCGGTCCAGGTGCCGGCCGGAAGGTAGATCTGCTTCGTGGTCTGCCCCTGCGCCACCACGGGTGAGACGAGAAGATACTGACCGAAGAGCCATGCGCTGGAGTCGCTGCGCACCTTCGGATCGTCCGGCCAGCCGAAGGTGAGCGGCCTGACGAGTCCCACGCCGTCCACGTGATCGTGCCAGGCATACGAATACATATAGGGCAGCAGCCGATATCGCAGTCGCATCGCGCGCGTAGCGGCCCGTTCGGCGATGGGGCCATAGTGCCAGGGCTGGCGCTTCTCCCCGAAAGTCCCATGCACGCGGAAGATCGGTGTGAAGGCGCCGAATTCCATCCAGCGCGCGTAATTCTCATCCGAGGGGTGCCCGTGAAAGCCGCCGCCGTCCATGCTCCACCACATCTCTCCTACGTCGATGGCGCTCAGCATGCGGGAGCGCTGACGCGCCATGGTGGCGAAGCCCGTCTGGATGTCCCCCGACCACAGTCCGTAGGCATAGCGCTGCGCGCCGAGCCAGAAGTTACGGTTGAGGGAGAAGACGCGCGTGTCGGAGTGAGCCCGCTGGCCCTCGTACAGGGCTCGCTCCATGTTGAGGAACTGTGTGTCACCGCCGGCCTCGTCGGCCTCATCATTCCACCAGCCGACGATCCCGGTGGCGAAGCTGTGCGCGAGGGCGGGATTGAAGAACCACTCGCGGGTGGCGGGATTGTCGAAGTCCAGGTCCTTGACCGGCTTGTGCGAGAAGTAGTCGGGGCTCGCTTTCTCACCGGGAATCCAGAGTCTGTGCGTCGTGGCGTACCGGCCCTCTTCCGTATCGACATGGATGCGGGGCTTCATGATGCCGACGAGGTGCACGCCTGCAGCATCGAGCTGGCGCTCGAGTTTGCCGCTCGGACCATCAGGGAATTGCCGCGGGTTCCAGCGAAACTCCCCATAGCCGTCCTGTCCCCAGGCCTTCCAGTCGAAGTCGAGCTCGAAGGCATCGAGGGGAATGTGTTTCGCGCGGTAGGTCTTTATGTCCTGCAGCAGCTCCTTCTGATCGATTCCCCACTGGCTGTTGATGAAACCGAGCGACCACTTGGGAAAGAGCGGCGGATGGCCGCTCAAGTCGGCAACCGCGGCGAAGATCGACTCGGGATCGCCCGCGATCAGGTAGAAGTCGGGATCGGGCCGCGAGAGCCTGGAGATGCGCAACCTCCCTTTCGCCACGTCGAAAGTGGCTCCCCTGCTGTCGACCAGCACCCCGAATCCGGCCGTGCTCCAGACGAGCGGCGCGCCGGCGTCGCCTTGCGCGCCAGCAGTCGCCAAGACCCTGCCGCGTCGCAACAGCAGCTGCGCCGGCTTTTGATCGAAAGCGTCAGTGCCGTGTACGCCGTAGAGTGGCGCGGTCGCATTGAACTGCAGCGCCACTCTGCCGCGGGCCAAACCGTGGAGATGCAATAGCCGCAACAGCGGGTGGCGCGCGCCGGCGGTAAAGACCGTCAGTGTGTCGGAACCCCTATCGAAGACAACGCGAAGCTGCCTGTGGTGAAGCGTCAGGTCGCCGCCCCGCCGATCAGCGATAACGGCTGTCTCGGGTCCGGGACCGGCCGGATGCGGTGCCATCACCAGCGTCGGCGGAGTTGATCCGGCATCGGGAACGAAGTGCACGCACAGCGTGTTGTCGCCGAGCAGGCGCAGGGACAATGTTCCGCCGGCCAGGCGCAGGTCGGCCCCATCCTTGCGAACCTGCGCTTCGTGAGCCGGCGCTTCCGGTTGAGTGCTGGCAGCCGGCGGCCGTACCGCCGCCGACCGTACTTCCGCCCGCGTGCCGGCAACCGCCGGCCGCGCTGCCGCGTGTGTCTGGGCCTGCAACGCGCCGGCCACCAGGAGCGCGGCGAACATGCGCAGCCGGATCCGATTTCCTGTCATTGCAATATCGCGGTCGAATAAGCGGGTAGCGTCAGATCCTGCCCAACCAGGCGGGTGCCGGGGCGGGTATGCCGGATCACGCTGCTGAGCCTCGCATCCGGCAGGCGGACGTCGCGGGTGGCGCCGGAGAGATTATGGATCACCAGCAGCCGCTGCGCGTCATCGGAGCGGGTGTAGGCGCTGATCGGACCGCCATCGGCTGGATAGGCTGCGATGTCGCCGTCACGCAGGGCCGTCAGCTCGCTGCGCCAATGGATCAGCCGGCGATAAAAGTAAAGCAGGGACCGCGGATCGGCACGCTCGGCGGCGACCGACAGACCGGGCGAAGCATTGTCCGGCGCAGCCTCCCACCGGGTCTCGCCGGGCCGCTGCGGGTTGCGGTCCCAGCGCATCGGCTCGCGAATGGCCTCGTCCGGCTTCCTGCCGTGCATCCCGATCTCCTCGCCGTAATAGACGAAGGGATCTCCCGGGAGTGTCAGCAGCATCGCCGCAGCCATTCGCATGTGACTCATGTTGCCGCGGAGCTGATCGAGCACGCGATCGCGGTCATGGTTGCCGATGAAGGGCGAGTCGACGATCGTGCCGCCGCCGCTGCTGCGCCGGAAAATGCTCCAGGCCTTCGCCACGTAGGCGCCCACATTGGGGCTGGTCTCGTCGTCGGCAGCCGCTACGAGTAACTTCGCGAGCGGAAAATCAAACACGGAATTCAACGCCGCGTAGTAAGGCGCCGCCTGGGCTTCGGTATCCGCCGGCACTTCTCCGAGGAGGAACACACTCGGGTCGGTCGCGCGCAATGCGTCGTGGTACTGCCGCCACCATGCGATGTTCTTCCGGATCGCGCGCGGGCTGCCGATGTCTGACTTGAAATCGATGTAGATCTGGGTCGTGGCATCGAGTCTGAAGCCGTCGACTCCCTGGGCCAGCCAGAATCGGCCGACCTCGATCATTTCCCGGCGCACGGCCGGGCTGTCATAGTTGAGGTCCGGCATGCCGTCGCTGAAATCGCCGAGATAGTACCGTCCGTCACGCTGATGCCAGGCAGGCTGGCCCACGGAACTCTGCGCGGTGAGATCCGTCCCCTTGCCGGCCCACGTATACCAGTCGTGATAGGGACTCCCGGGATCCAGCGCCTGCTCGAACCACGGATTGCGGTCACTGGTGTGGTTGAGCACCATGTCGATCAGCACCTTGATCCCGCGTGCGTGAGCCTCCCGCAGCAGGCGATGAAAATCCGCCATGGTGCCGAGCTGCGGATTGACGTCGAAGTAATTGGTGATGTCGTATCCGTGGTACGACGCGGATGGATAGATTGGCGTCAGCCAGAGTCCGCTGACGCCCAGCCACTTCAGGTAGTCGAGCCTGGCGGTGATGCCGTTCAGGTCGCCTATGCCGTCGCCATTGGAATCGGCAAACGAGCGGACGAAGATCTCATAGTAGACCCCGGACGCCGCGGGTCGAGCGAGAGTCGCAGCGCCGGCCGGCGCGGCGAGAAGAGTGAATACCGTGCCGACCAGTGCCGCCGTGAGCCTGAGATGGCGTCGAGCGCTCGAGAGAAGGGGGGTCATCGTCCGAAGAATGCGGTTGGTCAGCGCAGATTTGCAACGGATCACATACGTATTCATTTTGCGGCAAGAGGCGGCGACCATCGGGGACTTCACTGCGGCCGGTTCCGACGACATTGACGTCGTCAGTAAAACCATATGTTTCGACGCAGTAATGCTACGTATCGCAGCGACGTAGCCAGTTACGTTGCATTTCTCGGTTAGTCGCCGGGAAATGCCATCTTCCATGCGCAGTGTTGTCGAGTTAGGCTGGCTCACGGATTTCAACAGCGGTGGAGAAAATGGTCACCCTCGATGTGCCTTTGGCACAGATCTATCAGGGCTCCCTGCCGGGATGATCGTTACATGGCCTTCGCCGCAGCGCAGTGCTCAGCAATGAACTGTTCGTGGGTGCTCATCTTCCCGACCGCGCTGCCGATCAGCGCGCGGATGCCGCCGAGGAATTCCGCGAGCTTATCCTGCTGCAGGTTGTCGGCGAGGGGGTGATGGCGCCGAGGAAGAATTCCCTGGCCCACCATGACCTGCAGCCACGACTGCTCGGTGAAGAGCTCTTCGTTCTCGCGAAAGATCTGACCCGTGGCACTGAAGAGCTCCATCTTGTGCCGCAGGCCCTCCGGCGGCGACAGCGCGGCGCAGCGCTGCCAGAAGGGCGTGTCGCCTCGCTCGGTCGTGCGATAGTGCAGGACCAGGAAGTCGCGCACCTGCTCGTATTCCTTGCGGACGTTGCGATTGTATTCGTCGATGACCGCCTGATCGAAGCCTCCGTCCGGAAACAGTGAGAGCAGGCGACTGATCCCCGACTGGATCAGATGGATCGCCGTCGATTCCAGCGGCTCGAGGAAACCGGCCGCCAGGCCGATGGCAACACAGTTGCGCGACCAGATCCGCCGCCGCACACCCGCGGTGAAGCGCAGCGGTCGCGGGTCTGCGAGCGGCTTGCCGTCGAGGGAGCCGAGGAGGATCGCGGCGGCCTCATCGTCGCTCATGAATTCGCTGCAGTACACGTGGCCATTGCCTGTACGGTGCTGCAACGGGATCCGCCACTGCCAGCCCGCGGGCCGCGCATTGGCCTGTGTGTAAGGCCGCATGGGTGAGGCCGAGGCGCTGCCGACCGCGAACGCGCGATCACAGGGCAGCCATTCCCTCCAGTCCTCGAATCCGCTCGCGAGCGCGCCTTCGATCAGCAGGCCGCGAAAGCCGGAGCAGTCGAGGAAGAGATCGCCGGCGATGCCCGCGCCGCTCTCGAGGACGACGGCCGCGATAAAACCGTCCTCGCTGCGCAGCCGTACATCGACGATCCTGCCTTCGGTTCTCTTCACGCCCCGCTGCTCCGCATAGGTGCGCAACATGCGTCCGTATAGGCCCGCGTCGAACTGGAACGCGTACTTGATGCCGGCCATGGGGCTGTTGCCGACTTTCTCGATCCGGGCCATCCGACAGGACTGGGCCGCGGTCGCGTTCAGCGAATAAGTCGCAAGGTCTTCGGCGCCGGATCGGGCCCTCTGACGCAGCCAGTAGTGCTGGAACGGCAGCGGACCCAGCGGTAAGCCAACGTCGCCGAACGCATGCAGGTAGCTGTGCCCCGGCCGCACCCAATCGTTGAATTGAATGGCGAGCTTGAACGTCGCGCCCGTGGCCCGGAGCATCGCATCTTCATCGATGCCGAGAAATTGATTGACGTTCCGGATCTGCGGAATGGTGGATTCACCGACGCCGACGGTGCCGATGGCGTCGGATTCGACCACCTCGATATCCAGGCTCGCGCCCATCGCGCGGCTGAGGACGGCCGCGGCCATCCACCCGGCGGTGCCGCCGCCCACGATCACGACGCGTCTGATGCGCAGATCGCTCATCTACGCACCGTACCACAGCGCGACAAAAAGAAGCCCCGCCGGCGTCGGCCGGCGGGGCAGAGGGGTCGTCGCCAGGGGATTACTGATAACTGTAAGTGAATCCGATGGTGTAGAGCCGATCGTATTCTTCCCAAGTGAGCACCTGGCGGGGATCGCCATTCTGATAGGTCTGCATTCCCTGGTCGGTCAGGTTCGAACCGGTGGCGATCAGGGTCAGTCCGTTCAGCATGCCGCTCGTGAACTGATAGCTCAGCTGCGCATCCACCGTAGCGGTGCCCTTGAATACCTGCTCCACTCTGGTCGAGCTGATGCCGAACACCTCACCCAGGAAGCTCGAGCGAATGTCGTCGTTGACGCTCGCCTGAAACCCTCCCCGCTGATAGTACAGCGTGATGTTCTCGACCCACTTGGAGAGCCCCGGGATGGTGACCTGCCCGGTCTCGCCCGCGTACAGCACGGAGCTCAGCGTCCGATCCACGCTGCCGTTCACGCCGAAGCCGTTCAGCCAGTGCGTGAAAATTCCGAACGGCAGGTTGGTCGCGAACTGCTCGCCCTCGAGGTGACCCGCGCCGTTGTTCTGCGGAATGTTGAGGACTCCCTCGGTGGTTCCGAGCTGCGCCTGCTGCGCGGGAGTGAGATATCCGGAGACGAAAGGGGCGAAGTTGTAGAGGGACAGCGCGCTCGGATTGATGAAGTCGGTGAGCTTCAGGTAATAACCGGAAAGCTGCACATATCCTTCCCCGCCCGCGCTGCAAAGCTGCGAAGACTTAGACTGCGTGCCGGTACAGGCGAAGCCGCCCGATGGCGCCTTGAAGTAATGCTCGATGCTGAGGTTGACGTTGGTCGACATCGTGGGGAGCAGCTTCGGGTTGCCACCAGTGCCGCTGAAATAGGACTCCAGGGGATTCTTGACGGTCAGGTCGGTGATGTTGCCGCCGATGCCGAGACTCGCGCTCATGTAATCGGGCCGCGGCCGCGCCATCGTTCTTGCGACGCTCAGGCGTGCGTCATTCTCGTCGGGCAGCAGGAATACGAGATTCATGCTGGGCAGATATCGGGTGTAGGTCGTGCCGCCGGACACCGGCAGCAGTGCGACGGTCGAAGAGCCACCGATGCTCGAGCCCGGCGCCACTCGCTGGCCGTCGGAGCTCTGGTCGGTATGCGCCACCTGCAGGCCGACGTTGCCGCGCAGGCCCACATCGGCACTGAGATCGGTGTGGATGTCGAGCTGCGCGTACGGAGTCGTGTCCTTCTCGAACACCACCCAGTCGGGAGGCACGGAAATCGAGGACAGTGCCGTCGGATACTCGACCAGAGTGCCGCTCTGGATCAGTGCGAACGGGTTGTACAGCGGCTCGGGCCCGATCCCCATGAAGGCGAGTGGATCGCCGGTCCCTTCGAGCGCGCTCGCGGGAATGGGAGCAGTCTGGGTTGCGCCGCCGTTGAGCAGCAGCGAGGGGCCGCCGCCGAGCACCAGGAAGTCCTGGTTGATCACGTAGTCCTTGCGCCGATTCTCATAGTCGGCGCCGAACTCGAAACCCGAGAACGGGCCGCTCTCGAAGTAGCGCGTTGCACTCAGCTTGACTCGGCCGATGTGATCCTCGGTGTGCGGCTCGTTGATGAATCCCGCCTGCACGAGATTCGAGCCCGACCCCCAGCCCTGGGGATCGGTCAGCATGACGTTGCTGCCGTCGAGGCCCGGTGACGGATAGAGCAGCAGCTCGCCGTTGCCGCTCTCGCGGAAGCCCACATTGCTGCCGGGAATCGTCGACTCGTTGGCGGGGCCGTCGTAGCCGTAACCGGAATACGCCTCGAGGAAGTAGTCGTCGCGCTCGGCGCGGCTGTAGGCGCCCGTGAGGTTCGCCGTCCAGTTTTCACCGAGCTTGAAATCGTTGTTCCAGATGATGTTGTAGAGGCGCGCCTGATAGTGGTTGTAGTCGTTGCGGATGACCGGATAGACATCGTCGAACGCTCCGGTCTCATCGAAGCCGTTGAGAGTAGTGCCCGGCAGCTCGGTCTCGTTGCTGCCGTAGCCGAGCGGGAACTCTGCGCCCTTGGCCTGCTGGGTCTCGTTGGAGTCCTCCTCCATGAGGGTGAGCGTGCTGTCCAGCGCGCTCGAGGGCTTGAACTCGATCCCGCCGATGTAGCCGGTGCGGTTCAGCAGGTCCGAGATGTTGTAGTTTTTCGACCCGCCGATGATCAGGTTGCCGTTCGCGTCGGTGGCATAACCCCAGGGCGCCTGATGGAGGATGTGGTATGGGTTGGCCTCGACATCGACGCCAAAGAAGACACCGAGAGTATGATCGAGGAATTCGTCGCCCACGATGCCGTCGACGTCATGGCCATTGGCGCTGACGCCGGGTCCGGGCATCACCTCGTGCGGCTCGATCGTCTGGTAGTTCGCATTCAGCGTCAGCAGCGGCCCCTTCTGATCGAGCGGCTTCATGGTGAGCATGTCGATCGTGCCGGCCATGCCCTGGTTGACGATGTCGGCACTGGGAGTGAGTGCCACCTGCACCGTGCTGAACCAGCTCTGCGGGTACTGATCGAGCTCGACGTCGCGGTTGTTCGACGTGCTCGGCTGGATGCTGCCGTCGACGTTGGTGATGTCGAAGTCGGCGCTCAGGCCGTGGATGCTGATCTGCTGGGGCCGGCCGTTGAAGTACTGAGCGCTGACACCGGGCAGGCGTCCGAGAGCGTCCGCGATGCTGGTGCCGGGCAGCTGGCCGATCTCCTGCGCGGAGACCGCCTCGACGATGGAGTCGGAATTCTTCTGGATGGCGATCGAGTTCTGCAGGCTGCTGACGTAGCCGCTGATGACCACGGGTTGCAGGAGGTTCTCGTTGGCCACCTCTTCCTTGCTCTTCTTCTTGTCCTGGTCGGTCGTTTCGGGCGTTGCCTGAGTGCCGTTGTCACCGGCGCCAGCGGCCTGTGCCGCACGCGACACGGGTACCGCACCGACAGCCCAGGCGCCGAGGATCGCGGTGGCTACCGCCATCTCGAGGATGTTGCGCTTGCGTGTGATCACTGGAGAATCCCCCCCGATTTGTGCTCTGAGACAAGGCCGACAGATCATTCGAGGGCGGTGATTCGAAAGCAAGGAATCGCATACGTATTCAGGCTCGCATACGTATGCGGCCTGCAACGCCGCGGCGTGCCTCTGTGTCAGAGTAATGTAGGGGTGGGGCGGAAACCTGGACAGAATGAGCGCATTTCCCTGGTGGCGCGGTGCGGTGATCTACCAGATCTATCCGCGCAGCTTCCTCGATACCAATGGCGACGGCGTCGGCGATCTGAAGGGAATCGCCGAGCGGCTGGATTATGTCGCGAGTCTCGGCGTCGACGCCCTCTGGGTGTCGCCGTTCTTCAAATCGCCGATGGCGGACTTCGGCTACGACATCACCGACTTTCGCGCGGTCGACCCGCTCTTCGGCGACCTCGGGGACTTCGACCGCGTGGTGGCCGCGGCCCACTCGCGCGGGCTCAAGGTCATGATCGACCAGGTGCTCAGCCACACCTCGTCCCAACACCCCTGGTTCATCGAGAGCCGCTCGAGCCGCGACAACCCCAAGGCCGACTGGTTCGTCTGGGCGGACCCGGCGAGCGACGGCAGCCCGCCCAACAACTGGCAGTCGATCTTCGGCGGCCCCGCCTGGCGATGGGAACCGCGCCGCCGGCAGTACTACCTGCACAACTTCCTGGAGTCGCAGCCGGACCTCAACTTCCACAACCCGCGGGTTCCGCAGGCAATGCTGCAGAACCTCGAGTTCTGGCTGGAGCGCGGCGTCGACGGCCTGAGGCTCGATGCCATCAACTTCTGCTATCACGACCGGCTGCTGCGCGACAATCCGCCGAAGCCCGTGGAGCTGCGCAATGGCCGCGGCTTCACCGCGGACAACCCGTATGCGTATCAATACCACTGGTACAACAACACCCAGCCGGAGAACCTCGGCTTCCTGACGGAGCTGCGCCGGATTCTCGACCGCTATCCGGGCGCCGTGGGCCTCGGGGAGATCTCCGCCGAGGACTCGCTCGCGACCATGGCGGAGTACGTCGGCGAGACGCGGCTGCACATGGCCTACAGCTTCGAGCTGCTGACGGAGGAATACGGGGCCGCGCACATTCGCGGCACGGTCGAGCGGTTGGAGCGCCAGATGCCGCACGGCTGGCCCTGCTGGACGATATCCAATCACGATGTCGCCAGAGTGATGACGCGCTGGGGAGGGACTGCCGCCTCGCCCAGGATGTCGAGCATGCTGAACGCGATGGTCTGCTCGCTGCGCGGCTCCGTGTGCGTGTATCAGGGCGAAGAGCTCGGCCTGCCGGAGGCGGGACTGCCATTCGAGGCGCTTCGCGATCCGTACGGCATCGCCTTCTGGCCCAATTTCAAGGGACGGGACGGCTGCCGCACGCCCATGCCCTGGCGCGATGAGCCCAATGGAGGCTTCACGTCGGGTACGTCCTGGCTGCCCGTACCGCCGGAGCATCTGCCGCTGGCGGTATCCAGACAGGAATCCGACCCGGAATCGCCGCTCAACGCGTTTCGGCATTTTCTGCGCTGGCGCAAAAGCCTGCCGGCCCTCTG
>Ga0335072_10012856_pt1 | contig 11942 bp, 9 predicted proteins | sample Lox_Sample_21_FD_206725 | JGI IMG/M metagenome (GOLD analysis project Ga0335072, IMG submission 206725) | Soil microbial communities from Loxahatchee National Wildlife Refuge, Florida, United States - Lox_Sample_2.1 | ecosystem: Environmental > Terrestrial > Soil > Wetlands | place: USA: Florida...
ACCTGCTCGAGCATGGCACCGGCCAGCGGCGCCCCGACTCCGGGATGGAACACGCCCAGCCGTGCACCCCGGTGCTCGATCTCCCACAACGATGCCGGACCCATCTCGCTGTGCAGGCGGCACACTGGCCTCGCGTCTTGACGGCCGGAGAGTTCCTCGACGACGTCACCGAAGAAGCACGCCACAGCGGCCGCCGGCGCGTCGACCGGACGGATCAGCCGGCTCGGCTCGATGACCGCCTCACCGGTCAGATCCTCATCCTCCAGTAGCGGCAGTCGGCGATCAGCCGGCCCAGACAACCTCTGCACCTCCCGCGCCTCCATCCTATCGGCGCGCCCGTGCAGGCCGGCTGATGCCCGTCGAAGCGGCCAGCACAGGGCCCTGGCTCGCTCCCCGGGTGCGGATCCCGCCCCTGGTGAAGATCTCGTCGGGGGTGAAGGTCTCCGCTGGGCTGAGGGTCCCGATCGGCCGGGGTGACCTTTCACTGCGGCCGATGATGTGGATGTTCGTGGCGATCCTGGTGACCTTTATCGTCACCAGGATCGTGACGAGGCTGATCCGGTCGGGCAGCGGTGCCAGGCCCGGGCTAGGCAATATCCAGATCGCGGGCCATCACGTTCATCACCAGGTCTTCGGCATCCTGGTCATCATCGGCACCGGCATCGTCCTGGTGTCGCAGACGCCGCGGGGGACGGCGCTCGACGTGGCCGCGGCCGTCTTCGGGGTAGGCGTCGGCCTCACCGTCGATGAGTTCGCGCTCTGGCTGCATCTGGAAGATGTCTACTGGACTGATCAGGGCCGGAAATCAGTCGATGCGATCTTCTGCGTCCTGGTGATCACCGGGGCGCTGATCGGCGGGGCTGACTTCGTGACCGGCCGTGTCGGGACCCCAGCGTGGTGGTCGTCGGTCGGTGTCATCGCCGTCAACCTCCTGCTCTGCGTGATCTGCCTGCTCAAGGGAAAGGTCGTGACCGGCGTTACCGGCATCGTCATCAGCGTCGTGGCCTTGGCCGGCGCCGTCAGGCTGGCCAAGCCCGGGTCATGGTGGGCGGTGCACCGCTATGCCAGCCGGCCGCGGCGCGCCCGGCGCGCCGCATGCCGCTACGGCCGACGTCACCAGGAGCGCTGGAACGGGCTGCGAGATCTCGTCGGCGGCGCCCCCTCCCGGGAAAGGGCAGGCTGACCGCGCGAGCACGCGCTGCGGCTGGTAGTCATCGGCCCGCTGCGTTTCGCTCGGTTCCTGGCCCCGTGGCCGCACGGTTCTTACTAATTGCCGGATTTAATTGCCGCGTGCGCCGTCAGCCAGCCCTGGGTCATCGGCGATGGCAGGTTTGGGCTGTGCCGCCTCTACCGCATCCGTGCCGGGCGCCTGCCCAACCAGCAGCTGGCGTACCTGCGCGAGGTGGCTGGTGATGCTGTCCTGCTGTCGGGTGAGCTCGTCGACCTCGCGCTGGGCCGCGATGCGGCGGCGCTCGGCGTCCGCCTTGACCTCGGACAGCAGGCGGTCGGCCTGGGCCTTGGTCTGGCTGACGATCTGGTCGGCGTTCTTCTTGGCGTTGCTGACCAGCTGCTGCGCGTGCTGGTCGGCGTCGCGCCGGGTCTGGTCGGCCTGCGCGCTGGCCTTGGCCGCGCGCTGCTCCGCGGTTGAGGCGCGCTGCTCGGCCTCGGACACGAGTTTCTGCGTCGTGGACTGGGCGGCGGCCAGCCGCTCGGCCTCCTGGCGCTCGGTCTCTTCGCGGCGCGCCGCGACCTGGATCTCGAACTCGGCCTCGGACTGGGCCCGCTGGGCCTCGCTCTCCTCCAGGATCCGCTGCGCCTGGCTGCGCATCTCGTCAGCCTGCCGCTTGGAGGTGATGAGGATCTCATCCCGTTCGCGCTTGGCCGTGGCCTTCAGCTGGGCCACCTCACGCTCGGTGCTGGTCCTCAGCCTGGTTATGTCACGCTCGGCTCTGGCCTGGTTTTCCGCCACCTCGTGGTCGGCCATGGCGCGAAGCTTGGCCACCTCGCGCTCGGCCGTCGAGGTCAGCTCGTCGGCGTCACGCCTTACGGTGGTCCGAATCGAGTCGGCCTCGCGCTCGGCCGCCCCGCGCAGGTCGTCGGTCTCACGCTTGGCGTTCGCACGCAGCTCGCCTACCTCGTTCTCGGCTCCAGCCCGCAGCTCGGCCGCGTCGGCCTTGGCCGCGGCCCTGATCTCGGTGGCTTCCGACCTGGCCGCCTGGACCACCTCGGTGGCCTGCTCCTCGGCAAGCCGCAGCAGCTGCTCGATCCTGGTACCGAGGCCGGAATAGGTGGGGCGTTCCTGCTCATGGATCTGGCGGTGGACTTCGGACAGCTCCCGCTGCATGGCCTGGGCTTGCTCGCGGTGTTGCCGCACTTCGGTTTCGATCTGCCGGATGTGCTCGTCGACCTGCTGACGGTCGTAGCCCCGCATCACCGTCACGAAGTCACGCGGCGGGGCCTCTTCGAAGAAACTGGTCAGCTGAGCGTCAATGTCCGATTGCATGTGGCCTGTTCCTGGCTAGACGTGACGATGGTGTTTTCACGGGTTTGCGCCGGGTGACGGGGCGCCATCCGCACCGCGGGCCTCAGGCTCCCACCCAGTCACACGCACACTACTCTTACTCCGGCGAATTGGCGGATCCTTCACGGTCCACCGTTACGCGGCGCCTGCCAGCACACGCTGACCCGTAAAAGGACCGCAATGCCGTAGCACCACGCCTGTGTAACCGCAGGTCACGGATATCCGGCCCATTCCCCTGGCACTACCGGGATCTCATCAGGGCGAGCCTGACCAGCTAGTGCCCCAGCAGGCAACGTTCGCCCCGCAGGTACGCCCGTGGCGCCCGTCGCCAACCGGCCCAGAGTTCCATCGGGCCGGTCCGGACCGGCCCAATGCTCCATCGGGCCGGTCAGAAAAGGCGCCAGCCAACGCAGGACATGCAGGCGAACGCTACTGGTCGCGGCACTAGCATGCGAACACGACGGACCCGCGGCAGAGCGACTGCCCGGTAGCGGCCCCGCCGCCGGGCACGCCTGGAGGGCGGCCCGGTTTGGTCGGGTCGGCAGCGGCATGGCAGGCTAGCCGGAGCACGCACGGCAGGGCGGGCTCCCGCCGTGGTGGCGGGCGCCGGTCCAGGACGGAGAAAGTCACGATGGCGCAGGGCACGGTCAAGTGGTTCAACGGCGACAAAGGCTACGGCTTCATCGCCGTGGAGGGTGGCCCCGATGTGTTCGTGCATTTCAGCGCGATCACCGGTAGCGGCTACCGCAGCCTGGAGGAGGGACAGAAGGTCGAGTTCGACATCACCCAAGGCCAGAAGGGACCCCAGGCGGAGAACGTCAGGGTCATCAGCTGACCGGCCGGGATCACCTCCCCCGGGCGCTGCCCGATTCGCGAGCCCGCCGGCGGGATATCGGCCCTGGTGCCGTTCCCGGGTGATGCCCTCGGCATCGAAGGGCTGAATGAACTCGTCGAATGCGGCGAAATGAACTCGTCGAATGCGGCGAACACGTCGGTGACTGTGGCCAGCAGGCTGTCTTTCCGGCACCCGGCTGGCAGCTGCCCCTCATCGAGCCTGACCGCTGCCACCCATGCGGCGGATCGGATCGAGGGGCGGGGACAATCCAGAGTTTCTATTGGAGGTCGAAGACGAGCCTGGCCCTTACCTGGCCGGTCTCCACTTCACGGATCGCGGAGTTGACGTCCTCCAGCCGGCGTCGCTCGTAGACGACCTCGGTCTTTCCGGCGGCGTGTAGCTCGAAGACCTCCTGCAGGTCGACCCTGGTGCCGACGATCGAGCCGAGCACCTTCGTCCCGTTCAGCACGGTCTCGAAGATGGGCAACTGAATGTGGTTGTCGGCGGGGAGCCCGACGAAGACCAGGGTGCCGCCGCGCCTCAGGGAGCCGTAGGCCTGCTCGAAGGCCTTCGGGGAGACGGCCAGCGCAATCGCCGCATCGGCGCCGCCGAGGGCCTTGATCGCGGCCGCCGGGTCCTGCTCGCGGGCGTTCACGGTGTAGGCGGCGCCCAGTTCCTTAGCCATCGCCAGCTTCTCATCGAACAGGTCCACCGCCACGACCTGCGCGCCAGCGATGAGCGCGTACTGCAGCGCCAGGTGGCCGAGCCCGCCGATGCCGAAGATGGCGACCAGGTCCGACGGACGTGTTCCCGATACCTTCACGGCCTTGTAGGTCGTCACGCCGGCGCAGGTCAAGGGCGCGGCCTCGAACGGGTCGATGCCGTCAGGGACCTTCCCCACGTAGCCGGCTGAGGCCAGGGCATATTCGGCCCACCCGCCGTCGATGGAGTAGCCGGAGTTCTGCTGCCGCTCGCACAGGGTCTCCCAGCCGGTCATGCAGTACTCGCACTCACCGCAGGCCCACCCCAGCCATGGGATAGCGACACGGTCGCCCTCGCGGACCCGGGTGACTCCGCGACCGGTGCGCTGGACGATCCCGACGCCCTCGTGACCGGGCACGAAGGGGGGCGTAGGCTTGACCGGCCAGTCACCGTTAGCCGCGTGCATGTCGGTGTGGCACAGGCCCGAGGCCTCGATCTTCACCAGGACCTGGCCCTCGCCGGGCTCGGGAACCGGTCGGTCCTCGATGACCAGGGGCTGTTTGAACGCCCTGACGACTGCTGCCCTCATTGAATGCTCCCTTCAAGGAATCACGTCGATAGGGCAGTCTGGCCGCCAGGCAGGGCCCCAAGTCAGGGCCTAACGGCCGCAATGTCCAGGACCTCCGGCCCGCTGGCCCGACGCGACTGGCCGGCTCGTGCTTGGTCTCGTTCCGCCCCGCGGCGGCCCGCGGCCGGGGCCGTACTTCACCACGATGGTCATCTCCGGCCACGGCATCCGCACCCTCACCTACGCCTACAAGGTGTTCCGGGGCGGCAGCCTGGTGATCGGCGCCTGGTCATGAGGCCCCGGGACCGGCGGCGCGCACTGGCCCAGGAGGCCGAGCTCCGCGCCGCCACCGCCCGGGTGGTGCGGGCGAGACTGGGCCTGACGGGCCCGGCGGCAGCGAGGGCAGCCGGATGAGCGGCGACCTGGACCTGGAGCAGCGCTACCGGCGGGCGCCGCGGCTGCTGCCTGGCTACTACCGGCAGCTGCGGGAAACAGGACATGGTCGCCGCGTTCCTGGACGGCTGGCTGACCGGCGACCCGGAGGTCGACGAGTACATCGCCTGGGGCCAGGTCATCCGGCGCGCGGTGCTCACCGTGATGCTGGTGCACGCGACGCTGGGCCTTGACGTGCTCGTGCTGACGGCCTGGAACCGCCGCCTGTTCGGGCTGCCCGCGCCGCCCGGGCCCTCGCGGCGCAGGCCATCGTCTCCGGCCTGGTCGCTCTGCTGCAAGCTCAGCTCACCTCAGCTACCCCCATTCCCGCCATCGGCGTCGCCGGCCGCACCTGGATCCTCCAGAGCTTCGCGACCCGGTTCGCAGGCCGGCAGCTCGGAATCACTCTGCCCAGCAGGAATCAAGCTCTCCAGCTTCAGCGCATGCTGGCCGCGTCCGGCTGAGGCGGCACCGGGACCGAACGGATCGACGAGCAGGCCAGCCAGCGCTGGCCTCAGCCGGGCTGGCCGGGCGGCTCGGTGCCCTGTTCCGGGGCGGCGGGGACGATGAGCTCGCTGGGCTCGAAGCTGCCTTCGCCGGCCACGGCGGCCAGTTCGTAACCCGGTGACTGGTGCGCACCGGGTACCGGCGCACGCCGGCCGGTGAACGCCGAGGCGATGGCCGCGATCACGTTGGCCGCGATGGCGAACCCGAAGGCCACGCCGAGGCCGCTGTGGAACGGTGCCGTGATCAGATGCGGGAAGAACTCCCGTCCGGCCACGTAGGCCGCGTGCGCTGGCGGCAGATGGTGCAGCAGCGGGCCGAGCAGTTGCTGCATCGGGTTGTAGCCGAGGAAGGAGGCGAATAGCACGCCGATCGGGGGAAGGTGCGATATCGGCGCGGCCGCGGCGGCCGGGATGCCCTGCGCGGTCAGCCCGCTGGACATGGCCGCCGGGAGCTTGCTTGACAGGCCGGCCACCATCAAGGTGAAGAAGATGCCGATCGACAGTACGAACGCGGAGTTCTGGAAGGTGGCGATCATGCCGCCCGCCGCCCCGCGCCTGTCGGTTGGGACCGAGTTCATCATCTCCGCCCAGTTCGGCGAGAAGAACAGGCCGGAGCCGAAGCCGTTGAGGGCGATGACGACCGCGAACTCCCAGTAGGCGAAGTTCACCGGGACGAATATCAGCAGCAGGAAGCTCGCTGCCGTCAGCAGCGCGCCGCCCACGGTGAACGGCTTGGGGCCGAACTTGTCGGACAGGATCCCGGACAGCGGCGCGGCCGCCAGGAAGCCGGTCGTCAACGGCACCAGGTAGATGCCGGCCCATAGCGGGGTCTGGCTGAAGTCATAGCCGTGCAGCGGCAGCCAGATGCCCTGCAGCCAGATGATCAGCATGAACTGCATGCCGCCGCGGCCCATCGCGAGCATCAGGTTCGCGATGTTCCCGGCGGCGAACGCCCGGATCTTGAACAGCGAGATGGAGAACAGCGGCTCGGCGACCTTGGTCTCGACGTACACGAAGATGACCACCAGCGCGAGGCCGCCGAACAGCGCGGTGAGCACCCACGGGTTGGTCCAGCCCATCGGATGCCCGCCGTAGGGCAGCAGGCCGTAGGTGATGCCGACCAGGATGGCGACCAGTCCGGCGGCGAACAGCAGGTTGCCCCACCAGTCCATCTGCGCGTGCTTGCGCACCCCGATGTCGTGCAGCATGAAGAACGCCCACACGGTGCCGAACACGCCGATCGGCGCCGAGACCAGGAAGATCAGGTGCCAGTTCACCGGGGCGAGGACGCCGCCGAGGATAAGGCCGATGAATGATCCGGCGATGGCCGCGATCGAGTTCACGCTGAGGGCGGTGCCGCGCTGGTTGGCCGGGAAGGCGTCGGTGACGATGGCGGCGGCGTTCGCGAACAGGAACGCGCCGCCGATACCCTGCACGACCCGCCAGATGATCAGCCACATCGCCCCGTCCGCGCCGTGCATCCAGGTCACGGTCAGCAGGATCGAGGCCACGCTGAAGATCGCGAAGCCCAGCGTGTACATCCGCACCCGGCCGAACATGTCGCCCAGCCGGCCAAACGACACCACCAGCACCGCGGACACCACCAGGAACCCCATGAACATCCACAGCAGGTAGCTGGTATTCCCCGGACTCAGCGGGTTCAGCCCGATGCCGCGGAAGACGTCAGGCAGCGCGATCAGCACGATCGACTGGTTGATCGTCGCCATCAGCATGCCCAGCGTCGTGTTGGACAGCGCGACCCACTTGTAATGCGGTCCGAGCGCACGGCCCGCCTGCGCCGGCGCGCCTGGCGCATCAGAGTGAACCGTCATGGGCGGACACGCTCCCCACCTGAGACCCGGGCACTTGCTATTCCTCAACTAACAATGACAGACCGGATCGCACTCGCGCCTCCCGGGCCCAGCGGCGATTTCACGCCGGCGCCGGTCGCAGACAATGACTGGCTGGTCGCCCGGCGTCAGTCGATGCCTGTGCTGATGAGTTCCAGGATGCGGCCCGGGGGCAGGTGCTGCTCGTAGATCCGCACCCCGAAGGGGGAGAGCGCGTCCTCGATGGCGTTCACGACCGTGGGCGGCGCGATGATCATGCCGCCTTCGCCCACGCCGCGGAAGTTGACGTCGGCGTCGAGCGGCACGGTCTCGAGGTGCTCTATCTCGATGCGGGGAACGTCACAGGCGGTCGGCATCAGATAATCCATGAACGTAGCCGACTGGAAGCTGCCGTCCTCGCCGTACGCCGATCGTTCGAGGAGCACCGCGCCGATGCCCTGCGCGATGCCGCCGCGGATCTGGCCCTCGACGACGGCCGGATTGATAAGCGCGCCGCAGTCCTCAACGGCCACATACCGCTCCACCTTCACGATGCCGGTCTCGACATCGACCTCCACGATCGCGCAGTGAGTGCCGCCGGACCAGCCGCCCTCGCCGCCGTCGAACGTGGCCTCGACCTCGAGCTTGGCGTCCGCGTCGACACCGAACTGCCCTGATGCCGCACGCCCCGCGATCTCGCTGACCGAGATCGCGGTCGCGGGGTCGCCGCGCACCCAGACGTTGCCGTCGGTGATCAGGAGGTCCTGCGCGCTGACCTCCATGACAGACGCCGCGAAATCGAGCACCTTGGCCTTGAGCTGCCGGGCGCCGTGAAGCGCCACGCCTCCGGTCATGGTGGCGGACCTGCTGCCGCCGGTCAGCCCGAACGGGACGATGTCGCTGTCGCCGATCACGACGCGGACCTGCTCGAACGGCACGCCGAACTCGTCGGCGGCGATCTGGGCCAGGGTCGTCTGGTGGCTCTGGCCGTGCGGCATCTGGCCGGTGAACAGCGCGACGATGCCGTCTTCCTCGAGCCGAAGGCGCATGGACTCAAGGCCCATGGGGCCACTGGGCCCCTCCGGCGAGCGCGGGCCCGGAGCGGCCTCGATGAACGTGGCCACCCCGATACCGAGGTAACGGCCCTGCGCTCGTGCCTCGGCCTGGCGGCGCCGGAAGGCGGGGAAGTCCACCAGTTGGGCGACTCGCTCCAGTGACTCCCGGGACGTGACTCCCGCCAGCGGCCGCCCGGTAATCATCACCGCCGGCGGATCGGTACGCGGGGCGACGTTACGCAGCCGGATATCCAGCGGATCCAGGCCGAGATCCTTCGCGATGAGATCCAGGACGCGTTCCCGCACGAACGTCTCGGACGCCCACGGCCCGCGATAGGCGACGTACGGCGCCTTGTTGGTGATCGCCGCGGTCGACTCGAAACCCAGGGCCGCAAGCTTGTACGGGCCGGGCAGCATCGCCTGCATGATGGCCGGGACCATCGTGCCCATGCCCGGGTATGAGCCCGTGTCGATGACCATCTTCGCGTCCAGCCCGAGCAGATCGCCGTCGTTGCTGACCGCGGCCCGGACGTCGAAGCTCTCCTCGCGTGCCTGTCCCGACGCGGTCAGGTTCTCGCTGCGGTCCTCGACCCACTTCACCGGCTGGCCGAGGAGACGGGAGGCGGCGGAAACGGCAAGCTCTTCTCGCGATGCTCCGATTTTCAGGCCGAACGAGCCGCCGATATCGCCCGCCAGGACGCGTACCTTGTCCGGTTCCATACCGAGGCGCGTGGCCACACCGATCCTGGTCACGTGAACGCTCTGCGTGGCCGCGTGGACCGTCATGACACCCAGGTCGGCGTCGTAGCTCGCGACGCAGCCACGTCCCTCCATGGGCACGTTCTGGTGCCGGTGCACGTCGATGTGGAAGTCGATGATGCGATCAGCATGTGCGAACGTCCCGGACACGTCGCCGAACTCGCTGCGCGAGTGCGGGCTGGCGATGTTGTCACCCAGATTGGCAAACAGCGGCGGGCTGCCCGGGTCCAGCGCCAAGGCGGCGGTCACGACCGGGGGCAGGTCGTCGTAGTCGACCTCCACCAGATCGCAGCCGTCCTCGGCGATATAACGGCTCTGGGCGACGATGACCGCCACCGGATCGCCGACGAAACGCACCTTGTCGGTCGCGAGCAGGGTGAACTCCGGGGTGGGCCCCGCCCAGCCCATGAGCGTCATAAGCAGGTCCGGTCCCGGGACGGTCATCGCTTCCAGGTCCGCTCCCGTGAGCGCCGCGACCACTCCGGGCAGCGCTCGCGCCGCCGAGACATCGACCGAGAGCACCCGGGCATGAGCCATCGGCGAGCGCACGAACGCGGCATGCAGCATCCCGGGCAGCTTGATGTCGTCCACGTACCGGCCCGCGCCGGTCAGGATGCGCGGGTCCTCCGAGCGCTTGATGCTCGCGCCGGTGTAGCGCTCAGCCGCGATTGCCGTCATGGTCGCTCCCTTGCTTCCGCTCGGCGGCCAGCAGGACGCCATCGACAATGCTCTGGTACCCGGTGCACCGGCAGATGTTGCCGGATAGCGCCTCGCGGATCTGCTGCTCGCCGGCGTCGGGATGGTCGCTGAGGAACGCCGTGGCCTGCATGACCATCCCCGGCGTGCAGAAACCACACTGGAAGCTATGTGAATCCCACATCGCCTGCTGCAGCGGGCCCAGCCCGCCGTCCGGGGCCAGCCCCTCGATCGTCGTTACCTCGCGGCCAGCGGCCTGGACCGCCAGCATCAGGCATGAGCGCACCGCCCGGCCGTCGACGATGACCGTGCACGCGCCGCAAACCCCGTGCTCGCAGCCGAGATGGGTGCCGGTGAGGTTGAGGTCGTCCCGCAGGAAGTCCGCCAGCGTCTTACGTGCCTCCAGCGAGCCCGTGCAGGTCGCGCCGTTTACCCTCAGGGTGATGTCCACCATCGGTCACTGCCTCTCGTTGGCGTTATGCACGGCCTCCCGCAGGCCGCGGCGCACCAAGGCGGCCGCGACCTTCTTCCGGTAGTCCGACGACCCGTGCAGGTCGGCTGGCGGGTCGGCATCCTCGGTCGCACGGCGGGCTGCCTCATCGAACAACTCGGCCGACGGCAGCTCGCCGACCAGGAGATCCTCCGCGGCGGCGGCCCGGAGCGGCACATCAGACAGGCCGGCCAACGCCAGCCGGGCGTCGCTGATCGCGCCCTCGGAAAGCGTCAGTGACGCGGCCAGGCCGACAATGGCGAAGTCACCATGGCGGCGGGCGACCTCCTGGAAGCTGACCCCCGTGCCTGGTCGCGCGGCCGGGAAACGCACCTCCACCAGGAGCTCGTCGCTGCGGCGTGAGGTCGTGAGGTAACCCTCGAACCAGTCCGCCGCCGGGACCACCCGTTCGCCCGACGGGCTACGCACCACGAACTCGGCGTCGAGCGCCCGGGCGACGGCCGGCAACTCGGCGGCCGGATCGGCATGCGCCAGGCTGCCTCCTACCGTGCCGCGGCTGCGGATTGCCTCATGACCGATCAGGGGCAGGGCCGCCGCCAGCAACGGCACGGCGCCGGCGACGGTCTCGGACGCTTCGGCAACGTACTCCCGCGTCGTGGCGCCGATCGCCACCCAGCCGTCCACCGCCGACACCCCGGACAGCTCGTCTATGCCGTTGATGTCGATGAGCACCACCGGACGGGCCAACCGCAGCGCCAGTAGCGGTATCAGGCTCTGGCCACCGGCCAGCACGCTCGCCTCGTCAAGGTACTCAGCCAGCAAATCGATAGCTTCCGCAACGGTCGTCGGCGCCTCGTACTCAACAGGAGGCAGCTTCATCGGCGTGGCCCTTCGGTCGGGGGCAACTGTTTCCTGGCCCGCAAAGGCTCATTAGTTACCCTAACAACCCCAGCGCCAGGAAGCTCTGCCAGCTGGACAGCTTGGCCTCCACCACGGTGGCGGCGCCCGCGCCGATCAGCACCCAGGGCTGCAGCGTCGGGGCCAGCCATGGCGAACCACGGGGACATGCTGTCCCCACGTGCGCCTGCCACTTGGGCGGCGTCTTCGGCGGCTTGGGCCGGGCTCTGACCCGGATGTGACGGACCGCGATCCTGACCAGGATCACGCCGAGCACGATCTTGACCGCCAGCGCAGCCAGCGACGGGGCCGTGGCCGCCCTGGGCGGGTTGTTTCCCGCCGCCACGACCGTGATCGCGACCACGATGCCCAGGGACACCAGCCACCCGAACACGAACGCCGCGCCCTTGCGCGCGCCTCGCGCCGAGGGCAGCACGACGAGGAAGGCCGTCAGCGGCAGCGGGTCGAGCGTGACCGCCAGGCCGATCAGCATCAGGTCGAGGACCACGGCCTACCTGCCAAGCATCCCGCGCCGCGGTTCACCCCTCCGTCGGGCCAAGCGCCGCCGTGATCTGCTCGAGGGCCTCCGCCTCCGCGGGACTCACTTCCTGCCCGTGCTCCCGGTGGGCGGCCGCAACCTTGCCGGCGAGGGTGAGGACGAAGCGCCGGTAGTCATCGCATTCCCCGGCCG
>Ga0335072_10012858_pt1 | contig 11939 bp, 10 predicted proteins | sample Lox_Sample_21_FD_206725 | JGI IMG/M metagenome (GOLD analysis project Ga0335072, IMG submission 206725) | Soil microbial communities from Loxahatchee National Wildlife Refuge, Florida, United States - Lox_Sample_2.1 | ecosystem: Environmental > Terrestrial > Soil > Wetlands | place: USA...
TTGTCCTCGGCGATTACCACGCGCACGGCAGCTCTGTCTTGATCACGGTCGGGCCCCCGGCGGGGCTGGTGACGGTGAATGTCCCGTCGAGCGCGGCGACCCGGCGGCGCATGCCGGGCAAGCCGGTTCCGTCCGCGTCGGCGCCGTCTGCAGTGGTGGCGCCGCCCTTGCCCTCGTCACGGACGACCACCTGCAGGCCAGTGCGAGTGCGGCTGAGCTCGACGGCGGCGCGCTTGGATCCGCTGTGCTTGGCCGCGTTGGTGAGCGCCTCGGCCACGACGAAGTAGGCGGCCGACTCCACCGCGACCGGGGCGCGAGGCCCGTCGTCCAGGCGGTCGGCCTGGACATTCACGTCAAGGCCGCTACTGGCTGCGAGCGCCCGGACCGCGCCGGCCAGCCCTCGGTCGGTGAGGATGGGCGGATGGATGCCGCGCACCACGTGTCGCAGCTCCGCCAGGGCCTCCTCGGCGTGCTCCTGCGCCTCGTCGAGCAGGCGCCGCCCGGCCTCTGGGTCGCGTTCGTAAGCACGCTTGGCAAGCCCGACCCGCATGGAAAGCGAGACTAGCCGGGCCTGCACGCCGTCGTGCAGGTCCCGCTCGATGCGGCGCAGTTCGGCGCTGTGGGCGGCGACCGCGCCCGCCCGAGTTTGGGTCAGCTGCTCGATCCGCTTATCCAGCAGTGCCTTCGGCGACGGCTTGAGGAGCGCCGTCGACCAGGCCGCGTCCAAGTCCGCGAGCCGGCTGATCAGCGGCAGGACCACCGGCTGGCGGCGCAGCAGTCCGCCCCACGCTCCGTCGACGGGCAGGGCGGCCAGCCATAGCGGGAGCGCCAGGACGCCGACGCACCCGTAAACGTAGTTGGCGGCCATCCAGCGCGCGTCGACGAACGTGCCAGGGTCGTGGACCGCCGTGCGGAGCCGGTCGCGGAGGGGGCCGGTGATCGGATGGTAGGCCTCGGGGATCTCCTGTCCCGCCCACGCGCCGACCATAGACCGCTTCGCGCCGGCGATCCGGCGGATCAGCAGCACGGCCTCGGGCAGCAGCCAGATGCCGAGCACGGCGACCGTGCCGATCGCCGTGATCAGCAGCACGGTGATGAACGCGAAGGAGAATGCGGTCAGCCCGACGGCCAAAGCGAGGTGCACCGTGGCCCGCCCTGCTCGCCGCATCGTCTCCCGCATGCCATCAGGCTAAGCGCACCGCAGGCGCAGGCGCGGGAGACCGGCCTCCCCGGCGATGGTGTAGCCCGCTACACCATCGGTCCACCGCGGCGCTCCCTCGTGGCGAAGCGACGCCGCCAGCAGTGTTGATCTCGGGCGCGAAAGACGCTCCCGGTGATTACTGCGCGGAGGTTTCTGTCATGTCTGGATTGGCTCGCTGGTGTTTCCAGCATCGGCGGTGGGTGGCGGCAGCCTGGCTGCTTGCCATGGTCGCCGCGGTCGGGCTCGGAAAGGCGGCGGGCACCGATTTCGGCTCGAGCTTCAGCCTGCCGGACACTGACTCGCAGGCGGCGGTCAGCCTGCTGACGCAGAACTTTCCGGCCGCGTCGGGTGAGGGCGACCAGATCGTGATCCAGGCCACCCATGGCGCCACGATCAGATCAGCCGCGGTACGGGCCGACGTGACGGCGACGCTGGCCAGGGTGGCCGCCGTGCCCGGGGTAGATTCCGTGGCCAGCCCGTACGCTAAGGCGGACGCGGCGCAGATCAGCCGGGACGGCACCATTGCCTTCGCCGCCGTGACCTGGGACAAGCAGGCCGCGCAGGTGACCAACGCCGACGCCGATCACCTGATCAAGGCGGCTGAGTCCGCCGACAGCGCGACCGTGCGCATCTCCCTCAGCGGCCAGTCCATCACCAACTCCGAACGGCCCGACCCCGGGTTCACCGTCGCCGTCGGCGTGATCGCGGCGCTGGCCGTCCTGCTGGTCATTTTCGGCGGGGCGCTGCTCGCGGCGCTGCTGCCGCTGCTGGGCGCGATCGTGGCGCTGGTCCTCGGCAACTCGCTCATCGGCCTGCTTAGCCACGCCTTGAGCATCTCCAGCGTGTCCACCGAACTGGCCGTCCTGATCGGCCTTGGCGTCGGCGTGGACTACGGACTGTTCATCATCAGCCGGTACCGGAGCGCGGTCAAGCAGGGCGCGTCCTATTCCGACGCGGCCCAGCTGGCTGTCGCGACGTCCGGTCGGACGGTGCTGCTGGCCGGGCTGACCGTCTGCATCGCCCTGCTCGGCCAGTTCCTGCTAGGCGTCAGCTTCCTCTACGGAGTGTCGGTCTCCGCCGCCGTGGCGGTGGCGCTGACAATGGCCACGGCGCTCACCCTGCTGCCGGCCATCCTCGGGTTCCTCGGCCCGCGGGTCCTGTCGAGGCGGGAACGCCGCGCCCTGGCCACCGGACGGCACGCGAGCCCGGCTGCGGGCGGCTTCTGGCTCCGCTGGTCCCGGTTCGTCGAGGCCCGCAAGATCCTCGTCGCGGTCGGCTCTCTCGCCGCGGTGATTGCGATCGCGCTGCCGATCTTCGGCCTGCGCCTCGGCACCTCGGACGCCAGCACCGACCCGGCGAGCTCGACCACCCACCAGGCCTACACCGCCCTGGCCGAAGGGTTCGGGCCCGGTTTCAACGGGCCGCTCGAGCTGGTCGGTCGGTCCGGCTCGGCGGCCGACGTCACCGCCTTCCACCACCTGCTGGCCGTCGCGGCCCACACGCCCGGGGTCGCGTCGGTGGCACCGGCGGTTGCCTCGCCGAACGGGAAGGTGCTGCTCGCCACCGTCTACCCGACCACCAGCCCGCAGGCCGCGCAGACCATCAACCTGGTGAACGACCTGCGCGACCACATCATCCCGCAGGCGGCCGACGGCACCAGCCTGGCCGTCCACGTCGGCGGGGTGACTGCGACCAACATCGACTTCGCCCACGTGCTGACCGACAAGCTGCCGATCTTCATCGTCATCGTGGTCTTGCTGGCGTTCCTGCTGCTGATGGCCGTCTTCCGCAGCCTGCTCATCCCGCTGGTGGCGTCGGTGATGAACCTGCTGTCCGTCGGCGCCGCCCTCGGCGCCATGAACGCGGTCTTCAGCTGGGGCTGGGGCGGCTCGCTGCTTGGCCTGTCGGGAACGGGGCCAGTCGACGCCTTCCTGCCGGTGCTGATCTTCTCCGTGCTCTTCGGCCTGTCCATGGACTACGAGGTGTACCTGATCAGCCGCATCCAGGAGGAATGGCAGCACAGCGCGGGCAGTGGCGCCACCGCGGCCCAGCGCAACCACCTGGCCATCGTCGCCGGCCAGGCCAAGAGCGGCCCGGTCATCGCGGCCGCGGCCAGCATCATGATCCTGGTCTTCGGATCGTTCATGTTCGGCGGAGCCAGAGAACTGGCGGAATTCGGCTTCGGGCTCGCCTTCTCCGTGCTCGTCGACGCACTGCTCATCCGCAGCCTGCTGGTCCCCGCCCTCATGCATCTGGTCGGGCGCGCTAACTGGGCGCTACCGCGCTCGCTGGATCGCCTGCTGCCGCGACTGGCCATCGAAGGGGCTGAGATAGCGCCCGAGCCGAACAGCGCCGACGCTCACTGCAGCGCGCTTGCCAGCGGCGCCCTACCGCACGGCTCCGGCCACACCGCGCCGAATCACGTGATCCGCCGCTAGTCCGTAGTGCCGCAAGAGCCGCTGGCGATTCCATGTTGCGCAATCGCCAGCGGCGACCTCTCCCCGATCACCATTCGGGCGCTACCCCATGGAGACTGTCGTGACCGGCAACAGAACCAGCACGCCGATGAACTACCGGATCAATCCACGGCTCGTACGTGGTCCTTGGCGACTCCTACACCGCAGGACCCGGCATTCCCGACCAGACTGGTGCGGTTGCCGGATGTGAGCAGTCAAGCAGCAGCTACCCCTTCCTGGTGGCGCAGAGCCTAAGGGTGGAACTGACCGACATGAGCTGCAGCAGCGCCACCATCGCCGACCTGGCGGCCGCGCAGCCCACGGGCGGCGGAATCAACCCGCCGCAGCTGAGCGCTCTGTCGTCGGCGACCGCGCCTGTCACCCTCGGTAGTGGCGGCAACGACGTCGGCTGGGCCTCCATCGTTACCCGATGCGTGGAACTGGACCTGATCAGTGCTGATCCCGGGCGGAAAAACGTCGGGTCTCACGCCGTGCGAGGACTATTACTCCCGCGACCGCACGGACCTGATCCAGCAGCGGATCCAGATGGTTTCCTGGCAGCTGGGCAAGACTCCCAGCCAGATCAAGGCGCGTGCCCGGCGCGCCCGCGTCTACGTTGTCGGCTACCCGGATCTGCTGCCCTCCTCGGGCAACGGGTGCGCGAACACGCTGGGCATCACGACTGGCGACATCGTCTTCCTCAACAACGAGGAGCTGCGGCTCAACGGCGACTTGCAGCAGGCCGCCCAGGCCGCGGGGGACGGCTATGTCGACACCTACGGGCCGTCCGAGGGTCATGACGCGTGCTCGGCGCTATCGGGCCGCTGGATCGAACCGCTGGTCCCGAACGCGGCGGCTGCCCCGCTGCACCCGAATGCGGTCGGCGGGCAGGGCATGGCGGACGCGATCGTCGCTGCGGTCAAGGCTGACTGAGCCGTGGCCGGACGCGCCTGCCGCACCCCGAGCGCTCCTCGTCGCCCGCCGTCGCCCGGACCCGGAACGTCACCAGCTCCCCGCCCGGCTCGACGCTGTCGAGGAGGCCGAGCTTGTCATCACCGTGCGTTGTTACGAAGACCGCTCGAGAGGGCGGACCGGGAGCTGGATCAGCAGGTGCGTGCCCTCGCCGCGGGGGCTTATCACCCTGAACGTGCCGCCGATGGCCTCCACCCGGTCCCTGAGGCCGACCAGGCCGGAGCCGTGGGCCGAATCGGCTCCGCCGACGCCATCGTCGCGGACGTCGAGCCTCAGCACTCCGCTGGTCGCCTCGACCTGGACGCGAACGTGGGACGCCTTCGCGTGCTTGGCCGCGTTCGCCAATGCCTCCGACGTCACATAATAGGCCGTGACCTCGACATGCTCAGGCATTCGCTCTTGAATTTGTATGTCGAGCCTTACCTGCATCGGTGAGCGCCGCGCAAGGGTTTTTAGTGCCGATGAGAGACCTCCGTTGACGAGGAGGGCCGGGTGTATACCACGCGCGAACTCACGCAGCTCGTCGAGCGTACCCGATAGCCCGATCGCCACGCGGTCAAGTTCGGCGTTGAGCCGATCAAGCTGCGGAGGCACGGCCGCCTTAGCCGCCCGTAGCTGGAGGGCGAGCGTGACCAGCCGCTGCTGCGCGCCGTCGTGCAGGTCGCGCTCCATTCGGCGCCTGGTCTGGTCTGCGGTGGCGACGATGCGGGCACGGGACGCCGTCAGCTCGGCGTGCGCATGGGCATTGGCAATCGCTGTGGCGACGAGCTCGGTAAACCCGGCGAGCCGCGTCTCCGTGTCGGCGGGCAGCGGCTCCTCGGACATGGAAGTCACGACCACCGAGCCCCAGAGCCGTCCCGCAACGCTGATCGGGAAGCCCACGGCCGAGCGCAGACCGGCGGCCATCCAGACGGACGCTTCACCCGCGTCGTCGCCGTAGTTGTCAAGCCGCGCCGCCTGGGCGGTCTTGAACACTAGTGTGCTGACGTTCCTGCCGTCCAGACGCGACCGTTCCCCTGCCGGGAGCCGGACATCAGGCCTGCTCCACACGCCCACCCTCGTCAGGTAGCCGTCGGGGTCATACCGGCTCAGGACCGTGGCGTCCGCCGGGAGGATCTGGCCGATCTCGCTGGCGACGGCATCGAACACCGTCGATGACGGCGCTCCCTCAGCGACCAGCGTCGCCACCCGGCGCAGCGCGGCTTGCTCGTCGGCGACCCGCCGCAACTCCCCTCGAGCCTCGGCGTTGGAGATCGCGGTCGCGACGAGTTCCGTGAAACCGGCCAGGCGCTCCTCCGTGCCTGGCGGCAGCGGCTGTCCGTGGGTGGAGGCCGCGACCATGATGCCCCAGAGGCGGCCCTCGACGCTGATCGGCACGCCCACCGATGCGCTGATGCCCCTGTGGCGTGCGTAGGCGACGGTTTCGCCGGAGGCGCCCGAGTAGCTATCTAGCCGTGCGGGACGCCCGCTCTTGTAGACCGCCTCGGTGACGTTCCGCCCACCTATGCTCACCCGGGCGCTGGTCGGCACGACTTCTCCGGTGCCGCTCCATCCGCCGAGGCCCGATACCACGCCGTCCTCGTAGCGGCCTATGAGCGTGAGGTCGGCAGGAAGCAGACGGCCGACTTCCTGCGCGACCGCCGCGAACACCCCGCCCGGCGGCTCGCCGCGGGCGACGAGCGTCGCCACCCGTCGCAGCGCCGCCTGCTCGTCGGCGAGGGCGCTCACCTCCTGACGCGCCTGGGCGTTCGCGATCGTGGTGGCTATCAGCTCGGTGAACTCGGCCAGCCGGTATTCCGTGCCGGGGAGGAGCACGTGCTCACGCGTCGACGCGACGATCATCACCCCCCACAGGCGGCCCTCCACGCTGATCGGCGCGCCGGCCGACGAGCGCATGCCGAGTTCGCGGGCGGCCGCGGTGAGGGCTTCGCTGCCTTCGACGAGATGGTCATCGACACGCGCCGGCCCATTGCGCTCGAACACGAGCGTGCTGACGTTCGTGCCGCCGAGCATCGAACGGCGGCCGACGAGTGCAAGGTCGCCTGCTCGGCTCCACCCGCCAACGACCTCGACACTGTGGTCGGGATCGTAGCGAGCCACCATGGCGAAGTCTGCGGCCGGCAGCGCGTTCCCGACTTCCTCGGCCACCGCAGCGAAGACCGCCTCCGGCGAGACGCCCTTGCCTACCAGCGTCGCGACCCGGCGCAGCGCCGCCTGCTCCAGAGCGAGGCGCTCGACCTCCTCACGCGCGGCGCGCTCTTGATTGAGGACATTGAGCGTGGTCATCGTCATGGACGCGACGCGTGCCATCCCGTTCAGGAGAGCGGTCTCTTGTTGCGTCAGGCCGTCGTGCCGCGCGATTACCAGCGTCGCGCCGGGTGGGTATGTGAGGTTGGCCGCGGCGGCAGTGCACCACCCCGCGCCGGGTACGTTCAGCCGAGAGTCCGGAGCGCCCGGCCGTATGCGCGCGAGCTCATCGACGGGCTCGGTGCCTTCCGCGTAACCCACGGCAGCCAGGAGTCTGCCATCGACCACGATCGCCACCACTTCGGCGTCGAGCGCGTCGGCCGCACGCTCGACCGCCGTCCGGGCGGCTGACGCCTCGCTCGCGCGTGGCGAGACGCTCGCGACGAACTGCGCGAGTTGCTGGGCCGGCCATTCCCCGCTGATCATCTCAGCCGATAGCCAGGACCGCGAGGGTGTGGTTATGGAAGCCGCGGGCGCCTCGTGTCCTGGCGATCTCGCCGTAGGTGTAGAACCCCGCCACCGGCGCGCCCGACGCCGCCGCGGCAAGCCGGGCCGTCTCGCACTCGGTGCCCTCCTCGCCGAGGAGACCGCGCCTGGCGATGCAGTCGAAGGCGATCAAGCCAAGCGGAGGACGTCCGCCTAGGGCGGCGAGGGAGTCGCCGCACGCGGCATCAGTTGCCTCGAGCACCGACTGGGCGTCGCCCTCCATAACCCACACCAGTGCCCCTTGCGGGACCTCGGCGGCGCAGGAAAGGGACCGTTCAGCGAAGTCTCCGCCGACGATGAGGCGCACTGGGTCCTCGCTGACCTGTCGGCCGAGGCCGAGCGGACTCAGGCCGAGGGGGTGCGCGAGCGCCAGCCGCGCCAGCCATTCCTGATCCGAGTGCGCCGGTTCTGTGACGCCGAGATGCTTGAGGTAGGCGTCGAGCGCTGGCCGGTCGTCGAGGGTATACACGCGGTTGCTCCTGCTGGCGGTCACCACCAGCGGCTCGCCGACCCTCCGCCAGCCATGACGGACGCCGATGCCGAAGGGCGCATTCGAGGCAATGCCAGCCGCGACCACAGAGTCGGACAGGACCTGGTCGGCGTGGAGCTGGAATGTCCGGCGCATCTTGAGGTCGTCGCCCGCGCAGCCTCCGACGAGCGGTACTGCCGCACCCAGAACACCATGCGCGCCGCGGACAACTTCCTGCTGATCGCCGGCCAGGCCGTCGCTCAGCAGCAGCACCACCTTGTGCGGGAGATCCGCGCGATCAGGCAGGCTCCGCGCCACGTGCGCTCCCGCGTTCCGCAGGTTCCCCGACACCGCGGTGGCGACAGCCGTCCGCACTGCGAACCCGCTGCCGCCCATGGCTGTGACGACCACGCTGGCGGCGCTAGGGCCGGCGGTCGCGATTCCCCCGGCGGTCGTGCAGCCGATCAAGGGGACGTCGCCTGTCCGTTCACGAATCTGCCGGAGCAGTTGCCGAAGGTCGTGTGCCTGCGAACAGAAGATGATCAGCAGCTTCGGGTCAGTGTCAATGAGGGCGTCGTCGACCGCACGGGCACCCGCCAGTTCTTGGTCGCCCCCACAGGACCCGACCCCGAACCAGCGATCAGCGGGCATGCCCTCCCCCAACAGCGTTGATCCTCAACGACGCTACTCGCGTGACGCAACGCTCACAACTGGCAACGCACGGAGCTGACGCTGAGGGTGCCCCGGGCCCGGGGGTCGGCCGCCGGGGGTAGCGGCTCGGCCCGGGGCACCTGTCCGCCGCGGTGGGGATACCGGGGCGGAGCTTTCGATGTCGTGGTTGGCCGGCGGGGAGCCTGGCCCGCTCGGGCCGGTCCGGTTGCTGGATCGTCCCGGAGAAGCACGCACGCCGGCAGCGTGCCGCAGTCACGAGGATCGAGTACCCGACCGTCCGGGAGCAGCGCACCGGCATCGTCGAACACGACGATTCCGTTGCAGAGCAGGCTCCATCCTTGCTCGGGATGAGCGGACACGACGTGGGCGGCCATGCGATCCGCGGTCAGTGCGTCTGCGCACCGAGGCTGATGTTCGCACATGACGACCTCCGCTGGTTGGCTACGCATAGGGACGACGATCCCTGATTGACACTGCGCAATCCACGGGGGAGACACCAAGACTCACTTCCGGCTACCCCCAATGCCGCGACTGGAGTCAGCACCAAGCGTGAACGGACGCTGGCCCTGATGAAAGCCGGCGGGTGCGGGGTGATCCTTTTCCCAGGCCCTGGCCGGCCGCGCAGCACGCGGAGCCGGCCAGGGCGACAACACTGAACGGAACGGGCCGCGGCCCAGATCGCGGCGGGCGGGAAGGCTATGGAGCGCACCGACTGGCTCGATCAGGGAAACGACTCGGCCGAGGCCCGGTTCCTCATGCTGACGGCGATCACCCATCACCGGTTTGACTCCCCAATCTGGGGCCAGGATGAGGTTCGCAGGCTTCATCTCGAACTCACCGAGATCGACATGCTGACCACGCAGGCCGCTGTCGAGCACGCCGCAGGGCGGGGCAGGCGGCGTCTGGAGGGAGCATTCCTGGACTGAGCGCGGATCGTTCGCCCTCGGCCGAAGCCCACCGGGACCGCGGTGATTCAGGCTAACCCCAATGCCGGCAGGCCCTGCCGCCAGCAATGCTAGTGAGGTGCTTATCCGCTGTCTTCTCGTCGACGACAACGAGGCATTCGTCGAAAGCGCGCGCCGTGTCCTTGAGCCGGGCGGGGTGAGGGTAACCGGCACGGCATCAAACAGTCGCGAGGCGCTGCTGCGGGCCAGCGAACTGCGGCCAGATGTGGTTCTCGTCGACATCATGCTCGGCGACGAGAACGGCTTTGATCTCGCGCACCGTCTCGCCGAGAGCCGTGCCCGCGAACCGGCGGTCATCATGATCTCCTCGGACACCGAGGAGGACTATGCCGACCTGGTCGCCCAGAGCCCCGCGCTCGGCTTCCTGCCGAAAGCCGAGCTTTCAGCGGATGGCATCCGGCGACTCCTCGGCAAGGCCGCTAAAGCGCGTCAAGAAAGGTGAGCACGGCGAGGACACGCCGGTGCATATCATCGGTTTCCGGCAGGCGAAGCTTCATCAGGATGCTGCCGATGTGCTTCTCCACGGTCCCTTCAGTCACCCACAGTTTCTGCGCGATCCCGCTATTCGAGCGTCCCTCCGCCATCAGCGCCAGAACTTCGCGCTCCCTGGGAGACAGTGCGTCGAGCGGATCGTCCGCGTGACGGGCCGTGACAAGCTCGGCGACCAGGGCCGGGTCGACAACCGAAGCGCCCCGCACCAGGCGCTTCAACGTGTCAACGAAGTCTTCGACGTCGATGACTCGGCTTTTCAGCAGGTACCCGCTGCGCTGGCCGCTGGCCAGGAGACCCAGGGCGTGCTCGACCTCGACATGCGCGGAAAGGACAAGAATGGCGATACCAGGAAATTCCAGACGAATCTGGCGGGCCGCCTCAAGGCCTTCAGTGGAGTAACCGGGTGGCATCCGGATGTCGACGATCACCAGTTCCGGCTCCCGCTCGCGCACAAGCGCGAGCAGCAGCGACGCGTCTGCGCACTGGCCAACGACGTCGAAGCCCGAGTGCTCGAGCAGGCTGGCGAGGCCCTCGCGCAGCAGGACGTCGTCGTCTGCCAGCGCGACCCGGATCCGGTCCTCGGTCATCTTTACGATTTCCTCGGTCATCTTTACGATTGTGGCCTCTTTCAGGACCGTGAGCACCCTGGAGCATCTCGCCCCGCTCCGCCCGATCATCGTGCCTGCGATTATCGACGCTGGGAGTAACCGGAGGAGTCCTGCTGCGGGCTCGGGCCCGCTCCACCCTCACCTGTCGTAGCTGCGGCGTGCGCGATGCCGCGGGCGCTGGCGCCGTAGCGGCGCGGCGGACCCGGATCAGCTCGATTGCTGTGGCCGCGGCGCCGCGCCCTGTGCCCGCACCAGCAGGGTCCCGTACAGCAGCACGGAGGCGATGAAGCCGGTCGCCATTCCGTAGGACCACCAGTTGCTCTTGGTGATCACTGTCATCACCCCGGCGACGGCAGTAAGGCCGATCAGGACGGCGCCCGAGCGTGCGACCTGGCGCGGCCGGTCCCCGCCGCCGCGGGCCGCCGTTATGACCATGACGGCCCCGGCGACCAGGCCGATCGCGACCACTGCGTGCAGCCCGAGCAGCACGGTGCTGACCGCGCGGGCAGCCCCGGTGGTCTGCGACGGCTGCCCGATCAGATTGACCGCCATCCCGAGCAGGAACTGTGCTGACAGGAACAGGAGCTCGTTCCTGGCCTCGCGGCGCATACTCATCCGGCTGGCTGATGCGGCCTCGATCGCTCTTTTCTCATCTTCGCTCAGGTACATCGTTCCTCCAGGAACTCATCGGTCGTGTTCGGCTTTGCGGGCGAGTTTGACCCGGGCGCGGCGGCCGGTCAGGGGCGGCGCACCCCGCGCGATGAAGGGGACGGGTCCGCGGCGGCGGGAACGGCTGCGGCGCCGACTGCCCCGCCGCCGCGGGCCGCCTTTGAGAGTTCGCGGCTGTCGCGCGAGGAGATCAGCACCGCGGCGAGGATCGCCCCGGCGACGGCGAAGCCGGCGCCGACGAGGAACGCCAGGTCAAAGCCCTTGGTCAGCGCCACCGAGCTGCGCACGCCGGCGTGGAACAGGCTCTGCGTGCGGCTGTTGGCGACGGTCGCGAGGATCGCGAGCCCGAGCGCGCCGCCGACCTGCTGTGAAGTGTTGACCAGGCCGGAGGCCAGGCCCGCCTCGTGTGGGTTGGTTCCGGTCACGGAGGCGATGGTCACGGATACGAACGCCGGTCCGAACCCGGCTCCGGCGAGCAGCGACGGGCCGAGGACGTCCGCAGCGAACGACCCGCCGGTCGCCGGCACTCGGGAGAACCACAGCAGGGCGCCGGCGACCAGCAGTATGCCGGCGACCAGGGGTGGCTTGAAGCCGACGCGGGTGACGAGCTGGGAGGAGACGCCAGCGGAAAGGACGATCCCGACCGCGAGCGGCAGGTAGGCGATCCCGGTCTTGATCGGCGAGTATCGCAGCACGTCCTGG
>Ga0335072_10012859_pt1 | contig 11939 bp, 11 predicted proteins | sample Lox_Sample_21_FD_206725 | JGI IMG/M metagenome (GOLD analysis project Ga0335072, IMG submission 206725) | Soil microbial communities from Loxahatchee National Wildlife Refuge, Florida, United States - Lox_Sample_2.1 | ecosystem: Environmental > Terrestrial > Soil > Wetlands | place: USA...
TTTCGAACCTCTGAAAATGATTCCTTATAGTCCTGCTCAAAGACCCTTTCGAACTTTGCAGCAGACTGTCTGTACGGAAGGAAGCCGAACTTAACGCGTCGGGTAGTCACGCGGAAAGCGATGGCCATGCAGATGAACATGACGGGGAAACTTAGAGCAAAGCCAACCAGCATGGCGTCCTGATGAGGGAGAAACTCCGGTTTAACTTCAGAGTCCCAGGCAAATTTAACATCCATGATGCCAGAATGGTTGAGAATTGACGATGGATTGATGGTATCACTAATGGTGGTCAAAAGTGAAACATGCATCTCACGGACATGTTGATTATGAGACATCTGGATTGACATTGGAGATGAGGGCGATTTCCTGGCGACCATTTGTAATCCGCAGCGCACAATGACAGAACTCATCAAATGCCATTTGCTTCTCAGAACGACGCTTGCGTCAAGGGGAATAAGGAATGGCTTTTGCTGCAAGAGGATAACTGAATTCTGAAACACTAGAAATACTACCTATTGCAATCAGCGTCATAATTTAAGAATAGAAAAACCTGAGCTACATACTCCACACAGGGAAACGTTCCTCTGAGTATGTCCCTTTGGCTGCTTCTTGCTTACTCTCCCCACAATTCTTCAAGTAAAGGAGACTGAACGCCTTGATCGAGTGGAATTGAAGAATGAATTGTCCGACCTCGCGAAGATATGATGGAAACAGCTGGAAATGCTGGCAATAAGTGTATTCAACCAGAAGCTTCAGAAAAGACCTAAAAAGACATGTCCGGCATCGTGCCGAGAAAGTTAGTGAAAAAGCTGCCCTTCACTTCGAAACCGAATATCCACAGTGCGAGGATGATGATACTGTATGAGGATGGCGGCTGAATCCCTTCATTTGAAGATACCGAAGTTCGTGAAGGCTTTCTGGCTTCTAAATGTAGGAATTTAGGACTGGAATTGAAAGAGGTGCATGGCAATCGAGCCTTGGAGTTTTTGAGACCTCGTGTCGAAGGTGAATGCCTGTCCGTGGGACAGCCCCAGTTGCTGGGACAACGGAGCTGTTGGTGAAAAGGACAACCAAATCTTGGCATGGACATCAATTGGAATCTTCGTAGAATTTTAATTTAGGACAAAGTAGATATGTCAAATGGTACAGAAAAGGTGGGACAATACTTTGGTGCTCAATCGTCCTTATCATGGCCTGACATTCCCTGGACTTTGTAACATTCAGGCCGTCAGATAGAGACCAATTGTGCAGGTCAGATAAATAGTTGCAAACGACTCTTGACGCGGAAATGCTTACTGCAGGGTAAGTCCGTTCAACCGAATCGTCAGTGAGCCCGGTTACGTGTGTAGGGGCTAGCAATTACCGCTTGAGTAGCACGCACACTGCTAACATAAGATCGTCGAATTCGCGTCAGATGTAATGAAACTGTCTCGATCGCCCTCCTCACCACACAACACACGACACACCATCACCGCCCCGAGCTCCTTTCATGTCCGCCCAAAAAACCAGGAAACCTCAAATTTCACCCACCAAAGACAAGTCTTCAGCGTCTCCGCCGCCCCAGGACACCATTGCTCAATTGGGAGCAAAGAGCAGAATCCCCAATTTCTCTTTCCGTCCCCCTCAGCTCCAACCCAACAACGTAGCTCGCGACAAAGGAAAAGAAGATCTTGACTCCAATTGTACAATCCCTGTATCCCTTAACCCCGTTCTTCCTTTCCTCCACGTCATATTTCTGTCCACTTCCTCCGTTTAAGACTGGCTAATCCGACTCTTACGTGTAGCCGCAAACTGGTCATTCGAAGCACTTATTTGCAGAATCTCCTTCAGCTTTAGAAGATGATAATACCGCGTAATCTATTGACCTGGAATCTACACGACTAGCTAAATTAACTCTCTTTCAGCTTTAGGCGCCGCGCCCTCAACATAGCCTTTTTCAAAAGCCTCTTTTGCTTCATAACAATGCGCAATACAATACGCGAGGCACTAGACACAGTTAACTTGGACATCGTTTATGGAGATATGGAGATTATACCAAAAGTCCCCAAATGAGACAAATGAAGGTGCAAAGAAAGACAGTCATAGTTTGCCGCCATTTCCTCCAATCGCCTAATCTGACAGGAATGAGGTCATAATACCGCTTGCCGTTTTCGATTGTCTCCTGAGCAATGTATAATTCGTTCACGTCGTCCCCATCTTGGAGGAGGACGATCTGAGTTCCATCAGGAGCTTTGTCGAAGTAATCGCCTCCTGATTCCCGCACTTCTGCAATCCGTTCTGGATTGAGCTTTTCCATTTCTTGTTCAAACTTGTTGGCTGGCACCCGATAGTGTAGGGGTCCAGAAAGAGAAAACGGTTTCCAGAAAGTCACTGCTCGCGCGATACCAACGCAGGACATGCTTAGTAAAACAGCAAGCTCTATGGCATCTCGATGATAAAAGAAGCCTTTTTCTAATGGTGGAAAGGCGGCATCTAAGGCCCTTTGAGCTGTCATGATGATGGCATGGGGTTGGTGAAGGCTGGTGAATGCGAACGATCGTTATAAATTGCAGTTCTGAACTAAAACATGGGGTCTCAAACTTCTGATTTTGCAATTCTGCTCAACCGTGTCAGATGACTCACTCATCCCTGGCATCATGCTCATCGAGACCTCCGGCCCTAAGATTGATGTGTTTGAACATGATGAAGAACGGAATGGTGCAACTCTTGTTCTCCCTTCCTCCTGATTGCGTTTGTCCTCCATATCCTTCTCTCCAATTCCAACTTTAAAGACAATGCAATCTGACTCTCTCGGCATCGCTTTGGATAAAATCGACGGCTCGGCACTTACCCACCGTCCCATCTCATCCACCTGGCTTTCTGTTCTTACCTATGGTTTGGAGACTACCGAATCGGCGGGGCACGCGCGTTGAATTGCCTTGTAAATTCTCTTTCTCTTGTCCGCATTTCCAGACATATCCACCGGGGAAGCAGGCTAAAGTTGTCGTTCATGTATACTGTCCTTACCACTCTTTTATTCTTTGGAAAGAAGGCGATGTTGAAGATAACACAAAACACGCCATTCCGAATCCTCAAATCCAAGTTGCGGGCTTTTCTCTCTCCGCATACTCTTGTGTTACCACTCCCACTGCGGCATTATTATGGATGGCGGAATTGGTGAAGTATAGCAAGAAAGGGGACGAGGAGAGGGATGTAGAACAAGCTTGATTGAGCAGGCTTTGAGTGGATGTGAGCTTTGAGTGGTGATGCGGTTGATTTCTTTTTCCTTTCTGTTGGCTGGGTTTGCTAGGTTAATGAAGAGGGAGAGGATGAATAGGTCTGAGTGAGAAACAACTTGGAGTGGATGATGAGCGTCGAGGTTTCATTTCATTTTCTTTGGTTATTAGTTGGGTTTGTTCAGTTCTTGGAGGTCATTGATAAGGTGTCGGGTTGCTAGTGCGGTAGTAACGATTGACGAAGATGGTTTACGATGCTCCATATAGCAGGTTTCGTTAACACCATGAGGAAGTCAAATGAATTGTTACATTTCCTATCCATCTCCAAACTAATCCACTACATTGACTCCGTTTTAGCCTTCAGATCCCTCGGCATACATAACCTTTATCATAAGCCGTTTTTGCTTCGTAACAATGTGCAATGCAGTACGCAATCCCCTAAACACCATCAGCTTGGAAATCTCCGTGAAGACTAGACCATAAAACTGACATGGAGTATTGAGTGTGGTGAAGAGTGATTCAAGTGTATCTGAACTGAATTCTCTGATCGTTTGTTAGCACTGTGCACAACGGAGGGTTACCGATCGAAGACAATCCCTAATCTTTCGGAGCCGGTTTAGTACCGCGAGTTGTTTATTCTGCAGTCCATTGTTACGAAGGCAATTTCCAGAAACATGTCAAATCGACGGAACAAGTAACCAGTGCAAAGCATTCATCCAAAATCGAGACGCAAGACGTGAGCTCGAATGCTAAATCGCTTCGGACGCATCATAATTCAGTCGCAACAAATTTGCTCAATATTTCCTGTCCTCATCACCCATCAACCACATATTTCACACGAGGAGGCCGCTCATCCAACAGTAAAACATCCCAAGCAAACTAAGGGTAGAGAGGAGTCGGAGGGAGACAGGGGGGATTTGGAAAAGGATGTCGGTTGGCGGGGCTGTATACAAAAGGATTTGCCGCCGAGATGCAACTTGAGATTCGAATTTTGGGGAATGAATTCTTGGGTCCTGAGATGTAGTACATCAAGAAGACCAGTGAAAGAATCGAGGAGGCCGGGGAAGCCTAGGAAGGGCGTTCTTCAAATCTCGGGTCAGATCTAACCATCTTTTGCCGGTTTCATGCTTTGTGAAGAAGGAAGTTATGCAACGCCTTTTGTACGCATGAAGGACGTAAGATAGGGAAAACCGGTTCCTTTTCTGATACTCTTGGAGGTTGTCTTCGTCAGATGAATCATTAGTTATTGAGACGCGATGGGTTTCGGAGAGCCTCATTGCTGTTCCAAAGATCCTGCCCGAAAAGTTACCGAATGCTTTCATGTTTTTGGGGCTCAACCAGAATAGTAACCTTCGGCAAACAGAGTGAGCTCTTTGTCGACAGTGCATTCTCGATGGTATTGGTATTGAAAGTGAAGTAGTAAAATCTGAACTGCCCGTCGTGTGAACTTTGGGGCTGGTACGTCTGAGATTCCTCACCGTAGAACTCAGGCAATCGCGAAACAAATTGATTAGTCCAACGAAACAGGGATGCCGAATTAGGCAAGAGAGAACTGGACCAGAGAGGAATGTTTAGAATGATAGAGGAATATTCGCCAGCCTTGTGTAATGAGCTTGATTAATCTGCTGGGAAAACGTAGAGGCTACGGTCCCATCCCGGGTAATAAGCAGTTACTCCGTTGGGCTTTCGGTTGCTCTTAATTGGTAGCGCTGCTATTGCTTTGCTGAATTCCCTCTTTCTACGATGAAGCGATTTGATCTTGTGACGACAGACATGGAAGTTGAAAATACTCCGAGAGACCACTCGACCAGAGAATAAGAAAGTGTGCGTAAACTCGTAGGTGAAGAGGACGACCAATAGAAAAATAGTGACTGTAACACTGGGTGTGTAGCAAAGCATACATGATTTCCAGTACATCGATTTTGGTGCTTTTATACACAACGTCCGAGACTTGAGAAGAACCAAGAATAGAGGGGAAAGTCAGGCCCCGCAGGGAACAGTCTGATATTTCGCTTGTTGGCGCGTGAATAGAGACGTTGAACTACTCGAGTCCAATGGGGACAAGCTCCCATCTGTAGAATTAGTCCAGTCTGCTTCAGAAATAGTGTAACAAAGGGACCATCTCGACTTGCTGAAAAGACCTCACCGGGATGAAAATTAGGGGGTCTGGGGAGTTACAATTTTGCAAGTTGCCTGCATTGAAACTATGTCCAGCAGCCCTCAAAGATATTTCTGGGAGAGCTGCAGTCAAGGATAATGCATAATCTCCGTACCGTGAAAGAGTTCTTTGTCAAGGAGTAACGAATGACTCCAATTTCCTCTCATCTGACGCGAGAGCTTTGGAAAATATGATTTTCTTAAGCTTCCATCTATGTCCATTGCATGAAGTAGAACAGATTGGCACTAATTTCAGAGATGCGAGACCAGTGCGTAAATAAATCAACAGGGGGCTGATACACTTAGTGGGGTGTTTCAATGTGTTTGGCTGAACATTGCGAATAACGATGGGGCGGTAACATGTTGGAGAATCACAGAATTCTTCTCTTTCAATCGGAGTCGGTACTTGTCCCTTTGCGGAGGAGTAGGGCGATAATTATCGATAGGAAATAGTAAAGAGTGGTCCTGATTTGGTGTTGCGGAGTGATGTTCTCTTTCTGGAGAATAGCCATTGCTGGATAATGCAGAGTTTGGTCCTGGTGCAGAACATTTGAATTCCGATCGAGGTGACTTCTCAATAAAGGTCTTTGACTCTGCCGCCCATGTAGGCCAAGCACTGTCAATACACACTCTTTTATTCGAGGCCGTGTAACGGAAAGAGAAAGAGTCATTGAGTGTCGTTTATCCGTTGGTATTGCAGTCCTCTGTAGTCATTTGTACAAATAATGTCTTAAGGAATGGGGCAATTTTGCCCACTCCTGCAAGACCTTGCACTGAACTTTGTCTCTGGAAAGTTTGGGGGCTGTGTTGACGAAGCTAACATTTTTGCCCTGACCATAATACCATCTGTTTGGTTTGCATCATCGAATGGAATGCTGCAGACGACAATACTTCGAAAGCGTCGCATACCATTGAATTGTATCCAACTTGAAATGATGACGAGAAAATTAGGAGGAAAGGTTCGGTAGAAGACTAAGTGAACAGTCAAGGACTTTCCGCTTTCGAAATTAATAAGACGGCGTAATTCCTCTAGTCTGCGATTAGCCGGGTGTTTAATAGAGCATTGCAGGAAAACTTTTCGTAACAATGTCGACGGAACCGCAAGGGGAAGGGATATGGAAGTTACCACGCATCGACAGACTCTAGGCTACTCCTAGAGCGTATGTCACTGAATAAAGCTCCGGGGAGTCAATACCCCGGGTTTCCCAGCGTTTCCCATGCAATATGAAGCGGAAGCAATATATTGAGGATGAACCACGGCTGTTCCGTCTTCAAATTCTCGATGTTGCCAACTCAGATGTCTCGCTCAAGGCGCAACGAGAACAACGCGCTGTACGAGCTTGTAAGCATCCTTACCTTTAACCCTACGGCCATCACAACACCTTTTGATGGGCACAAGATACTTCTCAATGGAGGGAATGACAACAATTGAAAAGCCCAAGTTGAGCATAAATTTAGACAGAGTCCGGATACAGATGAGAGTACACCTTTTCTGCGGGTTTCCTGGCCAGATTGCAAACGATACGTGAGATGACTTAAAGGCTGCTGGTCGAGAAATAGTTCCGCTCTTGATTAGAGATCTCGGTCGCCCAAAGGTCTTCATCTGAAATGCGATCGCTGTTGAATTCGAAGAAATTGACACTTCTGTTGTTCGAACTTGGGATGATTAATCGGGTTAGATTGAAGAAGACAAAGTAAGCCCGAAATATTGGAGCACTTGGCACAATTAGAGTGCGTCCTTTTTGAGGATGGAGGGTGTTTATGCAGGTCGATGCTAGATGGAGACATAAAACGTGTTGATCGATAAAGCCATAACATGCTTGAAAAGGAGAATAAACCATATACCACAGCTCTGAGCTCTGAGCTCACTTAAAGGTGGTCAGATGGTAGGAACGTCAGATCTCGAACTGCTGAGATAGCGAGAAATGACTGTTGCCACGGCAACCCGCCTGTTTTCTGCTACGACAACGCACACTTCGGGCATCTAGAATTCGGAGTACACTTTAGCAACACGACACGTTAAGGAAACAACAACATAAGGAGTGGGGGGTAAAGCACAGTCCCGTGCAAGAATAACGGTCTTAGGCTGATGTTCCCTTGAATATGTTTGACTCGTGTCGTCAGATAGAAATCAGTCTGCACTTCATGAAAATACGTATCAGTTGTAGCTACGGAATCCAGAGTGCACTTTACCTAGCAAATATGATAGACCAATGATTGACAGTATGGGACAATCACGTGTAGTGCCATACTCCCAAAATTGTGCCTTTCAAATAGGCCGTGAGATCAAGACCTACCGCGTCAGTGACATTGCATTGAAGACAATTCCACTCAAGAGAAGACAACGCACCGAAGACAAGCTACCAAAGACAAGGTGCTGATAATAGACAGCAAAGAGACGGAAAATGTCCAATCAAAGCACACAACCCGCTACTACTGATGGAGCCAAGAGGTCGAATTTTGCTCAATTGACTGACGGAGACGTAATATTCTACATTTTGAGTACGTATCTCGTCGTTCCTTTTCATTCCCTCTTCCTCCTTCTTCCTTTCCTTATCCTACTCTCTCTGTGTTCCTCCTACCGCAATTCCCTACCGATGCTAATTCTGCTGTCTAGGAGGCCCTTTTTCTCTCCTCAGCATGCTGGGTTTACTCGCGAGTTTCTTTTTTCCCCTGGCCCAAATTTTCAGAGCGAAGCCTCCGGCCTTTGTTACGGTAACGGCCACAATATGCTCCTGCATTTCCGCCATGCAATTGGTCTGGATACAATTGAAGGAGGGATTCTCCCTTTGGAAGACGTTTGAAGTACTATTTCATTTTGTCTACATCTGCATCGGAATGCTGGAAATTGCAATGGAGTTTCGAGGATTGAGTATGGTAGGAATTGGAACCGTTTTGAGGTGGGCGATTCCCATAAACCTCGTCGGGACGGTAGGGTTTTGGACTCATGACGTATTTTCTACTTATCTCTGAAGGATGGAATGAAGCGGAGATGGAGATGACGATGGCTTGGGCTTATAGAGTTGCTTGGCGCAAGGAATTGTTTCTACCTATCAAATAGGATGCATATATTAATCAAGCTGCTTCATGAATTGCTGAAGATGGGAACCCGCTAAATGTGTCAAACCATAATCCAAGAAGATATCCTCCAATTGTTTTCCTTTCATATCTCAACAAAACCCTACAGTCTCGAGCTGCTCTGCAGCCTGAAAGGTCCTGGAAAAGTTCAAAAACCTTCTGCAATTCTCCGCGTCTTCCACAGATCCAAATGTCTCAACAGCTGCACAAGCTATGAACTAAACACAATCAGCGAACATAAACTTTATGAGGTTACCGCAGTTACAAGAGTATAAGAGACCAAATAGCCGAAGAACACTTCGAAGTACAGCCACTGTCTTCTCCACGGTCCCATTGTGATTGGGATGAGTTCAAAATATTCTTGTCCATTTCCGGTTATCTCCTTCGCGATCCACAAGCAATCAGTATCCTTGGGACCTTTAAAAACAATGTTTAACATTCCATTGGAAGTTTTTGCATTTGGTTCCCAATCTATCCCGGCCTCTTGCAACCGTGATATAAGTTTGCTGTCTCCATCGACACTTTTTTTGAACTCTTCAGCTGACATCACTGAATAAGTCAATCCAGCGACGCTTCTGGGATACCGGGCAATCCAATACTTAGTCGCCACGTGGGCAACGAACCCCCAAAATATGGTTACCACGAGGCTTCCCAAGATTATTGTTGGAGCCGGAATGTCGGAAAAATCCATCGCTAGCCGGGGCAGAAACTCACTTTCCATGATGGACGGGATAGCTGAAAAGTTGAGGGAAAAGTGGTAGATAAGGATTTCCAAAATGAAAACCGTATCGCAAGATTGATCGCTGTACATCTGACTGACCTTCAAGCGGAGATCAGAGCTGGCACATCACTAGCAGAATGCACGAAATTCCTGTAACTTCTGAAACAAAATTGAATTGCAGAAAAGCTCTATAGCCACTATTTGCAAGAACTATCGAAGTCAGATCTTAATACCATCAAAGGGGGTAAACCTGTATACCCTTAATATCCTCCAAGCTCAGAATTCGATCTCCAGTTCAAGTCCATAGCAATCCATCAATCATGTGCCCCTTCCATGTCAGCCACTGTTCCACATCAATCAGTACTTCATCCCTCTTGCTCAAGGCGCAAAACAAAATTCCCATTCTCCCATTTGTTATTTCTCCATTCGCCGACTGGAAAATGAAGAAGTTCAACACGGATGAATGTCGTGGGGGCAATAAACTTCCAACTTCGATCTCAGCTGTTTGTTTAGAACTGTTCACTTTGAAGTGAGGAAACAAACGTTTAAGTTCCTTCCCTGCCCATAGGAGAAGTGTTGGGTGCCACCAATTGAGGAAATCCGCACGTCGTAGCAACCAAAGTGGACAAAACGTGTCGTGCGGAACGACAGGGATGCAAAGTTGTTTTGTTTATTTGGTGCCATTGAAAATGAGTTCGATTCCAATGAACACAAGAAGTCTGACAATTGAGGGATGCAAATATGAAATGAATGATATCTAGAAAGAGATAATGACTTGTCGAATGGTGGTGACTTATGTGATGAAATGGTCGGTAATAGACACAACGGAGAACACCGCCGTGAGATCAGTTGAAGCACAAGTATGAAAAGTCTAGCAGAATCAGCTCTTCTGAAATAGTAAAAGTGTTGGTACCGTGTCCGAGCATGAGATCTGGAATCGCAATGGTGAGATGAGACCGAATGCTATGCTTTGTAAGGCCTGTCGTTGTTAAAGCCCTAATAAGAAACGAGATTCAAATTTGAGAAAGCGATGGTGGTGGCATGATTCCGAGGTATCGAACCAAATCCATCTCTCGGAGAATAAAATGAGAGTTGGTAATGGTGAGAATATATAGGTAACATATATGAACAATCGAAAAGTAAGCGTAATCGACGGTTTATGTGTTGCGTCAATACCATTGAGCTTGGGTGACAACGAGATGGGCGCTCTTCGCAGGAATAAGTCGACTATAATGTCCTTCACTTGACACCTTCCAGACATCTGAGTTCGTCCAATGTGAATAAGGTAGCTGGGAGCAGATGGTGAATAGGTGGCGTGAAATTAGTTCTTGGATTGTTGAGTTCGCTCACGGTAATTGAGATATATCGAATTGTGCCAAATGAAGGATATAAGAGGGGCACCGGTCTCGACTAATGTGTTTGGACTCTCTCTGGGACACTGGGATTTGACGACAGTTTGGTACCTTTCTGATGGTGCAGCGGAGTTGAATAAACCGGAAAAGAGGAGAACAATGCCGAAGCAATCGGTGTTCCCCAGAGACATCAATATGGATTGTTTTTGGTCAATCCGTCAAGGCAATGGATTGAGCTTTGGAGGTTGTGAAGTAGCGGTACTAGTGACTTAAGCAGAATACTCGTATTCCGTGGGTGTCACGGAATGGGGTACTGACAAGTCGTCTCCGACGGAGAGGGATTTGGAGGATAAGAGGGAGCTGATGGGACTGAACAGGAAGGATGTAGAGCTCCGGATGGAATCGGATTTCCAATTTGCCCCATTCTGTGGGGGATAATATAGAATTGTTCGTTCATTCCGGTAAGTTGGGGATTCACTGAGATATGCTGGGAGACCATCAGTCCTCGGATCACAGCCCCAAATTCCCGAAACCGCAGAAAATGCGCTTCAAATGGTGCAACCGAATGAGGATATTAGGTCGACCGATGCATTCGCAAACATTTGGTGATGATGAAAATGTCCCAGTGCCAGAGACTATCGTAGTGTGTCGTCTTACATAGTTCGCTAGCAGATGTAAGGATCTTGGGTAGGAGTTTTCAAAAGCCTTTGAGAATCGTTACTTCAAAGTACCGCTATCCAAATTCATCTTAATAACGAATTTTCAATTGAACGTTCGGTGCAAGATCTCTGGATTGAGAATGATCGGTCCTCTGATTGCATCATGAGATGAATCGGTGCAAGACAATGGAGAACAGTGCATCTATTAGGACGCTGTAATTGGTTTGAGTTGACGTGGAGAAGTTTTCGGCACAAATTGCGGACGACACCGGGCAAACTCGATCTCCTGTTGGAAGTGACTCACACGGACGACAAATAACCAACCTTCAAATGTATGCTTCACTTTGGGAGCACTTATATAACCAACACACGTTCCACACATACCTCCATCATGAGAATTGAACTTGTGGAAAAGCTATCAAATCAGTTCTACGCTCCATCTCTGCCAAAAGGCAAACTTGGAAAACAGATCTCAAGATATCGCCTCATCACCAAATTCACAGCAAATAAGAATGCTTCAAAAGGAAAAGGACCATATAATCACATAATAACACACATATCGTCACCAAACGCCGGCATCAAAATATCGAATTAGATCCCCCCTCGTCCATCTAATCGGCGTATCATCCTCTGATCTCTCCGAATCTTGATCCTAGGAACATGTCAGTCACGGCTACGAGCGGATTTTACCTCATCATTACTCGAGATCGACTCTGGTGATTCTAGAGTCTAAAAAATGTGAGCATATATATATCTG
>Ga0335072_10012863_pt1 | contig 11939 bp, 9 predicted proteins | sample Lox_Sample_21_FD_206725 | JGI IMG/M metagenome (GOLD analysis project Ga0335072, IMG submission 206725) | Soil microbial communities from Loxahatchee National Wildlife Refuge, Florida, United States - Lox_Sample_2.1 | ecosystem: Environmental > Terrestrial > Soil > Wetlands | place: USA: Florida...
CACGTCGATGTGCCCGTTCGTTATTTCTGGCCGCTGCAGCACGATGTCGTCGGCGTGATACAGCGGGCCGATGATGTCGGACGGGACCGGGCACGCCCTGAACTCGTCAAAGGCCGCGGCGAGCTGCGTCATCATCGCCGTGCTCACGCCCAGCTCGATATTGCTGCCGAGCAGGCAGCCGATCCCGGCGACGCGGGCGAGCGACAGCAGGTCCAGGGTGGGACCGATGCCGCCGTGCGTGCTCGGCGTGATCGCCCAGATGTGGGCGATGCCGCCGGTGACGGCGTCCAGCCCCGACCGGACGCTGGTGATGCTCTCGTGCGCGACGATCGGGATCTCGCCTCGCGCGGTGAGCGCGGACATGGCCTCGGGCAGGGCCGGGCTGACCGGCTGCTCCAGGAACGAGACCCCGAAATCGGCCAGCGGGCGGAGCGCGGCGAGCGCGGTAACCGGCGGCCAGCCCGCCTGCGCGTCCACGCCCAGCGACTCACCGTCTCCCAGCAGCGCCATCAGCGTGGAGACCCGTTCCAGGTCCTCGGACAGCACGGTGCCGACCTTGGTCTTGAAGTAGCTGAAGCCGAGTTCCCGGCCGAAGGCCACCTCGTCGCGCAGGTGCTCGGGCGAACCAATCCCGATCACGTACTTGATCGGGATTGGCGCCGGGTCACCCCCGCCGAGCAGCACGTAGAGCGGCTGCCCGGCGAGCTTCCCGAGCAGGTCCCACAGCGCGATCTCAACGGCTGCCTTGGCGTAGGGATGGCCGACCGCGGCGCCGTCCATCAGCCGCGTGGCCTGCCGGCTCCCGACCGCCTTCCCGGTGAGCTCGGGCGCGAAGAACTGCTCAACCGAGTGCCGGACGCTGGCCGCGTCCTCCCCGGTCCACCAGCGCTCGGTGGATGCCTCGCCGACCCCGGTGACGCCGCCCGCCCGGACCAGCACGAGCGCGAAATGGGCATCGGGCACGGTGCCGTAGGTGGTGGTGATCCGGTTGTGCGCCTCGCCCGGCACGCACACCTCACGGACCTCGACCGATTCGATCACTGGCGCTCCCGCCAGCGCAGCGGTCGCGACATCGGTCGCCTTCATGGCATCAGCCCCTGCCTGGTGAGTCGGTCCGTGCGCTTGCTTCCTGGTCATCCGCGCTCGCCCCCGCCGCGGTGGGGGCCAGCAGGCAGGCGGCTTCGTGCGGCACCGGTCCGGCCGCCACCACGTGCAGCGCCGGGTCGATCACCGCGCATTGCTCTTGCGCGATCGGGCAGCGCGGCCGGAACCGGCAGCCGGCCGGGATCGCGGCCGCGTTGGGCACCTCGCCGCCGAGGATCTGCGCACCGAGCCGCTTGTTGCCCACGCGGTGCCGCGGGGTCACGTCAAGCAGGGCCCTGGTATAGGGGTGCTGTGGGCTGGCCAGCACCTCGCGGGCGGTGCCGGTCTCGACCAGCCGGCCGAGGTACATCACGGCGATCCGGTCGGCGAAGTTGGCCGCCAGGGCGAGGTCATGAGTGATCATGAGCACGCCCATGCCGTCGTCGTGGCACAGCCGGCCGAGCAGGTTCATGACCCCGGCCCGCATCGAGACGTCCAGCATCGACACGGGCTCGTCGGCGACGAGCAGCTCCGGGCTGACGACCAGCGCGGCGGCGATCGCCGCCCGCTGCCGCTGGCCGCCGGACAGCTGATGCGGGAACCGGCCGCCGTAGAGGCTGGCCGGGCTCAGCTCCACCCGTTCCAGCGCCCGCATCACGATCTCGTTCCTGGCCTGCTTCGATGCGCCGATGCCGTGGATCTGCAGCGGCTCCCCAACCGTCTGGCCGACCCGGTAGCGCGGGTCGAGCGCCTCGTAGGGATCCTGGTACACGATCTGCATGGACTGGCGCAGCGGCCGCAGCTGGTGCTGGCCGAGCTCGGTTATGTCCTCGCCGCGGAAGCTGATGCCACCGGCGCTCGGGCTGAGCAGCCGCAGTACGGTCTGCGCGGTGGTCGTCTTGCCGCAGCCCGACTCGCCCACCAGGGCCAGCATCTCGTGCCGGGCGACGCTGAACGATACGCCGTCCACGGCTCGGACGACGGGCGCCGGACGACGGGTCAGGAACCCGGTGACGCCGCGCGAGCCCTGGTAGTGCTTGTGCAGCCCGCGCACCTCAAGCAGCGTCATCTGGCCCTACCCCCCGCGCGGTCGGTGTCGGTCGGCGTGCCCGCCAGGCCCGCCGGCGGCCGCAGGTCATTCAGGTGGCACGCGGCGAGCTGGCCGGAACCGACCCGCTTCAGCTCGGGCTCCTCGGACGCGCAGCGGTCGATGGCTGAGGGGCAGCGCGGCCGGAAGGAGCAGCCCACCACCTCCTGGTCCAGCCGTGGCGGCACGCCCGGGATGGAGGCCGGCGGTTCACCGCCCTCGATGTCGGGGGTGGCCGCGAACAACAGCTCGGTGTAGGGGTGCGCGGTATGGCCCTGGAGCTGGGTGACGAGGCCGCTTTCGGCCACCCGGCCCGCGTACATGACGTTGATCCGCTCGCAGACCTGCGCGACCAGCGGCAGGTCGTGGCTGACCAGGACCAGGGCCAGCCCTTGCTCGTCGCACAGGCGCTCAAGCAACTCGATGACCTGAGCCTGAACGATCACGTCCAGGGCGGTCGTGGGCTCGTCAGCCAGCAGTATGTCGGGCGAGCAGGCGAGCGCCAGGGCGATCGCTGCGCGCTGCTTCATTCCGCCGGAGAACTGATGTGGATAGTCACCGGCCCGTTGCCGCGGGATGCCGACCATCTCCAGCAGGTCGGTTGCCCGCGCCGTGGCGGCGCCGCGCTTGAGCCCGCCACGGATGTGTATGGCGTCCGCTATCTGCCGCCCGACCCGCAGCACCGGGTTGAAGGCGTTCATTGCCCCCTGGAAGACCATGGCCAGATCGGTCCACCGGTGCGGCTGGAAGGTGCGGTCGCCCCCACTCAGCAGGTCGGTGCCGTTGAGCAGGATGCGTCCCGACACGGTGGCGTTGGATGGCAGCAGTCCCATCAAGGCCAGGATGGTTGTGGTCTTGCCGCAGCCGGACTCCCCCACCAGGCCGAGCTTCTCCTGCCGGTCGAGGGTGAACGAGACGCCGCGGACAGCGTGCACCTCAGCGGCGCCGTGGCCGGAGAACCAGACGTTGAGGTCCTCGACTTCAAGAAGGTGAGTCAACGTCACCCCCGCCAGACTGTGTGCGGGCCTGCCTGGCCCGGGCCCGGGCCTGCTCAGCCGACCTCATCCGGAATGACCGGACCGACAGGTACGCGGTCCGCAGCCGCGGGTTAAGGCTGTCCTCGATGGTCCGGCCGAGCAGGCTGCACGCCACCACGATGATCGCTACCAGCGCGCCCGGCGGGATGACCGCCCACCACGCGCCAGCGCTGATCGCCGCGCGCAGGAACGCATGCTCGATCATCGTGCCCAGCGAGACCTGCACCGGATCGCCGAGGCCGAGAAACGACAGCGCGGTTTCGGTGAAGATCGCGTACGAGATGTTCAGCACGGTGTTGGCCACCACCAGCGGCATCACCTGCGGCAGCAGGTGCCGGGTGATCACCCGGACATCGCTGGCGCCCAGCGCCTGGGATCGCCGGATGAACACGCGCTCGCGCAGCGTCCTGGCCTGAGCCCTGATGACGATCGCGGTCATCGTCCAGGACAGCGCCCCGATCACCACGATGATGTGCACCAGGCTCGATCCCCACAGGTCGGCCACCACGATCATGAGCGGAAGCAGCGGCACCACCAGGAAGTAGTCGGTGATCCGCATGAGGATGCTGTCGACCAGGCCGCCGAAGTACCCGGCGACCACGCCGATCAGCGTGCCGACCACACTGGCGATGAACGTCGCGGCGAAGCCGACCAGCAGCGACACCCGCAGCCCGTAGATCAGCAGCGACAGCACGTCGTAGCCGCCGTCGTCGAGGCCGAGCAGGTGATGCACCGATGGCGGGCTGAACGGCGCGCCCACCTGGGTGTTCGGTGGGTACGGGGCAACCAGCGGCGCGGCGATCGCCAGCAGGATCAAGATCACGAGCACGATCAGGCCGGTCATTCCCGATGGGCTGCCGCGGACACTGCCCCACAGCTCGCGCAGCGGTGACGGCGACAGGTCGGCCGCCGCGTCCTGCTCCGCCACCGGCAAGGCCGGCTGGGCGCTCAGCACCGCGGGCCCGGTTGCATCGCCATCACCCGATCCTCGGGTCCAGCTTGAAGTAGACCAGGTCGGCCAGCAGGTTGAAGAAGATGACGGACACGCTCAGCAGCAGGAAGGCGCCTTGCAGCATCGGATAGTCGCGCTCGAGCAGTGCCTGGTAGACGGCCAGGCCGATCCCGGGCCAGTTGAAGACGGTCTCGACCAGGATCGCACCGCCGACGATGAAGCCGAGCGACAGCGCGATCACGCTGACGATCGGCAGCATCGCGTTCCTGAACGCATAGCGGCGGATGATCCGGCCGTTGGAGTAGCCGATGGCCTTCGCGGTCAGCACATAGTCCTCGCCCAGGGTCTCCAGCATGGCTGAGCGCACGATCAGCGTGTACTGCCCGTACAGCACGAGACCGAGCGTCAGCGACGGCAGGATCATGTGCTCGAGCACGTCGGTCAGGTGCTGGATCGGCGTCGGGTTGATGAGGAACGGGTTGCTCCGGCCCGACGTCGGCAGCACGGAGCCGAAGACGATGATCAGCATCAGCCCCAGCCACTGCACCGGCATGGCGTAGAAGCCGAGCGCGGGAATCACGCTCACGTGCTCGGACGGCGTGCCCCGCCGCCAGGCCGCGACCACGCCGGTGAGCACGCCGAAGATGATCGAGAACACGGTGCCGAGCAGGACCATCGGGACCGTGTTCCCGAGCGCCGTGACCAGGTTCGAGAAGACCGGCTGCTGGTTGAAGTACGACACGCCCAGGTTGAGGTGCAGCAGCTGCCACAGGTACAGCACATACTGGCTGCCCAGCGACCGGTTCAGGCCAAATTCCCGGGTCAGCGCGGCGCGCAGCGCGGGGGTGGCATTCGGCACGTGCGACAGGTTGGTCACCGCCGATCCGGGCAGCGCCCGGAACAGGACAAAGTTCAGGCTTACCGCGACGAACATCGTCAGCAGCGCCGCACCCACGCGCCGCAGCACGTAGTTACCCCGGTGCACGAACCCTGCCCTCCGGCCAGCCCGGGAAGCGGCCGCTTCCCGGGCTGGCTGCGCGTCTGCCGGTCATCTGGAGAGTTTCTCCTCGCCAGTCAGCCCTTGTGGATGGTCTCGAACGTGACCTGGCTCATCGGGTTCAGCGCACCGTACGGGTTCCCGCCGAATCCCGTCCAGCCGTGCTGATGGACATCGACCGTGGAGGTGTACAGCAGCGTCAGCGCGGGCAGCTGCTGATCGGCGTACACCTGCAGCTGGTCCGCGATCTGGCGCCGCACCGTCGGGTTCGTGGCGGCGGCCTGCTCCAGGTAGAGCTGGTCGTAGTGCGCGCTGCAATAGCCGCTGAAGTTGTAGCTGCCGAAGTCGGCGCAGGTGAAGTAGGCCAGGTCGTAGCCGGGGTCGAGGAGCCCGGCGTCGGTCTCCATCGCCATGTCCCAGCCGGTGTAGCTGTTGTTGCTGCCGAACATCGCGGCCAGGAACGCGGTGGTGTCAAGCGTCTTGAGGTTCAGCTGCACGCCCACCTTGGCGAAGTCGGACTGCAGGATCTGGAAGGCCCGCTGACCGGCTCCGCCCAGCCCGTTGTCGAAGATCACGGTGAAAGCCAGCTTCTTGCCGTCCGGTGCCACCCGGACGCCGCCGGAGCCCATCTTGTACCCGGCCTGGTTCAGCATCTGGTTCGCCTTGGCCAGGTCGAAGGCCGGCGGCTTGACGGCCGGGTCCCAGTCCTGCGCCGCCGGGGTCACGATCGACTCTCCCGGCTGCGACCCGGGGTAGGCCACCGAGATGATCTGCGACCGGTCCACCGCGTAGTTGAGCGCGTGACGCAGTGTCGGGTCGAGGATCGCCGAGCTGTTCGGATGGTCCATGTTGAAGAACAGATCGAGGTACTGCACGCTCGGGTATTCGTCGACAATCAGGCCGTCGTTGTGCACCACCGAGGCGCTCGACTGCGGGATCGCGTTCGCGTAGTCGATCTGCCCCGACTTCAGGGCCTGGATCAGCCCGTCGGGCGTGGTGTAGTACTCGATGACCACCTCGCTGGCGGCCGGCTTCGGGCCGTACCAGTTCGGGTTGCGCTTGAGGATCAGCGTGGTCGTCCCGTTCCACTGCTCCGGGATGTAAGGGCCACCGGAGACGATCGGCGGCTTGTTGCCGAACGTCTTCAGCTGCGCGCCGTTGCCGGTCGCGTACTTCGCCCAGATGTGCTCGGGCAGGATCGACGTGTTGTTGATGTACGTCAGGACCGAGGCGAGGGGCGCGCTGTAGGTGAACACGACCGTGGTCGGGTTCGTCGCCTTGACCGAGAGCAGGTCCGTCACGTTCTCTGCGTCCAGGGCCGTCGGCCCCTTGACGTACTTGAGGATCGTGTCCCAGGTGAAGGCGACGTCGGCCGAGGTAAGCGGCTTTCCGTCGGACCACTTGGCGTTCGGGACCAGGTGGAAGGTCCACACCTTGCCGCCGTCGCTGGTTGACCAGCTCTTCGCGAGGTCGGGGGCAATCTGGTCGTCGGCGTTGTACTGCACCAGGTACGGGTACTCGAGGTCTTCGACGTCGTAGTCCATGATGCTGAACGCATTGAACGGATTGGGGTTCTGGAATTGGCTCATCACGCCGACGGCCAGCTCCGTGGTGCCGCCGGACGAGCTGCCAGCCGAGCTGCTTCCGCAGGCGGCCAGCAGTGCCGCAGCCGGCAGCAGCGCGGCCAAGATAAGGGATTTTCTGTTCACGTCTTTGCCTTCCCCATCGACTCGGGTCGATCCGAATCCCAGACGTTCGGCTAACCGCTCACCTTGGCGAACCTGGAGGGGCGCCTTTCGTCACGGTCCGGTTGCTGTCGCGGCCGGCGTTTGTGCTGCACCCGGCAGCAGCGGCCGGCGCGACCCCCACGCGCACGCCTGCTCGAGCTGGGCCGCCAGCCGGAGCAGCACATCTTCTCTGCCGTGCCTCGCCATGAAGTGGCTGCCTACCGGCAGCCCGGCAGCCGACCAGTACAGCGGCACGCTCATGGCCGGATGCCCGCTGATGTTGCCGAGCAGCAGGAAAATGCCGCCGCCGAGCTCGCGTTCCCAGACCTCGTCCACGTTGGCCGCTGTCGGCGTGAGCTCGGCATGCGGCCGGGCGGCCGAGGGATTCGTCGGGGTCAGGAACAGGTCGTAATCCTCGAAGAAGCGCACCGCTTCGCGGCTGATGCGGCGCAGGCGGTTGACGCTGTTGATGTGGTCGCTGGCGCTGCGGCGCCGGCCGCGGGCGGTGAGCATCCAGGTCAGCGGCTCGATATCGTCCTCGGTTGCCTTCCGCCTCAGGCGCTGCTCCCAGGCATCGATGTTGGCCGCATTGCTATCCCAGGTCAGCGCCTCGAACTCACGGACAATGCCCGGCACGTCATAGACCGGTTCGGCCGGCTCGACGATGTGGCCGAGTTCCTCACACAGCCGGGCGGCCAGGGCCGCCGCGGCGCGGCTGTCGTCGTCCACTGGCCGCCGGTCGGGCGCCTGGAGGCAGTAGCCAATGCGCAGCTGGCCCGGGGGCCTGGGCAGGTCGGCCAGGAACGGGCGCTCGGGCTCGGGGGCGCGGAACGGTGCTCCGACGTCCGGCCCGCTCAGCGCGTCCAGGGCGGCCGCGCTGTCCCGCACCGACCAGCTCAGCACGTGCGCGACCGGCAGACCGGCGCAACCCTCCGACCCGTGGGGCCCGAATGGGTTGCGGCCCCGGGTCGGCTTCAGCCCGAACAGGCCACACCAGGCGGCTGGCCACCGGATGGAGCCGCCGCCGTCACTGCCGTGCGCCAGCGGCACCAGGCGGGCCGCCACGGCCGCCCCGGCCCCCGCGCTCGACCCGCCCGTAGACAGCGCACGGTTCCATGGGTTGTGCGTGGGTCCCGGCAGCGTGACCTCGTTGGCGTTGCCGAATTCCGAGGTGCTGCTCTTGCCCACGATGACCAGGCCGGCCCGCTGCATCCTGGCCACCAGCTCGGAGTCGCCGTCGGGCACGAAGTCCGTGGTGAAGCGGGACCCGCAGCGCTCAGGTGCGCCGGCGTAGTCGGCCCCCAGATCCTTGAGCAGCGTCGGCACCCCGCTCAGCGGCGCGCCGTGGCGGTCCGGCGTCAGCTGATCGAGCTGGGAATCGAGGTCCTGCATCAGCCAGACCACGGAGCACAGCAGCGGGTCTACCTGCTCGATGCGCTCGAGCGCAGCCTGGGCCAGTTCCCGCGCTGACACCTGACCCGACCTGATCAGCTCGGCCTGGCCGATGCCGTCATAGTCGGCCAGCTCCCAGGCGGACGTGCTCACGAGGTGATCACCGGCGCCAGGACCGAACGCCACGACGAGGCGCGCTGGCCGGTTGGCGCGAGCGGGGATGGCGCGGCAGGACCAGGATCAAGGCGTTCACCGATTCCCGACCTCCACTTTCGAGGATCCGAGGACTCTCGGGCCAATCTCGGGCAGCGGAGCCGGGGGACCACGGGGCGGCGGAGACCGGCCAATCTGCCCTTGGATACTATATCAACTGATCGAAATCCTTTCTCGGCAATATAGCTACTTTGCGCTCAACGCGTCAAGCACCAGGATGAGCAGAACGTAACTGGATCGCGGTGCGGCACACCTGGGGGTTAGCGGCTGGGCCAGCGCAACCGGCCGGCCGATGCCGCCGGCCGGCCAGCACCGGCTGCTGGTCCCGGGGCCGTCGCCGGTCGGGTATGTGCCCGCTTACCCCACTGTGGCCGGGACCGGCAGGCAATACGCGCGGGCCGGGTTCTCGACCAGCAGCCGGCGTATCTCGGGCTCAGGCATTCCCTTGCGCCGCATGAGCGGCAGCACGTTGCGCAAGATGTGCCCGTACCCTTCGCCGCCGTATTTCTGCAGCCTGGGCTTCATGTCTATGTCATGCGACATGAGCACCTGATCGGCGAAGCCTTCTTTGGTCAAGGCCGTGATGTAGTCGATCCTGGTGGCATCGTTGGGCATGTCGATCGGTGACCATGGATAGTACGAGCTCTCGATGCCGAACAGGTCAAACTCCAGGTAGCAGCCGGTCTCGGCCAAATCGCAGAGGTCCTTAAGGGAGAACAGCGTCCGTTCCATATGCGCGACAATCAGCCGGGAGGTGTCCCCGTCGGCGGCGGCCAGGAGCGAGGCGGCATTCAGCGGCGCCTTTGGATCGCGCCCTGGGTGGACCATGACCACAGCACCGGTCCTGCGCTGCACGGCAGCAGCGGCGCGAAGCACCTTTTCCTCGTCGGGCAGAACCGGCCAGCTGAGCCCGATTTCCCCGATAAACCCGGCCTTAATGCCGGTGTCATCCACGCCTTCGGTAAGGTCCCGGCAGATCAGATCCGTGATCTCGGCCTCGGTCGCATCTCGCACCGCAGCCGGATGGAGTGCGCCGACGTAGTAGCCGCAACCCATGATGACGTGCACGCCGGTCGCTCTGGCGATGGCCAGCAGCCCGCCGGGGTCGCGGCCCACACCCGCCGGCGTGGCATCGACGATGCAGCCGCCGCCGACGTTGCGGAATCTGGCCACTTCCTCGATCGCGTCGCTCAGGCTCAGCAATTGCTGCGGCCTCTTGTAATGCGCGTAGTTCCGCCGGACGTCGTAATAGTTGTCCAGGCGGATGTCCTGATCCCACTTCTCGCGGTCGCTCGCCGCGCCGCCGGGGGGCGGGCCATCGCCCACCGGGTCCCAGAGCAGGTGCTCGTGCGCGAGCATGTAACCGAGGTCAGCCAGGGCGACAGGCCCGCAGACGGTCTGCACATGTCCGTTGGGTGTGCTCATCTCGCCTTCCTGCCTGTTGACGGGTCAGCCGACCGGCATGTGGGACTGAGCAACGCCCGCCTCGCCGGCGGCCTCGACCACGGGGACGGCGGCGCCGTCCCTGGCGGCCCGGCCCTGCGATGCGGCGCGCGGCCCGAGATTCTCGCTCAGGTAATCACGCAAAATCTCGACGATCTCGCGGTCGACCGATCCGTCCGAGGTAAGCATCTGGATGAACAGCCCGTTTTGCAGGGCGTCGTATTTCCTGGCTATGGCCTGGGCGTCGACCTTCGGCCCGCCGAGCTCGATGTTGATGGTCTCGAATTCCTCGGCCAGCAGGCTTATCCAGCGCTCCCGGCTGTGCCGCAGTGCCGTGCGCAGCTCGCGCGAGGTGACGGCCTCGCTCCAGGCCGCGGTCCACACTTTCCAGCGCAGTTTGTTGATGGACGTCGTCGGGCCGGCCGCGTCCACCAGGGCGGCCAGCCTCGGCTCGCCCGGGTCGGCCTGCTCCACGGCTTTGCGAAGGTCGGAGTTCCATTCCGCCGCCAGGTGAGCCAGGGTCTCGATCAGCAGCGCGCGCTTGTTCGCGAAGTAGTGATTGACCGTTCCCGTGCTCACGCCCGCGGCCTGGGCCACCTTCATGATGGTGGTACCGCTGAACGTCTCCCTGGCGATTACCTCGCTGGCCGCGCGGAAAACCTGCGCGCGGCGGACCGGGCCCATCCCTAGCTTTGGCATGAATTCCTCGTCAGGTCGCCCGGATGCGAGGGTGAAGTTGCTGATGGGGCACAACGGGCCTGGCTGTCAATTGGCGGGTATGAAGGCAACGGCATCGACCTCGACGTGCGCGCCGAGAAGCAGCCCAGCCACCTGGACCGCGGTGCTTGCGGGCAGCTTATCGCCAAATACCTTCTTGCGGGCAGCGCTGTATCCCGAGTAGTCATCCAGGGAGGTCAGGTAGCCGGTGATCCGCACGATGTCATCGCGGCTGCCCCCGGCCTCGGTGACCGCGGCGATGAGGTTCTCGAATGTCTGCACCGTCTCGGCCTCGGTCCCGCCGGGCACGATCTTTCCGCTGCCGTCGGTGCCGACCTGCCCGGACAGGTACACCCACGTGCCCGGCCCGGCTATGGCCACGGACTTGCTGAACGTCATTCCCCCGTCAGCCGGGTAGCGCGCAATGCTCATAATCGCCCCTGGGGATGTATTTCGCTCAATCGATCTATAAAAGAGTAAGGCTGACGCCCAGGGGTGTCAATGTCAGGCCGGACCGGCGGTCCTTACCCGTGGTGATCATCCAGGCCGGTTCCCGCCCGGGCGAGCCTCGTGCGGGCGGCCGGCGCGGCGGCAGCAAAAGCCGGCGGGGATCTGGCCCCCGGGTCGGCGCGGCGCGAGCGGGCCGAGTCCGTGCGGCGCCAGGTGCCCGGCGGAGTCATTGGCCCTGGTAGACCGGAGCGCGTTTCTCAGCGAATGCCGTCGCTCCCTCGACGGCGTCGTCGGTCCGCATCACCTCGAGGAACCGGCGTCGCTCTCGGGCCAAGCCGTCAGCCAGGCTGACGCCGAGCCCTTCGAGCACGGCCTGCCGTGCTGCCCGCACGGCCAGCGGCCCTCTCGCGGCGATGAGCTGAGCAACCTCTACCGACGCCGGCAGCAGCCGATCCGCCGGAACAACCCGGTTGACCAGCCCCCAGCGCAGTGCGTCATCGGCGCCGACCGGCTCGCCGGTCAGGATCATCTCCATCGCCGGGCCGAGCGGGATGGAGCGTGGCAGGCGCTGAGTGCCGCCGGCCCCGGGGATGATCGCCCACTTGGTTTCCGAGAGCCCGAAGGTCGCGTTCGGTGAGGCCAGCCTGAGGTCGCAGGCCAGCGCCAGCTCCAGACCGCCGGCCAGGGCGTGCCCGTTCACGGCGGCTATCTTCGGCTTCCCCGAGTCTTCAGGCCCGGTTATCCCGCCCATCACCCAGGGCGGTGACTGGCCGGCCCGCACGGCGTCGCGGAACGGCGGGATCAGCCTTCGCAGGTCGGCGCCGGCGCTGAAGGCTTTGTC
>Ga0335072_10012865_pt1 | contig 11938 bp, 10 predicted proteins | sample Lox_Sample_21_FD_206725 | JGI IMG/M metagenome (GOLD analysis project Ga0335072, IMG submission 206725) | Soil microbial communities from Loxahatchee National Wildlife Refuge, Florida, United States - Lox_Sample_2.1 | ecosystem: Environmental > Terrestrial > Soil > Wetlands | place: USA...
CGCCCCGCTCAGGGTCAACTTCACCGGTACGTTCCGTTCCACAATCCGATCGACGTCGAGAGTGACTTGCGAAGGTGTGAGGCTGGTCACATCAGTCCCACGGGGCACTGCGAACGATTCCGGGGTAATGCCGAATTGCATTTGGCCGATCCCAGCATTGGTAAGGTCGATCTTCAAGGAAAGCCGTGCTGGATCTATCAGCGAAAGCAGCGTCCGCGGCCCCGAAATCTGCACATGAACGTTGTCGGGATGCTGATTGGTGATCAGAAAACCTGGCGGCAATCCGCGATAAAGAATCGGCACCATGAAGGTTTCGAGTGATCCATGCTGGCCCGCGTTCACGAAGATCCACAATACAACCGCAATCGCGATGGCGATCGCCCGCAAGCCCGCATTGCGGCGCAAATGACGCAGCCACCCTAGCAACGACGGCCGCTGGGGTGGCGGCACAATCAAAATCGGTGCGTTATGCTCATGGCGTGGGACCGAATGATTGATCGCCGGGGTTGCCATCTCTATCGCTTACGCAGGCAGTCCCTGAAGTTGCTCAAACAGTTGCTCAGGGCTGAGCCCACGCGACAATTCGCCCTGCCGAGCAATCGAGATGGTGCCGTCTTCTTCCGAAACCACTATGACGATTGCGTCGTTATCTTCGGTCATGCCGATCGCCGCGCGATGACGCGTGCCGAGCGTTAGGCTGACGTTGGGATTGGCCGACAGCGGCAGCATACAGGCCGCCGCCAGCACGCGGTCGCCGTTTACCATCACCGCGCCGTCATGGAGCGGAGAGCCGCGCATAAAAATCGTCTCGATCAGCTCAGGCGAGACACGCCCATCGATCAGCCGTCCGGTCGCGACAAAATCCTGCAAGCCGACTTCCTGCTCGAGCACAATCAAAGCGCCGATACGCCGAGCCGCGAGCCATGCCGAGGCCGTAGTTAACTCTTGGGCGACGATGCTGACCGTTGAGCGTGTGCTGAAGAACGATCGCGCACCCACACCGGTCAAAGCTCGCCGAATATCCGCCTGAAACAGCACAACCAGGATTACGATAATCGAGCCGAAAAAGTTACTGAGAATCCAGTTGAGCGTGAAAAGGCTCAACATCTGCGAGGCGACGAAGGCCAGCGCGATGAACCCTAGCCCGACCACCATCTTCATCGCGCGGGTGCCGCGGATCAGGATCGCGATCTCGTAAATCAGGTATGCCACGATCAGGATATCAAGCGCATCCTGCCATCGCGGCTTCGGTATCACCGAAAGAAAGCCATGCATTTTCTTTTGCTGTATCGCTGCGTCAGGCGCGCCCGCAGGCCGCAATCGCCGCCACCATCCTCGCCACCGCCACCGCCGGAGCAACTTCGTGCACCCGCACGATCGACGCTCCAGCTGCTAACGCAAACGCATCTACGGCGGCATCACCGAACCGTACGTCCTCATCGCTGCCGCCTGCTATCTGCCGCACAAACCTCTTGCGCGACGCACCAATCAATACAGGATAGCCTAGCGCGACCAGCCGCTTAAGACCAACCAGTATTTGAAGATTGTGACGGGCGGCCTTGGCGAAACCCAAGCCTGGATCAACGATTATTCGCGATCGCGCCACGCCGTTACGAACCGCCAGCGCCGTTTGCCGCCGCAGAAACGTGATCACCGCCAATAGTACGTCGCGATAACGTCCGTCGCGATTCGCGATATCGCTAGCTGCCCTCGAGTGCATGATCACGAGTGCAGCGCGCGTCCTGGCGATGAGCGGCAGCATCTCCGGATCATGAGCCAAACCGCTGACGTCATTGACGATCATTGCGCCCGCCTGCAAAGCGGCGCGAGCCACTTCAGCCTTCCGCGTATCGATTGAAATCGGTACCCGCAGCCGACTCGCGAGCAACTCGATTACGGGCACGACTCGCTGGATTTCCTCAGCGATCGGCACCTCTTGGGCCCCGGGACGGGTCGATTCGCCGCCGACATCGATAATCGCAGCGCCCTCGGCTTCCATTTGCATCGCGTGGTCACGCGCCTCTGACGGATCGAGGTAGCGTCCGCCATCTGAGAAGGAATCGGGCGTGACGTTGAGGATTCCCATCACGGCGGGATAGTGCACTGTCCGCCCGTCGCGCAGCCGCAGAGCGCGGACCGTTCTGGTTCGCGCGGTCACGGGCTCTCGGCCGAGCCGCCGATGCGTCATGTCATGAGACGCAGGCACGATCCACATCGATCAATCGTATATGCCGTCCACGAACCATTTCATCGTCCGACGATCGCAATAGGCGCGGTAAACCTGGCCATCGGCCAGCGCCAATTCATAATAGTCACGCGCGTGCGCATTCGGTGCAGCGGCTTGCCATCCGCTGTCCGCGCTTTTCGCTGCTGCGCCCTCATCGCCGTTAATCCCTGCCCACCATTCGCCCTGGTAACGCCATGGTCCGGCGGCGAAAATCACCTTGGCGCAAATCGTTCGGCCGCGGACGAATTCGGGTGTCTCGCGCTTGCACATCACCTCGACTTCCTCTGGCGGACGAAAAGTGCGCATCACCAGACGTGTGACCGAATTGCGTCTCAGGGTCGCCTGCCCAGGCCGCGGCGGCGCGACGGCAGGTCCTGGCGCGAACGTCCCCAACATGACGGCTTCAGGCCGATAGGAAGCGGCAGGCATCAGCGTGCCCACCCGATCCGGCCCGGCAAGCGCTGCAATCCGCGCGATCGCGGCCTCGAGCTTATCTGGCGCAGGCGACGGCGGCAGGAACATATCGGTTTGCAAGGGCCGAGATGCGCGCGGCTCGATGGTCAGCCGGATCGTTTCGACTGCGGCTGGCGGCGGCGCTTTTTCGAGGCTCAAGTTGATCAGCGTTACCAATGCCGGCATTTCGACTGTCGGCGCCGCGACGGCGATTCGCCGGTCGTCCAAGCGATGGCCGGCTAGCCCCAGCGACAGCGCCATCCCGCCCGCCGCCAGCCCGCGCATCTGCAACCGTTCGGTCAGTTGCGTGAGCATCCCGCGCAGTATAAAACCGAGCGGCTCCAGACTCTCGATTCCGTAATCAAGCTCGACGCTTTCAATGTAGGTTTCGCTCCTCGCCCGGACCGTCAGCCGCGTCGCACCTTCGCCACGCGTGAGCCGCGCGAGTTCGACGCCACGATTACCGAAGCGGCTGCCGATAGCGCGCGGGTCGAGCCGTGCCAATTCGCCCAGACGGCGAATGCCCAGTCGCTTGAAGGCTGCCGCCATATCGTCACGGCCGCCGTTGCCCTGTGCGATCAGGTCGAGCGGCAGCCAATCGAGGAAATCGCGCTCCTGCCCGGCCGCGATCACCCGCACACCGCCGCATCGCGCAGCCAACTCCGCGAGCGTCTTCGACGATCCGATTCCGACCGCAATCGCAAGACCAATCCGCGTGGCTCGGCGCACCAGCTCTTCGCCGATCGCAGTCTCCAATCCCTCTGCGGACTCTTCGATCGCAGGATCAGTTGCCTTGATAGTGTAGCGATAGAATTGCTCTGAGCCGGTCAGATCGACCCATACTTGGCCAGGCGTGCCCTCCTCGACCAGCGGCGAGATTGATTCGGCCACGTCCGCCAGCGCATCAGCCGCCGATTGTTCGGCTGCCACTGAACGATGACCGATCACCAGCTCCGGCAACAGTGCGCGTGCCTGCGCGACCGTCATGCCGGCACGCACGCCCGTCTGAGATGCCAGCGCTCCGACTTCGACTAATTCGCTATGAGGATAATAGAGCGGCTGGCCGCGCCGTTGGACTCTGTCGGGCGCACGAACCATCGCCAGCGGCTGATCGCGCAATTCCGGATTCGCGCGAATTGCCGCCGCCAGCGGAAAGGCGTCTGCTCGCAGACAGGCGATTCGTGCACTCCGCACCGCCTCCGGCGGCATTCCATTCAAAGCATTATCGCGACGTTGTTTTGGCGGCGGTTGATTCCGTTCGCCTGACGCCTCGTCACCGGGATTGAATCTGCCGCGATACATTGGCTTTATGCGGCTGGTCCGCAGACCTGCAGCCGTACCGAGCGGCGAGCACCCCCTATCGAAACTTCGCTCCAATGCCTGAGCGTGCGCACCGAGGCGAATATTATACGAAAGTGTGTTTGACGTCTAACCCGCGGTTGTCAGCGTCTCGATTTCCGCAACCGTCTTCGGAACGGCAGCAGTCATAATCTGGTGGCCATCACCGGTAACCAGCACGTCGTCCTCGATCCGAATTCCGATACCGCGAAACTCCGCCGGCGCATCCTCGTCGTCCAGTGCTATATAAATTCCCGGCTCGATCGTCAGCACCATGCCCGGTTCGAGTTTCCGCGCTGCCCCGCCGACTCGGTAAAGTCCGACGTCATGGACGTCCATCCCCAGCCAATGGCTCGTCCGATGCATGTAGTAGCGCCGATACGATCCGCTCTTGAGCGCGTCGTCCACTGGCCCTTTGATCAGGCCCATCCGGCACATGCCGTCGACCAGCACGCGCGTCGCCGCCTCATGCGGATCGTCGAAGCTGACACCACTCTGCACCGTCTCGATGCCCTTGAGCTGCGCCGCCAGCACCAGTTCGTAAAGGTCGCGCTGCAACGGATTGAAGCGTGTGCCGATGGGAAAAGTGCGCGTCACGTCCGAGGCGTAAAAATCATATTCGCAGCCGGCATCGATCAGCAGGAGATCACCGGACTTCATCTGGCAGTCGTTGTTGATGTAATGGAGCGTCGCGGCGTTCGCGCCCGACGCGATTATCGACGGATAGCTGGGGCCTGCCGCACCGCGCGAACGAAACGTGTAATCGACCAACGCTTCGATTTCCCACTCCATCATCCCGCCACGCGCCCGGCTCATCGCCACCTTGTGTGCCTCGGCCGAGATCGCTATCGCACGCTCCATCACGGCCAGTTCTTCAGGACTCTTATGCAACCGCGCCTCGTGAATCAGCTCGCGCGGGTCGAGAATCGCATGTGGTCCGCTGCCCATGCGCGGACGCATCGCTTGCGAGGAGCGCACCATCTCAAGCATTTTCGCGTTCATGCGCTCGTTCTGGCCGAGTGGGTAATAGACCTGTTCGACCCGATCGAGCATGCGCGGCATCGCCGTGTCGAATTCGGCGATATTGTGCGCGGTGTCTGCCCCGTAATCGATCTGCGCCCCTTCGATTCCCGCACGCCGTCCAGTCCAAGTCTCGCGCTCCTTGTCGCGCGGGCGCACGAACATCACGAACTTGTCTTTTGCGGCTGGCGCGAATACCGCAACCGATTCTGGCTCAGTGAAACCGGTCAGGTAGTACAGGTCATTGTCCTGGCGATAGATAAACTCGACGTCGCCCGACCGCACTGCAACGGGCGCGCTCGGGATGACCGCGATAGCGTCAGGTCCGATCGCCTCCATGAAGCGCCGACGGCGCTCCGCAAACATTTCCGCTTTGCCGTTGAGACTCACGATCGCCAATTATAACGCTGCAGCAAGCGATTATTGTAATGCCCTCGCCGTTCCTTTCGCACTTCTCGTTCTTAAGCAGGCTCCGATCCTAGAAGTCGTCATCGCCGCCGTCCATATCACCGCTGGCAGCACCGCCGTCGTCCTCACCTCCTCCGCCGTTCTCGATCTCGGCGATTGCCTCGTCGAATTCGGGGCCGCTGAATTCGTCGCCCATTTCGCGCCCCATCCGGCGCATCACGCGCGCGACGCTTTTGGGATCATTCTCGTCGATATCACCGAAGTTCGACGGATCGGCCAACGCGTCCAGCCGCGCCTCCTCGCTCTTCGGCATCGCGAAGCGCGACATCAGCCGGCGCATCTCGGAGCCGCCGCAATGATTGCATACAGCTTCCACCTGCTCGCTGACGCGCATCGTGAGGACGCTCGTCCGGCGCTGACAACTCACGCATTCGTATTCATAGATTGGCATCGGCCTCAACCCCCTTTAGGATTCGGCAACGCTGTTCGACAAATCACCATCTCGATTCTTTCCATGACCGCTGCGCCCGAGCAATACCGCCCGCGCCGACACTTCCAAACCATTCGTGCTGCTTGATTCATCCGCGCCGCCATCATATTCCTCAGCGCGGCTGCTGCCTGAGGCCAGCCAATCTCGATGACGCGATTGCTCCGGCCCTCTAACGAACTCAGCCTTATGTGGCGCAACACGCGAATGGTCGTGCTCTGCGCGATTTCGGCTGCGCTCTACGCTGCCATCCTGGTTCCGTTCAAGGTTGTACCGCTGATTCCCGGCGTCACCGAATTGCGCCCGGCCAATGCGATTCCGATCGTATGCTCATTTCTCTTCGGTCCAGCGGCGGCATGGGGTTCCGCGATCGGTAACATGATCGGCGATTTTTTTGGCGGTGTTGGCCCCGGCGACATCTTCGGCTTCTTCGCCAACCTGGTCTACGGCTACATCCCGTACAAAATTTGGAACATTATCGCGGCTGGCCAAAGCCCGGTGAGCCGCTCGCCGATCACAATTATCAAATATGTCGCCGCCTGCCTCGCCGCCGCCGTGCTTTGCGCCGATCTCGTCGGATGGGGCGATAATCTGCTCGGGTTTCGCCCCTTCAGCATTCTTGGCAATGTGATCATCTTCAACAACATGCTCTCGGCGCTGATTCTCTCTCCATTGATACTCGCGGGCGTCTACCCGCGCGTCCGCGCCGGCCGAATGCTCTACCAGGACGTGATGCCTGAGCTGGAACCTCGTCCGCGCTCCTCCAGCCTGCTCGGTTTGGCGTTGCTGCTCGCCGGAGAAGGTGGTGCATGGATCATGGGTAACTTGATTTCGACTGGCTACTGGATGCCGCGCTTTCTGCCAGGAACCTTTGCCCAGCCACCATATGACAAATCTGTCGCCGTGCTGGTCAGTCCGTTGATTCTCGTCGCGATGGTTGGCACATGGCTGATGTAAAACCTACGGCCGTTAATGCCATATCGACCGCTTCCGCCAGCTCGTCGATTATCGAAAATAGTAACGCCAGCCCTTCCCCCAATCCCGCCGCGGCTCTGAGCGACATCGTTTTCACCTATCATGGTAAAGATAGTCCGGCCCTCGACGGCGTCAGTCTCGCGCTCAAGCCCGGCGCGATGATCGGCGTAATGGGCGCTTCGGGCGCCGGCAAATCAACGATCGCCAAGTGCCTCAACCGCATCGTCCCGGCCTTCGAGGGCGGTGACTTCAGCGGTATCGTCAAAATCGGGAGTCTATCGCTCGATGGCGCGCACGTATGCGAGGCCGCACCGCTGGTCGGGATGGTCTTCCAGGACTTCGAGGCTCAACTGTTCTCGACCAATGTCGCGCACGAGGTCGCATTCGCAATGGAACAGGTTGGCCTTCCCGGCGCGGAAATCCGCAAGCGCATCGGGCCGGCGCTTGATTCAGTCGGCCTCCACGGTTTTGACAATCGCGATCCCACATCACTTTCGGGCGGCGAAAAGCAGCGGCTCGCGATCGCCTCTGTGCTTGCGCTGCGCCCGGCGGTAATCGTACTAGACGAGCCGACTACCGACCTCGACCCAGAAGGCCGCGCAGAGATTTTCCGCCTGATCCATTCAATACGCCAGCAGGGCTTGAGCCTGATCGTTTGCGAGCATGAGGCGGAGGAATTGGCGCGCTGTGATCATCTCGTCGTTCTCGACGAAGGCACGATCGTACTCGAAGGTCTGCCCTCCGAAGTACTTCGCAGGCTTGACGAGCTCGAACGTTATGGCGTCCATCCGCCGGACTTGAATCACATCCTCGCCGGCGTTGGCGTCAACGCTCATGCCTCGTCACTCGACGAGGCAGAGCAGTTGATTCGGAATCGCATGCCGCAAATCGCCCTTTCGCCTTCGAGAACAAACCCCGCTACTGCCGAGGTCGCATTCGACGACGTGAATACGCCTTTGAGCGACTTGGCTGGCGCGTCTCCAATCGTCGAAGTCGAGAAACTCGGCTTCGCCTATGAGTTCGGGCCACCGGTTCTGAGCGGCATAGACCTGACGATAGCGCCTGGCGAGTTCCTCGCGATCGTCGGCCAAAATGGCTCCGGCAAGACCACGCTTGCCAAGCTGATCGTTGGCCTCGTGAAACCCTCCAGCGGCAGGATTCTTATTGAGGGACGCGACCGCGCAGCACTTTCAGTCGCCGACACGGCACGCGACGCCGCCTACGTTTTCCAGAATCCCGACCATCAGATTTTCGCCGCAACCGTCGAGGATGAGGTCGCCTTCGGCCCGCGCAACTTCGGTCTCGACGCCGATGAAATCGCGCGCCGCTGCGACGAAGTCTTACGGGCTGTAAATCTCATGGCTCAGCGCCACGCCGATCCTTTCCTATTAAGCAAAGGCGAACGCCAACGCCTGGCCGTGGCGAGTGTTCTTGCGTTGCGTCCGCGCCTGCTGATTCTCGACGAGCCAACGACTGGCCTCGACTATCGCGAACAGCGGCGCATGATGGCGCTGGTCAGCGAACTGAATCGCAGCGGCATCGCCATCGTAATGATCACGCATACTCCGTGGCTGGTCGCCGAATACGCACGCCGGGTTGTTCTGATGCGCCACGGCGAAATTCTCTATGATGGCAGCGTTGACGGCCTCTTCGACAATCCCGCGCTGCTTGAGGGCTCTTCGTTCAGGCTGCCGGCCGCTCCGGCTTTGGCTGCCCGTTTCGGCTTCAAGGCTCGGACGCCCGCCCAACTAATTAGCAAGCTTTTGGCACGTTCCAACGCAACTTAATGCAACAGCTGTGTATATTCAGCCTTGCGACGCTGGAATGACCGCGCGCAGTGGCATAGCTTGGCTGCCGTGGCGGACAGCATCGAAATCTCTAAGGTGGCGCTCCGGGCGGCACGGGCGGCGGCGCGTGTCCATGTCAAATGGCTCAGCCGAACCAGCGTAACCCGCAAGTCCAATCCGATTGACCTAGTCACCGAGGCTGACCAACAAGCCGAGGCCGCCGTCATCGACATCCTGCAGCGGGCCTTTCCAACCCACGCGATTCTGGCGGAAGAGAGCGGCGCCAATTTACATCAGAGCGAACATCGATGGATTATCGACCCGCTCGACGGCACCACCAACTTCGCCCACGGCTATCCGCAGTTCTGCGTCTCCATCGCGTATGAATATCGCAGCAAAGTTCGCGTCGCGATTATTCTCGACGTTTTCAAGAAGGAATGCTTCGTCGCTCAACGTGGGCGTGGCGCCCAGCTTAACGGTAAGGCGATTCGCGTCAGCCCTGTCACCACGCTCGATGCCTCGCTGCTGGCGACTGGTTTCCCTTACGATCGCCGCGAACGCCGCCGCTATTACCTGGCCTTTTGGGAAGCCTTCATGATGCGCGTGCAAGGCGTTCGCCGTACCGGTTCGGCCGCGCTCGACCTCGCCTACGTCGCGTGCGGCCGCGTCGACGGCTTTTGGGAATTTGGCCTGAAGCCATGGGATATCGCGGCTGGCGCTTTGATCGTAGAAGAAGCCGGCGGCCACGTCAGCAACATGGACGGCACGCCGCTCGATCTCGCCGGCGGACAGATAATCGCCAGCAACGACCGCCTCCATCAGCCGATGATCGAAGTGCTCGCGACCAATCGCGCGGAAGCCGAACGCCGCCATGCCGAGATGCTCCGCGAAGCCGAACTGCCGTCACACGCCGCCGCTCATTAGCCCGTCAGACAGTCTTTCTGCGACAGGATAAAGATGGACCGGCAACGTTGTGGCGCCGGCCCATCGATTATTACTCAGTCACTGTGCGGGCGAATACTAACTGTCTGAAACTCAGGCGAGACCTCAGATTCTTGGGCGGAACGCCCTCCGGCCTCGCGTCCGCACGGTCTTGCAGGCGAGACCTAAGTCTCAGTTGAGGCCATAAACGCGCGCTGCGGTATCATGCACAATCTTGCGCCGCTGCTCTTCCGGCAGCGTGCCGAACCGCTTTTCGACGATCTGCTGCGAGCGTGGGAAGGTCGCCGCCGTATGCGGATAGTCAGACGACCACATGATGTTGTCCGGGCCGTAGCGCTCCAGCGAATCGACGAAGACCGGATCGGAGATAAAGGTGGCATAGACCTGGCGCTTGACATATTCGCTCGCGCGCAGCGGTAGCTTCAATCCGCCCATCGCACCGAGCCGGTTTTGAATCGTGTCGAGCCGGTACATGAAATAAGCCATCCAGCCGACATCATTTTCGGCCGAGACAATCCGCAGGTTCGGGAATTTCTCGAGCACTCCGCCATAGACGAGCACGGACAACGATCGCTCTATCTGATGATGCAGGTTGGCCAGCGATAGCAAGAAGCTGTTTCCACCGGAAGGATTCGCACCTGTTCCGCCCCGCGCGGTCAGGATGTGCAGTGACAGCGGCAAGTTCAGATCGGCCGCGGCCGCCCAGAACGGCTCGTAGTCGGGATGGTTGTACGGACGCTCGGAAGGCGGCTCCGCCCAAATCATCGCACCCTTGATTCCTTTCTTCGCGATGCGCTGCAATTCCGCCACCGCGCCCGGAATATCTTCGAGAGTGATCAAACCGAGCGGAATCAGCCGCTTCAGGTCGTAGCTGCAATATTCGGCGCACCAGTCATTGAACGCGCGAAAGCATGAGGCGCGCAACTCGGCATCGTCGAGGCCAAACAGCGGCATCCCCATCGAAGTGTAGATCACTTCGGCTTGTACGCCGTCGCGATCCTGATCGGCGATTCGATAGGCCGGGTCCCAGACGCTTTTGGGAGCCGCATCAAAGCCGCGCCGATTATGTTCCGCGAGCTCCGCCGACGGCACGCCTGCGCCGAAAAATCCGGCAACGGTCATTGGCGTGATATTTTCGCATACGAACCATTCGCCGCCCCGCCCGTTCAGATCTTTCACTGTATGCGGCGCGCGCTCACGAAATTTCTTGTCGATCCGCTCTGCCCACATCGTGGGCGGCTCGACAAAATGTGAATCGGCCGAGATTAAACGATAATCTGACATCGTAGCCTCCTTTAGGGTTCACGCCGGATTGGTCTCCGCGCCGGTCGTGACGAGTTGCTTAGACAGCCTTTGCCGAAACGATAGCCACAGCCTCTGGGCTTTGTATTAGCGCCACCGCCTTGAGGCTGCAAACAAATCTTAGGCCGTTGGATCTGTACAGGCCTCAGGCGGCAGCCTTCGACGCCGTGATCACGGCGAACATGCCATCCTTATAAGCGCAATCGACGCCGACAAATCCAGCCTCGCGCAACCATCCAAGCTGCGCTTCGACCGTCGCACTGCGATCGAGCTTCATCCGTTCGAGCGCGGCTGCCAAATCATTTTCGGCGACACCCAACGCGCGTACCCGCGTAAGCCAGCTCTCGCGGTAACGCCGCTCGATTGCCAGCGTCGGACCGGCCACCTGTTCGGCATTGATGAATACGCCGCCGGGCTTGAGCGCCGCATGAATTTTCTTGAATAGACGCCGCTTACTGTCGTCCTCGAGATGGTGAATTGCGAGCGCCGACACGATCGCATCATAGCTCTCCTCGATTTGCACTGTCGCCAAATCCGCGATGACGAAACGTACGCGATCGCGATGACCTGCAAATCGTTCCCGCGCCCGTTCGAGCATCTGCGGCGCAACGTCCAATAGTGTCAGCCGCGCCACCGGGAACTCGGTTGCGATAAAACCTGACAACAGTCCTGTGCCGGCGCCAAGGTCAAGAACGTCGATCGCCTGATCGCGTGAAAACGAGAGCAACTCAACGGCTGTGCGATAGAAATCATCGAAGCACGGCACCAGTTGCCGCCGCGCACGATCATAGTCACGCGCCGTCAAGCCAAATGCATTTTCGATCGCTGTAGCCATTAGTCAGTGACTATAGTTTCGCCGCCCGTCCGTGACCAGATAGTTCGGGGCAAGCCGTTTGCGCCGCTTCTCTATACCCTGCTAGTCAAAGCAGCACCGGACGTCGTCCGGCTCAGGGGGCCCCCATGGCTTCGACGGCTTCAGACGATTTCACTGCATATTTG
>Ga0335072_10012866_pt1 | contig 11937 bp, 9 predicted proteins | sample Lox_Sample_21_FD_206725 | JGI IMG/M metagenome (GOLD analysis project Ga0335072, IMG submission 206725) | Soil microbial communities from Loxahatchee National Wildlife Refuge, Florida, United States - Lox_Sample_2.1 | ecosystem: Environmental > Terrestrial > Soil > Wetlands | place: USA: Florida...
GTTTAATCACTCCTAGTTTAGTTAACCAAGCTACTTAGAGCCTTATTAAAGAGACTAAAAGATGCTAGGACTACTATTATAATCATAATCTCAGTCGCGGTGTTTGACCCCCCGGGTTTAGCGGCCCCCCGATCGGGGAAGGCGCGCGTGCACGGTCGCCCCGCTGCTTTCTCGACGACCATAAATACAGCCCTCCTCCGCTCTGCCCTTCTCCCATCTGTGTCCCTTCTCTTCCCATCACTTTCTGTCGCCTGTTCCCGGTTCCTTCGCTCGGCCTAATTCATGCACCGCCCGTCTCCTTCTAGGGGCCATTCGGCCTCGCCGCAGCCAATGAGTTTCAGCGACGGTTGACTGATCCACAACTAGAGCTCGTGATTGCTGCGACCTGCATGCATGAGGAGGCGCCTGTGCTGCTGATTGCAGTGCTCGCGATGGGCGAGAGCATCGCGCACTGGTGCTGTTGAAGTCCGCACGCCTTCTGCTTGAGAGAGTCCCCATTCTCCGACCCCATTTACCTCGAATAGAAATATAATTTCTCTTCGGGAATTTCTCGACCTAAATCCTTTCCCAAGTCCAGAGCGGATGAGATCGCTTTATATCGATGAGAAAAGCCTCTTCTTCCGGATTCCAGCCACGATCCCGCGAAGTAGTTAAATCCTGGAGTATCTCCGGATCGGCCCTTAATATTTTACCCCATTTGGTTGATAGAAACTTCTCTGTCCTAGTCGGGAAAAATTTCTCCTTGATCTTCAGCCAGCTCATCTCCGGGTGAGCCTTTTTTACTTCAATGAGATGATCAGTTGTTTTGGGAGTCCAGAGCTGTTCCAAGTGAACAGATTTGCTAATGACAAGATCCTCGTACGCTGTGCTATCAAGCAGCCTCGGATTGGCCTTCAGCATACTGCTCCATTTTAAGGCTAGAGCACTTTCAGCCCTATCCGGAAACGTTTTCTCCTTGATCTCTCCCCAACTTGTGTCCGGGTGAAGTCGTTTTGTTTCGATAAGGGTAGCCTCTTCTTCTCGAGTCCACTGGGCTTTGCTTCTTAGGTGAGCAAGATCGGTGATGATCACATCCTCAGATACCGTAAGATCGAGTAGCTTCGGGCTATCCTTGAGCAATCTACACCATTGGTGTTGTAAAGCAGGTAGAGTCTTATCCTGGAACTGTCGCTTATTGACCTCTTCCCAAAACATAAACGGATTCTCACGTTTGATGCGAATCAGACGAGCAATTTCTTCTGCCCGCCAGCCTCCCATTCTGTCAAAAGAGTACATTTTGTGGAGAACACGGCCGGACACTTGCCTCTCGTCCTGAGCCCTATCCTCTATTTCAGGGTATATAGCCTTCCTCCCTTTATGGGTAGCCCTAAAGTCCTTCATGTTTGAAGCCGCAGTATTATCTGTGCGATCGAGCAACTCTGCACACTGTGCAGCTTCATCGACACCTAGATCCTTCTCCATGTTCGAAGCTGTCATACTATACGCTCCATTATCAAGCAACTTCGGATTAGCCTTGAGCATTCTCCGCCATTAGCTTCAGACTGCCTGATCACTTCTGTGTGGGAAATGGTCGTCCTTAATTTTTCCCCAAGTCTTATTCTAGAATAGCCGTTTGACACGAAGAAGAAGAGCAGCCGCGTCTGGAGTCCACTGGACTTGAAAAGCACTAGACGTATCAACCATTTCGTCGTCTATGTTATTTGGCTTTTTTTTGGTTCTGGGGACTCTTTTCTTTTGCTTCATGGATCTCGTGAGTACTTTCTCTTGCAGGTTGGACGTCTTTCTCCTCCAAGGGTCAACTATGACAAGGCATTTCACAGTCACAGGGTCGGGCGTCCTTCCTGTGCCTTCAAGACGACCGAAACCCGCAATCGTTGCATCAAGCTCCGGTGTCTGTGCCAATAAGTTCAACCACTCATGTTCAGTATCATGCTCCTTAATATTGCCGTTCATTTGAGGTTGATGATCGGATGTTATACGCTGGATTTGGCCCAACAACTCGTAAAACCCAGCGATTGCTGCGGAAGCGTTGGACTCCCTGGGTAATTGAAACTGCAATAAGCTTGAGTATGACTTGAATTCAGCCAGAGTAATTTTGGTATTGGTCGACCTGGCCATTGCGATTAACTTTGCATGTAGCCAGTGATACACGCCAATTTCGGAACCTCGAAGCTGCATGAGCCGGCCTTCGATGAGGTTTTCTCGTCCTCCATCATCCCTGAGCTGTTTTATAATTGCGTAAACAGTCTCTCTCAATGGGCGCCGCTTGACTTTGTGTTTCGTCGAGTTGCTGATTTTGATGGTACCTTCCTCACTGTAGATTGAGTACTTGTTCTCTGCAAGAAACTTCCTCCAGAAATAACCAATGACCTCTTTCACACGATCTCTGATAGGTCTTCTTGGGAGATTCGAGCTGCGACCATGTTTGGTGTGAAACCCTTCAATCCTCACTGCATCCAATTCGCATTCTGAAAGACATTAGCCTAGGTATAGATTCAGAACTAGGAGACTCACTGGTGAACTTCTCCCAATTGGACTCAAAGAGCAGCAGCCGGCCAAGGATGGTACGACCTTTACTGAATAATTCCCTCCATGTCGCGCAACACCGCTCTGGTGTGTAAAACTCCCTCTTAGACTCTTTGGCGATCGCTTGGGTCTTCTTGGATATCTGCTCCCAATCAAACGAAAACCTTCTCCTAGATATCTGATAGAAGCCGTCTATTGGCTTCTTTGAAACCCATCCATTTTCCTCCAATTGCTGCTTGAGTACGACCAACAACGGATACAATTGATGCAATCTGCCATCATGAGCATCCCCGGGAGGAACGTCATGTTTCTTGAGAACAACTCGGTAACAAGATCGCAGTTTTAGTCTTAGCTTATGAGAGTTTTGCAGAACGATGCCATATCTACTCTCAGCTATTTTTATGGTGTTGATACAGTCGAATGCAGACAGGTAGTTGCTCTTTGTTGCTTAAAAAACGTCGCGAAGAATTTCGTATATCTGCTTCCACTGGTTTGTCTCCTCTTGATTGTTGAAAGTAACCTTGCTGCAACACTGGCTCATCGCAAGAGCTCGATTTGCGCCCTCATGGGAGATCTCTGGCGCATCCGCAGGAGACAAGGCCTTTGCAAGAAGTTCAGTCCCCCTTCCGTCCCATCTTGCTCGCCGTGAGTGCCCCGGGAATTCGCATTTGTAGTTGCCATCTAAATTGCCTTCAAATACCATTAGGACAGATTCAAAGAGATGGATGAAGTGCTTGAGTAGCCAGACAACTTTCGGGGGAAAATGGAGCAAAGGAAATCTAGCGACCTCATGAATGCTCCAAACAGCACCTGGAAGAGAACAAAGAAAATGGATGAAAAGAACTTCTGTGGAAGCTGATTGACGTCGACGTACAATCTCCTCTGAACCGAGGGCGATTGTGTCTCTGTGCGTGAGCCATCGACAACTCCATCCGTCCATACTGACGGAACTACCGCTGTACTGAAAAAGAAACCCATTTACAAGGACTCTTATTCTGTACACACCCCAGAGCCCCGCAAGCATGGACGAAATCTCATCTAAATCGATCCGCCCTGACTTTGAGAAGGTCTCACACGTCCAGACACGTTTACCCATAAGGTATTGGCGCTCATACGGGATCACCCGCGGATCAAGAAAAAGCTTCAAGATCAACTTTATCTGCTCGTGACAGCTATTGGCAACCATCAAGCGCCACATTTCGCTTGTCATCAGTCTCCGATTAGCTTCGACTTTGTTACTTGCCAACAATGCATATTGCATGTGTTTAAGAAGGGTGGAGTAGAGCCTATCATAGCAGCGCTGCAAGTTCTCCTGGCCATCCTCTGAAGATACAGCCATTAGTTTGGGACCGAGTAGAAATCGTCCGCAGACATGTAGAATATTACTTACTTGAAGTTTTTGGGCGCTCTGGTATCGGTCCCAGCATTGAGAGCCACTCATCAACCTGCTTTGGTGTGAGTAGGAGGCTCTGGATTTCATCGGGTGTAAGCAGTTGTGCTCTACGGGCCTTGTCACGGAGGTCTCTTTCTGGTGATGCCTCTTTGCCGCCTGTCGTACGCACGAATTGCTCTATCTCTTTCTCAAATCCTTCTGGTAGTGGACCTAATGGCCCTTCCGTCTGCTTTTGTAGAAACTCGTCATAATCGCCACTTTCATGAAAACTATCGGCGGCGTCCTCATTCTCTTCGTCATCATCTGATGAGTCCGATGAATCGCTTTCAGTGTCGTCTTGGACAGTAGCAAAATATTGAGAGGTCGAATAACCGTTAATATGCGCGGTCCGAGCTACATCATTTTCGGACTTGGAGTCTGAGGAGTATGAGGACTCGGAGTCTGATGACTGTACATAGGGATCCGAAAGGCATTCGCTAGTGTAACCAAGGTCCCAAGACTCATCGCTTTCAGGCTCGCTAGCCTCGTGGCTCAAATCGTCTGAAGTTTCCACGACCTGCTGATTATGATGGAGATAAGAGAGTATTTTTGCCATCTTGACTCTTGGCGCATTCACTCGGACATTTCTCTGCTCCAGAAGGGGTGTCTCCTCATACGTCACTGGCTGAAGCTTAGGACCCAGCATGTCGTCCTGTCTGGCACTCTTGAAATACTTTTGATAGAAACATCGCTCGCTGAGAATTGCTTCCGTATACTCCTTCATCCAAGATGCAGCGTACTCAACAGCCAGAATTCCAGAAGATACTTTTGAAGGTCTCAAGTCCTTCGGGATGGGGCATTCAAGGCAGTCCCATAGAACTGGTTCTCCATTGTTGCCATGTACCGCATGTAGAATCTCTCGTAGGGCACGCTTCACAGTTTCCCAGTCTTTCACATCGGCAAGGCAGTCGGCGGGGTCATACACCTCTGTCCTGCAAGATGAAGAGGTGCTCATGAACATAATCATAACCCAGCTTCCTTGATGAGAGTATGGGGCGAAGGCTATGTGCGGAGACTTTCCTGTCGCCAATTCGGCTTCTTCTGGTGTTGAAGCAGAGGCTGCAGGCGAAGCGTTTGGTGCCCGAAGGTAGTCTCCAAACAATTCGATCAACTGTTTCTTCGATCGAGTCCTGTTGCCATCCCAGATATCGTGTGGAATAACGGAGATGCGGCTATTAGCTGGCAGTACTGGGTAATCATCCTTGTTGCTTTTGAGAAACAATTCAAGTAACAAAGAAACAGTCTCGGGACTCAGAGCTCCTTGGAGTTCTGCAAAGCAGACTTTCTGACGGTTCGAGAGACCCGCGAGACTCCATTGTGGGTGGGAGGAAAGTTGTCTTGGAGCACTCGTATATCTTTCAATCGTCTTTCGCACGCGCTGAGATAGACGAGGCGGCTCTGACTGCGAAAACACGCTAGCACCTATTGTTAAAGCAATCTCATCAGGGTTTTCCTCAGCTTGGGAGACCATAGATATTTTGCTGGACAACGGAGCTGTAATAGCTTCGCGATCAACAGTATCTGTAGCTTGGCTCTCAACGCTCAGGCCTGGTGGTATAGCACTCTCAGCATGAGGTAGATTGCTATGTCGAGCACTGGGAAGGCTTTGAAGGTATTTCAAGACAAGGTTGGCATACTTCCAACGTAGCGTGTTGGTGTCTGTTTCCGAAGCTGACGTTGGCTCTCCCCCTTCGAGAAGTGTAAGCGCATTGCTGATAGCGATGATACCACAATCATAATGATTGACTTGTTGTGGTGAGTCCCCGACATAGAATGTCGATTCTTTCAAAGGCCTGGGGAACCCTGAAGCAAAACATATCAGTTTCTCGAGATGTGGCATCTGCTGCACTATACTATTCCAAATTGGCCCTTTCGCTCCCTGATTATACGAGTTGTATAAGGTGTACTTCCAACTCGTTAAATCGATATCAAGCTTCACGACAATCCAATGTGCTCCTGTGTAATTCCACGGAAATACAATGATCTTGGCAGTCGAAGGAAAAGTAAAGGCTTGGCCCTGGTTCCATTCGTCTAGGTTCGAATTACTTCCTTGCGCTTGCTTGATGAGATACTCGAGGCGAAGCATTGAGTATTTCTGTTTGTAATGTATATCGAGGCTCTCGTCAAAACCTGTTCCAATACCTCGACCGAAAACAATCGTCTCAGAAGTCAGAGGACAGCTGAGACGTACCACGACGTCCATGATGTAATCACTCAGCCAACTCTTGTTGTTTGCCTCTGCTCGTTCTTGATCAGCAACACGAACATGCTCCTGATATGCTTCGGGCAACAGCTGAAGTACGTTGAGCAAGGTAGCGGTACAAGAAGTACCTTTGAAGTTACCAAACTCGATGCCGTAGTGGGGTGCAGGCTTCTTTCCAGGTACGCTCGCAGCTTGGTCTTGATAGATCTGGAAGATTTCGACAAGTGTGCTGGACCAACTTTGGAGCAATTCGTCGTTACTCGTGGTCGCTAGATTTCGTAGTCCCTGCTTATCTCTTTCAGCCGCCGCCAACATTTCGTCTTTATCCGTGATCGCCTTGATGGCTTGCAGAGGCGCTGGTTTCTGTGTCGACGACGTTGCTAAAGAGCGTGCTTGGATCTCTGCCACTAGAGCCATGCCATTATGCCAGACATCATCCGCGTCGTAGGCGGACATAACCAATGATGATGATCGTCTTTGGGTGCTGGTCGAGGCGCGAGTCGAAACTGAGTTCAAGTACCGTGGTTCGTGGTTGAGATATTTACATGAAGGGGTTCAAATAAGACATTATCTTAGCACAGAGGGAACGTTGCTTGATTTCTAAAAGAGAGGTCCTGGCAGCTCCACTTATAAGGTTTCCAAGTAGCTGCTTTGTAGTGAATTAGAAGCTTCCAGATCAGGCTAGCGTTTAGGTACTAAGTTATATGTTTGTGCCTGCGCTAATTCTTAGCTCTCTTGTATTTTGATAAGGAGTGAATCGAACGTCAAGCGTATCGCTAAATTAATGATATTCCCAAGACACTTTCAGAACTCTACAATCAACTCTTCTGCCGTGTATATGGACATGATTATATCCAATACCGTATTACTTATCCTAGTCTTTAGCACTAGCGGCCCTCGTACCTCTCGCACCCATTTGTTCGATATTGCGCTCGATTTTTCTTTTTACGTGTCTAAGCTACTGCACACACATGAGGGAATAAGATAGGGACACTAACCTGTAAGCCCACTCAAAAGAAGGATACAAGAACGGCCCTGTCCGTAAAAGCGGAGTTAGCAATTACTTCTTTTGGAAGGGATTTGGAATTGTTGCTCTTGAAACATGTCTCAAGAGGAACTCCTCTTAAGATACTCCCAAATAGAAACAAAAGGGCTCCCATAATACGTACTCATATCAAATCGGTTGTCATCGACGCCATAAGCCTCCATATGATACGCTGGTGTCACAATCGTCATCTTGTGACGGTTAATCTACGAACAGGGGAGTTAGTTTCTGCTTATTTTAAACGGTCTTGGGAAGAATTTGAGCTCAGGCGTGTGTTCCCGAGACTGTTTTCAAGAGGGAACGTTCCCGATCGAGAGAGAAAAGTCTGCTTGGTTCCTAAAAGCACCAGAATAGGAAAAAAGCTCTTTCCTTATACGTACTGCATAATTCCACGAAAAGAATCGCACTTTCTCGTATATTTGTTGCGGGGAAAGCGTGTCACCCCAAATGTGAAGCAGCTTCTCCTAGACAAACAGGGAGTAAGTAACTGCTTTATTAGGCTAGATTTTGGACTTGAGACATGATTCATGAATCATGAAACAGTCCGGAATAGGAAGATTTCCCTCCCCGGATATCCTTACCCACATGCCGTAGACCCCGAGTTTACTTTTTTTTTCACACTGTGAGCAGTTATCGAGTCTCGCAAGGATTTGGTGGCAACGTACTCAATCTTTCGCAAGCGGCCGTAGACGCTTAGTTCATTGTAAGTCATGCCCTGCTAGTTGTCAGAATACTTGTGGTTGAGAGCGGAGCGAGAGTCCTTGCCATATCTGCCTCGTCCGTCTATAGAGTTTCGTCAGCATTGTTCCCCCTTTAGAAATTGCGATCTTAATTATGCAGTCTCTTACCTGAACGTAGCTCTCGGTCAAAGGTTCTAGCTCAGCTGTAGGCGGAGCGTCCAGGAATTCCTGTAGGAGTCCAAGTCCAAAGTTCTCTTTTTGGGAAGCCCAGTGAATAAAGCGTTTCAGATCAGTTTTAGAGATGCCGCCGATGGGATTAATACTACAGCACATCAGTATTAGAGAGAATATAGGTTGGATTAGATTGGAAAAAGACTTACTCGGCTGATGAGCAATCGTACTTCCTGTGAAGCTTGCCGTTAGCATTCAGGTTATCATGCTATAAAACTGCAAATACGTTAATTATACTTACGTATAATACCCACGAAGTTGTTCGTCCACATTAGCACTTCCCAGCACCAATAAACTTCCAGGAGCTCCTTCACGGCGGCCGTTAATCTGAGGGAGAAGCTGAGCCAAAGTATACGCGTTAACCTATAATTTCTGCGTCAGACAGTCGTTCGTCAATGGCTAATGGGAGGAGCATTTATTACCATTCTCAGGCGAGCCTGTATATTTCTAGAAGATGAGTGAGTAAATATATGCCATGGGAAGAGGGTTTTCTTTCTTTCTGTTGACTGAACGCTGGGAAGGTAAAGTGGAAGGCATACTGCAAGGCAAGATTTGACACTTTTGTGCCGCCATACATCTTGAACTTGGGCTCAAAACCCGTGGTCGAAGTAAGGAGCTTTACCTGCAAGTTTTCGGAGTTAGTAAACCTCGCAAAACATCCCAAAATGGAGATAATAATCTGAGAAATTGAGGCACTCACTTGTGCGTCGTATACAGGATCAATGCTAGAGTACTCAAATTAGAATGTTTAAAATAAAAAATGTGATGCAAGTATGCCCTCAGGCAGTGGTAGTTAGACTAGCAACGAGGTCATATAGGAGGATTTAGGAAAAGACAGATACGCACTCAAAGTCCAAGTGGTTGGCACCGATAACTTCTGCTAGATCTGCAGCTCTCTTGCGGGTCTGGGGAGAACTGTTCTTCTCCATGCCCATGTAAGCGGTCTGTTGACATGGAGGCACATTAGCTGCCGTTGTGCTAAGTGATGATGGAGAAGGTACCAACTCGGGGGTTCTTACACAAAAGATCCGATTAGCGATTTCCTGTGGACTCTTGGGTACCCAGGTGCTCCCTTCCTCTTCTCCACAGATGCGGCGCAGATCTATAAGGACCTGAGGGTTCTCTCCCGACTCTATTGCTTGGTGAACTAGCCGTGTCATGGAATGAACTGCACCGGAAGCAGTCAGCGTTGTACTTGGTGAACGGAAGGGGCAAGAAGTGGTAGCGAAGCAAAAAATGGGGGTGTGAGCCGAAATGACTAAAGTAAGAATTCGAATTGACGCACAAACTGAATCCTCACGTACCTATAACAGCAGTTGCACATGAATCGATTCCACCGCTAATGGGTAAAAAAAATCCCGCTTGCTTTCTGCGATGCCCACAATGAGTAAATGAGCAATCTGACAATTCTGGGACGGCTTACGATCTGCGGAGATAATCGAACTAAAAGTGTCCGATTTCAGTCGAGGTATTGAATCAGTGGGTGGCGAAAACATACCAGATAGCATGCGGGACCATACGCGATTTCCTTCTCGGGGGCATTGTATACAACAACTTTAGGAGATGTAGGGCGGAGTAAAAGGTCAACCTCATCGCCTTCTCTGGACAAGGACACTAAAAGCTGTGTTAGCTGCTCTCGTTCGCTAAATTAAGGGGTCCACTTACTATCCACTTCGAAGCGTTCATACTTTGGTTGATCTCGAGCTTGCATTGCTCGGCTTTTCTGTTCGCGGTACGATCTCACCTCTTCCAGGTCAATAGTGGCAGTTATAACCTCAACGTCGTTCAAGGAGAACTGGCTGCCATGAGCGAGAACTTTCCCATTGACAATGATGAGGGCACAGCCGTCGTCTGAATGTTGTGAGTATAGGTCTACTCATGCTTCGAGCACACTTACAATACAGTCTGTCCCCATCGCCTGCGATTATGAGTCAGTGTCGGGTATCTAGAAATGGGATAGAAAAGGAGATGGGCAAAACATACATCCTTGCTGATTGGCATACAGATATATGCCACCGCTCTTCAAAGTTGCTGAGACGATCAGCTCAACTCTTGTACAAAGCTTACGCAATTCGTGATGGCTTCCGGAGGAGTTAGTGTAGATTTCACATCCGTCCAAGCCCATGGCAATGTGAGGAGCCCGTGGCGTAAACTAGATATCGCGGAGTCAGAATGCCAGTATCTGGTAGAATATGAGGGAAGGTGAGCAGAAATGGGTAAAAGCGGGTGGAAAACTCCATTTCACGGCCGCAAGAGGAAATTATTCGAGCACCTACCAGCTCTTCACAGGTCTCGCAGCCGAGGGCAGTGTCTAAAGTGGAAATGAGTGCGTCCTAGACGATTGCGAGTCAGTAAACCTCGTCCCATTTCACACCCACTGTAGGACCACCAAACCTACCCCAATTGGCACTGTCTTCTGATCCATTCTGAAAAAGCTCGGAGTTAGCATAGGCCCTTCAGGAATTTCCCGGGAGCACGTTGATATCTGAAATCGAGAGACAATTTACATCTTGCTGATGGAACGAGGCAAATAATAGTTCTCCACGACTCTGGCCCCTTTCCACGGGGTGAACTGGCACATGTAGGTCAGCATATTTTCCTTTCGGGGTTTCTTGGATGCAGGTTTCATCTGAAAATGAAAGGGACAGAAGTTACGTACGTATCGCATCTCATAGTAATTGCCATCGTTGGCCAACGACATCTTCGGACGAATGAGTAGCTAAAGTAATCAGAGTCAGTATGAACGCTATCAAGAATCTGTTTCAGGAACCTATCCGTCTGAATCAGAGAGGAAAAGGGGCAGAAGTTACATACTATTTGTTTGTTGTAAACGATGATCCTGCAGTTGTATCTGACAGACTGGATAAACGAAGAGTCAGTAATTTCCTAATGAAGATGTCTTAGGAGTAAACGGAGTACGAAGTTCCCGTATAGGGGTACATCAAGGGCAAATGAGTAAATAAGCGCAAACGGAAGTTGGGAGTGGGAAGGGCAACATAGGAGAGCCGACTGTCTATACCTTGTGCTTCACTGGCATACCCACATCTAGAAGGATGTCCTGGCAATCGGGATGTTGAATAATCTCCGACAGACATTCCCATGAATGCAAGATTGTGTCATCCTCGAGAAAGTGGTCTAAGTGGTTGTTAATTCATTTCCTAGCCCGGATGCGTATGTAGAGAGATAACTCGACGAGGGAAAACATAAGCACTGACCTAAGCATCCGTACCCGCAGGTTTCAAGCTCCGGACCGACTCTGAGTTTAGCCCCAGCAAGCTTCGCCTTTTTGATGCTTTCAATAATTCGCTGTAGATTGCCCTGAAAGTCGAGAGCCCATTGGTTCAAGCTCTAAATAGGGAATGTAAGCTGAGATCTTTAAGACTGCCGCAAGGGCACGTGTACGTATTGCCAGTGATGAACAAAATGCAAAACCTATGTTCAGACACAGGAAGGGCCTGAGGCTACAGCCGAAAAAAAAGAGGGAACTTACACATGTCGCGACGGTGATGAGGTGACCCATCTTATCTGTGTTGCTGAAGGATTTCGAGACGGGTTTCAAAAAAGACTGCGATTCAGGTGATTAATTGAATGTTTAAAGAGAAAATGTTGTGAGAGATTAGTGGTAAAAAGAAGGCACCTTCGCTTGTGCTAGTTGTAGGTTAACCGATTTCCCGCCTGAACGCCCACCCCGGTCGTCCGCCCACCTGATTTGCGCCAAAAACCACCAAAAACACACACTTTTTAACAACGTATAACTTAACCACCTTAAGGTTAATTGCTCTGGAATTTGGAAGTCGAAGAAACATTATGTTAAATAACT
>Ga0335072_10012868_pt1 | contig 11935 bp, 9 predicted proteins | sample Lox_Sample_21_FD_206725 | JGI IMG/M metagenome (GOLD analysis project Ga0335072, IMG submission 206725) | Soil microbial communities from Loxahatchee National Wildlife Refuge, Florida, United States - Lox_Sample_2.1 | ecosystem: Environmental > Terrestrial > Soil > Wetlands | place: USA: Florida...
AGCAGTCGTTCCTTTCCCTTATTCCATGGCCCGTCTACCTGATCGCCATCCAGTTGTGCTTCGCGGCCCTGCTGGCCGCGGCCTGGCGGGCACGGCGTCTCGGTCCGCTGGTGGCCGAGCGGCTGCCGGTGGTCGTTCGGGCGGCCGAGACCGCGGAAGGGCACGGCCGCCTGTATCACGCGCGGCGTGCCCGCGACCGTGCGGCCGGGGAACTGCGCGCGGCTGCCGTCGGCCGCCTTGCCCGGTTCGCGGGCCTCGGCGCGCCTGGTGCGGCCGGGCGAGATGCGGGCGGACGCGACGCGGCGGCGGACGCGGCCGCCGCGCGCGCCGGGCTGCCGGCCGCGGAAGTCGCCGCCCTGCTGCACGGGCCGCCGCCCGCCACCGACCAGGACCTGGTCAACCTCGCAGCCGGTCTAGACAAACTCGAACGGAAGATTCGCCAGTCATGACTTACCAGGACTCGACGCCGCCGAACTCGCGGACCGCGCTCACCGCGGTCCGCGCCGAGATCGCCAGGGCCGTGGTTGGCCAGGATCAGGTCGTGACCGGCCTGCTCATCGCCCTCGTGTCCGGCGGGCACGTACTGCTCGAGGGCGTGCCCGGGGTCGCCAAGACGCTGCTCGCCAGGTCGCTCGCCGCGGCACTCAACCTGTCGGCAAGGCGCGTGCAGTTCACCCCGGACCTGATGCCTGGAGACGTCACCGGCTCCCTCGTCTACGACGCGCGGACGGCGGAGTTCGAGTTCCGCGAGGGCCCGGTGTTCACCAACATCCTGCTCGCCGACGAGATCAACAGGACCCCGCCGAAGACCCAGGCCGCACTGCTTGAGGCGATGGAGGAGCGACAGGTCACGGTCGAGGGCTACCCACGCCAGCTGCCCGACCCGTTCCTCGTCGCTGCCACCCAGAACCCGGTCGAGTACGAGGGCACCTACCCGCTGCCCGAAGCCCAGCTCGACCGGTTCCTGCTCAAGCTCGTGGTCCACCCGCCCTCGCGGGACGCGGAGATCGAACTGCTGACCCGGCACGCCGCGGGGTTCGACCCGCGAGACCTGAGCGCCGTGCGACCGGTGGCGAGCGCCGTTGACCTGGCGGAGGCGCGCAAGGCCGTGTCCCTTGTCCGCGTCGCCCCTGAGGTCGCCGGGTACATCGTCGACCTCTGCCGGGCGACCAGGCAGTCGCCGTCGCTGCGGCTCGGCGCGTCACCGCGCGGTGCCACCGCGCTGCTCGCAACCAGCCGCGCATGGGCATGGCTCGGCGGGCGTAGTTACGTGATCCCCGACGACGTGAAAGCCGTTGCCCGGCCCACGCTCCGGCACCGCCTGCAGCTCCGGCCAGAGTCGGAGCTGGAGGGCGTCACCCCGGAGGGCGTGCTCGACGGGGTCCTCTCCGCCGTCCCGGTCCCGCGGTGACGTCGCCGTGGCACTGAGCGGCCGCGCCGCCGCGGTGGCCCTCGCTTGCGTCCTCGTCGTGCTCGCGGTCAGGTCGGCCGTCACGGTGCTGGTCATCGACGGGCTGCTGTCCGCCTGCATCGTCGCCGACCTGCTGCTTGCGGTTCCGGTCAGCGCGCTGCGGCTGGCCCGCGACGGGGACAGCCGGATCAGGCTCGGCGAGACGGCGAACGTGACCATCTCCGTCGAGAACACGAGCGGTCGGACCCTGCGGGCGCAGGTGCGTGACGCCTGGCCGCCATCGGCCCGGGCCCTGCCCGCCCGCTCGCAGGTGCGGGTGCCTGGCGGAGGCTCCGGCTCCATCGGGGTGGCGGTCCGCCCCGCGCGGCACGGGGACTGCGTGGCCGACCGGGTGACAGTCCGGTCGTTCGGTCCGCTGGGACTGGCGGCACGCCAGCGCGCTCAGCGGCTGCCGTGGACGGTGCGGGCACTCCCGCCGTTCCACAGCAGGCGGCACCTGCCGGGCAAGCTGGCACAGCTCCGTGAGCTTGACGGGCAGCACCGGGCGGTACGCCCGGGCCAGGGCAGTGAGTTCGACTCGCTCCGGTCCTACGTCACAGGCGACGACGTACGGGCCATCGACTGGCGGTCGACCGCGCGCCGCCGCGAGGTCCTGGTCCGTACCTGGCGGCCGGAGCGCGACCGCCGCATCGTCTTCGTCCTCGACACCGGGCGGACGGCGGCGGGCCGGGTAGCGGCCGGAGCGGGCCCGGGCTATCCGCGGCTCGACGCGTTCATGGACGCCGTGCAGCTGCTCACCGCCCTGGCCAGCCGGGCCGGTGACCGGATCGACCTGATCGCCGCCGACGCCGGCATCCGGGCGCGCGTGCTCGGTCCGTCACGGACCACGGCGCTCGCGGTTGTCACCGACGCCCTCGCTTCCCTGCAGGCGTCGCTGACCGAGACCGACTGGCGCGTCGCGGTGGCCGCGGTGCTGGCGCACGCGCGCCGCCGCTGCCTGGTGGTGCTGCTCACCGACCTGAACTTCTCGGTGGACCTGCTGCCCGCGCTGCGGGCGCTTGCGGCCCGGCACGAGCTGCTTGTCGGCGCGGTCGCCGATCCCCGCCTCGATGAGCTGGCCACCGGGCGCGGCGACGCGGCCAGCGTCTACGCGGCGGCGGCCGCGGCCCGGGCCCAGGGGCAGCGATCGACGGTGTCGGCGCAGCTCGCCCGGCTGGGCGCCACGGTGGTCGACGCGCCGCCTGGCCGGCTGCCCGCGACGCTCGCGGACGCCTACCTCGCGCTAAAGGCCCGCGGCCGGCTGTAGGTTACCGCCGCGCCGCTCACGCGACAGGCACCTCATCCGGGGCGTTCTCGATGTCTCCCGTCCTGCCCGCCGCGACCGCACGGCGGCCGAGGCCGAGCGCATAGCTCAGGAAGGCCGTCACCGCGATCGTGCCGATCCCGATCCGCGCCCACGTCGGCAGCGACGACGGGGTGACGAACGCCTCGATGACTCCCGACACCGCGAGCACGACGACAAGCCCGACCGCGATGGTCACCGCCGACCTGCCCTCCTGGGCGAGGGCCTGCCCGCGCCGCCGGTCTCCGGGGTCGATCACCGTCCAGCCGAGCCGCAGCCCGGCGGCCGCGGCGAGGAAGACCGCGGACAGCTCCAGCATCCCGTGCGGCAGGATGAGGCTGAAGAACAGCGTCCCCTTGCCGTGGGCGAACAGGTAGCCGGCGTCCACTCCCCCGTTGATGGCGTTCAGAAGCAGGACGAGGACGGTGGGAATGCCGAGCAAGATCCCGGAGATCAGCGCCTGCGCGGCGACCCACGCGTTGTTGGTCCACACCTGCGCGGCGAAGGCGGCCGCCGGGCTGGCCGTGTAGTAGCCCTGGAACTGCTGCTGCACCAGGGCCTTCGCCTCCGCGGGCGGCAGCAGCGCCGTCTGGACGTCCGGCGAACGGGCGATCCACCAGCCGGTCGCCACGGCGACGGCGATGGAGGCGACGGAGGCGGTCAGCCACCACCAGCGCGCCCGGTAGGCGGCGGCGGGGAAGTCGCTGACCGCGAACCGCGCCACGATCTGCCAGGACGGGACGTGCGCGCCAGTCACTGCCGACCGGGCGCGGGCGACGAGGGCGGCAAGCCGTGCCACCCGCACCGGGTCTGTCCCGGCGCCGGCCTGCAACTGCGACAGGTGCGTGCTCGCGCGCTGGTACAGCCGGACCAGTTCATCGGCCTCCGGGCCGGTCAGCCTGCGCCGCCGCCGGACGAGCGCGGCCAGCTGGTCCCATTCGGCCCCGTGCGCCAGGGAAAAGGCGTCCATATCCACGGATAGCACCATAAACGTCTACGCTTTGCGCGTGGAGGAAATCGTCACCGGCGAAGCGGTCGTCCTTGACCTCCCCTGTGCCCGGTTTCCGGCCAGGATCCTGGCCCGCATCATCGACATGACCGTCGAGCTGGTACTTATCGGCGTCATCGCCCTCCTCGTCGGCAGCGGCATGGCCAGCATCCTGGACTCGGCGGCGAGTACTGCGCTGATGCTTTCCGGGCTGGTCCTGGTGATCGTGGGTTACCCGGTTGCCTTCGAGACACTGAGCCGCGGCCGGACGCTCGGCAAGATGGCACTCGGCCTCCGGGTCGTCGCGGATGACGGCGGTCCGGAGCGGTTCCGCCAGGCGCTGGTCCGCGCCCTGGCCGGCGCCATCGAGTGCTGGGCCTTCCTCGGCGTGCTCGCGCTGCCCACCTCGATACTTTCCGGCAAGGGCAAGCGCCTCGGCGATATCTTCGCCGGCACCTTCGTTATCCGCGAGCGCGCGCCGCAACCTGCTGCGGGTATTTACCTGGCAGCTCCCGCTCGGGTGACTGCCGGCCCCGGCGTTCCTCACCCGGGGTCCGCCGGCCCGGGAGCGGCCCTCGCTTCAGCGACGCCGGTCGACCCGGGGCTGCGGCCATGGGCCGCGTCGCTCGACCTGTCCGCCCTGCCCGATCAGCTCGCGGCGTCGGCCGCCAGCTACCTGTCCAGGTACTGGCAGCTGAACAGCGGACCGCGCGACGCGATCGGCCGGCAGCTGGCCGCCGACGTCGCCGCCCGCGTTTCGCCACCGCCGCCGCCGGGCCTGGCACCCGCCCTGTACCTGCACACCGTCCTGGCGGAGCGCCGCAACCGCGAACTCGCCCGCCTGCTGCCCTCGTCCGGCCCCTGGCAGCCATCGCCGCCACCACCCGCGCCGGCGGGGGGTTTTCCTGGTTGGCGGCGATAAGTCCGAGGTACAAGACCGCCGTCCCGCGAGCCGAGGAAGCTTACGCCGAATACCGGGCGACGAGGAAAAGAAATGCGCCAGCCCCCGGGGAACAGCCCAGGCGTGCATTCCTGCTCGCCTCTCGACCTTTGGCGAGGCGGACCGGGCTGGAACTGCCATGGGACCGGGTGCCTGGGACGGCGGACACACAAGGGTCACGCACCCTGGAGCAGGCTCAGGGCCCGGGCGAGTGCGGGGTTGTCGATGTCGGCGCGCCAGGCCGCGGTCAGTTCGACGGCGGGCGACTGGTCGCCAGCGAGACCGACGAAGGCGACGCCTTCCGGGTGCATCGCCGTCGCGGACTCGGGGACGACGGCCAGGCCCACGCCGGCCTGGACGAGGGCGAGCATCGTGTGGACCTGGCTCACGTACTGCACGTACCGCGGCCTGGCCTGAGCGCGGACCGTCATCCCAAGCAGCAGCTCGTAAAAGTACCTGGACTCTACCGGCGAGTACATGACAAGGGGGCGGCCGTCGAGGTCCGCGACGTCGGCCGGGCCACCGCGCTGGGCGAACGGGCTCTCCACCGGGGCCGCGAGGAGCAGCCGCTCGGACTGGACGACGCGGGAAAGCAGGCCGGCCCTGGTAACGGGAGGACGGACGAACCCCAGATCGATGTCGCCGGACGCGATCGCCTCGACCTGGTCGGCGGTGACCATCTCGCGCAGCACGAGATCGACGTGCGGCAGTTCTTCCCCGGTCCGGCGCAGGAACGACCGCACGTACCCGTACACCGACACGGCCGTGAAACCGACCACCAGGGTTCCTCCGGCCCCCGTCGGGATGCGCCGCACGGCGAGCGTGCTCTCCTCCGCCAGCCGCAGGATGCGCCTGGCCTCGGCGAGGAACACCCGCCCCGCAGGAGTCAGCTTGACCGTGCGGCCGCTGCGGTCGAGCAGGGGCACGCCGACTTCCTGTTCGAGCAGCATGATCTGCCGGCTGAGCGGCGGCTGAGTCAGGTGCAGGCGCGCGGCGGCCCGGCCGAAGTGCAGCTCCTCCGCGACAACCACGAATGCCCTGATGCGCTCCATGTTGGGGAGCTGAACCGTGGCTATGTCATCCAGGCCCGCGTGGCCCGTGAATCTGGCCGCGCGCGACGGACGCGGCGCACCGGCGTCGGGTGGTGCGCCCGTCACCGGGCCGGTGCGCGGCGCCGCGCACCGCTCGTAGACCTCGTCCGGTGGGAACATCGATTCATTTTCTGTATCGGTACCAAGTATTTCCGAGTTAGACGTGAATCACAGGCGAATCTAACATGGAAGCCATGTTCAACGGTCTGCTGTTCTTTCCCATTACTCCGTACCGGCTGGACGGGTACGTCGATCTCGATGAGCTCGCGGCGCATGTCGGGCGCGGCGTTGACGCGGGAGCGGGCGGGGTGTTCGTCGCCTGCGGGACCGGGGAGTTCAGCGCGCTTGAGCCCGAAGAGTACGCCCAGGTGGTGCGCGTCGCCGTGGAGACGATCGGGGGCCGGGTCCCGGTGTTCGCCGGGGCGGGCGGGCCGGTGCTCACGGCGCGGCGGTTCACGGACGTCGCCATGGGGGCCGGGGCCGCCGGGGTGCTGCTGCTGCCGCCCTACCTGACCGAGGCGAGCGGGACCGGCCTGGTCGACTACGTACGCGGCGCCACCAGGGAAGACCTGCCCGTCATCGTCTACAACCGGGCGAACGCCCGGTTCGATGAGGCAAGCGCCGTGGCGGCCGCCGGGCTGCCGCAGGTGATCGGGTTCAAGGACGGCGCGGGCGACCTCGACCTGATGATCCGCATCGTGCGGGCGGTGCGGGAGGAGAAGGACGAGGAAACGTTCTTCTTCTTCAACGGGATGCCGACGGCGGAGGTGACGCAGCGCGCCTACCGCGCCATCGGAGTGCCGCTCTACTCGTCGGCCGCGTTCGCCTTCGCGCCGCGGGTCGCGCTGGCCTACTACAACGCGCTCGAGCAGGGTGACCTGGGCACGCTTGACGCGCTCGAGCGGGCCTTCTACCACCCGCTCGCCCGGCTGCGGGCGAAGGGCACCGGGTACGCCGTCTCGCTCATCAAGGCTGGCGTCGAACTCGCGGGGTACCCGTCCGGCGGGGTCCGGCCGCCGCTCACCCCGGTGACGCCGGAGCACCGCGAGGAGCTTGCCCGCATCCTCGCGGCAGGTCTCGCCGCGGTCCCCGAGCCGGTCACCGCGTAGCGGGGCCTTTTTCCTGTGGCAGTTGGCGTGAGGCCGCTGACAGCGGGCCAAACTCTGACCCGTACATTCGATTTCCTGGAGGCACGGTGGCGACCGGCAGTATCCGCATCACGCAGGTGACGATCACGCCCGTGGCGTTCGCCGACCCGCCGCTGCTCAACTCGGTCGGCGTGCACGAGCCGTTCGCGCTGCGCGCCATCATCGAGGTCGCGACCGACGCGGGCCTGGCCGGCCTCGGCGAGACCTACGCGGACGAGAAGCACCTTGAGGCGCTGCACGCCGCGGCCGCTGCCATCACGGGTGCCGACGTCTATCACACCGAGGAGATCTACCGCCGCGTGCAGGCCATCGCGGCACCGGAGACGACGATCGCGTCCGGCCTCATCGGGCACAGCGCGGCGACCGACCGGGTGTTCTCGCCGTTCGAGGTCGCCTGCCTGGACATCCAGGGCCAGGCCGCCGGGCGTCCAGTCGCCGACCTGCTCGGCGGTGCCGTCAGGGACCAGGTCCCGTTCTCCGCGTACCTGTTCTACAAGTGGGCCGGGCATCCCGGCGCCGAGGCGGACGACTGGGGCGAGGCGCTCGATCCGGACGGGATCGTCGCCCAGGCCAAGCGGATGGTCGACGGCTACGGGTTCACGGCGATCAAGCTCAAGGGCGGCGTCTTCCCGCCGGCCCAGGAGATCGAGGCGATCAGGGCGCTGCGCGACGCCTTCCCCGCCCATCCGCTGCGGCTCGACCCGAACGCGGCCTGGACCCCCGCCACGTCGCTGCACGTGGCCCGCGAGCTTGACGGCGTGCTCGAGTACCTGGAGGACCCGACGCCGGGCATCGACGGCATGGCCGAAGTGGCGGAGCAGGCGCCGATGCCGCTGGCCACCAACATGTGCGTGGTGTCCTTCGCCCACGTGCCGCCCGCCGTCAGGCAGAACGCGGTCCAGGTCATCCTGTCCGACCACCACTACTGGGGCGGGCTGCGCCGGTCGCGGGTGCTCGCCGGCATCTGCGAGACGTTCGGAATCGGCCTGTCCATGCACTCCAACTCGCACCTGGGCATCAGCCTCGCCGCGATGGTGCACCTGGCCGCCGCCGTCCCCAACCTCACCTACGCCTGTGACACGCACTGGCCGTGGAAGACCGAAGACGTCGTGGCCGGCACGCCGTTCACCTTCAGCGGCGGCGCGCTGCGCGTCCCGCCCGGCCCCGGGCTCGGGGTGGAACTCGACCGGGACGCCCTGGCCCGGCTGCACGAGCAGTACCTCGCCTGCGGCCTGCGCAACCGGGACGACACCGGCTACATGCGCCGGGTTGTCCCTGGCTACGAGCGCGTCCAGCCCCGCTGGTGACAGTGCCTCAGCGGACGGGGCCTCAGCGGACGGGGCCTCAGCCGACGGGGCTCAGCAGGCGGGGCCTCAGCAGGCGGGGCCTCAGCAGGCGGGGCCTCAGCAGGCGGGGCCTCAGCAGGCGGGGCCTCAGCCGACGGCCTGCTTGTCGACCGACGCCCGGTAGATCTCCTCGATTGAGGCACCCAGCGTGGCGCTGAACTCCTCGTCGGTCTGGCTCTCCGTCAGCCCCTCAAGCAGCGCGCGGGAGAAGCTCGCGATCAACGTGGGGTCGCGTTCCAGCAGGTTGCACGCCTCGTCGCGGCTGTAGCCGCCGGAAAGCGCCACGATCCGCAGCACGCGCGGGTCGGCTGCCAGCTCGCCGTACAGGCCCGGCCGGGTCGGGATGGTGATCTTGAGCATGATCGGGGCATCCGAGGGCAGCGTCTCGACGTGCTTGGCGATCGCGTCGCGCAGCATCGTCTCCGCCTGCTCCTTGTGCGGGCTCGCGATGCTGACCTCGGGCTCGAGGATCGGGACGAGCCCCGCGGCGCTGATCCGGCCGGCGTACTCGAACTGCTGGTCCACGATCGCCGCGATACCGGCCTCGTTCGCGTCCTTGATCACCGACCGCATCTTGGTGCCGAAGATATGGTGCCTGTTCGCGCTCTGGAGCACGTCGTCGAGGTTGTCGATGGGCTTCATGAGCTGCACGTCGTCCTGTTCGGCGGCCAGTCCCAGGTCGACCTTGAGGATCGGGACCACGTTCTTCACCGACCAGAGGTACTGGGCGGTGGGAAGGCCGCCGACGGTCCGTTCCATGGTCTGCACGAACAGGATGGCGGCGAGGATCCGCGTGCCGTCGAACGCCGGGTTGGTTATCACCCGCGTCCGCATGGCGTGGACCAGGTCGAACATCTCGTCAGCGGAGCTGTACCGGTCCCGCTCGATGCCGTACTCGGCGAGTGCGTGGGGCGTGCTGCCGCCACTCTGGTCGAGCGCGGCGAAGAACCCGCGCCCTGCCTTGATCTTGTCAAACTGTTCTGTGTTCACCTTTCCGCATTCTGTCACCGGCCACGCGCTCCCGCCAGGCTGACCGGCGCTCAGCCGTCCCTGTGGCGTTCCTGGAGGTCGATGGTGTGGGAGATGGAGCGGCGGATCTCATCGCTGATCTTCCGGTCCCGGTACAGTTCGGCGAGCTTGTCGCGCTGGGCGCGGACGAGTTCCGCGCGGAAGGCGGTTGTGTCGCCGGGGGCGCCGTCGCCGTCGGAATCGCCGAGTTCCGCGCGGGCGCGGTCCAGGCGCAGCTCGAACAGCTGCCGGTAGACGTTCGCCGTGTCCTCGTCCACCTCGCCGGCCTCGGCGAGCTCGTCGAGCCTGGCCAGTCCGGCCTCGGTGACCCGAACGCGGGCCCTGGCCTCCCGCCGCCGCTGCTCCTCGCCTTGCGAGAGGCCGAGCACGGCCAGCAGCGGCGCGAGGGTCAGCCCCTCGCCGATCAAGGTGACCACCACCACCACCCCGGCGAGGAGGATCAGCACGGACCGCTCGGTGAACGGCCGGCCGCCAATCGTCAGCGGCAGGGTCAGCGCGATCGCCAGGGTGATCGCGCCGCGCATGCCGCCCCAGCCGATGACCAGCCGCTGCCGCCACGGGTTGCGCACGTAACTCGAATGCCGGCCGGGCAGGAACCGCAGCAGCGGCGAGACGATCAGCTCCCATGCCATCCTGACCGCGATGACTACCGCCACCATAGCGGCGGCCGCGCCCGCCAGCCACGCCACCGAGTAGGACCCGGACAGGTGCCCGGCCACCGACCTGAGTTCAAGGCCGAGGAGCACGAACAGCGCCGACTCGAGCAGGAAAACCAGTGTCCGCCAGAAGATCGCTCCGCTGGCCCGGGACGCGGGCTGGAGCATGCCCTCGGTGCGGGTGCCAAGGTAGATGCCCGTCGTCACGGTGGCGAGGACGCCGGAGACCTGCAGCTGCTCGGCGGGGACGTAGGCGATGAACGGGGTGAGCAGCGAGATCAGGATCTGGAGCGAGGGATCACGAACGAACCGCCGGACCCGCCCGACGACCACCCCGACCGCAAGCCCGTACCCGACCCCGCCAAACACCACCTCGGCAAGGCGCGCGACAGCATGCCCGACCGTAAACGGGTGCGCCATCGCCTCGACGGCGAGCCCGAACGCGGTCAGCGCCACCCCGTCGTTGATCAGGCTCTCGACCTCGATGATCGTGACGATGCGCTGCGGCGCGCCAAGCCGGGTGAGCACGGACGTGGCGGCGACCGCGTCCGTGGGCGCCACGGCCGCGCCGAACGCGAGCGCGACCGCCCAGCCGGCCTGCGGCAGCAGGAGCCTGGTCACCGCGCCGACGGCGATGACGGTCGCGGCCGTCGCGCCGAACCCGAGCGCGGTGATCGGCACGGCGTTCTCCCTGGTCTCCCTCGGGGCGGAGAAGAACGCGGCGTTGTAGATCAGCGGCGGCAGGAACAGGAAGAGCACGAGGTTCGGCGGCAGGTCGATGTTCGGCACCTGCGGGATGAGGCTGGCAAGCACGCCGAGGACGACCAGCACAACCGCATCGGGCACCTCGAGGCGGCCAGCCACCGTCCGGCCGACGATCATCACGATGGCGATCGCGACCGCGAGCGTGAAGAGCTCGTACTCCCCCACGGGCCTCTCCCCCTGAACCGTCCCGGCGATCCGACGTTAACCCGGTAACGAACGGGCGGGATAGTTCCGTCACAGTGCCCCGGCCAAGTGGCGGGAATCACTCGAGTCCGCCAGGACCACCGCTTACCGGGTCGGGGCAGCAAAACTTACCGAAGAACGCATGTGGCTGACTCACACGGCACGGATGCCCCTGCCGGCGGGCGGGGCATGGGCGGCCGACTCCGGTCAGCGCCTATGAGCCGAGGAGCTTGGCCAGTTCGGTTCGGGTGCTGATACCTAGTTTCTGGTAGACGCGGGCCAGGTGGGTTTCCACCGTCTTAACAGTGACGAACAGCGCCTCAGCCGCCTGGCGGTTGGTCAGGCCCGACCCGGCGAGTTCCGCGACCCGGCGCTCAGTGGGGGTGAGCGAGTCGGGGCCGGTGACCGCCGAACGGCGCGGGCGCAGCCCGAGCGCGCGCAGCTCACGGCGGGCCGCCCGGGCCAGGGGTGCGGCACCCATGGCATCGGCCAGCTGGAGCCCCTCGCGCAGCGGCGCCTGGGCGGCCGACCGGGGGCCAAGGCGGCGCGCAGCGGTGCCCAGCTCGACCAGGGCATAGGCGCGTTCGAGTGCCGACGGGCTGCCCGCGAGGACGTCGGCCGCCTCGGCGAGCAGCCGGTGACGGTCCTCTCCGTCAGCGACGGCGGCCTGGGTACGCAGGGCAAGGCCGATCGCCCTGGCAACACCCGACCACCGGGCCCGCTCAACCAGTTCGCCCGCCCGCCGCCTGGCCTCGTCGTCCTCGCCGAGCGCGAGGGCGGCGAGGGCGGCGGTCCGCTGCCAGGGCACGAACCCCGGATGATCGATGCCGAAGCCCTCGGTGAGCAGTTCCCCCGCGGCCTGCGCGTCGTGCAGAGCAGCGGCCGGCTGTCCCTGAGCGAGTGCGAGCCGGGCGCGCGCGAACAGGCCGACCGGGATGTCCAGCGAGCCGGGCGGCGCGCCATCGGTCAGCGCGATCGCGTCGCAGGCCGCGGCGAGGTCACCGCGTTCGATCTGGATCTGCGCGCGCAGGCCGCC
>Ga0335072_10012869_pt1 | contig 11935 bp, 5 predicted proteins | sample Lox_Sample_21_FD_206725 | JGI IMG/M metagenome (GOLD analysis project Ga0335072, IMG submission 206725) | Soil microbial communities from Loxahatchee National Wildlife Refuge, Florida, United States - Lox_Sample_2.1 | ecosystem: Environmental > Terrestrial > Soil > Wetlands | place: USA: Florida...
CCATGCCCCGAGGAGATGGAAGCCTACGAGCGGGTGCTGACGGACGCGATGGCGGGCGATTCGACTCTGTTTGCGCGACAGGACTACGTGGAAGAGGCATGGCGGATCGTGACGCCGGCGCTCGCCGACGGGCTGCCGGTTCATTCCTATGACAAGGGAACATGGGGGCCCGAGCAGGTTCAATCGGCCGTACCGATTCCCGGTGGCTGGCACAACCCGGCGGCTTCAGATCAGGAAGACTTTCGGGTACTGGACAAGGCAGCGCTATGAGCGGAGGGAACTTCTGGTCGCTTCGACCGAAGTCATCCGCCGACGAGATTGCTGCCGAAGGACGCGGACTCCGCCGCGCTCAGTGATCTTCCATTCCGACGGTGGGCCAGCCGTTGTTCCAGGCAACGGTAGAGATTTGCAGAGCGGGCTTGCCGGTCACTGCATCGTAGGCATGGAAGACGATGATGGTCTGGTCTTTGCCGACGTAGAGCGATTCGCCGCCGGGGCCGAGCCAGCGATGATTGCCTGCAAGCAGTTGCGTGCCACCACCCTGCATCATGGGAACTCCGGTGGAGTCGACGTAGGGGCCGGTTACATGCTTTGAGCGTCCGACCATCGTGCGATACGTGCTCCTGGTGCCCCGGCAACAGAGGTCCCACGAGACAAAGAGGTAGTAAAAACCACCGTGATGGATGATGAATGGCGCTTCGATCGCCTCCCAATCGGGCGGCAGGTCGGGAGAAGGCGGAGGAGCGTTGGCAGGCCGGGCGCGGGTCGCAAGAGAGTAGAGGCGCGTGTCATCCGTTGAGAGCTTGCCGGTGGCACGATCGAGGCGGCGCATCTTGATGCCGGACCAGAAACTGCCGAAGGCGAGCCAGGTGCGGCCGTGCGCGTCGATGACGAGGTTGGGATCGATGGCGTTGAAGTCGTCGCCTGCGCCGGAGCGAAGAACCACGCCCTGATCAATCCACTTGTTGTCGGGGCTCGCGGGGTCGAGCGACTTGTTGGTGGCCAGCGCGATGCCCGAGGTGTTCTTGCCGAAGAGCGAGTAGGCATAGTAGAGGTGGTACACACCGTCGAAGAAGGAGATGTCGGGCGCCCAGAGCTCTTTGGTGCCGGGGCTCTCTTTCTGGATCCACTCAGGAATCTCAGTGAAGACCTGGCCGCAGAGCTTCCAATCCTTGAGGTCATGGGAGCAGCGGATGGCCATGTGGCCGTGCGGGGCGCGGCCGGTGGCAAACACATACCAGGTGCCGCCGGCTTTGATCACCGAAGGATCATGGGTGAACTCGTAGTCTCCGGTAAGGTGAAAGACATGCGAGGCGGAGTCCTGCGCCAGAGCGGCAAAACTGTTTCCGCATGGAACCAGCGAGAGAAGCAAACCTAGAACAGTTGCTGAGACGAGTGTCGAATTCGCAAGCTTCATGAGTTCCTCAAAAAAGCACAGAAAGAGCGGAGCGTCGTTGTGGCGCAGTGTCACATGACGTAGGGCCAGCCGTCGGAGGTCCAGCCGAGCAAGTTGAGGCCGAGAGCCGGATTGCCGCTGTTACCGCCGTCGTAGTAGTGGTAGACGAGCACGTCGCCATCGGTGTCGTGCAGAACGGTTTCGCCGCCGGGTCCATTGATACTGCCGTGCGCGCTGAGCAGGATGGTGCCTCCGCCGGAGGTCAACGCCAAGCCGCCGCGGTCGGTGTACGGTCCCGTGATGGAGCTGGAGCGGCCCACGATGATGCGGTAGGTGCTGTTGACACCCTGGCAGCAAGTGTCGATGGAGGCGAAGAGATAGTAATAGCCGCCGTGGGGATAGATGTAGGACCCTTCGATCCCTGTGCCGGAGGGATGGTAGGCAAGTTGTGTACATGCCGCGGCTGTTGGAATTCCCGTGGTGTTATCGACGGGCACAATCTGGATGCCGTTGGACCAGGAGCCGAAGACCAGCCAGGTGTTGCCGGAGGAATCGACGACCGAAGCAGGATCGATGGCGTTGGAGCCGGGGCAGCTCGCCGAGGTATAAACGGCGGCGCCGGAATCGACGAAGGTGCCGGGAACGCCGGTGGGACTGATTGCAAGACCAATAGCCGAGTTGCTGCTGCCGAATGAGGATGCCGCATAGTAGAGCCAGTACTGGCCATTGTGCTGCGACGCATCGGGGGCCCAGAGATCGCCGCTGGAGGCGGTGTACGCATTCGTCCATGCGGGAAGCGAAGCCAGCGCGTAGCCATCGTCTGAGAAGCTGGTGCGATCGGTGGACATGTGCGCGTGGATTGTTCCGTGCGTGGAGAACAGGTAGTAGGTCGAACCGGCTTTGAGCAATGATGGATCATGAATGCCGATCGTCGATGAGTCGGGACTCGTGTATTGCACGTCGACGGTCGTCGGCGCGGAGTAAGGCGAGTTGCCGGTGGAAGTGAGGGTCCATTCCTGGCAGGTGCAGCCGGAACCGCTTGTCGCGCGTGCAGCCTGGTCAATGACAGCCGATGTGGTGGTGTCAGAGTTGGCGTCCTCAAGATAGAGGCCGCTATTGACGTTTTTGACGAGGTAGTTGCCGTCAGAGAGGAGATAGAACTGCCAGAGGTGGTCGCTGGTGCCGTTATCGGCCCATTGCAGAGCCTGGGCGCCGGCAGCAGTTGAGGCACTGCCGATACCCATGACCTGGTGCGTGAACAAGTTCTCGATGTTGAATTGTGAGCTGCCCATGGGCAGGAAGTGCCACGCTGCGTCTTGCGAGCCCGTGCCAGCTTCCTGTGCGAGAGCCGCGCCGGCCGTCTGGCTTTGGGCCGCGATGCCGAGAACCATGCCGCTGGCCGCGTTCTTGAGAGTGTAGCCGGTGCTGTCGCTCACGGCGGTCAGCGTACCCATATCTGGAGTGGCTCCGCCACCGCTGCCGCCACTGGTTGTACTGCCTGCTCCGCCGCCACAACCGGTGAATATCGCCGCGAGCAAACCAGCAGCGGCCCAGAATTGAATACGCATGATGATCCTGATAAAAGAGCGGTTCGGGCCCGAGCAAGTGTCACGAGGCCGGACAAGTTAGCTCCTCATATTCGAGGAATTTGCGGAACGAAATTCTGCCTGTCAGAAAGCCAGTGCATCGCGATTGGTTCGGAGCAGCAGCACGACCAGAGAGGTGAATGACAGCCGGCACGATGCATCGTGCCGGCCGTCCCCTTAACGATTTGGTCAGAAAATGACTTTCATGACGAACTGCACGTTTCTTGGCCCGAGCAACGTACTGGTGACCTGGCCAAAGCTGGTGTCCTGCACTCCCGAATCGGGCTTATTGAATGCGTGACGGTTGAAGGCATTGAACATCTCACCGCGGAACTCCGCGTGCATGCGTTCAGTGATCGGTATTGTTTTGTTGATGCCAAAGTCTTCGTCGTAAAACGGAAACGAACGGATATCGGCCGAATTGCGCGGCATATTGCCGAAACGGTACGGCACATAGACCTGGGGATTCGGATTGGGATCGACGAAGGCGGCACAGTTCCAGTAGCCCGTTGTGCAAGCGCCGGAGGCGTGGTTGTAGCCGGTGTTGCCATCGTTGGCGAATGTGAATGGATTGAATGAGCCTGAGCGCTTTACCGCCTGCCCGGCCACACGATTGGGGCGAATACCGTTGTCGAATCCGGGAATGCCGTTCGCGCCGAAGAAGCTGATCGGCTGACCCTGCAGATAGCGCTGTACACCGCTGATACGCCACCCGCCAACGACGGCGTCGACAGCTTTCGGCGCGTTGCCCAGGAGTTTCTTGCCGCGACCAACGGGCAACTCGTACAGATAGCTCACGACAAAGTTGTTGGGCACATCTTCATTGCTGACGGCCTTTTCAGCTTTGTGGTCGTAGGGATTCTGCGTTCCGCCCTGGTTCTGCAAGGTGCTGTAGTAAGGCTGAATTGCGTCGGCATCGGTCAAGGTTTTGGAGAACGTGTAGGAAGCCAGGATGTTGAAGCCGTTGTGGAAGCGGTGCTCCAACTTGGCGGTGAGGGCGTTGTAGGTGGACTGACCCACATTCTGCAGATAGCTGTCCTGGTTGATATAGCCATACTGCGGATAGGGGCGCAGGGCCTGCTCCACCCAGACGGTGGGGCCCCACTCGTTGTAGAAGTTGGCGTAGGGTGCGGTAATCCCGGATCCCGGCGGAGGAGCAGCGGTCCACCATGCAAGTCCGAGTCCAAGCGAGAGGTCGTTGAGCGGAATGTCGTTGGGATAGTCGATGAGACCGTGCAGATGCGTGGCGTGATTGCCCAGGTAGCCGAGCGAGAAGTAGAGATTCGGCGTGAGCTGAATCTGGTTCTCGAGGGTCCACGTTTCGATCATCGCCGGACGGCCAAAGGATGGTTCAATGTTGTCGACGCCTTGCGTGTTGAGCTGGGTAGGATCGACATCGGGAGTCGTTGGAAGCACGGGCAGTCCGGCGTCAACCTGAGGCCCCGAGAGAGGATCGGCAGTAAAGAGGGTCTGGTTGACGGTAAAACCCTGCATCGTTCCCTGGCCGAAGTCGGCATAGACCAGCGGGCCGTAGTAGATGCCGCCGTTGCCGCGCAGCACGATTTTTCCGTCGTGGTAGGGTGACCATGCAAAGCCGACGCGAGGTTCAACGTCTTTGAAGTAGGTCCTGGCCCACGTTTCTCCTACGTCTCCATTGCGCCCAGGCCCCTTACCGGCAAAGACCAGGGCACCGGGAATTCCATTGGCAGCGCTATTGGCCACCGTGGGATCCATAATCGAGGTATCGCCGTCGGCTTCGCGCCGCGGCGTATCGAAGCTCCAGCGCAAGCCGAGATTCAGCGTCAGGTTGGGCAGGACTTTCCAATCGTCTTGCGCGAACAACGCGCCGTAATGCGTAATCCAACGCGGCGCGTGCAGCTGGTTCAGCGCGTTGGCCGTACCGGCCTGCCCGATCAGGAATGCAGCGAACGAGTTGCCGTCTTGACCCCAATAGGTGGTATCCGATGCCGTCTGGTTATCCCAAAAGGTGAAGCAACCGGAAACACCGCTGCAGGTGCCGCCGATCTTGCTGACGAAACTGTATTGGTGGTACTGCGCTTCACCGCCAAACTTGAAGCTATGTGCGCCATGCTGCCAGTGCACAATGTCATTCACGGCGAGGGTGTTGTCCACGTCCTGGGCATCGTCGTTTTCGCCGAAGCTCGGGTAGGGGCTGCCCACGAAAACAAATCCCGGAAAAACCGGGCCTGAGCCATTGGCTATGCCGAGGGTGCTGTCCCAGTCAGTGCCCATCTCCGCGGCGCGCGATTTGTTGTAATTGTTTGAACGATTGGTACCGAAGGTGAGGGAGTTGACTACGCGTGGACTGATGATCCAGTCCCATCCAAAACGGGAGAGTTTGGCCAATTGGTCTACCGCCCCTCCACCCGCCGATGTGAGCGGCGGCGGCATGTTGGCTGCACCGCCCTGATCAGTGTTTTCCCGGGCGTTGTAGAAGCCCCAGATCTTGTGGTTGGCGCCGAGGTTCTGATCGACGCGGATGCTGTAGACGGTCTGGGCCAGATTGTCGGTGGTTCTGTACACGTAGTTGTTGGTGCCCGCGCCGCTCAGATTGGGGGATGGGAGGTATTTCAAAACGGCTTTTGCCACCGCGCTCTCGCGCCCGATGGGAATTTTGTTGAGATTGCCGTTCGAGTCCATGAAGGGCGTTCGGCACGCAGCACCGCTCGACGTAGTCTCTGTGGAGGGATCGAAGATTTCGCCGTAGTACAAAGTGCTATTGCAGCCGTCGGACGCGCCGGGGATGGGCCCACCCAGAGTGGAAGAGAAGTCGAAGTATTGTCCGTCGCTGCCAAGTTCTGCCGCTGTGGGCAACAAGCTGGTTGGAGAAGCGCCGGTGTGGTAGAAGAGCTGCTCGTAGCTAAAGAAGAAGAAGGTCTTATCGCGACCATCATAGATGTGCGGAAGGCGCAACGGCCCGCCCAACGTAACACCGTAGTCATTCTTCGTATCTGGCGGACGCTGCAGGCTGGCGCGCACAGCGGGATCGGTTGTCTCGGCAAGATAGCCATTGTTGAACCAATTGTTGCCGTCAAGCGCGGCGTTCTTGTAGAAGTCGTACACCGAGCCGTGGTACTCGTTGGTGCCGCTTTTTGTGTTGAAGTTGGCGATACCGCCGGTGGTGCGTCCGAGTTCGGCGGGCAGGCCCGACAAGTCGACGTGAAACTCGTTCACGGCGTCGACGGAAGGCGTGAGAATATCGACGGAGCCCGAGCCGTTCTCCATCCGGTTGGTGGTGATGCCATCGACAAGGTAGTCAGTGCCTTCTTCCTGGCCACCGTTGATCTTGGTCATCTGGAAGCCGGACCCACCCGACGAGGTGCCGGGGCCCACCGTACCCGGAACAAGAAATTCCATGGAGGTGAGCGACCGCAGACTGCCGGAGACCGCCAGGGGCAGGTCTTCCACCTGTTCCGGCGAAACCGATGCATCGATTTCGGAGGTTTCTTTTTCGAGTGACACGGTTCCCGCGGTTACCGTGACGGCTTCATTGGCCGCGCCGACGGCGAGGGCAACATCGCGCGAGGTGCTGGCGCCGACCGAAACGATTACGCCGCTATAGACCGCAGTCTTGAAGCCAGGCGACGCCACTGTAACTTGATAGGTGCCGGTTCGGACGGAAGGGAAGACGTAGTAGCCAGTGCTGGAACTGATCGTCGAGTAGGTGGTGCCCGTTGCGCCGGCTGTAGCCGTAATCTTTGCACCCTGCACGACCTTGCCGGCGGGGTCGGTGACGACGCCGCTGATGGAGCCGGTATCGAGCTGCGCAAATGCAGGCACGCCGGCAAACAAGATCAGCGCGAACCACGCGATGGTCCGCTGCAAGGGAATGAGGACTGACGCGATTCGTCTGAACCTCGTGTGTTGTCTGCTATGGCCTGGCCTGCTGTTCGCATTCACCGGCTTACCTTCTGAGCAAACGCTCGTTCTCATGGGTCTCCTCAATTACCGCTTGCCGCATCTTCGTGTATGACATGCACCTTCGCGCTGAACGCGCCGGCGCTAGCGGCATACTGCGGTCAGTTATTTTGTGTTTCCGATTCCGGAGAGGCCGATGCAATCTTCTCCGGGTCTTCGACAGGAAGTTCGGTGCGCCGGCGTGCAATCTGCGCCGCGTGGTTCTCCTGTCGTTCTTTGGTCAATGCGCGAAGGCTGAGAAAATTCTGCATCGCGGTCTGAGCCTCCGCTGTTTCGTGTTGTTTGCGATAGATTTGTGCGAGCTTGTAATACGAAGTCATCGCACGGTCGTCTTTTGGGCCGGCCGCAATGGCCAGCTGAAACTCGCGCACGGCATTGGAGTCCTGGTTAAGGGCCATCAGTCCAGTGCCGAGGTAGTAGCGCGCATCGCTCAGAGAGGGATCCTCTTTGAGCACTTCGCGCAGGAGCGCCACGCCTTCGCCGGGCTGCTGGTTCAACACAAGCAGGCTGCCCAGCTTGTAGCGGGCTGAGACGGCATTCGCATCAATCGCCAGCTCTTCCCGATAAGCCGGAGCCGCCTTGTCGAGTTGGCCTGCGACCCAGTACTGGTCCCCCAGCTCCTCGTGCAGGCCGGGCTGGTGGGGAGCCATCCTCACGGCCAGTTGGAACTCGCTGATCGCCTCTTGTGTGCGATAGGCCTGGGCATAGGCTTCTCCCAGGACCTGGTGCACCCGCATCGAGTCGTGGTCGAGCTGGAACATTGCCGCGTAGGAGGCGTTGGCCACGAGCAGATACGCCCTGCCGCGGTGGTAGAGGATGTCGGCATCGGACGGGTCGAGCGCATATGCCTTGTCGAGCGGAGCAATGGCGCCCTGGGCGTCGTTCTTTGCCAGGCGCGCGATGCCCAACCACATGAACGCTTTGGCGTTTGCCGGCTCCAGGTGCGTTGCGCGGACGAGGTGACGCTCAGCCTCGTCGAAGTGGTTTTCCCGGTAGTCGATGATGCCGAGAAAGAGATCGGCGCCGCGGAGATCGGGTTTCAGGCGCAGCGCCTGCTCCAATTCGGTGCGGGCATTGTCGAGCTCTCCGGCCTGCTGGAGGGCCAGACCCAGGTTGAAGTGCCCTTCCGCCAGACTCGGCGCCGCTCTCGTAACCTTGGAGAACTGAGCGATGGCGGATTGAAAATCGCCGCTGGACATGAATTGCGATCCCGATTGCATGGCCTGGCGGACTGCTGCCTCACTATCCGCCTGGGCCCGCAGTTGCGCGGGAAGCCACAACGCGAGGACCACAATCCCAAGGATCAAGGCCGAAACCGGTGGGAATCCATTCGGCCTGCCTGTTCGGGTCGCCGAGGACATTTCCCACCGGGACCGGAACCGGCTTGCTGTTCGCTTCCTTATGCCGATCGCCGCACGTGTCAGCAGTCCACCCGGTTCGCTCATTGGCAGCACCTCCTGGAGATACCCTCTCCAGTTCCATTGTCCTGCCATGCCGCGACTGAGTAAGCGTTTGCTGGACTGCATGAGACACACCTGTTTGCAAAGCAGGCAAATTCCACCACCGGCTTCATCAGGCTGTAAAGAAGTTAACGGCTTAGCGAGACGTTAAGTGGGCGCAAATATCTAATTTTCAATTATTTACAAAGTCACCCACAGAAGGGCAAAAATGCCCGTTCAAGCCCGTTAAGCGGAAACTTGGGGTATTTTCCCGGTGGTATAGTTGAACATTGAAAGAAATCTGCTTGGATAATGGCAATGAGCGGTGCCTCTTCGCTCCGTGAGCCGGCGGTTCTGAGTCCGGAACAGATCACCTTGGTTCTCCAGCATGTGGAAGCCATCGTGGCGAGCCGTGCCTTTGCGGGAAGAAAGCGCACCCAGGATTTTTTGCGTCTCATCGTAGGCCACGCGCTGCACGGAGAAACCGACAATCTGCGTGAGCGGATGATTGGCGCCGAACTCTTCGGGCGCCCGGTCAGTTATGACACGGGAAGCGATTCGGTCGTTCGCGTTCGAGCCAGCGAAGTTCGCAAAAAACTGGCTCAGTTCTACACAGAGCCTGGCGCGCATCACTCACCGGTGCGCATTGAGTTGCCGAGCGGCTCCTATGTGCCGAGATTCCATTTCGAATCTGACGCTCACCAGAATCTGAGCGCGGCTGAAGCGGAAATCAGCACATCCGAGAAACACGTCGGAAACATTTCAACGGCGCCTGCCGCAGATGACGTTGCCGCGGAGAGGCCACCCGGCGGGGTCGGTTCCGCGATTTCGGGCCGCTGGACCCGGCCCCGTCTGATCGCTGCGGCGGCAGCGTGTCTCGTAACCTTATTGATCGCCTTTGAAGCTATCCGTTATTGGCAGATCGCCAGCGCCGGGCACAAGGGTATTCACTCGATCGCAATCCTGCCGCTTGAAAACCTCTCCGGCTCTCCTGCGCAAGACTATTTCGCCGATGGCATGACTGAGGAACTGATCAACGACCTCGGCCAGGTCTCGACACTTCGCGTCATCTCGCTGACTTCATCCATGAGCTACAAGGGCACAAAGAAGACACTGCCTGAGATCGCCCGGGAGCTTTCTGTCGATGGTGTTGTCGAGGGCGGCATCCTGCGCGACGGTAACGAGGTGCGGGTGAGCACGCAGCTGATTGATGCGCGAACGGATCGCCCGATCTGGGCACACACCTACACCCGAAGCCTGAACGGCGCGATTGCCTGGCAGGGCGAGGTGGCTCAAGCCATTGCCGAAGAGATCAGCACGCAGATTACTCCGCAGGAACAAGCGCACCTGGCACGCAAGAGTCCTGTGAATCCTGAGGCGCAAGACCAATATCTACACGGCATCTTGCTTCGCGAAGCCGACGACTGCAAGAGTGCGATCGGATACTTTAATCAGGCGATATCTCTCGATGCCGATTATGCGCAGGCCCACTCTGCCCTGGCCAGTTGCTATGGGCGCCTTGGTGAGTCGGGGCGCATGCCCTATCAGGAAGCCTTCACCCGGCAAAAAGCGGAGGCCACCCGAGCCATCCAACTGGACGATTCACTGAGCGAGGCCCACGCCGAACTTGCGAATTCGGACATGACTCTGGATTGGGACTGGTCCGCTGCAGCCGCTGAGTTCCACAGAGCTTTGCAGTTGAATCCAAACTCCGCGACCAGTCATGAGAAGTACGCCTTCTACCTGGTCCGCACCGGCGATAGCACGGACGCGCTGGCCGAAATTGAGAAAAGCGTTAATCTCGACCCTGTTTCAGGAAGTACATTCCACGCCGAGGGATTCATCGACTACTTTTCCCGGCAGTACGATAGAGCACTGGCTATTACGCAAACCGTGCGCGTTCTGCGAAGCAAGCTTCCGGACTGGAACTTTCTGCTCGGGGATGTCTATGCGGGGAAAGGCGACTACGCGCAAGCAGTCACAGAGTTCCTGAAGTCCGGCAACGATCCCTACTCGCTCGGCCACCTGGGCAATGCTTACGCGCGCGAAGGGCAGGTTGCTGCAGCGGAAAGCACAATCGCAAAGCTTGAGCGGGACGTCGACAGCGAGGGCATCGGCCGGTATGAGATTGCCCTGGTGTATGCAGGCCTTGGCCGCAAGCAGGATGCCTTTAAGTGGCTGGAAGATGCTTATCAGGTCCACGACGTCGGGCTTGTTTATCTGAAGGTGGACCCTTGCCTCGATCCGTTGCGGTCAGACCCGCGATTTAGCGAACTGCTGCGCCGCGTAGGCCTTGGAACCTCGTAATCCATGTGTTAACCGGGCGCTTGTTGCTCACTGCCCGCAGAGACTGCTTATCCCAATCGCCAATAGGTGATGCGGGTCACAAGCTGATGTGTGCCCGGTCAAGGAAAATGTGCCCTGATTGAGGAGCCGCTCCATGGGCACGATCACGGCACCCGCAGTGAAGCGGATGCTCACCCTTCCCGGCGACGCAGTGCGCCAGATTCAGTGGCGGTTTTCCGGCCGCTTTGACCTCCAAATGCTTGTCCAATCAGCTCGCGGGGTGGCCCGTGGCGCCGTCGCGCGCATGGTGGCCGGGGGGGAGCGGAACACACACGAGTGGACTGCGGCCAAGGCCGAGATGATGGATGCGTTTGACCGCGCCGGCATCACCGCAGCCTTCATGGAGCCCGAAGAAGGCGGCTTTATCTCGGGCCCCAAGAACCTGGCATTGGGGTTGACGGCGTTTGAGTTGGCGTGGGTGGATGGCGGCGCGGCAACAGCCTCGCTGGCAGGGTTTCTCGCTCTCTCGCCCATCCACGAGCGCGGGACTCCGGAGCAGGTGGCGCACTACAAGAGACTGGCTGCCCCGCCGCAACCGGGAGAAGACCGCAAGCCGTGGCGCGGAGCGTTTGCGCTGACAGAGCCGGTTCCTTATGTGGGCGTTGACACCGGCATGCTGAGCGGCAAACTGCGTGTCATCGAGTGGAAGGATGGCGAGGAGCCGTGGTTGCTGGTAGACAAGCGCGGGCGCTTTATCACTGGAATCGCGTTCGCCAACTTTGTCACGGCAGCTGTGAACTCAGACGACGCGCGCATAAAGGGCAGCTGCGTAGTGATTCTGGAAGAGAGCGACGCAGGAACATTTGATCGCGGAACCGCGACGAAGAAGCTGGTGCACCAGCTTTCGTCGACGGGCGACCCGGTGTTTAGTCTGCGCGTGCCGGCCGGCCGTATCGTCGGCGGATATACGGTGAAAGACGGCGTTATCGTGCCGAACTTCAATCACAGCGAGATTATTGAGGCGGTTTTTCGCCGTACGCGTGTGCCGGTGGGTCTGATGACTGCGGCGAAGCTGCTTTCGGCGGTCGAGCCTGTGATTCGCTATCAGAGGCAGCGCTTCCGCGGGGCCGAGGGCGCAAAGCCCGGCTCGGTGCGCTACGAACAAGGTATCCAGCAGCGCGAAGATGCGCTTCACAGGCTGGTGGATGTTTGGGCCACGGGCGAGGCCGCGGCTTCGCTGGGGTTTGCCACGGCGAGGCTGTTCGATGAACTCGACCCTTTGGAGAAGC
>Ga0335072_10012870_pt1 | contig 11935 bp, 10 predicted proteins | sample Lox_Sample_21_FD_206725 | JGI IMG/M metagenome (GOLD analysis project Ga0335072, IMG submission 206725) | Soil microbial communities from Loxahatchee National Wildlife Refuge, Florida, United States - Lox_Sample_2.1 | ecosystem: Environmental > Terrestrial > Soil > Wetlands | place: USA...
GGGTGATTGGGCCGGGCGGCTCCGTGATAGAGCGTGCGGAGCTGGATGGGCACTACGACGACGGCCATTTTCCGGGCCTCCGGCGCGCCGCCGGGCCGCCGCGCTGACTTGTCATAGTGGGCGTTATGCGGCACACGGCCGCCACACCATATGCCGGCCGAGCCATATTCACGGCACCGCCTAGCAATCTGTCCGCACGATATGCGGCGAATACTCGGTGCGATCTCCGCAGCCCCGCCGGGGCTTCATGTTTGCACGGCGGAGCCACGGGCCACGAGGCAGCACTGCAACGCGCCACAGGCTATTTCGAAGGGTCGGTATGCTGTTTCGAGTCAATAGGAATGGCCAGCCAATCCTGGCCAGCAGGGGTGACGACAAGCAATCTGATTTCGGTGGGAGCCTTGTCCCCGGCGCGGCGCAACGCCGTTTCCACAACGCCGGGGTTAAACGCCGTCTGATCCTGAATCTCTAGGATCACATCTTGCGGACGCAATCCCGCCCTATCCGCTGGCGACGACGCCTGGACAGTGGCAACCTCAACGCCTGCGGCTGACGCGGCCAGGTGCAACTGGCGTCGAACCGCATCGTCGATGGGTACAACCCGCAGGCCAGTATCGCCGGCGGGCAGGCGCGGCGGCTTGGTTAGCTGGAACGGAAAGTCGGCGACCATCTCGGCAGGCGGATATTCTCGAATCGTGACAGGAACCTGTTGCTTCTCGTTGCCTCGCCGCACCGCCAACACCGCCTTGTTCCCAAGCGGCGACTTGGCAATCATCCGCATCAGGGCCCTTACATCCGTGGGGGGCTGGCCATCGAGCATCTGAATGACATCGCCCGCCCGCAGGCCAGCACTTTCCGCCGGCCCTCCTTTGTCGACGGCAGCCACCAGTGCTCCGCCTGTGTCGGTCAAATCGAACGCCTTGGCGAGATCTGGCGTGATTTGCTGCAAGCGCGCCCCGATCCAGCCGGGCCGGACGCGGCCATACTTTTCCAACTCGGCCACCGCAAACGCAACATCATCGGAAGGGATAGCCAGTCCCAGCCCGATCGAACCGGTGCTGCCTCCGTTCGGCGTGACGAGCTCGGTGTCCACGCCGACGACTTTTCCCTCCATATTGAACAGCGGACCGCCGGAATTTCCATGATTGATGGCGGCATCGGTCTGAATGAAGTTATCGTAAGGCGACTCGCCCGTATTGCGGTTGAGCGCGCTGACAATGCCGGCGGTAGCCGTTTCGCCAAAGCCGAGCGGGTTTCCGATCGCCAGCACCTTGTCGCCGACGTGCACGGCATCGCTGTCGGCGAACTGCACCGTGGGCAGCGGATGTCCGGTGTCAACCTTCAAAAGTGCAATGTCGGTGGCTGGTGGGTGGCCAATCACCTTGGCGGGCAGCCTGGTCCCGTCGCTCAACGTGACGGTGATGGAGAATGCGTTGATCACGACGTGGCGGTTGGTGACAATATAGCCTGAAGGGTCGATGATGAAGCCTGATCCGGCGAAATCGGCTTCGCTTTCGCGTGGTGCGGGCCCAGCTTTGGCCCCCGCTGGCGACGATTCGGGCTCCATTGTCCTGATCGCAAGATTGACCACGGCAGGCCACACCCGCGCCACAACGTCGGCGTAGCCGTCATTGGGCGCGGAGGCTTGCGATGCTGCGGGAGAAAGGCACGCGACCAGTCCCGCCGCCAATGCCGGCAGGCATTTGGAGGAGACGAAACGCCGCGCGGTCGCTGCCTGCCACCGCCGCTTAGTATGCACACTGGCCTCTGACATGTTGCATCCTCCTCTGTTGCATGGTGCAAGACGGGTGACCGCCATGCCTGACTGCGGGTTATTGCTTGTGTGGGGCAGTGCTTGAGTCTGCCCCACCCGAGGAACCTGTGAGACACGTCGGACGAAGCGGGGCACCGGCGACTCCGACGTCCGCGGTTAGCGTTGGCTGTTGTCCCGACGCGCCTGGCCACCGAGCAATTGCTCTGCCTCGCCCAAGGACACGAGTTTGCCGAGTTTTCCGAACTCGTGCAGGTCGCCACTAACCTCGATCCGAATCGACTGGTCGATGCCGCCGACATCGAACGGGGAGTAGCCGCTTGCGACGATCAGCTTTGCGACGGCGCGGCCAGCCTCTGAATCGTCGGTAGCATAGAACAATACGGCGGGTTCAGGCGTGCGATTGGCGCCGCTGGCGAGCGATTGCGCGCCAAGGGTTCCGAACGCTTTCACCAGCTTCGCGTCGCGCGGCAGCAAGCTTGCGATCATCGTCCCGGCGGACTGGTCCGCGGCGATCGTCTTCTTGAATCCTCCCTTGCCATCCGGTGCAATCGGGTTGGACGGATCAACAACGATCTTGCCTGCGAAGGCGCTGGGGTTCGCGCTCAACAGCTCCCTGATCGCGTCGAACCAGATGGCCAGCACGACAATGTCGGCGGACTTGATCGCGTCGCCGACGGGCATGACCTTTGCTCTGGAGCCGAGCCTGGTCGCGAACTGCTGGGCCTTGTCCAGGTCTCGCTCGGACACGATTACGTCCATGCCGCCGGCGGTCAGCCGAGTGGCGACGGTGCCTCCAATATTGCCCAACCCGATGATTGCGGTCTGCATGGCCACCTCCTTTGTTGCTGCGTCTCCGGCGACGCCAGAGATCACGAGTAGAGGAGCGTGCCTGTTACTGCGGTAGCCGCCATTTCCGGGATTTATATTTCCAGACCTGGAATGCCCGCGGTTGCCGCCCGCTGCGCAGGTGCGGAGGCTGGCCGCTTTACGCTAGATCCGAAGATACTCCGGTCCCTTGATGGCGTTCGCCCATGCGTAAAGGGCAGCGTTGGCGCCCTGCCAGTTCGGCAGGTCCTGCATCTGTTGGTACCAACGTCGCACGTGCGGCCAGTCGGCAAAGTCGCAGCCGGTCAATTCACCAAGGGAGAGGATGCCCGAGGCGAAATAGTCGGCGATCGTCATACGGTCGCCGCACAGCCACGAATTTTGTCCGCCCAGGAAGTGGTCGTTCATCACGCCGAGGTATTTCCGGGCGCCGTCCTGGCCAGCAGCCAGCACCAGGGATTGTGCCATCGGGTCCGGCCACTTCAGATGTGCGAGTACCTGGGGATAGCAGAAGCCATAGCCGAAGGTTCGATAGAGACCGGTGTTGACCCAATCCATGGCCGAGTTCACCTGCGCCCGCGCCTGCAGCGGTTTTGGGTAGGCCGGAGAATCAACGACGTCGGCCAGGTATTTCAGGATTGCCGATGATTCCGTCAGGCGAAACGCACCATCCTCAAGGACCGGCACGGCGTTGTTGGGGTTGATAGCAGTGAACGCGGGTTTGAAATGCTCTCCCGCCAGCAGGTCGATCACGCATTGCTCTATGTCAATTCCGTGATCCGCGATGAACATCGCGATCGGCCGGCAGATCGGTGATCCAGGGTAGGTGTAGAGGATCATAACCACCTCGTTGGACGACTGATTTCCCCTTGTACGCAGATAGGCGGCCGGCACGTTTTCTTCCGCTCGCGCGATCCTATCAAGGGAAAGGCGCGCCTTTCAACGGCGCCACTCCCACGGCACCACTCCCACGGGCATTCGACCCGTGGCCGGAAAGGAAATTTCCAATTCGACGGCTTCTCGCTGCTTCCCGCTGCGCGTAGCTACTGCGCACTACTTCCGATTTAACGAGGAGAGGCCAAGATGAATGTTCCCTCTGCACCGGCTCTGCATTCGCGGCGTGCGACGTTGGGACTCGGGGCGAAGTCCGGCCTCAGCCTTGCGTTGGCTGGAAGTTTTCTGGGGTCCGCCAGCGCGCAAGCCGCGCCGAACGAAGTCAAATTGCCGCGATCGGCTGGGCCCCTGCGATCAGCCGGCCAGATGGCGTTCGGGCCGGACAGCGTGCTCTTCGTCGGCGACATCACTGGAGCTGCGGTTCATGCTTTCGCACTGCGCGACAAGGACCTGACGCCGCAGACTGGCGTGGCGCTGGGAAATTTCCACAATTTTGAAGGCGTCGATCTGGTCCGCGGCCTCGATGTCAAGATTGCCGCCCTCATGGGCACCACCTACGACAACATCGTTATCAACGACATGGTGGTGCACCCGGTTACCGAACAGATTCTGCTCTCGGTCGAACGCGGCCGCGGGCCCGGCGTCATCCCGGCGATCATCAAGGTCAATCGCGGACGGCTGGACCTACTGAACCTCGACGGCATTCCGCATACAAAGGCCGCGATCCTGAACGCGCCTGCCGAGAGGGCGCGGCTCGAATTCGAACCCCAACGGGTCTATGCCATTACCGATGTCAAATACTACAATGGCGAGGTTTTCGTCACGGGGATATCGAATCAGCGTTTTGCTTCGACGTTGTACCGGATTCCCTATCCATTCACCGGTCAGAAGGCGACCAGCACTGTGGAAATCTGGCACCCGGTGCACGGCGAATTCGAGACCCGCGCGCCGATCATCCGGCAGCTTGTTCGGGAGATACGTGGCGAGCCTCACCTCTTCGCAGTATATGGCTGCACGCCGCTGGTACGGTTCCCGCTCGCCGCTTTGAAGGATGGGGCGCACGTGCACGGCGACACCATCGGCGAGCTCGGCTACGGGAGCAACCCGTTGGACATGCTGACATTCAGCAATCCGTTCGATCACAAGGACTACTTGCTGGTGACCATCGACGTCCGCAGCGCCTCCCAAATCGCGGTCGCGGACCTGGAAACTGCGCCGGCAGAGCAAACCGGCGGTCCAATTGATTTCGGACCGGGCGGCCTGGGTCGCACGCAGCGCAATCTTCCGATACGGGCCGAGCATATGGCGATCCTCAACCCAAGATGGGCCGTTGTCATATGGCGACACCCAAAGACGGCCTATCGGATGGACCTGGGTACGCTGATGGTGCCGTACTTTTTCGATCGCCGATTCGGTATGTCGGAGATGAATTGGCCGGATGGCCCCGACCCCTTTCAATACCGGGAGCATCGCAACGAGACCGACCACATCTGAGAGGCGCCCTGCGCGCTACGGGTAGTTTCCGTGGTCGAGGAGATTGCTATGACCGGGCTGATCTTGGCTGATCGTCTTGAGGTACCGGCAGACCAACCTGCACTCGTGATCGAGCCCGACCCGAGCGGCGCAGGGTGGAGTGTTAAGGCGCACAATTTGTCACCCGCTTTCGTCGACGCCGTGGCAGAACGCGGGCAGTCGGTACTTCGTGTGCAAGTCGCCAAAGCCGAAGGGCTGGATAACGAAGATCCACCTGACATGCCCGGAGACTACGAGATCCTGGGTGATGGCATCCGTTTCACCCCGCACTTTCCCTTCGAACCGAGCGTCTTATTTCGCGCCATCCTGGACCTGCGCGCGACCGGGTTGCCTGGCCTGGCCGGAGTGAGGACCCTTGAGTTTTCGCTTCCGCGAGAAGCGAGGGCTGCCGGCACGACAGTGAGCCAGGTTTTCCCTTCCGGCGACATATTGCCGGAGAACCTGCTTCGCTTTTACGTTCGCTTTTCTAATCCGATGCGGCGTGACTGGGCAGAAGACCATATTGCACTTCTTGGCCCGGATGGCAGGCCGGTGCCGGACGTTCTGTATCGGGCGCCGATTGAGCTCTGGGATCGCAGCATGACCTGCCTGACGGTGTTACTCGATCCGGGCAGGCTAAAGCGCGGCGTGGGCCCTAACCGAATGCTGGGTGCGCCGCTCGAAGCGGGCCAGCGTTACACGCTGGCGATCGCTTCGGGCATGGTCGATGCGTGCGGTCAGCCGTTGCAGAAGGACTTCAAGAAGCCGTTCTGCGTCTCAAAGGCGGTTCGACAGCCCATTGCCATGGGAGAGTGGACGATCGCCCCGCCCACCTTGGAGGGATGCGACCCTCTCGAGCTCATTTTCCCAAGGCCACTGGATTGGGCGGAGCTTTACCATGGCATTGCCGTTGCCTCGCCAACCGGCTTGCCGATCAGCGGCCGGATTGACATCGACATGGGTGAAACGCGATGGCGCTTCACCCCGGATACACCGTGGCTGGCCGGCGCCCACAGCATTCATGTCGCGCCAGGTCTTGAAGACATCTGCGGGAACACGCCGTACGCGCCGTTCGACGGGCCGTTTCGTTCGGCCGATGCGACGCCCCGGCAGACGGCCACTCGCCTGGTCCCCTTTGCAGTGACATCGGCGTAACGGCGGGTTCGAGCCGAACCATGGCCGACGCCGCCACGGCGAATGCCCGTCGGCACCTCTATCAATCGCTTCCCCAACCCTCTGCTCGCAAAAGCAGGAGGAATCGACGATGGCCCGAACCTTCGTAACGACGCGTGCCGGGCAAGCAGCCCGCGCGCTGATGACTGTCCTGGCAGCAGGACAATGAATCTCGGGTTTGGCGGCTAATGCCAGCCACGCCGCGCGATTAGAAATCGGAAGCGGTAAACCAACCAACATGCGGAGCAGCTCCAATGAACAAGCAGCAAGCGCGAAGCGTCTCCTCTACCGCCGGACTTGTTTCGGCCGTAGCGAATGAGGGGATTCAAGAGATTCGTTTAGCCGGGCTGCTGACAGAGGTACCGACACTTCGCCTCGCACCGGGCCAACACCTCGTCGGCGAAGGCGGCGACGCGCAACTCGTGTTTGCTGCCGGTATCGACGGCGTACAGTTGTCACGCGACAACGCTGTCAAAGGACTCACGCTCGCCGTGGATGTGGATCGGCGCGCGCTTTTCAACGACACCAGCCAGCCCATGCTGGGGCGTCTCGAACTCGAGAAGCTGCAAGTCGCCGGCGTTGTCCAGTTGCTGGCGGCCGGTGCCGTGCGCGCGGGTCACGTGGAAGCGCACGATGTCAACGTTATGGCGGCAGATGCGCGTGGTTACGACCACAGGCCGAAGGGCTACGGCGTCGAGGTCCTGCCAGGCGCATTTACGCTCTGGAACCAGCACACTGACCCCGAGGTGACGATCACGGCGGACCTCACCGGGATCTCGGCCGGCCGGGCAGGCGCTCCGGTGAGGGGTAGCGGTATCTTCGTCAGTGGCGGTGGTGACGGCGCTGGGCGCATGGAGGTATCGCGTCTCTTGACCGGCGCGGTGTTCAGTGACGGTGGGATTGCGCCCGGCACGCCAGACCGCATCACCGGCGGCGTGTTCGTGGTGCACGGCGCCTATGTCGACCTGGTTCGCACCTGCGGACCGATCACCACCTATGGTCCCAACGACATGGTGCTGGACAATTGGGGGACTGTTGATCGCTGGATCGGCGAGTCCAAGATAACGTCGCACGGCCCGAGCGGCATCGGTTTCGTCAATTTTGGCACCATCAACCAGCTCGACGTCCAGGCGCCGATCGAGACTTTTGGCAAGGGCGCGCGCGGCTTCAATGTCTATACCGGAACGGTAGGCTCTGCCGCATTCGACCGCATTGTAACCCATGCTGACGGTGCGGTGGGGCTGCAGATCAGCCAGCCGATCGGAACAATACTGGTGAAGCGCGGGATCGAGACGTTCGGGCAGGCCGGCGATTCCCTGGTGAAGGGCGTGGTGGTGCGGCTCTCGCCGATCGCGTTCAGCATCAAGCCGGGCGGCTCTGTCGAACGAGCCGAAATCCGCGGAGGGTTGATCACCCATGGACCTGGGATAGAGGTGCTGGAACTGCATGGCCGCATCGGTGTATTGCTCGTCGAGGGCGGCTTGGCGTCGGCGGGTGGCGGATTCGCGGCGATCTGACCGGCGACGCGTGGGGAATGACCAAGGGAGCCTCACAGTCAGTTGATCCGTGTTGGACAGGCCACCGCTGCCGAGGTGAGATCGGTGCCAGTTGACGCGCTGTACTCAAGCGAGTTGTCTTTCCGGAGAATGAAACTCTCCGGCATGGTCGACGGGCCGTCGTCCATGGGGGGCGGGGCCATGCAGCTCGATCTCAACGATCTCTACTACTTCAGCGAAATCGTTCGCCATGGCGGGATCGCCGCGGCAGAACGTGCGACGCGTGAACCGAAATCGAAGCTGAGCCGGCGGTTGGCGCAACTTGAAGATCGGCTCGGGGTTCGCCTGGTCGAACGCTCCACCCGCCGGTTCCGGATCACCGACGTGGGCCAAACCTTCTATCAACATTGCCGCACCATGGTCCTGGAAGCCGAACAAGCCCAAGCGGCTGTCGCCGGCGTCAAGGAAAGGCCGGCGGGCATCGTGCGGATTGGCTGCCCCACGGGCATGTTGGAGACAGTAACGCCTATCCTGGCCAGTTTTCTTGCCGCCTATCCGGATGTGCACCTCGACATTGTCACCAGCAACACGCCGATCGATCTCATCGAGCAACGCGTCGACATTGCCTTGCGGGTCCGCTTCTCCCTCGATGGCGATGCGAGCCTGACCATGCGGGCGCTTGCGGCCAGCCGCCGCATTCTGGTCGCCACGCCCTTGATTGCTGCGCAGATCGAGGGAGAGACCGATCCAGACTGTCTCCGCCACCTATCCTGTCTGGCTTTCGCGGCTGACGACGCCCCAGACGTCTGGCGCCTGGAAGGACCGGATCACCGAGAGAAGGTTGTCCGAATCACGCCGCGTCTGACGTGCGGAGAGCTTTTCGTCCTGCGGGCAATGGCTGTGGCGGGTCTGGGGGTCGCGCTCATTCCCGATCATTTCTGCCAGGAAGAACTGCTCGACGGCCGGCTCGTTCGACTGCTGCCGGACTGGTGTAAGCAGCCCGGGTTGATCCACGCGGTGTTCACGACGAAGCGTGGGCTGACGCCGGCGGTGCGCGCGCTGATCGACCACCTTATCATAGGATTCAAACAGGACGACAGCCTGGACAAGCCGGCGGCGTTTTCCGAGCGGTCTTCGGCCCACGGCGAAATCGCAGCCTGATCAAACGAGCCGGGCTTCTAGTGGCGCTCCATCGCCCCGAAACGTCCGCGACCAAAGTCTTGGAATGCCTGCCGGATCTCCGCCTCGCTGCTCATGACGAAGGGCCCGCGCCCAACGATCGGCTCATTGAGTGGCGCGCCAGTCAGAACCAGCGCCCGGGTCGCAACTGGGGCGAACAATGCGGCGCCGGTGCCGGCTTGATTCAGCAGCGCCGCTTGCGCCTCCACGATCTGAATATTTCCTGCGAATTCGAGCATTCCGGACAGTACGACAACGATCGCCGTGTGACCTGCGGGTGCGTCGATGTTCGTCCGGCTGTTTTCGTTCAGCGTGACGTCCCACACATTCAGCGCAGAGCATGTGTGCGCAGGTCCAGCCAGGCCATCAAATGCGCCGGCGATAACCCGAGCGCGGCCTGCCTCTCCAGGAAGATGCCGCACCGGTATGTCCGCAGCTTCGATGGCCTGATAGCGTGGCGGTGCGCGCTTGAAGGCAGCAGGCAGGTTCACCCAAAGCTGCACTACTCGGAACATCCCGCCACGCCTGGTAAAGGCGGCTGAATGAAACTCCTGGTGCAGGACGCCGGCGCCCGCTGTCATCCACTGGACGTCGCCGGGACCGACGGTGCCGCCTTCGCCGGTCGAGTCGCGGTGAGTGATCTCGCCCTCGTACACAATGGTCACGGTCTCGAAGCCACGATGGGGATGTGGGCCGACGCCGCGCGGCCGATCAGCCGGTCCAAAGCGGAACGGCCCGGCGTAGTCGAGCAACAGGAAAGGACTGAGTTGCTGGCCACATTGTTCATAACGGAACACCGTGCGCACGGGAAATCCGTCGCCAACCCAGTGAACCCCGGAATGGGTCAACACATTGACAAGTGGCTTCACCGGCATGTCCTTCGCTTGTTTGAATCGGCTGGGGGTTAAAGGATCTCAAACACGTTATAGAGCGGTCCGTCCGCCAGACGCTCTCCGACCGCGATGGCGACGATCCGGTTGAGCCAGTCATAGCTGGGTGCACCCGTCTCGAAGAGTGCGATGAAGCGGAAGTAGTAGCTCGCCGGATCGACCGCCTCGCCGCGATCCAACTTCGTCAGGATCTCTGCCGATCCAGAGCGCAGGCATTGGTAGGTCATGACGATGAGCGCGCCGTCCGTTGTTTTCAGCAGCAGCCGCACGTCCAGTCTGGTGCAATTGTCGTTGCGCACATCCTGCCAATCGTTGCCGCTGACGATCTCACCCGACAGACGCTCGCCTTCGAACGTGCCGCCGACCACCACGCCGATGCGGCGGAATGCGTTCGGCGTCTGCCCCACGACGTAGAGCGGGGGAACGGATTCCCGAAGCCGGAACAGGGGCCGAGTCTGAACGTGGTTAAGGACCTCCGGCAGGGATTCGAATGCAGATGTCATCGTACGCATCTCCTCGAATGCGGTCGCTTCACGGTCACGTGGCGGCTAAGAAACGTCCTCGCGTGGCGGCTGGCCTCAGGTCTGGAGAAATGTGACGATCGCTCTCGCCAATGCCTCGGCTTGTTCCTCCGGGACGAAATGGCCCGACTCGCTGATGACCAAGGACGTAACGTCGGCGAAGTAGGGCGTCAGGGAGTCGCCCATATTCGGGATCGCATGGTCGCCGCCGACGGCGAGCAAGCGGATGGGAAGCTTCCCGCGGAAATGGCTCTTGTTGAAGCGCATGTCCTCTTCAATGTTGCGACAGTAGTCGAAGGCGGCGTCCATTCTGCCTTCGCGCGCGTAGGCGCGGACATAGGCTGCCACGTCATCCGACGGGACCGCGCCGGTCCGGTAGACTTTGTTTTTGAACCACCACCCCACGTAGACATCTTCCTTGCCGCGGGTCAGTTCCGCAGGCAGGTCCGGCAACATCTGGAAGATGAAGTTCCACTTTCGTTTGTAGTCGGACAGCAGGATCTCGTCGGTCAGGGTCACGCCCGGTATGCCCGCATCGATCAGCGTCAGCGACTTGAAGTCCTGTGGAAATTGGAGCGCCCAGCTGTACGCGCACCAGGCTCCGAAATCATGCGCGACGACGTGCAACGGCGCGCCGAGATTGCCGACGAAGGCGTGAAACACTTTGCCGACGTTTTCGGTCGTCGCTGGCGCCGCCAGAAAGCCTGAGTCACCGAAGCCTGGCAGGTCAGCAGGAATCAGTTCGAATTGTGTCGACAGAAAGGGAATGATCCGGTTCCAGGACCGTCGGGTTTGCGGGAAGCCGGAGATCAGCAGAATCTTCTCTCCGAGGCCGATCCGATCAAAGGCAATCTTCTGCGCTTCGGAGGCGGGGTCGAGTCCATTGGCGCCAACGGTAGGTGCAACGCGACCGGGAAATTCAGCCGCCCTGTCAGTGCCAGCGACTGCTTCGGGTATCGCTCGCTGGTCGATCGTCGGCCCACCGACCGTCCCGGTGTTGCGGGTGAGGCCATTCAGCATCGTCTGACCCATTTGATCGATCCTACCGCCGTTGGCGTTTGAAGTCACCTCGTCCACACCCACCATAGGCGTGATCCTGGTGGCCGCTTTAGTCGGCAAATACGGAAATCACCGTTCCAATACTGAGCTGCCGTCAGGCATCAGTTTCGCCGGACGTGTGGCAAGCCAATCGGTCAAACGAGATGGCTGCCGAATGCCCCACAGAAGGACGGCCAGCGGAAGGCGGTCCGCGATCATTTGGTACATCTAGGGGGTGGAAGGCCCAGGCGTGTGAAATCGTACGGTAGCGTATTGCACGCAATGTCGTGGTAGGTGTCGCGCCGGCGACCATATCGGTAATAGGGGCAAAACCCCGGGCACGCAGGTGCAGCATAGCGCTGAGGGCGACTTGTAGAATGGCCGAACTCCGCCATCGTTGCGTCGCCGGGTACGGCAACGAGGCAGGATGCGGTGTCTTCCGCCCGGGGTTTTGCCCCTAAAGCCCATATCGCGCCTAAGAGATTGAAAAGGCACGTCTTCGAAAGTGTTAACTTCTGAACATCCGCACGAAGGTGGGTAACGCTATTCGGATACAAGAAATTTCCGTAAGCTCGCCAAGCTTCCGCGGGTTGTCCCCGTCTGGCTGCCCGCGCGCAACTCACAACGATTGCG
>Ga0335072_10012871_pt1 | contig 11934 bp, 9 predicted proteins | sample Lox_Sample_21_FD_206725 | JGI IMG/M metagenome (GOLD analysis project Ga0335072, IMG submission 206725) | Soil microbial communities from Loxahatchee National Wildlife Refuge, Florida, United States - Lox_Sample_2.1 | ecosystem: Environmental > Terrestrial > Soil > Wetlands | place: USA: Florida...
GGGACTTCCTCGGCTCCCGCCTCGGCATTCCCGGCGCCCAGGTCATTCCGCCACTTGCCGGGCTCATCCGATGCCGCGGTCAGCCCGCCTGATCGCGCCAACCGCCCGGGGTTTTGCCCCTATTACGATTGGCGCCAGGGCCCGCGCGGCGAAGTGGCGGACGGGGTGGGATTCGAACCCACGGGACCGTTGAAAGTCCGCTGGTTTTCAAGACCAGTGCCTTAAACCACTCGGCCACCCGTCCGTCGGTGTGATAATGTTACCCGGATTTCAAGACCGCTGCCTTAAACCGCTCGGCTGCCCATCCCGCGTTGCCGGACCGTAGTCCGGGGCACGCCCCGTCTCAACCCAAACGCCGGCCGGACCGCACCGCACGCCGCGCCGCTACGCCCGGTTCGTGCCGGCCACCTGTGCGATCTCCGCTTCGGTGATGCCCAGCGTTCCCGCCGCGGCGCAGATATCCCGCCAGGTCGTGTCGTCCACCGGAATGCCGTCGCGCCGCCGGTGCTCCGCCGAGCGTCGCTCCGGCTCACCCGGCAGCAAGATCTCCTCGAACCCCGGGGCCGTGCGGCTGGACCGGACATGCGCCTTGGTCGCCTCCACCGCCCGGCTGATCGTCGCGGGATCGCCCAGCTTCGCGAGGTCGATCACGGTCGCCAGCATGGAGTTCAGAATGCCGCCCTTCTGCGGCTCGTCGGCGCGCTGTCCGCCGCCCACGGCGGCAGCCATCACCTCGCATAGCACAGCGAGCCCCGATCCCTTGTGCCGCCCGAACGTCAGCAGCGAGCCGGTGTGGTCGCGAATGAATCCGGCCGGATCGGTGGTGGGTGTGCCCGCATCGTCGATCAGCGCGCCTTCCGGGACGGGCACGCCCTTGTTGTAGGCGACGCGCGCCTTGCCGGCGGCGATGGTGGTGGTGGCCATGTCGAGCAAGAGCGAAGGTCCGTCTTCGCCCGGGATTGCGGTGCAGAACGGATTGGTGCCCAGCCGCGGCTCAGCGCAGGCATAAGGGGCGGCGATGTCGCGGTGGTCGGCGACGTTGACGAAGGCGGTGAACACGCAGCCGGCCCGAGCGGCGAGCTCGCCGTAGGTGCCGATCCGCCCGACATGCGCGCTGTTGCGCAACGCCAGCACGCAGGCGCCGATCTCCTTGGCGCGAGCGATGGCGCGGCGCACGGCGTCGGCCGTCATGCGCTGGCCGTAACCGCGGCGCGCGTCGATCACCAGCAGCGCGCCGCTGTCCAGCACGGTTTCCGCAGTCTGGTTCGGCACCAGCAGGCCGTCATGCAGCAGCCGCACATAAGCAGGCAGCATGCCGACGCCATGGCTGTCATGGCCGGACAGGTTGGCGCGCACCAAATGGTCGGCGACCTCGGCGGCTTCGGTTTCATCGCTGCCCATGCGGGAGGCGATGAGGCGGGTAACGGCGTAGAGCGCCGCGGGAGTGAAAGTAGGCATGGGCAGGGTCTTTACCTCTCCCGCGCGGAGCGTGGGAGAGGTCGAGGCGCGAAGCACCGACGGTGAGGGTAATCGGGTGGCTGTTACCCGATCACCGCCGTGAACGCGCACTGGATCAGCGCGCGGCTGTCGGCGGGCAGGGCCTGTGTATGTCGTGCCGGACGCGCGCCGGGGTCGGGGAACATCTTCTCCCATTCGGCATTCAGTGCTGCCCGCCCGGCCGCCTGGTCCTTCGCCCAGAAGTCGATTTTCAGGATATCGTCCGGCGTACCGCCCGCGGCCTCGATCGCCGCACGCAGGTGTACGAACAGATTTTTCACCTGCTCTTCCAATGTCGGCGGAATGTCGCGCGTGCCGGGATTGGAAGGGCCGATCACGCTCGACATTACGAAATTGCCGATGCGGCTGGCGTTCGGGATCGGGTTCTGATGGCTGAACCCGGGAAAATTGATGCTCTGGCGCCTGGCCATGTCGCTGCCTCCCTTCAGACCGGTTCGTGCTGCCTCGCCTGGAACATCGGGTTGCCCTCGGCGCGGTCTTCCAGCGCCTCCGCGCCCTCGGTGGGCAGTGCCTTCGAGTAATTCAGCGCGCCGTCGATATCGCCTTCCCACACGTCGCGTGGCAGTTCGTACAGCAACTCCACGCCGTAGCCGTTGGGATCGTGGATGTACAGGCTGTGGGTCATACCATGCTCCACGCGCCGGTCGAATTTCACGCCCTTGCTCTGCAGGAACTCAAGCTGGCGCAGCCAGGTCTCGCGGTCCGGCAAGGCAATGGCAATGTGATTCACGGCGCAGGGCGCGCCGCCGTACATGCTCCAATCCTTCGGGGGTTCCGGCAGGCTCGGGTTCTCCACCAGCGCAATGTCGTGATGGTTCATGCGGCCGCCGCCGTGGTCTCCACTATAGAAGCGCATCTTCGGCGTTATCGCGCGTCCCGGCCGAGGGCGCACTTCGCCAACCTGCTTGAAGCCGAGCATCTCGGTCCAGAACCGGTGCGATTCCTCCAAATTGCGGACGTTGAGCACCAGGTGGTTCAGGCCGACCGGCGTCATCGGGCCGGCTGAGTCGTTCGCAGACATCCGTTCCTCCTGTCTTGAGTCGATCGGGTCCCGCCCTCCGGCGCAGCAGCCGAACGCCGGCGCCCTTGGCAGATCAGTCGGACGATCATCGTGACGATCCCACCGGCGCGGTCAAGGTGCCACCATGGCTGTGCCGTGAGGATTACTCGGGCCATTGCCATCAATATATTGTTGCATTTACTGAATGTGCCAAGCGATAATCGTCCCGTAACTGTCTCAGACACAACCCGAATCGTGCGGCCCGTCGCCTCCCTGCTCCTGTACGGTTTGCTACTGTTGTCCGCCTGCGGCACGTCGGCGCCGTCGGGTGGGGTGTATGCCGGCGGTTATGTCGGTGGCCGCGTGGTGGCCGAGTGCGCCCCCTTCGCCCGCGCCTTGACTGGCGTCCGGCTCAGCGGCGAGGCCGCTGACTGGTGGTGGGAAGCTGATGGCCGCTATGCCCGCGAGCACTTCCCAGAACAGGGCAGCCTGCTGGTGCTGCGGCGGACAGGCCGGCTGCCGGATGGTCACGTCGCCGTGGTGTCGCGCGTGCTGTCGCTGCGCTGGATTCTGGTGACCCAGGCCAACTGGGTGCATCACCGTGTCACCGAGGACCAGCCGGTGATGGACGTCTCGCCCGACAACGACTGGTCCATGGTCCGCGTCTGGTGGCCGCCGGTCGGGGCCATGGGGGTCACCGACTACCCGGCCTATGGCTTCATTCTCCCAGACCGCCCGGAATCTCACGCGGCGCTCAGGGCGGCCGTGCCGCGCGCCATCCGCGTGTTTGGCGGAGGGTGACAGAGATCAGGCTGCGTCCTCCCGCCGGTCCTTCAGCTTCACATAGGCCTTCTGCGCATGCTCCTCGCAATAGGGCTTCCCCGGCACCGACTCCGCATCGCAGAACCGGAAGCTGCGCGTGCCCGGCTCCCCGATCGGCCAGCAGCAGGTAATCACCCGCCCATAAGGGCGCGGCGGCGCGGCGGCGAGCGCTGTGCGACTCGGTGCCGGCGCGGGCCTGGGTGCGACGGGAGCAGGCGGCCGCGGCGGCAGCGCGACCAGCGGTTGCGGAGACAGAGACCCCGCTGTGGCGGACAGTCCGGTGGACAGCGCCGTGCCGCCGAGCGTCGCGCTGGACAGTGGCGGCAGCGTCGGCCCGGCCAGCCGCCGCGGGGAGCCGGAACGCTGCGGCGGACGCTCGCCCTCGCGGCGGATCGGCGACGGGCGGGCCGGCAGATCCAGCCGATGCGCCTTGCCGACCACGGCATTTTTCGACACACCCAGCCGCCGGCCGATTTCAGCGGTGGAATGGCCCTCCGACCAGAGCTCGCGCAAGCGGGTGATGGTTTCCTCGGCCCACTCCATATTGGGTCCTCCCCCTTGGGTCGAACACAACATACGGTAGGATCGTGCGGGGGCTCAATGCCCGAGTCGGGCAGCACCACAAAAACTTGTGGAAAACTTGAGGCAGGCCACAAGCAGTTGAACTCCGTCCGCGGCGGCACCGCCAGCGTCACCGCGTGCCGCCCCTGGACGTCGCAGAAATCGGCATGAACAACTCACGATCCTGCCCGGCAGCATGGCGACGGGTGCGCCGGAGGCGTACCTCGCCGGCGATGCTGGCGATCACAGTCCACGGCAAGATTGTCGCCGCCTTTAGCAGCAGGACGGGGTATGTCGGGCGTATCGCCGTTGCGTGCGATAGCGCTCAGCGCTGCCGCAGCCACGACCGGGTTCTCTTGCCTACGGATTCGTCGGGTGGCGGGCACCGCGGCGGACTCCGATAATCGACACCCGATCGCCTCAACCTGGCAGCGAATGGTGTAGGGGCGGGCGATAAGCTCTCGCATCCGGCGTGTGCTGCCACGCCAAGCCCGGCCCTCGGGATTGACCCGAGGGCCGGCCTGGATGCCCGACGTTCAGTGCAGCCACCCCGCCAGAATCGCCAGCAGCAGGATCGCCACGATATTGGTGATCTTGATCATCGGGTTCACCGCCGGACCTGCGGTGTCCTTGTACGGATCGCCGACGGTGTCACCGGTGACCGCAGCCTTGTGGGCCTCGGACCCCTTGCCGCCGTGGTTACCCTCCTCGATGTACTTCTTTGCGTTGTCCCAGGCGCCGCCACCGGACGTCATGGAGATCGCCACGAACAATCCGGTGACGATCGTGCCCAGCAGCATCGCGCCCAGCGCGGCGAAGGCGGCGGCGCGGCCGGCGATGATGTCGATTACGATCCACAGCACGATCGGCGCGCACACCGGCAGCAGCGACGGCACCAGCATTTCCTTGATCGCCGCGCGAGTCAGCATGTCCACTGCCTTGCCGTATTCCGGCTTGGCGGTGCCCTCCATGATGCCGGCGATCTCGCGGAACTGCCGACGCACCTCCACCACCACCGATCCGGCGGCGCGACCAACCGCGGTCATGCCCATCGCGCCGAACAAGTAGGGCAGCAGACCGCCGATGATCAGGCCGATCACCACGAAAGGGTTTTGTAGCGAGAAATCCACCTTCAGGGTCGGGAAGTAGTCCGACAGACCCTGAGTATAGGCGGCGAACAATACCAGCGACGCCAGGCCCGCCGAGCCGATCGCATAGCCCTTGGTAACGGCCTTGGTGGTGTTGCCCACGGCGTCCAGCGCGTCGGTCGTCACGCGCACGTCGCGCGGCAGGTCCGCCATCTCGGCAATGCCGCCGGCATTGTCGGTGACCGGGCCATAGGCGTCCAGCGCCACGATCATCCCCGCCAGCGACAGCATCGTGGTCACTGCCACGGCGATGCCGAACAAGCCGGAAACAAGATAGGTGACGATGATGCCGATGCAGATGACGATGGCCGGCAAGGCTGTGGCCTCCATCGACACCGCCAGGCCCTGGATAACGTTGGTGCCGTGTCCCGTCGTCGACGACTGTGCGATCGAGCGCACCGGCCGGTATTCCGTCGCGGTGTAGTATTCGGTGATCCACACGATGGCGCCGGTCACCGCCAGGCCGACCAGTGCACAGACGAACAAGTCGAGCCCGTTCACCGTGCTGCCGCCGGTCATGGCCAGCGGGGCGCTGAAGCCGACGAACCACGCGATGACGATGGCGATGCCGATCACCGACAGGCCGCCGGTGACCAGCAGCCCCCGATACAGCGCCTTCATGATGCCGTTGTCGGGGCCAAGCTTGACGAAATACGTGCCGACGATCGAGGTCAGGATGCAGATGCCGCCGATCCCGAGGGGCAGCATCAACAGATGGTCGCGCACCACGCCGGTGAACGAGATCGCCGCCAGCAGCATGGTGGCGACAATCGTCACGGCGTAGGTCTCGAACAAGTCGGCGGCCATGCCGGCGCAGTCGCCGACGTTGTCGCCCACGTTGTCGGCGATGACGGCGGGGTTGCGGGGGTCATCCTCGGGGATGCCGGCCTCGACCTTGCCCACCAGGTCGGCGCCCACGTCGGCGCCCTTGGTGAAGATGCCGCCGCCGAGGCGGGCGAAGATCGAGATCAGCGACCCGCCGAAGCCCAGTGCGACCATCGCGTCCAGCACGCTGCGAAGCTGCACGTTGGTGATGGTGGCGCCATAGGCGCCGCGCAGGATGGCGTAATAGATGGTCAGGCCCAGCAGCCCGAGGCCCACCACCAGCAGCCCGGTGATGGCGCCCGACTTGAAGGCGATGCCCAGCCCCGCGCCGAGGCCCTGCTTGGCCGCCTCCGCCGTGCGCACATTGGCGCGGACCGAGACGTTCATGCCGATATACCCGGCCGCGCCCGACAGCACCGCGCCGATCAGGAAGCCGATGGCGACGTGGATGCCCAGCGTGACGCCGAGGATGATCATGATCACCACGCCGACCATGCCGATCGTGGTGTACTGGCGATTCAGGTAGGCCTGCGCGCCCTCGCGGACGGCGGCGGAGATCTCCTGCATGCGGGCGCTGCCGGCATCGGCGGCCAGCACCTCTCGGGCGGTGACCACGCCGTAGACCAGCGACAGCAGTCCGCAGATTATGATCAGGATCAGGGCCAGTTGCATCTGGGGAGTTTTTCCTTGTTGGAACCTCGGGGATGCGCCCCGGAACCGGTTCCGAATGGGAGGGGGGTGTGCGTGGCGCGGCGATATGCCAGAAGGTTTCGGGGCAGGCAAATCGCGTACGGTCGGGCTTTGGCGGCGGTGACCCGCCGGCGACGCCGAAATCCGCATAACGGCGTTGGGCCGGAGCCGTAGAAGGGGGCGATCAGCCCATCATGGTGTAGGCCGCGAGAATGATGACGGCGCCGATGGCCAGTGTCGCGTGCAGGCCGACGACCAGGATGGGCAGGCGGTGGTAGCGCAGGCGCTCGAACAGCATTTCGAGGCCGGCCAACAAGGCCACCGCGAGCAGAACCGCCGAGAAGAGGCCGAAATTGGCGAGGCCCATCGCTGCCCCGCGTGGCGGCCCGCCCAGGCTGAGTAACAGGAGGATGAAACCGGCGAGCCCAAGCAGGCCGTGCAGTCCCCACACTGGCCAGCGCAGCGGCCGCATCCGCCCCGCTTGCAAATGCAGCGTGGCGAGCACCGTGCCGAGCAATGCGGTCAGCAGCAGCAGGGCGAATGACAGAAGCAGCATTTGATTGTCATCACGAATTGTATGTCGCTGCGATATTCACAACCACACATTTGCGCTTTTTGGAAATGCAAAGCTTTTTTCCAGAGCTTTTCCGATGCAATGGGCAAGCCGGCTGCAATGGGCAAAGCGGCTGCAATGGGCAAGCCGGCGCGACCCTCATCATCCTCATATGGATCGGGCCGGCCCGGCCGTGCCTGACGGGTTATTCTTGTTGGGAGAGCGGCGACAAATCTCGTTCCAGGAAGCCTCCGGACGATGCGTGCGCCCGCAGTTCCCATGATGGCCGGGCTTGATCCGGCCATCTTCCCCAACTGATCGGGCGCGCACAGAACGCGTCCTGATCGATGTTGCATGGATGGCCGGGCAAGCCCGGCCATGACGAAAAAGCGTGGCGGGCCGCACTTTCATCCAACCGCGGGTCGGCCGCGTCGGCCGGCGGTCAACTCGCAATGATATGCAACGCTGCGATGCGCTGCTAATTTCTAGGATTCAAGGACGCTGCCAGTGATGAGCCGCGAACCCCGACGATAGGTCAGATAGGCCCAGAGCCAGTTCAGGACCACAGCGGCACGATTCCGTCCGCCGGCAAGAAGCAGCACATGGGCCATGCCCCAGAACCACCAGGCCGGCGCGCCCCATAAGCGAAATCGGCGCACTTCCACCACCGCCGCCAGACGCCCGATCGTTGCGAGGTTGCCGTAATGCGTGTATCGGAAAGCCGCTGGCGTAGGGCGGCCCTTGATCGTCGCCTGGATCACGCGCGCGACGTGCCGTCCTTGCTGCTTGGCTGCCGGTGCGAGGCCGGGTACCGCGGCGCCGGCCCATCCGTTCGAGGCGGCCGTGTCACCGATGGCAAAGACGCCGGGCAAGCCGGGCACCGAAAGATCCCCGTCCACAATGACCCGGCCGGACCTGTCGCTCGTCTGACCGAGCCATTTCGCAGCGGGCGAGGCTGCGACGCCGGCCGCCCACAGCACCGTCCTGGCAGGGACTCGATCTCCGTCGACTTCGACGCCGTCTCGGTCGATGTGAGTGACCTTTGCGCTCGTGCGGACCTCGACGCCGAGGTCCCGCAGCGACCGTTCGGCCTGAACCGAAAGATAGGAGGAAAACGTCGGCAGCACGCGAGGCGCGGATTGCACCAGGATAACCCGCGTCGTACTCGGATCGATCGCCTGGTACTCCTGATCGAATCCGGTGCGTGCGAGTTCGGCGAGCGCACCCGCCAGTTCCACGCCGGTCGGACCGCCTCCAACCACAACAAAGGAAAGCCAGGCGTTGCGTTCGGTCGGGTCCTGCTCGCTCTCTGCTCTTTCGAAGGCGTGCAGCATCCGGCTTCGGATTGCAGTCGCATCCTCGATGCTCTTCAAACCTGGGGCATGGGAAGACCACTCGTCCCGCCCGAAGTAACTGTGCTGCGCACCGGTCGCGATGACCAGATAGTCGAACGGGATGCGGCCGTCGGCCAGGACGACTTGCCGCGAAGCACCGTCCACACCGACCACTTCCCCGAGGCGGACAGTGGCGTTTTGCTGCCCCCGCACCACGCTGCGGATAGGGATCGCTATATCGGCCGGCGACAAGGCCGCGGTTGCCACCTGATACAGAAGCGGTTGGAACAGATAGTGATTGCGCCGGTCCACGAGCGTGACGCGACAAGCGGTGCTTCGCAGCGCGCGTACGGTCGCGATCCCACCGAAGCCTCCGCCTACCACGACGACGTGCGGGATTGCCTCGCCCGCCGGTCTTCGCAAGGGAACGCACGGCTCTGCAACAAGGCCAACCAATCCATCGAGCGACAGTTTCCCCGCACCCTTTGCCGCCAGGAACAACAACAGCAGCGCGACCTCGAAGCGGTCCGACATGGCGCCGTGCAGGACCATAGGAGGCGCCAGAATGCAAAGGAGAAGCGCCACAAACCGCGTCGCCATGCCTAACACGAGCGCCCAGCAGAGCAGAAGCATCCACCAGGGCGCGGTCAGAAGCTCGCCCGTGATCGGCTGCCGCCACATGGCAAAGCCGGTTCCCGCGGCAATTGCGAGCGCAAGATAGACGCGCGTTCCAAATGGGAGGGCGACTTCAGCCAGCCGGTCGATGCGCGCGTAGAGACGGCCGATCGCCCTCACTGCCAGGATCGGCATTCTTGCAACACCGCCTCGGAGCAGGAAATCGATCGAAAGCGGGCCGGCGCCTTGCAGCAGCAGCCATATCAGCAGGATTGTCCGGGGATTGTTCCAGTGTGGCGCGGCACCTTGGAGGCCGACTCCCAGTCCCAGGCAGAGGGCGACCGGACGGGTCAACAGTCCTGTGGCGAGCAGCAGCGGTGCCACGCTTTGCAGCAGCGTTGCGCCCACAGGTAGCACTTCCATCGACACATGGGCGCGCATCATCATCATGACCTGGTGGACGACTGTTGCCTGGCTCAACCAGATCCGCGCGGTCAGCAGCAGGCAGGCCTGGACGACGTTGCCGACGATAGCCGCGCCGCGCCCGAGCCGTGTGATAACCTCGAGCGCGGCCGATGCATTCTCCATGAGCAGCGCATAAATTGCGAGAACCGTCCTCCAAACGGTCTTCCTTCGGACCGCTGGATGGTTCGAAACGGACGGAATGGGGTTCATCCAGGTGGTGTGAGCATGATACGGGGGGCCCTGACACGCGCCGGCGATATTACCACTCCGGATGTCTCGTGAAATACGCGCAGCGAGAGGATTCGCCGCAGGGCCAAGGCGACACCCAGAGCGGTGGCGGAAAAAACCATCGCGTCGTCTCCACGACGATACCAATGGTGCGCCGGTGTCGAATGACAGCACGAGGCACAGCGCGAGCATGTTGCGCGCCTGACCCGGGCGCAACTTCTCGAAACGTATGATTGGACCTATACCCGGGTATGTGTCCAAATAGTGCCCGCAAGGGATTTCAGGGCATTGCTATGCGTGGCCTTCGTAATGTCTCGTCGTGGAACCGCGACTTTCGGTCTTTACACTTTGCTCGCCGGCAAGCCAGATTATGCCATTTCCATTAATGGCGCTTGCCGAATTCCATCGGGATAAATCATTTCGTCGCTGCCAAGCGGACCAGGCGACCAGACGCAGTCCTGGCCTGGGCAGAGCGCGAATTTGCGGTGCCGGTGATTGGCTTTCAAACCGCAACCGACCTAGGATGACGGGACTTGCGGAAAGGAAACGCCATGACCCAGGCCGGCGATCTTCGTGCCTTGTTGCGCGGACCCGACATGATCATCGCACCCGGCGCGTATGATCCGCTCACCGCGATGCTGGTGGCACAGGCGGGCTTCCCGGCGGTGTACATGACGGGCGCCGGCACCTCCGTTTCGCACGGCTACCCCGATTTCGGCTTGTTGACCGGCTCGGAAATGGTCGCCAATGCCGCGCGCATGACGCGCGCCGTCGACATCCCGCTGGTGGCAGATGCGGATACCGGCTACGGCAACGAACTGAACGTGGTGCGCACGGTGCAGGAGTATGAACGCGCCGGCGTAGCGGGCATTCATATTGAGGATCAGGTGTCGCCCAAACGCTGCGGTCATCTCGACGACAAGGAGATCGTGCCTCGCGCGGACTGGCTGGCGAAAATCTGTGCCGCAGCGTTTGCACGGAAGGATGCCGATTTCCTGGTGATCGCGCGCACCGATGCGCGTGCGGTGGCCGGCTTCGATGAAGCGATTGCCCGCGCCAACGCCGCGCTGGCGGCCGGTGCCGACATGGCGTTCGTCGAGGCACCGCAGACCCTGGAGGAAGTCGCCGCGGTTCCCAAGCAAGTTCGCGGACCATGCCTGCTGAACGTGGTGCGTGGCGGCAAGACACCGGAACTCGACCTGCGCGAGGCGGAGAAACTTGGCTACAGGCTGGCGATCGTCCCCGGGTTGTTGCTCAAGGCGGTAATCGGTGCGTGCGATGCAATGTTGGGGCAACTCAAGGCCACGCACCGTCATCCGGTGCCGCCTGTCGACATGACCGTGCGCGATGGTTTCAACCGCGTCGGAGCGCGCGAATGGGACGCGCTGCGTACGAAGTTCCGTACCGAAGCCAGGGAACGGCACGCGGCGGATTAGCGTCTGTCGAGGCGCGGAATAGTGCCATTGAGAGGCGTAATGCGACGAAGCAGTCGGCGTCGTGACTACGCATCCGTGACCGAGGTTGCGTCGCCGCGGCGCATCTTACAGGAAGGAACTTTGCCTCTCCTGCTATCCCCCTCACAAGGGCAGGGGAGCCCTTCGGTCGCGGATCGGCCGCGCCGGTCGGTGGTTGATTCGCGATGACGTCAGTTGATCACACCGGCAGGTCGTAGCCGATCGCTGCTTCCGCCTCGCAGGTCCGCAGCACTGCGGGGCGTGCCATCATGCGCTGATAGTGCGCTTCGAGATTGGGAAAGGTTCCCGGCGCGGGGTGCACCGCGTTGAAGTATCGCCAGAACAGCCGGAACAGGTGAATGTCGGCGATGGTGTATCGGTCCAAGGCCCATTCGCCGCGCCCCAAGCGTTGCTCCGCGATGCCGAATACTTCGTGCCAACGCTGCATGCCTTGCCGCCGCGCCGGATGGATCGTGGCAGCGATGAACGACATCCACGATATGACGCGTGCCTCGGCTTCCGGGTCGCCCCAGGGCAGCAAGCCTGCCTCCGGGTAACGTCGTGCAAGGTAGTAGAGAATCGCTGCGACTTCGTTGAGGGGCCGACCGTCGATCAACAACGTGGGTACCTTGCCTTCGGGATTCAGGGCAAGATAGGCCGGCGTGCGATTCTCGTGCTTGCGCAATGACAGCGGCACCGTGTCGAACGGCACGCCAACTTC
>Ga0335072_10012872_pt1 | contig 11934 bp, 10 predicted proteins | sample Lox_Sample_21_FD_206725 | JGI IMG/M metagenome (GOLD analysis project Ga0335072, IMG submission 206725) | Soil microbial communities from Loxahatchee National Wildlife Refuge, Florida, United States - Lox_Sample_2.1 | ecosystem: Environmental > Terrestrial > Soil > Wetlands | place: USA...
GCAGGCTTCAGACTGATTGGTAAGGTCTAGTGGCTCATTCAGGTCACCGTGCCTGTGCCCGGCGTCGCTGACTGCCCCTGATCAGCCTGCGCTACACCCAGGCGGCGCGTGCCGCGCCAGCCGGGACCGGGCCGCAGCGCGCAATCGGCTCGGTCCCGAAGCGGCGACCCGCTTGGGTCTCCACGAAGGCGGCGGAGTGGCACTCATGAAATGTTCCGCGGCACGCCGTGGTGCGCGGCGACGCGCTCGGGGGGAAGTCAGGTAGATGCCGGGGAAGAAGGTGCGCGCCATGGCATCTGGCAGGGGACGCCGCGTCGGCAGCGTCATCGCCGTCCTGGTTTCGGCTTCGCTGCTGGCGTTCGGGTGCACGTCCACTAGCCCCCGCGCGCACGTGTCCACCAGACCTGGGAAGTCGCAGGTGCCGGTATCGCTGCCGACGCCTCAGAGTGGTGAGGTCACCTTCTACCTGTCGCTGCCCAGCTCAGCGGCAGCCCTCGACAAAGCCGCGGTCAGTGCCTCAACGCCGGGATCACCGCGGTACCGCAACTTCAGCTCGCTGGGCCAGGCTGCACGCCAATTCGGGGCTACGAACGCCCAGATCAGTACCGTTGCCGCAGCGATGAGCAGCGTAGGCCTGCGGTTCGCGGCCGACCCCACCAGGCTGTTCGGGCGCGTAACCGGCTCGACCCAGCAATGGAAGGCAGCACTGGGGGTCCCCCTGTCCCGGCAGGCGGCCACGGCGTCAAGCCCGTTCGTCACCTACAGCCTCCCCGCGTCTGTTCCTGATGCGCTGCAGCCGGCGGGCACCAGGCTGCTGGTGCGGCAGGCACTGGTCTACGACCCCGCCGCCGACGGGAGGCGCCAGCCCGGCGGGGAGCGCCCGACGGCGAGGCCGCGAGCCGCCAGAACCACGAGCGCGGCAAAGGCGGCCCAGCCGTGGCCGTTCAACGCCGGCACTCCGCTGGTCGCGAATTGCTCGTCACCGCTGCTGCAGCAGCGCCGCGTCTACACCGAGCAGCAGGTGCAGATCGCTTACGGCATTGACCAGCTGCGAGCACAAGCGTCGGGGACGCCGGTGATCACTGTCGTGGACCTTGGGGGCGGCTGGCTCCCCGGCGACCTGAAGCTAGCGGGCAGTGCTTTGGATACACCCCGCCCACGGTAAGCCAGACCCAGGGCGACGGCGTCCCTGTCGCGATCGCCCATGCCGACGACGAGGCCTCCCTGGACCTGCAGACCGCGGCAACGGTGGCCCCCGGCGCGCAGCTTCGGCTGGTGCAAACCACGCCAGACGGCATCCTCGATGGATTCAGCCGGGCCCTGGACGACCGCCGCGGCGTCCCGGACGTCATCTCGCTGTCCTACGGCGGCTGCGCGCTCGCCGAAAACCGCGCCGCCCCCGCGTACGCCTCGGTCATCAACGCCGTCCTGGCGATGACAGCACTGACCGGAGTATCGTCCTTCGTCGCCGCAGGCGACCACGGATCAACACCTGCGGGACAAGCGTGCCCGGAACCACCCTGTCGTATCCGGCAGTGTCGCCGTTCGTCACCGCACTCGGCGGCACCCGGCTCACCCTCGGCGCCGGAAACACCCGCGTCTCCGAGGTCGTTTGGAACGACTCGGCCTTCGGCGTGCAGGCGGCCGGTGGCGGAGGCCTGACCCGCCGACAACCCCGGCCGGCCTACCAGGACGGCTACAACCCGCAGAACCATCGCGCGGTCCCCGACATCAGCGCGCTGGCCGACATCGTGCCCGGCTTGCCCGTCGTCATCAACTCCACGCTGCAGACCGTCGGGGGCACCAGCGGCTCAACGCCCCTGGAGGCCGCCGCCACCGCGCCGGTGGACGCGTCGCAACGCGAAGCCGGCCTCCCGCCGGTCGGGCTGGCCAACGGCTGGTTCTACACGGCCGCTAAACAGCCCTCGGCCTTCTTCGACATCACGCAGGGCAACAACGATCTCGCCGGAGTCGGCTGCTGCCGCGCCACCGTCGGCTATGACCTCGCCAGCGGTCTGGGCGTACCCAACTGGGCCGCCTTGCTCGCCACACTCCCGCGACCAGGCTGACCTGACCCGCCGCCGGTAAGGCCCACAGATTCAGGCAGCAGGAATCACCTCGCGCCGGGTCGCCGCATGGCTATGCTCTTGATTTTCGAGTTAATGCGCCGCCGCTGCCCGCCAGCCAGAGAACGCTTCCCCGGCCCTGCAGCGCGCGCGGGTGCCGTCACCTGAGCAGTAGCCGATTCCGTCCTCCCCTCAGGCATAGCTGCCGAGGAGCGGGCCGGAATCGTCAACGACAGCCAGCCAGTGTCGCCCTTCCCGCAACGGCGTCGCGGCACGGCACCGAGCGGGCTCCGATGGCCCGGCAGCACGGCCGACAAGCTGGCCAAGCCTTGCGACAGCGAACTGGATGTGCCGACGGCAAGATCCAGCCGCTCGATCGTTGTGACCAGCCGTCCGTCCGGGGTCATGACCAGAGCCACTTGGACGTGGTCGTCTTCGAAGAAGGCCGGGAGGTGCATGGTGACCGGCGGGGGAAGTCTGACTCGGGCAGCCCGAGCAGCGACAGGATCACGTACAGCGGGTAGTGCACGGCGATCTGGGCGGCCTTGTGCTGCGGGTCGTCCATGTGGATAAGAGTGCGCAGCGCGGTCCCGTCGGCCTCACGCCGCTTCGCCGCGGCATCCATCTCGCCGGTGGCCAGCAGCGGCCGCGGCGCGTTCAGGAACAGTGTGTTGTTCCGCTCGATCTCCATGATGTCGGCGGGCCGGGTAACTGCCCAGAACGGCTCGTACCCCGGCGCCTCCACCCAGTGCACCGGGGCCTTCCGGCGAAGCAGTGCGAGCGCGTCGTGCAGCCAGCCTGTCCTCGTCGGCGTACGCGGCCGGGTCGGTGAAAGCCAATCCGGCTTCGGTCACCGTGAGAGTCATCGAGAGACCTCCTTGCTCTTTGTTAAATCTAAGGATCGGCGACTCGGCACCGCTTGGGCGGTCAATGGGCATCGCCGGACGGGTCCGACTCGGCGGCAGACAGCCACCCTCGTCGAGCTTGTCATCGGGCCTGGCCACGACGGCAACCTCCGCCACCAGGCCCGTTTCCATGATGACGCGCTCGATTTCGGACGCCGCCACGTTCTCGACGCCGACCTTGTCGCCCACGCAGGCCCTCTGGAGCCTGTGACCCAGGCCGGCCGGAGGCGCGCTCCCGGTCCAAGCCGCAGCTAGTCGGTCCGGACCTAGCTGGCGCTGGGCGTCACACGCGCGGTTGTCGCCCTATAGCGGGGTCAGCATGATAATCTGTCTAGACATGGCTAGACAGACGGTTCGGGGGTTCCCATGACCTCGCCTACCCGCGACTACTGGCAGATCCAGGACGCCAAGCAGCGTTTCAGTGAGATGATCCGCGCTGTTGCGCATGACGGGCCGCAGATCATCACGCGGCACGGCGAAGAGGTCGCTGTCGTGGTGGACATCGCCGAGTACCGCAGGCTGACCCGGCCAACGATCGACCTGACAGGGCTGCTGCTCGGTGAGCCGGCGCTTTCCGACGATGCCGTAGAGGTGCTGACAGAGGTCGAGGCCGAGCGTAAGGCCGACGTCGGGCGCCCGATTGACCTGGAGGTCGGCTTGTGACCTATCTGCTCGACACCAACATTCTCTCGGAGACGCGCAAGCGTCAGCCTGCCTCCGGCGTGACGAGCTGGATTGCCGTGACCCCGCCCGAGCGGCTGCACGTATCGGTGCTGACGCTGGGGGAGATCGAGCAGGGCATCTCACGTATCCGCGGTCGCGGAGACAACGAGCAGGCAGCCGACCTTGAGCGCTGGCTGAGGGAAGTGGAGCTCGGATTCGCGGACAGGATCCTGCCCATCACGCTGCCGGTCGCCGCCGCCTGGGGGCGCCAGAAGCACTCGCAGCCGCTTCCCGTCATAGACGGGCTGATCGCTGCCACTGCCCAGGTGAACAGCCTCACGGTTGTCACACGGAATGCCAGGGACTTCGAGGGAACAGGGGTTCAGGTTCTTAACCCCTTCAGGGACTAAGCACAAGCGGCAGCCATTTGCCGGCTGGCAGAGGACGCGGTCGGTGCTGAGCTGGTGCTGACAAGCGGCCGCCTAGCAGGCCGTCTACCTGCGGAAACTGCCCGCACCTCCACGAGCTTCACGATCTTCGAAGGTACGTCGGAGATCCAGCGCATGATCATCGGTAGGGCCGTTACCGGGCTTGACGTGCGGTAATAACCTTCAGCAGCTCTTCCCGCACATGGGCAAAGTGCACTTCGCCGAGCGGCTCGAGGCGCGGCTCGGGCAGTCCTACATCGGCGACCGCCTGGCGGAACTCCGCGCTGCTGCTGAACACCAGGAAGTCGGCTCGCGACGGGCAGGCGTCGAAGACGACGATGCCCTCCTGAGTTCGGACGCAGACATGCAGGTCTAGTACCTCCGGCGGGAACTTCTGGCACAGCGCGTCGTGCGCGGCCGCCAGTTCTGCCGGATCGCCGCTGAAATGGTAGGCGCTGAGGAACATCTCGTCACTCTCCTTGTCTGGTCGGTCGTTCACTGGCAGGGCGCTAGGTCTGACCTCGCGGATGCGAGATCTGATCTCGCGCCCGTCAAGCAGGAGGTGCGACATGAGCACAACGGCAGAAGAAACCGCAGTCGATGAAGTGATGGGCCGAATCATGGCCGACCTGGGCGGCGCACTGGGGGTGCTGCTCACCGCCCTCGGGACCCGCAGCGGGCTGTGGGCGGCCCTAGCCGGGGCGGGTCCGCTCACGGCCGACGAGGTAGCAGCAAAGGTGGCGGTGGCACGGCCCCTGGTGCGGGAGTGGCTGGCCGCTCAGGCGGCGGCTGGCTACCTGGACTACGACCCGGCAGCCGGGACGTTCACGCTCCCGGACGCGGCCGCAGCGGCGGTTCACCACGGTCCTGGCGGCGCGCTGGTTGATGCGGCAGCCACGATGTTCTCCTCGATGGGAGCCGGGTTTGCCGAGTTTGCCGAGGCGTTTGGCGCAGGCAAGGGGTTCGCATGGCATCAGCGGACGTCGGACCACTGGCACGGCTTGGATGCTTTCACTCGCGCCGCTGTGCCTGCCGAGCTGATCGCGGCCACCATCGGGGCGATGCCGGACGTGGCAGCAGCGCTGGCGACGGGCGGTTCTGCTGCGGACGTGGGCTGTGGATTTGGCGCGCCGACGCTGGCCATCGCGGGTCTGTATCCGGCGGCGCAAGTGCTGGGAGTTGACTACCACGACGCCTCGATCGCGCACTGCAGGGCACGGGCCGCCCAAGACGGCCGGACGAACGCACGGTTCGAGGTCGCCGCGGCAGCGGATCTGCCCGGCAGCGGGTATGACCTGATCACGTTCTTCGACTCGCTGCACGACATGGGCGATCCGCTCGGCGCGCTGGTCCGGGCCCGGTCGGCGGTCGGGCTCGCAGGTTCGGTGCTGCTATTCGAGCCCGCTGCGGCTGACGACCTGGCCGCGAACCTGAACCCGGCCGGGCGGATGTTCTATGCGATCTCCACCGTGGCCTGCACCCCGAATGCGGTCTCCCAGCAGACGCCGGAGTCGGGCGAGCCCCTTGGCGCCCAGGCGGGGGAGAGGCGGCTGCGGGCTCTCGCCGCCACGGCCGGTTTCGGCCAGGTTCGCCGGCTCGACGTCCCGACGCCAATGAACTTGGTGTTGGACCTGCGGCCCTAACCGGCCAAGATGAGCAGATGAGCGGAGGGCAGCTGCTCGTTGGCCGTGACCAGGCGCTCGCCGCGGCGAGCCTCGTACTGAGCGAGGCCCGCCGCGGTGCGGGCCGGTTCCTGCTCGTCAGCGGTGAGGCCGGGATCGGCAAGACCGCGCTGCTGTCGGCGCTGGCTGAAGACAGCGCCGATTCGGGTGCGCTCGTGCTGCGCGGTTTCTGCTGGCAGGGTGCCGGCGCACCGCCGTACTGGCCGTGGTCGCAGGTGCTGCGCGGCAGCGGAGTGTCGGCCGCGGAGCTTGGTGCGGCGGCTTGGCTGACGCAGCCTCCTGTGGCGGCAGCCGAGCTGCGTAGCGCCGCGGAGGCCGCGGACGCTCGGTTCCTGCTGTTCGAGGCAGCGTCCGCGGCCTTGGCGCGGCTAGCGGTTACCCGCCCGGTTGTAGTGGTGCTGGACGACCTGCAGTGGGCGGACGGGCCGTCGGTCCACCTGCTCGGTTTCCTGTCCCGCGCACTCGCAGCGGACGCCGTGGCGCTGCTGGGCGCATACCGGGAGGCTGAGGCAGGCACAGAGCTACGCGAGCTGGCAGCTTCGGCTCAGCAGCTGGCGCTGGCGGGTCTGGACCAGGCGCAAGTCCGAGGGCTGGCGCGGTCGCTGGCCGGCGCCGACGTGCGCGACGAGATCTGCACGCGGCTCTGGGAACGCAGCGGCGGCAATCCGTTCTTCGTGCGCGAGCTGACCCGGCTGCTGCTCGCTCAGGACTCCGGGCTCGAGCATGCCGCTGTCCCGGCTGGCATCGCAGACACGCTCCGCCGTCGGCTTGCCAGGCTCTCCACGGACTGCGTCCGGCTGCTGGAATGGGCCGCGGTCGCGGGCCGGGACATCGACGCGGGCCTGCTGGCACAGGCCGGCGCCGTGCCGGACGAGAGCGCTGCCGCGTTGCTGCTGGACGAGGCACGGCACGCCGGCGTGGTGGCGGACGCGGGCGCGCCACAGTTCGCGCACGACCTGTACCGCGAGGTCGTCGCCGGCGAGCTGACCCAAGCGGCCAGGACAGAGATCAATCTGGCGCTCGGGCGCGCGCTGGTTGGCCGGCCGGGTCCGGTCGCCCGAGTTGCGGCGCACCTGGTGGCGGCCGGTGAACCTGCTCGCGCGGTTGCCCTGGAATACTCGCTGCGTGCCGCCAGGGAGGCGACCGCACGGCTCGGCCACGACGAAGCAGCAGAGCACTACCTGCGCGCGGCGCAGCTGTCTGACGCAATCGGAGCCGCAGCGGGTGAGCGCACTGAGATCCAGCTCCAGCTCGGCCTGTCGTACGCGCGGGCTGGCAAAGCTGACCGCGCCAGGCAGCAGTTCCTGGCTGCCGCCGAAGCTAGCCGAACCGCGCGCGACGCCGGCGGGCTTGCGAAGGCGGCGTTCGGCCTGCAGGCGCTCGGAAACCGATCGGGGGCGCAGAACGCTGAACTGCTCGGCCTGCTTCGCGAGGCGTCGCTGCTGCTGGCGTCGTGCGACGGCCCGCTGGCACTCCAGTCACAGGTCCACGCGGCCCTGGCCAGGGCAATCAGGCACGGGTCCGACAGCGTGCCCGGTCCCGAGGTTCGGCAGATCGCACGCCGGGCAGTAGATCTCGCCGTTGCCGCGCACGACGCGCAAGCGCTAGCCACAGCGAAACTTGCCTTGCAGGACGCCCTCTGGGTGCCTGGCAGCGCAGCTGAGCGCCTTCCGGTCATCTCTGAGATGCTGGATGCCGCGCAGTCGGCCGGTGACGCCGACCTCGAGGCCGAGGCCCACCTGCTGCGGGCTGCAGGCTTGCTCGAACTCGGCGACCCGGCCGGGCGGGACGAGCTCCAGACCTACATCGCCCAGGCAGGCCGGCTCGGACACGCCCGCGGCCGGTGGGGAGCACTGACCCGACGCGCCACCTTCGCTGGGCTCGCGGGCCGTGCGGCCGAGGCAGCGCTACTGGGCGAACAGGCACTCGAGCTCGGGCTGACCATCGGCGAGCCGGACGCCGTCGGCTGCTTCGCGACGCACCGGTGGTCGCTGGTGGCATTCGGCGTGCCCGAGCCCGGCGACGAACTGGAATCGAACCCCGACGATCCGCTGTGGCCGATATTCCCGCTGTTCCGTGCCTGGGCTCCGGCCGCGCGCGGGCAGGCAGCGGCAGCCACCGCGGCGCTCGGCGACTTCAGCGTGCTGGACATCACGTTCTGGACGGGGCTGGAGACGATAGCGGTAGCGGCGGTCGTGTTCGCGGTAGCTGGATCGGATGCCCAGCGCCGGTGGGCATACGAGCAGTTGCTGCCTTATGCGGGCGCGCATGTCGTGATCGGCGGCTGCGCGTCCTACCACGCCGCCGTCGACCACCATCTGGGCGGCCTGGCCGCGGCGCTTGGCGACTCCGCGGCTGCCGCGGCGCACTATCGGGAAGCCCTGGCTATGCACGAGCGGCTCGGCGCTGCTGGCTGGGCTCGGCTGTCGGCGCAGGCGCTCGACGGTCTGGCCGAGCGCGCTGCGGCGGCGGGACCGGCGAATGCGTTCAGGCTTGTCGGCGAGGTTCGGCTGCTCTCTTATCACGGCAGCGAAGCGCAGCTGCCAGAGTCGAAGGGCCTGCACGACATCGCCACCATCATCGCCGCTGGCGGCGCGGAGGTGCATGTACTGAGCCTCGTCGGGCACGACCGGCCCCTGCTAGGCGCCGACCCGGTGCTGGACAGCCGTGCTAAAGCGGAATTCCGGGCCCGGCTCGACGAACTCGCGGCGCGCATCGATCAAGCAGAGGCAGTCGGCGACGCCAAGCGCGCCGAGACGTTCGAAGCCGAACGGGCCGCGCTCATCCATGAGCTTGCCGCGGCCGCTGGCCTCGGCGGCCGCGACCGCAAGCTAGGCGATGAGACCGAACGGGCTCGCAAGACCGTTAGCGCGAGGGTCCGCGATGCGTCGGCGAAGATCAGCCGTGTTCACCCTGAACTTGCCGCACACCTGCGCGACTCGCTCCAGATGGGCACCGTCTGCTGCTACCGCCCCGCCGAGCGTGCCTCCTGGCAGACATAGCCATGCCGACGCTCGGCGGTGGCGGCCTCCGGGCACCTCTGAGATCTACCCCATGATCATCGGACGGGCGCCGGCGGCAGCCCGGCCGGACCCATGAAGGCGAAGACCCGCCTGATGCCCGGAAGCAGCAGCAGGCCATCGGCGGCCGTCGGCGTCGGGAAGTGGTTCGCCGACGCGCTGAAGGGAATCGAGACGACCTGATGGCCGTTGGCCGGGTTGAGGGCGTGCACTGCCTTGTCGGCTCCGATCGTCCAGACCAGCCCGTCAGCGATGATCGGCCCGCCGCCAGCGCCGTCGTTGGCGGTCCACAGTTGCTTCAGGTGCGGGGCCGCCGCCGACACCCTGATCGCTGTCACGCCGTTCGGGCAGGGTACGTAGACGACCGAGCCCATCACCGCATGTCCTCCGTCTGGGTCGCCGTGACACACCGGAAGCGACGCGACCTCGCCATCCTTGCCGCCGAGATGCCCTTGGCGCAGCAAGTAAGCGATGTCGGTCTTGCCGACCTGGAACACGAAGCCGTCCACAAGTGCCGGGTCCCCGGTTCCGAGGTCGAGGTCTTGGCCGCTCAGCTGCTGCCAGTTCTTGAGGTAAAAGATCGACTTGAGGTGCATAGCCGGCGACAGTTCGAGCACCGCGTCGCTGTCGTCGTATCGCTGCCCGGCGCCGAGGTTGTAGCCATCGGCGCTGGCGACGTAGACGTTGCCCCGAGGGTCGACGACTGGAGAACTGCCGCCCATCCAGACCGCTCCCCGGTCCCTGCCGCTGCCGATCTGGAAGTAGTCCAGCCGTCCTCCCTTCTCCGGAATCGAGACGACGTAGCCGTGAGCAGGACCGTTGGGTCCGGGACAGTCACCGTAGTTCTGGCCGTAGGCGATCACCACGCGACCGCGGTCGAGCGCCAGTCCTGGCCGCTGCAGCTGCGCGAGCTGGTCCTCGCCAGCGCTAGGCATCGCCCGCTGGCTCAGCTCGACTTTGCCGGTGAACAGGTCGAGCCCGAATAGGCGGTGCGACGCCTCCACGCCGCGAGAAGCAGACGGGCCTTTGATCAAGGTGTCCGCGTCGACGAAGATCTCGTGGCGTGCCAGATCGATCACTGGGGTGCCCGTAATGCCGACCACGGGCGAGATATCGCCGCACGGCAGGTCGCGCGACGGTACGGGGGTCGCCAGATGGCGTGACCACAGAATGTGCCCGCTGCGGGCGGCCATCACGTAGACAGTGTCGTTCTCGGTCGCGGCAACGATGCGGCCGTCTGCTACGAGTGGCTCGCCATACAACTTCCCGTCGAGGTTCCGCGAGGTCCAGGCCCGCCGCCATGGCATCAGCTTGATCTGCGCGGCCTGGACCCCGGTCGCCTCAGCATTCCTGTGGTAGGTGGTCCAGTTGGCGCCGGAACCTCGGGTCTGCGGCTCCGGGATGGCGGTCGCGGTGGCGGGCAACGCAGACACGGAGCCCGAAGCCGTTCCGCCGGGACCGCGGCTGGTTGCGCTTGTATGCCGAACCGCAGAGCTATGGGACGGCCCAGAACAGGCCGCGCAGGCCACTGCCAGGACTCCGATGGCAGCGGCGAGCGTTCCTCTCCTCATAGTGATCGTTCCCGTCTATCGCGGCTGATAGTGCGCACCGCCGACTGTGACGTTGCCACACACAGACTGCCAGAACGATCAGGTGCAGTGGTCGGCGTTCAGTGTCGATGATGGATGCGGTCTGGCGCTGGACGCGGCGCAAGCTAAGGTCGGCGGCGCCAAACTGCGTCTCGATTGCAGCTCGGACATTCTCTGACTAAAGTCAGAGAATGGATCCTGGTCAGGTCGAGGCGGTCCGCCGGTTCAACCGGGTGGTAACCCAGCGCGTTGGCGTTCTGGATGACGAGTACCTGTCCCGGGATCGGTCTCTGGGGCTGTCCCGGTTGCTCTGGGAGATCGAGCCGGACGGATCAGAGGTCAGGGTGCTGCGCGCTCGCCTCGGGCTGGACTCTGGTTACACGAGCCGCCAGCTACGGCGACTGGAGCAGGATGGCCTCATCAGTGTTGATCCGGATGCCTCTGACGGCCGGGTGCGCAAGGTGCGCCTGACCGATGCCGGACGCGATGAGTGCGCTGTGCTCAACCAGAGGTCCGATGAACTCGCAGCGTCCATCCTTGCTCCGCTGACCGCAAGGCAGCGGCATCGGCTGATCGAGGCGATGGCTGATGTCGAACGGCTCATGCTGGCGTCACAGGTGCAGATCGAGATCACGGACCCTGGTGCCCCAGCAGCCCGCCACTGCCTGCGGTCCTACTTCGAGGAGCTCGCGCATCGGTTCGACGGAGGTTTCGATCCGCGTCAGAGCATTTCTGCGACCGACGATGAGATGAGGCTGCCTGATGGACTACTGCTAGTGGCCATGCTGCAGGGCAACCCGGTCGGGTGTGGTGCGCTCAAGTTGCACGCGGACGCCCGGATCGCGGAAATCAAGCGCATGTGGACATCCCCGGAACTTCGAGGGCTCGGCCTTGGCCGGCGCATTCTTGACCAGCTCGCCGGGGAAGCGGAGGCCCGTGGCATGAGCACGCTGCGACTGGAGACTAATCACTCGCTGACCGAGGCCCGGAGGCTGTACGAGACATCGGGGTTCGTCGAAGTGCAGGCCTTCAACAACGAGACCTACGCACACCACTGGTTTCAGCGAGACCTCGCAGGGACTGACAGCAGCGGTGATGCCGCCAACCGGACATGAGCGTCCGGGAAACATGGCAGTAGGGCCGCCCGGATCTCCTAGTCACGACGAGGGGTCTGCGAAGGCGAGGAACGCCAGGGCATCGTGCCAGGCCGCCGTTTCGGCGGCGGAGTTCGCTACTGGCGTGCCGCCGAGCCCGCCCGCAGGGGCCGCGTCATAAGGGAAGGCGAATCCCGCCGCGTGACCTGCGCCCGCGAACACTATCTCGCGGTGTGTGAACTGGTCGTGATAGGCGCCGAGTCGGTGCATGATCGCGGATGCGTACGCCGGTGAGGGCCAGAGCAGGTCGTCACGACCGAGGAGAAGCAGGACGGGGCCACGGATCAGTTGCACGGGGATGACGGCGGCGGGGTCTGCTGTCGATGCCGGGTCGCCAAGCGGACTCGCTACCGGTAGCGGCCTCCCGCCGAACGTCCAGGCAGGCTGGAATGCCGGCACCGGGTGCGTCGCGGAGAAGGCCTCGTTG
>Ga0335072_10012873_pt1 | contig 11934 bp, 11 predicted proteins | sample Lox_Sample_21_FD_206725 | JGI IMG/M metagenome (GOLD analysis project Ga0335072, IMG submission 206725) | Soil microbial communities from Loxahatchee National Wildlife Refuge, Florida, United States - Lox_Sample_2.1 | ecosystem: Environmental > Terrestrial > Soil > Wetlands | place: USA...
CACCCTGGGCAGCACGGATCGGGAGGTCACCTTGTCGATCATCGGTCGCGGGCAGGAGCCGGCATCGCCCGCCGCGAGCGAGTCCGACTCCTACGAGCTGGCTGCGATTCGCCACCGCATGTCCGCGCTCGGAGGCCGGGTGGTCTACGCGGCCGAGCGTCCGGCGCAGGTGAGCCTGTCGGCGTGCCTTCCACTTCGCAGAGCAGTCCGGCAATGACGAGCAAGCGCCTGGCCAGCACAGCGGGGCCGACGGCCCAGGCGGGGCCGACGACGCTGATCTCGCGAGCGACACCGGGCGAGCGCATCAAGCGCGCCGAGAAGGCGGCGAGCATTCGCGCAGCGGAGCGCAAGATGAGTCAAGCGGATCTGAAAGTCCGGGCGGCGCGGCCGATGATCCCGGCACCCATCGCCCGATCCCTCCTCTGCACCCGCGGGCGGCCGGCGCCGCGGCGCGCCACCGCTCGATCTTCCCGCTGACGCGCGCGCCTTCGCCTGCGCGCTGCGGGCCCGCCGCTCAGCCCAACCGCAGCATCTGCGCGCCCGCCGCGGCGACATCGGTGGTGCCGGTGAGGGCGAGCGTCACGCGCAGCTCGTCGCGAATGATCTGAAGCGCGCGCGTGACGCCGGCCTGGCCCGCCGCCGCCAGCGCGAACAGGAACGACTTGCCGATCAATCCGGCGCGGGCGCCGAGGGCGAGCGCCTTGGCCAGGTCCTGCCCCGAGCGGATGCCGCCATCGAACATCACCTCGCAGCGCCCGTCGATGGCGGCAACGACCTCGGGCAGGACGGAAATCGAGGAGGGCGCGCCGTCGAGCTGCCGCCCTCCGTGGTTCGAGACCACCACCGCATCGGCGCCCGCCGAGAGCGCGAAGCGCGCGTCCTCGGCGTCCATCACCCCCTTGAGGATCAGCCGGCCGGGCCAGCGGCTGCGCACCCACTCGACGTCGCGCCAGTTCGCCGTGGCGTCGAACTGCGAGTGGGTCCACTGCGCCAGCGTCACCGCCCCGTCCGCACCGCCGATGTGTCCGACCAGATTGCCGAACGTGCGCCGCTTGCCGAACAGCACCTTGAGGGCCCATGCGGGCTTGCTCGCCACCTCCCAGGCGTTGCGCAGCGTGAGCCGCGGCGGGATCGACAGTCCGTTGCGCGCATCGCGGCGCCGCTCGGCGAGGATCTGCAGGTCGAGCGTCAGCATCAGGGCCGAGCACTTGGCGGCGATGGCGCGCTCGATGAGCGCCTGGTTGAAGCCGCGATCGCGCATCAGGTACTGCTGGAACCAGAACGGCCGCTCGGTCGCGGCGCGCACGTCCTCGATCGAGCAGATCGACATCGTGGAGAGGCAGAACGGGATGCCGAACGCCGCCGCCGCGCGCGCGCCGAGGATCTCCCCGTCGGCATGATACAGGCCGCACAGGCCGGTGGGCGCGATGGCGAGGGGCATCGATATCGAGCTTCCCAGGAGCGTGGTCGAGAGCTGCACCGCGGATACGTCGATCATCACCCGCGGGCGAAAGCGCAGCGCATCGAGGTCCGCGGCGTTCGCATGCAGGGTTCTCTCCTGGTAGGAGCCGCCGTCCGCATAATCGAAGATGGCGCGCGGAATGCGCCGCCGGGCGAGCGCGCGCAGATCTTCGATGCTCAGGATCATGCGCTTGGGGCTAGGGCGGCTGCGCTGCCGTGCCCGGAATCCACGAGGTTCCGGCCAGCGGCACGCCGGCCATGGCGGCCGCCTCCACGGTGAGCGCCACCAGGTCCTCCTTCTCGAGGTGGTGCACGTCCTGCTTGCCGCAGGCGCGGGCGATCGTGGTGAGCTCCATGGTCAAGGTCTTCAAATAATTCTTCAGCCGTTTCGCGCCCACGGCCGGCTCGAGCCGCATCTCCAGCTCGGCGTCCTGCGTGGTGATGCCGACCGGACACCTGCCGGTGTGGCAATGATGACAGAATCCGGGCGCCGTGCCCAAGTGCGCGTAGCCCTCGAGCGCCGAGAGGTGCTCGCCCCCCGCGACGTAGGTCTCGCTGTTGCAGCCGAGCGCGAACAGCACGCCCTGCCCGATCGCCACCGCATCGGCCCCCATCGCCAGCGCCTTGGCGACGTCCGCGCCGCTGCGGATGCCGCCCGAGATCACCAGCTGCACGGTGCCGCGCATGTTGAGGTCGTCGAGCGCCTCGACCGCCTGGCGCAGCGCCGCCAGGGTGGGAATGCCGACGTGCTCGATGAACACGGTCTGCGTCGCCGCCGTGCCGCCTTGCATGCCGTCGACCACGATCACGTCCGCGCCCGCGTGCACGGCGAGCTTCACGTCGTTGAACACGCGCGTGGCGCCCACCTTGACGTAGATCGGCTTCTCCCAGTCGGTGATCTCGCGCAGCTCGGCGATCTTGATCACCAGGTCGTCCGGTCCGGTCCAGTCGGGGTGACGCGAGGCGGAGCGCTGATCCACCCCCTCGGGGAGCGTGCGCATGCGCGCGACGCGCGGATTCACCTTCTGCCCGAGCAGCATGCCGCCGCCGCCGGGCTTCGCGCCCTGGCCGATGACGATCTCGATGGCGTCGGCGCGCCGCACATCGTCCGGATTGAAGCCGTAGCGCGAGGGCAGGCACTGGTAGATGAGGGTCTTCGAGGAGACCCGCTCCTCCTGCGTCATGCCCCCATCGCCGGTCGTGGTCGAGGTTCCCACCTCGGTCGCCGCGCGCCCGAGCGCCTCCTTGACGCGCGCCGACAGCGCCCCGAAGCTCATGCCGGCGACGGTGACCGGGGTGGCGAGCTCGATCGGCCGCGAGGCGAAGCGCGTGCCGAGCAAGGTCTTGGTCGCGCAGCGCTCGCGGTAGCCCTCGAGCGGGTAGCGCGACAGCGAAGCGGCCAGGAACAGCAGGTCATCGAAGCACGGCACCCGGCGCTTGGCGCCCAGCCCGCGAATCTCGTAAAGACCGCTCGCCGCCGCGCGCTGGATGTAGTCGATGGTCGGGCGGTCGAAGCCCGCCGATTGCTCTTGCTCGATGCCGCTCATCCTCAGTACTCCTGATCGGCGTCCGCATGCCAGTGATACAGGCTCTTGGCGGAGGCGACACGCTTGAAGTCGTTCGGGTCGTGGGATTGGCCCGCCGCGGCGAGCAGGCTGCGCAAGGCGGCGCGGTCGAGCTCGCCCATCGGCTCGAACCGCGCATCGGCGCCGAGCGAGCGCACCTTGCCGCGCACGTAGATCACCGCCTCGTAGAGCGAGTCGCCGAGCGCGTCGCCGGCATCGCCGCAGATGACCATGCGGCCCGCCTGCGCCATGAACGCGGAGAAGCTGCCGACGCTGCCGCCCACGACGATGTCGGCGCCCTTCAGCGAGATTCCGCAGCGCAGGGATGCGTCGCCGTCGATGATCAGAAGTCCGCCGTGCGCCGAGGCGCCGGCGGCCATGGAGGCGAACCCCTTCACGTGAACCCGGCCCGACATCATGTTCTCCGCCGCGCCGGGGCCCGCGTTGCCGTGCACCGTGACCGCGGCGTGCTTGTTCATGCCCGCCACGTAGTAGCCGACGTGCCCGTGAATCTGCACGTCCAGCTCCGCATCCAGGCCGCAGGCGATCGAGTGCGCGCCGTCCGGATTGCGCACGCGCACCTGCGACACGCCCTCCGCGGCCGCCTGCCGGTGCAGGAACAGATTCAGCTCGCGCAGCGATTCGCGGGCGAGGTCGAACTCGCGCGTCGCGGGCAGCGGCTTCAGATTCGCCACGTGTAGATCTCCTCCGGCTTGGGCTCGAACAGCGAGGCGTGCGCGATGTGCGGCAGGTGCGCGAGCGAGCGGAACTCCGAGGCGATGGCCACGTACTCGTCGCTCTCGGCCACCACCGCCGGCTTGCAGGCGAATGCGTCGCGCACGATCAGCAGCTCCTGATCGGTGCCCATCAGGAACGTGTAGAAGCCGTCGAGCACGCTGAAGCCGCGCTCGACCGCCGTCTCGAGATCATCGCCCTCGCGCAGCCGCCACTCGAAGAAGCGGCAGGCCGCTTCGGTGTCGTTGTCGGTCTCGAACTCGATGCCGAGCGGCTCGAGGTGCTTGCGCACCAGGTGCGGGTTGGACAGCGAGCCGTTGTGCACCAGGCAGAAATCCCTGCCGGCCGTGAACGGGTGCGCATGCGCCGGCGTCACCGCCGACTCGGTGGCCATGCGCGTGTGCGCGACCAGATGCGTGCCCTGCAGGGTGTCGAATCGATAGCGGCGCGCGATGTCGGCCGGCGCGCCCACGTCCTTGTACAGATCGATCGAGCGGCCTGCCGACAGCACGGCCACCTGCGGCGCGTGCTGCAGGATCCAATCGGTGAGCTGCTCGGGGTCCGATTCGGTCACCAGCACCGCATGGTTCCCCTGCACGGCGAGCTCGTGCGTGCCGCCGAGCTGCGCGCGCAGATCCTCGAGCAAGCGCCGAAAATCGACCGCATGCTCGCCGCTGTACAGGCTCAGCTTGCACTGCCGCTGCGCGACCGGCGCCGTGTACACCGCGAGCCCCGCCGAATCGGGGCCGCGCTCCGTCATGCCGACGAGCATCGGCACCATCATGGCCCCGAGCTGCTCGCGCAGCGGCGCTTTCTTCACCAAAAGACCCACGATTCCGCACATGCGAGACCCTCCGTGTCAGAAGAATTCCAGGTAGCGGCGCGTCTCCCACTCCGAGACGTGGCGCGAGTACTCCGTCCACTCCATGCGCTTCAGGCGCACGAACTCGCGCGCCAGATCCGCGCCCAGGCCTTGCGTGACGACCTCGTCCGCCTCGAGCGCATCGAGCGCCTCATGCAGGGATTGCGGCAGCAGCTTGATGCCCTTGTCGGCGAGCTCGCGCGCGCTGAGCTCGTACAGGTTGAGGTTCTGCGGCGCGCCGGGATCGAGCTTTCGATCGATGCCGTCGAGCCCCGCCGCGATGAGCGCCGCCGAGACCAGGTAGGGGTTGCATCCCGAATCGGGCAGTCTCACTTCGAGGCGCCCGTACGGGACGCGCACGCAGGCCGTGCGGTTGTTGTCGCCGTAGGCGATGTACGCGGGCGCCCAGGTGGCCCCCGACAGGGAGCGGCCCACGACCAGGCGCTTGTAGGAGTTCACGGTCGGCGCGGCGATGGCGCACAGCGCGCGCGCATGCGCGAGCAGCCCGCCGAGGAACTGATAGGCGAGCGCGGACAGTCCCATTCCCGACTTGTCGTTCGGATCGTGGAAGGCGTTCTTCTGCTGCGCCGAGCCGAGCGAGACGTGAAAATGCGCTCCGCTCCCCGTGCGGTTCGAGAAGGGCTTCGGCATGAAGGTGGCGATCATGCCGTGCTTGTGCGCGATCTCGCTCGCCGCCATCTTCACGAAGGTGAAGTTGTCCGCCGTCTTGAGCGCATCGGTATAGGTGAAATTGATCTCGAACTGGCCGTTGCCGTCCTCATGATCGATCTGATACACGTCGATCCCGACGGCGCGCAGTCCCGCCACCATCTCATCGAGCGCTTCGCGTGTGCGATACAGGCCCTTGTAGTCGTAGCAGGGCTTGTCGAGGTCGTCGCTGGGATCGGCCGGACCCAAGGATCCGTCGGCACGGCGTGCGAGCAGCATGAACTCGGGCTCGATGCCCGTGAACAGGGTGAGACCGCGCTCCTTCAGCCGTCCGATCTGCGCCTGCAGGGCGACGCGCGAGCAGTACGGATAGGGCTTGCGGTTGACGACGCCGTTGCAGATGACGCGGGCGTAGCCCGGCATCCAGGGAATGGGCGACAGCGTCGACAGATCGCCGACCGCCATGTAGTCCGGTCCCTCGGGACCCATGCCGAAGCCCCACAGCGCGAATCCGGCGAACCCCGCGCCATCGGTCAGCACCATGTCGAGATGCTCGACCGGCACCGCCTTCGCCTTGGCGGACCCGTGAATGTCGACGAATTGCGCCAGCACGTAGCGGATGTCGTGGTCCGCGAAGAACTTCTGAGCTTGGTCCCGATTCATTCCGATACTCCTGTGATGGTTCCCCCGCATTCGACGATGATCGCGCCGAGCGTCTCGCTCAGCGACGGCCCGAAGGTCGGATCGCACCAGAATCGATATTGCCGTGCCTGGTCGCTCCCGTCGGCAACGGCGAGCACCGCAACGCCGATCATGAGCGTCATGATCACCGGCCGCGCCTCGAGATCGAGCGCCGCAAAATCCACGTTGCACACCTGGGCGAGCACATCATGCACCCCGCCGCCGCTCAACCGGAAGGCAAAATCCTCCCGCAGCACGGGATAGACGCCGTCCGGCTGCGCCGCCAGCTGCGCCGCCAGCGTCGCGAGCGGCTGCTCCTCTTGCGCCTCGAGAAAGAACTCGCTCTGGCCGAGCCGCGCGATCAAGAGCGGCGCGGCGCCGGCGGGCGAGCCGCTCCAGGTATTCGCCCCCGCGGGGACCGTCAGGCCCTGCGCCGCCAGCCATCCGGCCGCGCGCGGCCCCTTGAGGCCGAGGCGCGCGGCGCTGTCGGCGACGCTGAGGCACGGCGCGCTCACGCGGCTCGTCCGGCGCGCTGGCGCAGATTGCCCGGATCATAGAACGGCACGGCCACGACGCGCGCCGCGAGCATCTCCCCGCCATCGGCGCGGATGCGGATCTCGCTCCCCGGGGCGGCGAGCGGCGGGGCGAGCATGGCGAGCCCGATGGTCTTGCCGAGCGCACGCGAGCGAGCCACGCTCGTGAGGCGGCCGGCAACGGCGCCGCGATCGATCACCAGATGGCATTCCCTGGGTGCGCGCCCGGCATCGAGCACCTCGATCCCGGCGAGCCTCTGCCGCGGCCCGCGCGCCTCGAGAATCTTCAGGCTCCGCTGCCCCACGAAGAAGGGCTTTTTCATGCTCACCGCCCAGCGCGCGCTCGCCTCGAACGGATCGGTGAGCCCGTCGGTGTCCTGGCCCACGATCAGATGCCCTTTCTCCAGGCGCAGCACCCGCTGCGCCTCGACGCCGAAGGGTCGCAGGCCGTGCGGCCGTCCCGCCTCGTGGAGCGCCTGCCAGACGTGCGCGGCGCCGGAGGCGGGCACGTGGATCTCGTAGCCGAGCTCGCCCACGAACCCCACGCGCAGCAGCCGCGCCCGCACGCCCGCGATCGACCCCTCGCGTGCCGCCAGATACGGGAAGGAGGCCTCACCGAGGTCGAAGTCGGTGAGGCTCTGCAGGATGTCGCGGCTCGACGGGCCGGCAAAATTGAAGGCGGCGCGATGGCCGGTCACGTTGACCAGCGCGCAGTCGAGCCCCCACAGCGCATTGAGCCGCAACAGCTCGCGAAAGACGGTCGCGGAGCCTGCGGTGGTGGTGGTGAAGTAGAATCGCTCGGCCCCCAGCCGCGCGATCACTCCGTCGTCGACGATCACGCCCGACTCATCGAGCATGAGGCCATAGCGCGTCATGCCCACGCTCAGATTCGCATAGCTGCCGGTATACGCCCGGTCGAGAAACGCGCCGGCCTGCGGACCGTAGATCTCGATCTTGCCGAGCGTGCTCACATCGATGAGTCCGACGCGGTTGCGCACCGCCGCGATCTCGGCCTCGATGCTCTGCTCACGGCTCTCGCCGGCGACCGCGTAATACTCGGGACGGCGCCAGTTGCCGGCCGGCATCCACACGGCCGCGAGCGCCCGATGCCGCGCATCGAGCGGCGTGCGCCGCTCGATGGCGAAGCCGCGGCCCGCGAGCAGCTTGAGCGCAACCGGCTGATACATGGGCCGGAACGTCGTCAGGCCGAGCTGCTCGACCCCGACCCCGCGCACGCGCGCGAGAATCCTGAGCGCATTCATGTGCGAATGCTTGCCCTGGGACGGACCCATTCCCACCGTGCTGTAGCGCTTCAGGAGCTCGCTCGAGTCGAAGCCCTCCTGCGCCGCGTTCGTTAGGTCCTTGACCTGCAGGTCCTCGTCGAAGTCGACGAAGTTCTTGCCCGCCGGATGATCGAAGATCGGATAGGGATGAGACGGTCGGCGGATGCTGCGCTCGATGCGCACCGCCGGGCCCGTGCCGCACCCCGCATGCGCGGCGGCTTGCGCACCCGCGCGCCGGCCGTCGGCGAGCCGCGCCGCGAGCTCGTACACGCCGTTCACGCGTCCGGCCGCGAACAGCCCCGCGGGCAACTCGCTGGGAACGAACTGCTGCAGCGGCTCCGAGAACTCCATGCGGGCCCCTGCCTGCAGCAGCAGCTGCGCGGCGGGGGCGAAGCCCACGCTCATCAGCACGGCGTCGCACTCGATTCGGGTGCGGCGCCCCGCCGCCGCGCCGCGCCCCGCCGCGCCATCGAGCGGGCCGACCGCGAGCGCGCACACTCTGCCGTCGGCGCCGGCGAACGCTTCGTGGGGTGCGCAGCCCTGAAGGATCGGGATGCCGAGCGCCGCGCACGCCGCCGCGCCCGCGCCGGCCTCGTCCGCGCCTGCGCCGGCCTCGTCCCCGCCCGCGCCCGCCGCGCCCGCGCCCGCGTCCGCCCCGGCGGTCTCGCTCCCGCCGCGCAGATCCACGATGGCGGCGATGCGCACGCCGCGCGCGGCGAGGTCCCGGCAAACCGAGTACGCCTCGAGATTTGCGGCCACCATGACGAGGTTGCGGCCGGGAGCGACCGCGTAGCGCTCGGCGAGCCGCCAGGCGCCCGAGGCGAGCAGCACGCCCGGCAAGTCGTTGTTGCGAAACACCGCCGGCTGCTCGATGACGCCGGTCGCGAACACGATGGCCTGCGCGCGCATCTTGGTGAGGCGCTGCGGCTCGGCCAGCGCCACCCACCGGTCCGCGTAGCAGCCGACCGCGGCCGTGGCGCACAGCACGGTGATGCGCTGCGAGCCCTGCACCGCTCGAACGAGCGTCTCGAGCGAGGCGCGCTCCGCCTCGCTCAGCGCCGAGGCGCCGCCGAGCCGATGCGCCTCCTCGACGAGGGTGACGCGCGCGCCCGCCTCGGCCGCCGCGAGCGCGGCGGCAAGGCCGCTCGGTCCGCCGCCGATCACCAGCACATCGCAAAATCCATAGCGCTTCGGGGTGATGAGGCGCTGCGCGCTCAGGGTCACCGCCCCGAGTCCGGTGATCGCGCGAAACATGCGCTCCCAGCGCGGGAACCAGCGCTTCGAGTGAAACGCCTTGTAGTAAAAGCCCACCGGCAGAAAGCGCGCGAAACGATCCAGGATGCGCGCCCGGTCGCGCGCCAGGCCGCCGAAGGTGTTCACCGCAAGGACCTGCATGCCCTCGCGCAGCAGCGTCGTATCGCCGCGCACGTTCGGCACACCGTCGACCTGGAACAGCGCATTGCTGTCGTGATTCGCGCACGACAGCACGCTGCGCGGCCGGTGATACTTGAAGCTGCGCGCGAAGTAAGGCCGTGCGGCGCCGAGCGCGGCGCTCAGCGTGTCGCCGGCGTAGCCCTCGCAGCTCGCGCCTTCGAACTCAAAGTGCAGCACCTTCGAGCGATCGATCCACTCGCGCGCCTGGGGCTCGAGCCGGTACATCAAGGCGGCGGCTCCAGGGCCGCGGGCTGGCGCGCCCTCTCGGCCGGGTAGGTCGCGATCACCACGTCACGCGCGGTATCGCGCAGCGCGATGAACCAGAACCCGGAGGCGACATGGCACCACCACTCGTACTTGATGCCCGGCGAGCCGGACCGGTTGAAGACGTAGTCGCTCCACTGCGCATCGCTGCAGCTGTCCGGATCGGGCGCATGGCGCACCTCGCCGCCGTAGATGAACTCCGACACCGGACGCGGTCCGTTGAGCGGACAGATCATGATCTTCATCAGTGGCCCACCGCGGCGGCGCCCTTCTCGCCGGTGAGCTGGTAGCGGGCGAACCGCTCGAATCCGAACCCCTCGATGAGGGGATGATTGCGGCCCGTCGCCACCGTGTGGCTCATGGTCTTGCCGCAAACCGGCGTCGCCTTGAACCCCCAGGTTCCCCAGCCGGCATCCAGGTAAAAGCCCTCGATCGGCGTCACCCCCATGATGGGCGCGAAGTCCGGGGTCATGTCGGCAAGCCCGGCCCATTGCCGATTCACCTTGACCTCCGACAGGAAGGGGAACATCTCGAGCATGTGCGCGCTCAGGGCTTCCGCGAAATCGAGCGTGGAGCGCGTCTCGTGCAGCTCGTAGGGGTCGAGGGAGGCGCCCATGACCAGCTCGCCGCGCGCCGTCTGCGACACGTACACATGCAGCGAGCCCGAGACGATGATGGGATCGAGCCAGGGCTTGAGCGGCTCGGACACCATCGCTTGCAGCGGATGCACGTAGATCGGCGAGCGCAGGCCCACCTTGTCGAGGATGCGCGGCGTGAATCCGGCCACGGCGCACAGGATCCGCGGCGTCGCGATCGCGCCGCGCGTGGTCTCGAGGCCGACCACCCGGCCGCCGGCGATGCGGATCGCGGTGACCTCGGTCTGCTGGTGGATCTCAACGCCGCGCCGGTCGGCGCCGCGCCCGTAGCCCCAGGCCACCGCATCGTGGCGCGCGATCGCCCCGGGCTCGTGAAACAGCGCGCCGAGGATGGGCGCATGCCCTGCGCAGCTCATGTCGATCATCGGAATGCCGCGCTTCACGAACGCCGCATCGACCGCCTCGGAGCGCACCCCGTAGTGCTTGTTCACCTCCGCGCGCCAGCGCATGGTGCGCATGGCGGAATCGGTGTGCGCGAGGGTGTAGTGGCCGCGCGTCGAGTAGAACAGATTGAGGTCGAAGTCCTCCGCCAGATCCTGCCAGAGGCGCACGCTCTCGTCGTAGAACTGCACGCCCTCGGGGGTGAGGTAGTTCGAGCGGATGATCGTGGTATTGCGTCCCGTGTTGCCCCCGCCGAGGTATCCTTTCTCGATCACGGCGACGTTGCGAATACCATGATCGCGGGCCAAGTAGTACGCTGCCGCCAAGCCGTGGCCGCCGGCGCCGATGATCACCACGTCGTAGGCCGGCTTCAGCGACTCGTGGCGCGTGAACATCCGCGGTTCCGGGTGCTTGCGCGACAAACCGAAACGGATTAGACGATGGGGCATGCGGGGCTGGAGCGGAGAATCTCGTGTGGGGGCCGGGTTCTATGTGCGAATATAAGCACGACTTTTAACTGTGGAGCAACTGAATTTGCGTAATGCGCAAGGCACCGCATGAGCCGCCGGCCGCTGAAGCGCACGGCGCGCCGCAGCGCCCCGTCGGAGCGGGGCGGCGAGCGCCCGGCGCCCGACGGCATCGAGCGCGAGGCCGTGCCGGCCCGATCGGCGGAGCGCCGCCCCGGGGAGCGGCGCCCGGGCGACAATCCGGCCATGGATCTGGGCCGCACCGCGCGGCGCCTGCGCGAGAGCCAGAACCTCACGCTCGCGGACGTGGCCCGGCGGGCCGACATCTCGAGCGCGATGTTGAGCCGTCTGGAGACCGGACGGGTCTCGCCGAGCCTGGAGACCATCGTCGCGCTCGCCCAGTCGCTCGGCGTCACCCCCTCGGTCCTGATGCAGCGCGTCGGCACCGACAATGGCGGGGCTCAGCTCATCCGCGCGGGCGAGGGCCTCGAGACGGTGCGCAGCGGCACGCGCCGCGGCCATACCTACCACCTGCTGGCGGCGCAGCGCGGCCCGCGCAAGGTGTTCGAGCCTTTTCTGGTCACGCTCAATGATCGCAGCGAGGTGTTCCCGGGCTTTCAGCACCCCGGAACCGAGTTCATCCACCTGCTCACCGGCGTGCTGCACTATCGCCATGGACGGCATACCTACGTGATGCGCCCCGGCGATACGCTCACCTTCAACGGCGATGTGGCGCATGGGCCGGAGCGGCTGGAGAAGGTGCCGATCAAGATGCTCTCGATCATCATCTACAACACGCCCGAGGATGTGCTGTGATTCCGCCCGCCCGGGATGTCGGCTAAGCTCTTTTGCCTCGTTTTCTGGGAGATATACCTTTGCCCACCACGATCTGCGCTGCCGCGGCGCGCGCCGGCCTGGCTTGTTGCCTGTCGCTCGCAACGCT
>Ga0335072_10012875_pt1 | contig 11934 bp, 8 predicted proteins | sample Lox_Sample_21_FD_206725 | JGI IMG/M metagenome (GOLD analysis project Ga0335072, IMG submission 206725) | Soil microbial communities from Loxahatchee National Wildlife Refuge, Florida, United States - Lox_Sample_2.1 | ecosystem: Environmental > Terrestrial > Soil > Wetlands | place: USA: Florida...
TCGGCGCGGGATTCCTGAACTCCGATGCGGGCGGCAAGCAGGGTTGGATTCGAACCTTCGAATTGCACCTTGGCCTCCTCCCAGTTCAGGGTCTTCTGCGCCCATGCTCCTGAGGCCATCCCTATGGCAATCCAAATGCCGATCAACCGCCACCGCAGAACATGCATCATCTCACCTCACGAAACAGTTTCCTGATGTGATCACCGCGAGATCCGCCAAGCGAGGAGGCGATTGCGAGCGCCTGGCGAATCTGGATGCTCCTGATCCGGCACGGGTCCATCGAATGAGAGACCGCATTTTGGCACACGTCAGCTTACTTACGGTATCTCTGAGGATCCTCCATAGGTTTCTCTGGTCCGCCTGCATTCGCGCGTATTGTCGCCGCCCGAGGTCCGTGTGCGGGAACTACGTCCCGGGCTTCAAAGTATATTTGGCTCAAGGACAACCCGGGCACTTTCTCCTTGCCCACGCAGCCCGATCTCAGTTGCGTGACCAAATCATCGGGACGGTTCTCATCCGCGCGGCCCGGTTCTATAGTGACATGCGGACATCAGCACGTCGAGGACATCGCGTACATTTAACGGCTTCTCGAGCAGGTCGTAGGCGCCCAGTTCGATCACGTTCGCCCAAAGATCCTCATCCGCGCTTCTCGACATGACCACTAATATCGGCAGTCCCTGGCTGGTGGACACCTTGTGCAACAGGTCTCGCCAAGTTCGATTCGCCCAGGCATATTCGCAAAATACGGCCAAGTAGGCATCCTTCCCTAAGCGCTCGACGGCTTCCAGCCAGGAGTAAGCCGTGACCAGGTGCCAGTGTGAACCGTTCAGAATCTCATGTAAGATATTGTGATCAAAATGATACGGGCTGACGGACAGAATCCGTGCGCATCTTTTCGCTCCTTCGCTTCCTGGCGCAGCACCTTCGCCGCACACAGCTATCTGACTTAGCGCCGTCCCAGTCTCGACCACTTGCATGCTATCCCTCCGTTTTTTTACACCATCTTTGAGGCTGGATCCGTGTCGATGCGATCTTTTCCGGCCTTCATACTAGTGGCGTATACAATCACCGCTTCGCATCCGTGTTATCCTCGACGACAAGCACTAAGCGGGAGATTGAATTTATTTCTCTGCGGACTCCCAGTCGAGTACGCACACGCTCGCGTCATAGATGCGCGGATGGATTATGCGGCGCTGCCGCAATAAAACGCACGACTTATGGCACCCGTGAGTCGTATCGCGCACAAACATCTGAGCGACGGCCGTGAATTGTTCTAACGAAACGCGGCACACGCGTGGCAGTCCCGACCGGAAAGGAAGTCTAATGGTACGCGCCAAAATCCTGGTCGTAGAGGACGACGACACATTGCGTCAGGTCACGCACTTCCAATTGGCTCGAGAAGGCTACGACACCCATTCGACCGTCACCGCCGAAGATGCGCTTGGTTTTCTCGAGACTGCCGCGTTTCACCTTGTACTGACGGATCTGATTCTGCCCGGAATGTCCGGCATCCAACTACTCAAACGAGTTCGATCCGATCATCCCGAGACGGCCGTCGTGGTCATGACCGGGTATGGCACGGTACAAACTGCCGTCGAGGCGATGAAACTGGGAGCTTCGGATTATGTATCGAAGCCGTTGCAGATCTCAGAGCTCAAAGCACTCGTCCGGCGTTGCCTTAAGGAATCGCGGTTGGTCCGTCCAGTTCAGAGTTCGGATCGCAGTACGGAAGACAAATGCGGGTTCGACCACATCATCGGCGCCGCGCCGGCACTGCAGAAAGCGCTGGATATCGCCGCTCGTGTCGCCCCTACCGACGCCACAGTTCTGATTTCGGGTGAAACGGGAACCGGAAAGGAGCTGCTTGCGAAGTACATTCACATGTACGGCACCCGCAGTCAGCGGCCCTTTATGACGATCAACTGCGGCGCGATCCCGCGGGAACTGCTCGAATCCGAACTCTTCGGCCATCTGAAGGGGTCCTTTACCGGTGCCCTGACTCACAAAAGGGGCAAGGTGGAGGCCGCAAATGGGGGAACGGTCTTACTCGATGAGATCGGCGACATGCCACTCGACCTGCAGGTCCGAATCCTGCGGTTGATTCAGGAGCGAGAGATCGAAAAGGTGGGCGCGACCGCGGCGACCAAGGTGGACGTGCGCATTGTAGCCGCTACTCATCACGATCTTGCCGCGATGGTTCGTGAGGGCACGTTCCGCGAAGATCTCTATTATCGTCTTCTGGTGGTTCCCATTCATTTGCCGCCTCTTCGCGATCGGCCCGACGACATCGAGGCCCTGCTGGCGAGCTTCTTCACCGAATTCCGAATCAAGCACGGGCGGACGGACCTAACCATGCGATCGGACGTGCTGCCATACTTTCTCGGGTACCATTGGCCTGGGAATGTTCGCGAGCTCCAAAACATTGTTGAGCGAATGGTTCTGCTATCGAAGGGCCGCGAACTCACCCCTGCTGATCTTCCGGATGATCTGCGGGATGACACACCGAATCGGCGTGGCCTTCTCGTCTCACTTCCCCAGAGTGGCGTTAGCCTGGAGGATTTCGAACGCCAACTAATCGTGGAGGCGCTCAAAAAGTTTGAGGGGAATCAGACCCGTGCCGCCCGTTATCTCAGCGTCACCCGTCGCACCCTGGCGTACCGGCTGGAAAAATACGGGCTCTCCGGAGACGCTCTTCGCGCTCTCCACCAGCAAACCGGGTAAACTACCGCCTGGTGCACCAATACGTGCCACTACCGCGGAACTTTTGCACAATACCGGCCGTCCTTATACGAACGGCACCGACATTCCCGGTCCTAACCGATTGATTAGCCGCTCTCTTTGCGAATCCCCGGCGTGGGATATGACATGCCATTACTAATGACATGGGGTGCACTCCTGGGATACTACCAATTATCGGATCCGGTCAGGAAGCCGGGGATGGCGGTGCAATAAGCGCTGTCCTCTCGGATTTCGGCACTCATGATCCGGGTGAGGGACTGCCTGTGGAGCAGGCTGATGAGGACCTGGTGGCGCGGGCGCGAAACGGGGACTCGGCTGCTTTCAGCGAACTCATTCGCCGACACATGAAGGACTGCCGCAAACGGGCCGTCCACATGCTCCGAAACCGATGCGACGCCGAAGACGAGGTGCAGAACGCACTTTGGAAGGCTTTCGAGCGCCTTCGGCAATTTCGTGGCCGCGGGACATTTGCGGCCTGGCTCCGCCGTATCGTAGAGAACCAGTGTCTCATGCGGCTGCGGTGTGAACGAGACCTTCGATTCATTTACCTAGATGAAGCCAGCGACACTAATGTCCAGCTCGAACTGGTGGGCCAGGCACCGGGCCCCGAAGACCAATTAGGCGTCGAAGAGGTGGTCGCACTGCTGCGGCGGGAAATCTCGAGGATTCCTCCTCTCTTGCGCAGCGTCCTACTGCTGCGCGACGTCGATCAGCTACCGATGCCGGAGGTGGCAACAAGGTTGGGACTGTCCATCCCAGCAGCTAAGTCCCGCCTGATGCGCGCTCGGGCTGAATTGCGCTCTCGTCTGCAGCGGCACTGTGGGCGTAAAGGTCCGAGCACGCTGATGCAGGCCGATCGGTACTCTCAGGCCGCGTTCAGGCGGGCTGGATAGCTCTGTTTGATTAGACACGCCGTCGCTCCGGCAAGGTCATCGCCGTCACACTGGTCGCCTGTAATTTGGTTGCGGCTACAGTACCATTCGACATGAGGCAAAATAGTCTCAGGAAGTATCCCTTCACTTCCCGCCAACTGCGCGACATTGCCATTGACGGTTTCCAAGATTCGACCAGTGGGATCCTATCGGCAAGCCAATGCCTGATCGAAGCTACCGCCGGCCTTCTCCCACAAGACGAACTTGTCCTATTATGTTCAATCGAGTCGTCAAGCACAGCTCTGCTTGCAACGCGGACGGTTCGCAGTGTCGTATCCAACCCGGCCGGGCTTCACTTCCAGCCGACTGATATTGTCGCGCTGGTTGAGCGGAGCAAGGGCAGAAACCGCGCATTCGCCGCCCGCAGGAGCGTTTATTTACACCTCAGAGCCGGCCGCGTTAACCCCTGCGTCGAGGCCGACAAGCCCAAGCTCGCCTCTGCGATCGAGGCCATCCTGGCGCACATAATTCGCCGTTCGCGACCGGGCAGCACCATCCACATATCCATCGCGATTCGGGCTCGCTCGGCCGTTCTCACTTTTCGGGGCGACCACGCGGGCGCCTCGTTGGAGAGACCTACGGATAAGTGTCTCCGCCTTATACGTAATGCCCTCCCTCGAGGAGTGGAACGGGCCGACCTGCTGCTGGCGTTAGCGAAGGCCAAAGCGATTATCGAATCTCACGATGGTACGGTCTGCACAAGCACGGCTAATGGGAGAACATTGTCGGTCGTTGTGAGTTTGCCGCTGTCGTGCAGCCAGGCTTCCGCCAATACCCAACCAAACTGGTGTGCGTCTACGGTAAGGTGGGACCCGATTCGCGAACGTTCGAAGGATGTACAGCATCGTGCCGCTTAAAATTATTCAACCCAAAACCCTTCCTCCGCATCACTATTCTCTGAGATGATTGACCGTCAACGTGTTCGCGGGATTGTGACACGTCGGCATCGGAAATCTCACATGGCTTAGATTTCGCCAGTTCCATCGGAGAAACCGATCGTGGCAGGCACAACAAAGGGGCCTCAAGAGCATCGTATGCCAGGAGTTGGCGCCAAGCCTATCCGGAACGGCAATGTTCTTCAGGCGGCGCGCAAGGTCGCGGCCACCATAGGCGCAGATTTCTTTCGGGCTGTCGCCCATCACCTCGCAAAGGCACTCCCGGCAGACTGCGTCATCATCGGCGAGTTCATCGGCGGCCACCTCGAACGCGTTAGGACTCTGAGCGCCGACCTGGACGGAAAATTTACGGTTTTCGAGTATCAACTGGCCGGTACAGCCGCCGCCGAAGTAGCTCTGGGCAGGCCCTGGCGTTGCTCGACATCCGCTCAGACCCGCTTTCCCTTGGACCCTGTGATTGTTCAGGTGCACGCTCAGGCCGGGCTCGCGTCCCCTTTATTAAGCCCACAGCGCGAGCCTCTCGGTTTCATCATGGCTCTTTCTCGACAGATGTTGACCGCGCCACAATCGCATATGAGACTGCTTGAAATTTTCGCCGTCCGCGTCGCTTCGGAATTGCATCGAAAGAGGGTGGAGGACAGGATTCGCGAGAGCGAGCAGCGGTATCGCGCGTTCGTGGCCAGTAACGCGGATGGCATGTGGCGCGTCGAATTCGACCAGCCGATCGATGTGACCCTTCCCGAGCAGGATCAATTCGACTTGATCTATCAACGCGGGTATGTGGCCGAATGCAATGACAGCCTGGCCCGCCTTCTTGGCCGGGACGACGCGGACTGCCTGATCGGCGCCCGGTTGGCTGACTTCGCGCCTCTTACGGATGCCAGCCTCCGCCAGGCGACGCTTCTAGCGATCCGGGCTCACTATAACTGCACTTGCGTTGAGATCTCGCAACTCAGCCCGGACGGGCAACGCCGTCACCTGGTCCGTACACAGTGGGGCATCGTTGAGGACGGGAAGCTCGAACGGATCTGGGGTACGACGCGTGACGTCACGGACCTCAAGTATTCGCAACGTGCTCTGGATGCTTCTGAGCAACGCATGGTCAACCTGCTGGAAAATGTGCACCTGGCGGTTGTCATGCTGAATGCCGACTCCTTAGTTGCGTTCTGTAACCGGTACTTCTATGAACTCACCGGCTGGACTGCTGAACAGGTCTGTGGCCATGACTGGATCGAACTACTAGTCCCCGCCGAGGAGCGCGCTGGGTTACGCGCCACACTGGCCGGCACCGATGCCGGCGGCGAATCTACCCTCCACTTCGACAGTTCCCTGTCGGGTCCCGACGGCCGTGTTTGGCGGTTTGAGTGGGATCGGACGATGCTCCGGGACACGGAAGACAGAATCGCGGCCTGGGCCCTGGTAGGAAGAGACGTGACACAGTATAAGGCAATCCAGGAGCAGCTCCGGCAGTCTCAGAAACTCGAGTCCGTTGGACGGCTGGCTGGCGGTGTGGCACACAACTTTAATAACCTGCTGACCGTCATTATGGGCTACAGCACCACACTTCTCGAGAGGCGCGACGAATCCGATCCCGATTTCGTCGCCCTCACCGAGATCTCCAATGCCGCAAAAAGAGGGGCCGAACTGACAGGGCGGCTGTTGGCCTTCAGCAGGCGTCATCCCGTCCATCGAAGTCCGACTAACCTCAATTCCGTGATCGCGGATATTGAACCCACGCTGCGGTACCTGATCGGAGCCGACGTCTCCCTCGTGATTGCCGCCGATCCGACGATTGCAACGGTCAACATAGATCCGTCCCACTTCCAGCAGGTGCTCATGAACCTGGCGATCAATGCACGCGATGCAATGCCCAACGGTGGCGTACTTACGATCTCCACGGTCCGCAAGACCCTGGGACCCGGAGACGAATTGTGGGCTACCGTACCGGCCGGTTCTTACGTTTTCGTCACCGTGTCGGACACGGGCGTTGGAATGAGCGAGGAGGTTAAGTCGCACCTGTTCGAGGCATTCTACACCACCAAGGAGTTAGGCAAGGGCACCGGACTAGGGCTGTCGACAGTCTACGGAATTGTTCGCGAAAGCGGGGGCCAGATTCTGGTGCAGACAACCCTGGGTAAGGGCACTGTCTTCACGATCATACTCCCTACCGGCGGCACCGAGGACGCATCCGCTACGCCGCTGCCTGTCACCAAAGACCGATCCGCCACAGGCACAGAAACTGTCCTTGTCGTCGAAGACCAGGAAGAAGTCAGGCGACTGGCGGCCGCGATTCTCGCCAGGCTCGGCTACAACGTTTTGGAAACGGCAGATCCTTCGAAGGCGCTTGAGTTCGTGCGCGCCGGCCATGAACCGATTGACTTACTGCTCACGGATGTGGTGATGCCCGGCATGGGTGGTTTCGAATTGGCGGACCTGGTGAGAGCATATCAGGTCAAGGCGAAAGTACTCTTTATGTCGGGCTATGCCGCCTCTGAACAGTTATCGCAAAGAATCTCCAAATCCGGGTTCGGGTATTTGCAGAAACCGTTTACGCCGACGACGCTGGGCCGTTCCGTGCGCGATATCCTTGATCAGCGCTGAACCGTTCCGCGAATCCGCGGTCCGCCGCCCCAGGGGCAATCATTCGTCCTAAACCGATCGACTGAAGGTCCCGGATCATCGCCCGCTCACTGCGGGTAAGATGGATGAATGCTCAATTGGCTCGTCGTCGGCGTTGGAGACATCAGTACGCGGCGCGTCCTGCCCGCTATTCTGGCCGAACCGAGGAGCCGCCTCGCGGGCATCGTCACCCGGGACCCCGATAAGGCCTCAACGTATCGCGTACCGGCGTGGCCGGACGTGGAACGGGCGCTCGCCGATTGCGATGCCGCGGCCGTTTACATCGCCACGCCGGTCTTCCTCCACGCTCCTCAGACCATCGCTTCACTGCGCGCCGGCAGGCATGTACTTTGCGAGAAACCGATGGCTCTCAACTATGCGGAGGCGGAGTCGATGGTACGCGCGGCGAGCGAAAGCGGCCGCACGTTAGGAATCGCCTATTACCGTCGCCTCTACCCGAAGGTCGCCAGGGCCAAGGAGTTGATGGCCGCCGGAGCGATTGGCCGTCCGGTTTTCGCCGAAGCGGCATCGCACGGCTGGTTTTCGCCACCCGCTGGGCAACGCGCCTGGCTTGTCGACCCCGCCTTGGCCGGAGCAGGTCCGCTGTTCGACATCGGCTCGCACCGGATCGATCTGATGAATGACCTCTTCGGACAGCCGGGCCGGGTGACGGGGCACGTCTCTACCCTAGTCCAGCCAATTGCCGTGGAGGACAACGCGACCGTGATCATCGAATATGAAAGCGGCGTTCGCGGCCTCGTCGATGTGCGCTGGCATTCCGAGATCCCGCGGGATGAATTCCGCATTCGCGGCACCGCCGGCGAGCTGGACCTGACACCGTTGAACGCCCCGACGCTCATCCACCCGTGCGGGGTTGAGCAGATTCCTGCGCACGAGAATCTGCACTTCCCCCTCATTGAGGATTTCGTGACGGCGGTCCTTGGCGAGACGCGGCCGCGATCGAGCGGAGATGCATCTCTGGCGGCGGAGTGGGTGATGTCCGAGGCGATTGGGAAGCTGCGGAGGCAACCGGTCTAACCAAGTTGCAACATGCAGCGCTCGAAGACGACGGACTTATTGAGCGGCGCGCCCACCCCACTGACGGCCGCCAGATGCTCATAAGACTGATGGAGAAGAGCGCCCTGTTGCGCCAGCACCGCGCCGTCGCGAGACGAACTCGCGCGGTAATTGCCCGGCTCGGACGGGAGGAGCGTGCGGCCTTGCGCGAGGCGGCGGTGATCATGAAGCGAGCGCGCAAAAGCCCGGCCAAATCCCGGTCTGCGAAGAGATTCCCAAGGGGGCCTGATCTAATCTCGATTACGGCGAAGATTGTATTGATTCCGGTGCATGAGCGATACAGACTTAATTCTATGCCGAGGCCTTTTCAACAGCTCGAGCCCACCAAGGCCAACAGATCAAAATGTTAAGAGCGTCTTTGTGTACCTTTCTCCTGCTTGGCGTGCCAGGCGCGCTGCATCCAGCTGCTTCCCTTTCCCCACAGTCATCAGTCCGGGAGATCACTCTCCAGAAAAGCGAAGCGTTCGTGGCCGAAAGCATCGTCAGGATTCTGCGTGATACGACTTACGGGAGCGGGCCGGGAATCCGGCACATGATCAATCACGGAACCGGCGTAATCATCGGCGAGCAGCATATTCACAATAATACGGAATATCTTGTGCTCTCTAACGAACATGTTGCCAATAACGAGCATGTGAGGGGCAAGAGCACGCTTTCGATCGTCGAGGGTGAAGGAGTAAGCGCACCGATCCGGCTGGAGGCTCTGGCAATTGACTACAAGCGGGACCAAGCCCTTTTGCGGACTGTACGTTGCCCCGACCGCTTCACGGTGCTACGTTACGTCATTGGAGTTCCGCCTGGCAATATCACCCAGGATACGGCGTTTACGGAGGGCTATGGCAATGGGAAGTTCTCTGTTCACGTAGGAGATATTCTCTCAACTCACGCCCGCGCCTGGGGCATCCGATGCTACCGGTTCGATATTGCCGTCGGAGGCGGCCAGAGCGGTGCCCCCCTGGTTGTCATTGGCGCGGATCGCAGGTTATATCTTCCCGGCCTCGTTTTCTGCGGAAATGATCTCCATACCGAGGTTACGCCGCTATATCCGGGGAAAGGTGTCCTTCAACAATTTGCTTCTATCATTCGTAGCGGCCAGTGACATACTTTGGCAGAGCCGGCGCGAAGAACAAGCGCCGGCTCCGAACCCATAGCGATTCACTGACGTACTGCATCGGTTTGTTTCTGCTTCGCGATTCAGTTACCGTCGGCGACCGCCGCCGCGAAAACCGCCGCCACCACCACGGAAACCACCGCCGCCACGGAAACCACCGCCGTGGAAACCGCCACCGCGGAAGCCACCACCGCCGAAGCCCGACATGCCACGATTGCCCATGAAAGCGCGGTTACCGCCCCGGTTGATGCCGCCGCCCGCCGGACCGAGACTACGGTTGCCGATGTTGCCCATGCGGTTCGCGCCACCTTGGCCCATAGCTCCCGGCGCGATGCGGTTCGCACTACCTTGGCCCATAACTCCCGGTGCCATGCGGTTAGCGCCTCCGATATTAGGCCGAGCTCCGCCCCGTTGACCGAGATTGCCGGGCGCCATCCGGTTGGCGGCTCCAGCCCCTTGTCCGAGCCCGCCAAGCCGTTGCTGAACCTGACCGACGGTTGGCCGGGTCGCCACCCGTCCAGCACCGCCCTGGAACCGGTTCGACAACTGCCGGTTGTTATACGGCACGCCGCCGCGGTGAATCGGGTTGTGAACCCAGGCGTTACCGTTGCCGACATTCACGCGATTGAAATGGTTACTTCGGATGAAGTTATTGTTAACGATGATGTTACCCCGTCCCCATCCGGGATTCCATCCCCAGCCGCCCCAGCCACCCCAACCGCTACCCCAGAAGGCGCCAAGCGCTATGCCGGCGCCGAAAGAGATCACGCTGGCGGCCACAATCGCTCCGGTCGAAGGATAATATGGCGGGTAATATAGCGGGGGATACGGATAATAGTCTGGAGCCGGGCCCCAGACCGATGCCGGGTTGTATTGAGGAATGCTGACAACGTCAGGGTTTGCCGGTTCAATCGTGGTGTAAGTCTGTCCATTCTGAGTCTCTGTGCCTACGGTCTGCTGTGGCGTCGATTTGAGGGCACCTGAGTTTTTGGCTTGCGTACGCAGGCGCTGAATGGCATCCATGACGCCAGCTTCGTTGCCCAGGAATGCGTTCCCGAGATTCGAAGTCCAGCTGATATCCTGATTCAGCCTGGTCAGTACATCCGGTAACGCAACCAATGCCTGTACGCTGGCATCCCATGACTGCTGCTTCGCTGCATCAGCCAAAGCCTGACCCTTCAGGTTTGAGTGTTGGCTGAGCCAACGCCCGGCTTCCACGATTTCAAGAGGATACGTGGATGCCACGAGAATCTGGCTCAGAATCGGATCCGGGTAGAGCGCAATCGGAGCTACGAGGCTATCCAGTTGCTGCGGCGTGTATGTCGTCTGCGACGGAGCTTGAGATACGCCGGCCGGCTGGGCCTGTCGAGCGAATGCATAAGGATTGTCCGCGATTAGGAGCGCGGAGCATAAAATAGCAGTTGCTTGTAAGTTTATCATATGGCCTCCTCCTGCTCGCTCTTGGATTCGCGATCAGGTGAGACGGCCGACCCCTTGAAGACAGTCACCCCAGACCTGGAAACAGGCCGGCCACTACACAGAAGTAGAAGTGACTGACATACCTATCCTTTACTTACATTTTATCGTTGGTGATTGACGCCGCCCACTCTGCCCTGCGGCCCTGCGGATGAAAAAGAAAGGCGCATCAAAATGTACAGAATAGTGCACCTGCTCTGAAACCCCGATGCTGAAACAGGATAGCAGCGGTTTCTAGGGTTATCGCCGGTGCCCGTGGCAATTGGAGAAACAGGATGCTGGATTTATGTGTTCGCTCAGGCCAGCCTCGGGATCATCGTCATCACCTTGAAGATTGCCGGTCGTCCTTGCAAATGAAGTGTTTGCAGGATCAACCCCACCAGGTTTCACCTTTAGCCATGTGCTGGCGGAGCCAATCGTCATTGATTTCCAGGCCCAGCCCGGGACCTTCAGGAAGTTGCATGACGCTATTGCGGATTACAGGCTCGTTGCCCGCCGCCATTTTCTCCTTGTACCCACGGAACTCGCCGAGCGCGTTCTCAATGCGGAAGAAGTTCTGGATGGCGCCTCCCATGTGCACCGCCGCGAAGAACCGGACCAGTGAACAGGGCCCGCTGTGCAGGGCCACGGGAACACGGGTGACGGCGGCATAATCGGCAATCTTGCGGATGCCGGTGATGCCGCCTGCGTATGCCGGATCGGGGTGAATCACGTCCACTGCACCATTGTCGAGATATGGCTTGAAGCCGGCCACCAGTTCGACCTTTTCACCCGTAAGGATAGGAGTAGTAGTGGCGCGCTTCAAATGGACCCAGGCTTCCGAGTAAAGATAGTTCAGTGGATCCTCGAACCACGCCGGATCGATCGGTTCGATGGCTTTGGCAAGACCGACGGCCGTGGGCAGGTCAAACTGTCCGGTGCCGTGCATGGCGATATCGATATCGTCGCCGGCGGCGTCGCGGATATTCGCATAAGCCTTGGCAACCTTCTTCATATCGTAATGGTCCGCCGTGGGCGCCCACGGATTCCCGCCATTCCCACCAGGGCCGCGGCCGCCAAACGGAATCCCGAACTTAAATGTCTT
>Ga0335072_10012876_pt1 | contig 11933 bp, 12 predicted proteins | sample Lox_Sample_21_FD_206725 | JGI IMG/M metagenome (GOLD analysis project Ga0335072, IMG submission 206725) | Soil microbial communities from Loxahatchee National Wildlife Refuge, Florida, United States - Lox_Sample_2.1 | ecosystem: Environmental > Terrestrial > Soil > Wetlands | place: USA...
TGCGTGACAGCGACGATCCAGTCGACCGAGGTGTCGGTCGACGCTGCGCGCAACGTCTCCTCGAGCCACCTTTCCTGGGCGCCGCCGGAGTAGCCGGTCAGGATCTGGTTGTCGCCGGTGCTCAGGTAGGTGCCGGTGTCGACCTGATAGCAGACGTCGTTGTTATCCAGCATGACGAACAGCACCGAGCCGATCTGGAACTTGTACCAGTTGCCTTCGAAGTCGCCAGAGTGGTTCCTCGGCAAGCTGAAGCGGGTCTGGTAGGACAGGTAGCCCTGTGGGCCGTTGCCGGGCTCGTTCTCGTGGTTGCCGAGCGTCGGCATCCATGGCCGGTTCGCGGCCGAGAGCTGCGTGGTGTTGAAGTACTCCGCCCATACCTGCGGCTGCGACAGCTGGTTGGAGTTGGCGTAGGACAAGTCGCCGTTGACCAGATGCACGACCGGGTCGAATTGCTCCACCGCCGCGGCGGTCGCCGCGGCGTTGAGCGACGCCTTAGAGAAGGCGGCGTCACCGCAGGCGATGTCGCCGACGCTGGTGAAGCGGAACGGCACACGGCCCTCGGGCGCGGTGCGGAACGCGCCGGAGACCTGGGTCTCGCCGTTGCTAACGATCCGGTACACGTAGGCGGTGTCGGGCTGCAGGCCCTCGATCCGGGCGTGCTGGGCAATCGTCTGGACGCCGTTGTTGGCGTCAGTGTACGTGCGGGTCTCTGCCGGGACTTTGCGGCCGAAGCCTCCGGCCGCGGTGCCGACCATCACGGTCGGGTTGGACACCGAAGTCGGGTTCACCCAGGACACAGCGACCTCACGCGCTGGGTCCTGTCCGAAGGTCAGATGAACCTGCTCAGCAGTGACTGTGGCGGCCTTGGCGGCCTGCTGCCAGAGGAGCGGGCTGCTGGCTACAAAAAGACCGCCGGCAGTGATGCCGACACCGCCGATGAACGACCGGCGCGAGACGCCGACGCGCTCCATGCTCTCCGTCATTACTGTCCTTCCCGGGGCACTCCGACAAAACAAAGCCATGCTCCCGGTCTGGAAGGTCAGCAAGCCAAACTAAAGGTTTACACCGCGTTAACTGTCACGGCCGTTAGAGGCCGGCTGTAACAGAGAGGAGTCTGGCGGCAGCTGTCCCCGTCTGGGCGAACGTGGTGTCAGCTCCTGTCAGCACAGTGATGACTCAGAGCTGAGCTCTAGTCCTCGCACCTCGTCGGCGAATTCGTCGACACGGTCACCGAAGAGGTGCGGCGCGGCAAACGGCCTGATGCCCGACGAGGACCAAGGCGCCGCCCGGCTCCACCATGTCGTACACCGCCTCGGCCACCGGAACTTCGTCGGTCCAGTAGAACGACTGGCCGAACGTGACCAGTCGGTACTGCCCGGGCGCCACCGCGGGAAGCTCGTCGGCCCGGGCCAGGATCCAGGTGATGTTCGCGATGTCCCGCTCCCGGGCGGCCTGGTGCCCCTCGGCGATCATCGCCGAATCGGGATCCAGGCCGACCGTGTCCTCGAACAGGCGAGCCAGTCGTACGGTGAGGACGCCGGGACCGCACCCGACGTCCAGAAGCCTTCCGCTGCCATCCAAGCCGGTTGCCCAGCGAGGAGAGCCTCGAGCTGGGGTGAGTACGGCGGCCGCCCGGACCGGTAGTGGACCGCCGCGCCTTCATAGCACGAAGGGTCGTATCGCACCGCAGCCTCATTCTTCGAGAGCGCGTGTCAGCACCGTCGTCCATTCGGCGGTCGCATCGAGATGCGCGTCGTGTGAGCCACCGGGTAGGACGATGTGCCGCGTGCCTGGCCGGCCAGCGACAAAGGCGGCTTGCTCCTCGGTGCTGAACATGCTCTTCGTCGCGAACACGGCCGTCGTCGGCGCGGTCACGGACTTCCATTCCTCCCATCGCGGGTCCGACACGCCCTCCATGACCCTCTGCATCACGTCAGCGTCAAACGACGGGACAAGGCGGCCATCTTCCAGCGGTTCCAGGTGTCCGATCCACGACTGGGCGAGCGCGTCCTCTCCGAGGAACTCTCTTGCCTCCACCACGGACGGGAATGGTGCCGGCCACGACCTGAAGTAGTCCCCGATGCGCGCCGGATCGACGCCGACCGCGACGGTTGCTTCCACAACGATGAGCCGTCCGATCAGAGCCGGGAAGCTGGCCGCTGCGAGGATCGCGGTGTGCCCGCCCATCGACTGCCCTACCAGCGTTACCGGCCGGTCTGGCGATACGTGACGGATGACCGCGGCCACATCGTCGACGAACGCGGCGCGCGACACGTCGGCCGGCCGCCGGGTGCTGTGACCGTGGCCGCGCAAGTCGGGAAGTACGAAACGGTAGGACCCGCCAGCCGCGCTGGCGGTCGCAATGAACTCGTCGCCGGTTCCCGCCAGTCCGTGCAGCGCCACAATGACCGGCCCGTCAGCGTCGTTGTCCAGGTAGCTGAGCCTGACTTCATCATTGGCGATCTCGCGCCGCCGGAACTCTGAAGCCACGACGTAGAAGCCTACCAAGCTAGACAGACCCGATCTTTACCCCTGTGATGCGAGCATCGCTGGTCAGGTAGCCAGCTTCCTTCCCAAGTAAGCCGGTGCGTGCTAAATCATGTCCTGATACCTGGCCGTTCCCCGGCAAGGCTCATGATGAGAACGATCAAGATGCTAGCGGCAATCCTGGCGAGCCTGACGGCCCTGGCCGCACCAGCCGTCCTGATGAGCCCGGCGGCCAATGCGAGCTCCACGGCGAAGACCGTGGTGTATGGCTTCGGGGCGGGCTGCCCGGCATTGCAACATGTCTCCTGGGCGCATCCGAAGGTCAAGCCAGGACAAGCTCATTTCGGCCTGTCATGCGAGGTTGGCATCCACCGCATCCGGTGGCGTGACTGGCGGCGGGAATCCGCATTCGGCCACGGGAGCTATTTGCAGTTCAACGGCATCGGGTTCAACAATCGTCCCGCCACGATCGCGCTATCCAGAGTGCGGCTGCATAAGAAGCACCGTTACTTCTCACATCTGATCATCGTCTGGAAGGGCAGGAACAGCAAGCATCACAGGCTTGTCATGAACTGGCGGTATAACAAGACAGAGCGCCTCTGGGGGTGGAATTGACACTCACTCGCAGCCCGCTTGTGATGGCAATTCTGGCAGGGCGCTCGGGTTGCCGTGGTGGCTGTTCTGGCCCGTTCTTCCCGAGCTCGGCGGACGAGTCGGCTAGCGCGCTACGCGGTAGCGGAGGTATACGACTCTGGCGCTGAGGGTGCGGGTCTCGAGGAGTTCGAGATCCACCCGGCGCTCGCGCTGGGGAAAGAACGGTATGCCACCGCCAACAAGCACTGGGTAGACCCTGACCCGGTACTCGTCGATCAGGCCCAGCGCGGCCGCCTCGGCGGCGAGAGCCGCGCCGCCAATCGCGATGTCGCCCTCCCCCGGCTCGGCTCGCAACCGCTCGATCGCCTCCGCCAGGCCGCCGGAGGCCAAGCGCGCGTTGCCCTGCACCGCCGTCAGCGTGGTGGAGAACACCACCTTCGGGATCGGGTTCCAGATCGCGATCCACTCGAGGTCTGAGTCGTCGAGCGATGGATCCTGGTCGGCGGTCTCCCAGTACAGCATCGTCTCGTACAGCTTTCGTCCCAGCAGCATGACGCCGATCCGCCGTGTCTCGTCAGTGGCGAAGCGCATGAGCTCCTCGTCGGGGACGCTCCAGTCGAACTGGCCGTCAGGCCCGGCGATGTAGCCGTCCAGCGAGACGGCCATGGAACAGGTCACGCTGCGCATCAGGGAGCCTCCTTGGCAACGGGTTCGGAAGCACGACCGCCGGACGTGCCGGGAGGACGACATTATCTGGACCGCAGTCGCCCGAGACGCGGTCACGGTAAAAACTACGCCACCCGACGAAACCACAAGCCATGACTTAATGCGCAACTTTTCGCGGGCTGCGCCGGGCAAACCCGCAGCAGTTCACTGTGGGGGCCACGCGTCACTAAGGGCAGCGGCTGGGCGGTCGGCAGCCGTTGCTTGTCGCGTTGCCATACGAGCGGGCAGCGCCTTCGCACGCTGATCGAGCGGTGGAATGGGCGCACCTGGTGCGTTGTCCGCATTGGCGCTGGTCACGTTCTTAGTCACGCTCGAGCCGGGGAATGCCGGCGCGCGACGGCGCTCATCAGCGCTGGCTGCCCGCAGCTCATCGCGGCACAGAGCACCGCACAACCGGACCAGAGGGCGGCCGGACCGAAGAATCCGATCACCTCCGTGGCGAGAACCGGCGCCAGGACCGTCGCTATCCCCCAGCTGAGTCCGTAGACAGCGAGATAGCGCGCGGTGGCTCCCGGCGGCGCGAGTGCGGTGACAACTGCGAACGCGCGCCCGGATAGCAGAAGGTTGCCGGCGCTCCAGATCGCCGTCGGTACGAGTAGCCCGCCCAGCGAATGCGCGGTCGCGTATCCGGCCATGCCTGCGGCCATGAACGCGAATCCGGCGCCGCACGCGACCGGACCAGATAGCCGGGAGAGCATCGGGACCCGCAGGGCCGGCCTGATCACCACCAGAGTCAGGGTGGCTGTTGCCATGATCAGTCCGGCGCTCGCAGGATTCAGGCCGCGGGCTGACAGAGACAACGGCAAGGCGACAAGGATCAGCATGTACACGAGCGCGAACACCGTGCCTGCCGCTGACATCGCGAGCAGCGCCGGGTCCCGCCAGGGCGACCCGGCGACGCTGACCAGTGGGCGGTCGCCGGCACCTGGCGGAAGTGACGTTCTCGCGGGCCGCCGGCCCGAATCGGGCAGCGCCAGGCGGACGATCAGGGCGCAGGCCAGGCAGGACGCCGCGTCGACGACGAAGAGCCAGCGCAGGCCCGAGCGCCCCACGGCGTCGGCGACGAGACCGGCGCCCATGTTGCCGATGGCCAGCGCGGTGGTCAGCAGGGCGTACGCGTGCGTGCGCTGGTCCGGCTCGGTGCCGTCGGCGATCATCGCCTGGCTTGGCGGTTCGTAGAGCTCGAAGGCGAGGCCGAGCAGGACAGCGCAGACCGCCGCGACAGCCAGGTCGGGTGCGGCCGCGATGCCGAGCTGCGCTGCCGCGCATCCGGTCAGGCCGACGAGGATAGTCCGGCGCCGACCCAGCCGGTCGGCGAGCTGACCGCCGAGCAGCCTGCTCGCGATGGTCGCCACGCCGAACAAGGCCGATACGGCGCCGGCGGTCGCGAGGCTGGCGCCCAGGACCCGGCACAGCATGACGGTGAGGAACGCCAGTGAGAAGGCGCCGAGCTGATTGACCGCCCGCGCGGCTGCCAGAACCCTGACCTGCCGGGGAACGCCCACGTGCCATCGCGCTGTCGTGATCGCCATGACTCCCTCGTCGTGACTATCAAAACTGATATTGTCAGTCACGAACGTTAGAGCCCGGAGGAGTGACCAGTCAAGTGCGTTTCGATAGTCACATCGAGTTGCTGCTAGACGCGTCGGCGTCCCTGGTCAACGAGCTCACCGACGGTGAGCGGCGCGGAAAGCCCTATACCGCGCCGACCGGTGCCGCCCTGGCCAGTGCCGCGGCCGCGGCGCTGCCGTCCGGCGGACGAGTTGCCGGGCCGGCCGAACTGCCGGCCGTCAGCGCCGAGTATCTCGCCAGCGCGGCCAGGGCGATGCGCACCGTGTTCGAGGCGGTGGAGGACGATCGAGCCGACGACGCGGCCGCAATGGTCAACCAGTTGCTCGGCGACACAGGGGCTCGGCCGCAGCTGGACCGAGTTCCAGGCGAGGCCTGGCAGGTGCACTTCCATGGCGCGAGCGACACTTACGGGGTCGGCTGGGCCGCAGGCTGCGCGACGGCGCTCGCCCTCGCCATCGGCAGCGAGCTAGCAGGCCGACTCGGCGTGTGCGTCGCGCCGCGTTGTGATCGCGTTTATGTCGATGCCTCACGCAACGCCGTCCGCCGGTTCTGCTCTGCGCAGTGCCAGAGCCGAGTCAAGGCCGCTGCCTTCCGAGCCCGGCAAGAGTCCGATGACGCCGGGCAGGCCGGTTCTGGGCTGCCCGGATCTTTTCTGCCGCCTCGCCCGTTGGCGCTGAGTTGACGCGTCCTCGGTGATTACCGCGGCCATCGATGATTTCGGGGGCGCCTGGCCGTCTAACTTGATGGCCCAAGGCTTGAGGCACGAGGGCCGGCACGAGCACCCGAGACTGAGGAGGCACACGTGAGTGACCTGCCGCTCCCGCCCGTCGTGGACGCGCAGACCTGGCAGCGCCAGCTGGATGAGCTGCGCGTCCGGGAGAAGGCCGCGACCCGCGAGCTTGATGCGATCGCAGCGCAACGGCGGCGGTTGCCGATGGTGCAGCTGCCCGAGTACACGCTGGAGGGCGAGGAGGGTCCGGTCCGGCTCGCCGACGTCTTCGGCGGCGTCTCGCAGCTGATCGTCTACAACCACATGTGGTTCGAGGGCGAGGAATGGCACTGCCCGGGCTGCACTGGCTTCACCGCCGAGTTCACCCGGCTGGAATTCCTCGAGGACTACGACGCCCGGTTCGTCGTCGTCACTCAGGGGCCGATCGGTCAGGCACTTGCCTACAAGCGCACGGTCGGCAACACCATGACGTGGTACTCCACCGCCAACAGCCCGTTCGGCACAGACGTCGGCGCCCCGCCCGGCGGCGGATACGCGGTTAACGTGTTCCTGCGCGACGGCGACACCGTGTACCGGACCTGGCACACCGACGGCCGGGGCACCGAGCAGCTCTCCTACTCCTTCGGCCTCATCGACCTGCTCCCCTACGGCCGGCGCGAGGACTGGCAGGACTCCCCCGACGGCTGGCCTAAGGAGCCCGCCGGCAACCGCTGGGCCACCTCGCAGGCCATCGCTGCCCTCTACGGCCGCACGCCTGACCGCCGGATCCCCGCGCTCCGGCCGCTGCGCCGGCACGTCCACGACCACTGACCAGATTTAGTGAGACACCGGCCGGGCAGGCGTCTCACTAAATCTGGCCTGTCTCAGCTCAGTCCTGGTAGTACTCCACACCCAGGTGGGTGATCTGCTCCTCGCCCATCAGCCAGCGAAGCGTGTTCTTCAGCTTGGTCTGCTGGATGAACAGGTCGTGTTCGGGATAGACGCTGGGAGCGTGCTGCGGGCTCTTGAAGTAGAACGACAGCCACTCTTGCACGCCCTTGAGCCCCGCGCGCTGGGCCAGGTCCGTGAAGAGCACCAGGTCAAGTGCCAGTGGCGCGGCCAAGATCGAGTCACGGCACAGGAAGTCGACCTTGATCTGCATCGGATAGCCGAGCCAGCCGAAGATGTCGATGTTGTCCCAGCCCTCCTTGCTGTCACCGCGGGGCGGATAGTAGTTGATGCGCACCTTGTGGGAGACGTCACCGTAGAGCTGGGGATAGAGGCCCGGCTGCAGAATGTGTTCGAGCACCCCAAGCTTGGTCTGCTCCTTGGTCCGGAAACTGTCGGGGTCGTCCAGTACCTCGCCGTCGCGGTTGCCGAGGATGTTGGTCGAGTACCAGCCTTGCAGCCCCAGCATGCGGGCCTTCAACATCGGCGCCAGCACGGTCTTCAACAGAGTCTGCCCCGATTTGAAGTCCTTGCCAGCGATAGGGACGCCGGCCAGGAGGGCGAGCTCCACCATCGCGGGCACATCGATGGTGAGATTAGGCGCTCCGTTGATGAAGGGCACACCCTCCTTAAGAGCCGCGTACGCATAGAGCATCGACGGCGGGACGGTCTTGTCGTTCGCATCGATCGCGGCTTCGAGTGCGTCCAGGTCCTGGTGGGCCGGGCCGGGCTCGAGAAAGATCTCGGTGGAAGCGCACCCGATCACAACCATCCGATCGCAGGAATGCGCGGCCTTGAAGGTGCGGATGTCCGTGCGGAGTGCCTCGGCAAGGTCTCGCTTGCTCGCTTCGGGCTTGACATTGGAGCCGTCGAGCCGTCGCACGTAGTTCTGGTCGAAGACGGCCGGCATCGGCTCGATCTCCTTCAGCTCGGTCGCGATCGGCTCGATATGGGCGAGCCGGTCGAGCACGCCGCAGTTCAGCGCGGCTTCGTAGGCAGTGTCAGAGATCGGGTCCCAGGCACCGAAGACCAGCTGGTCGATGTCCGCCAGGGGCACGAAGTCGCGGATGAGCGGCACTCGGTTCTCGGTCCGTTTGCCGAGGCGAATGGTGCCCATCTGAGTGAGCGAACCGATGGGCTCAGCGAGGCCCCGCCTGGTCAACTCGACGCCGGCCACAAAGGTCGACGCCACGGCGCCAAGCCCCACTGTTAGGACGCCCAACCGGCCGGCGGCGGGCTCGATGTAGTGCTGCGGTGTCTCCACGAATCTCTGGCCTCCAGGATCATGCCGGTCCGGAAGTATCGGACCGATGTATCGAGTCGATACATCGGCACGATATGCCTTTGTCGCGACATGACGCAAGGAGGGAATCGAGCTTGCTGCCGGCAAACTTCGGCCGGCGATGACGCACCGAGGACGAGGTCGAAGACGCCGCAGGCCGGCGGTCAGTCGACCGCCGGCCCGCGCGTGCGCGTTCCTGTTACCGTACGGATCCCCTGCCCGCCACCGTTTCGGCGTGCCAGGTCGCGGTTCCGTTAACAGCCCAGTAGAACTTCAGCCGGTTCTGAGCGCCGACCGAGGTGATATTCACGGAATTCTGGTTGACGGTCATCGACGGTGCCGAGTAGGTGCTGCGGTTGCCGGCGACGGTCTCGGCGTGCCAGGTGGCGGTGCCGTTGACGGCCCAGTAGAACCTGAGCCGGTTTCGTGACCCGGTGACGGTAATGTTGACGTCGTTGCCGTCCACGTTCATCGAGGGTGTCGAGTAGGCCGAGCCGTTGCCGGCGACGGTCTCGGCGTGCCAGGTGGCGGTGCCGTTGACGGCCCAGTAGAAGCGAAGTTTGTGGTGCGGGCCGAGGGCGGTGATGTTGACGGAGTTGCCGTCCACATCCATCGACGGCGCGGAGTAGGTGCTGTTCGCGCCGGCGACGGTCTCGGCGTGCCAGGTGGCGGTGCCGTTGACGGCCCAGTAGAAGCGAAGTTTGTGGTGCGGGCCGAGGGCGGCGATGTTGACGTCGTTGCCGTCCACGTTCATCGAGGGTGTCGAGTAGGTCGAGCCGTTGCCGGCGACGGTCTCGGCGTGCCAGGTGGCGGTGCCGTTGACGGCCCAGTAGAAGCGAAGTTTGTGGTGCGGGCCGAGGGCGGTGATGTTGACGGAGTTGCCGTCCACATCCATCGACGGCGCGGAGTAGGTGCTGTTCGCGCCGGCGACGGTCTCGGCGTGCCAGGTGCTGGTGCCGTTGACGGCCCAGTAGAAGCGAAGTTTGTGGTGCGGGCCGAGGGCGGTGATGTTGACGTCGTTGCCGTCCACGTTGATGGAGGGCGCGGAGTAGGTGCTGTTCGCGCCGGCCACGGTCTCCGCGTGCCAGGTGCTGGTCCCGTTACGCGCCCAGTAGAACTTCAGGCTGTTGCCGGGGCCCTGGACGGCGATATTGACGGAGTTGCCATTAGCGATCACGGCCGGGGCCGTGCTGGCGGCTGCGGGAGCGATCCCTGCGGCACCGAGCGCTAGGCCGGCGCTCAGGCTGAGGGCAGCGATCCGCCTGACGGGCATGGCAGCGGGCCGCCGCAGAAGGCGGCCCGCGAGTGGTGTCCTGGTCATGTCATCTCCTATCGGAACTGCCGCCCGGACCGGGGCGGCTGCCACCACAGATCAGGCCGCGGCACCCACGGTGTCCGCGGTCTCGATGTCCTTGAAGAAGCGGCGGTGCACCCGGAGCGTCTCGGTGCCCGCCGGGATCCGGTGCCAGACTCCGGTGGCCGGCCCGAGCCTGGTGGATCGCGGCAGTTCCATGACCACGCCATGAGCCGTCTTCATACTGGTCTTTCCGGCATCCAGCACGACGATCCGAGTGGGCGTGACCGCCAGGATCCGGTACCGGTTCAGGCCGAGAAAGACAAAGACGCCGGCGAGTCCGGCGACCCACTGGCTTGCGGTCTGGGCGCCGATCACCGCTTGCAGCGGCTCGTCTGGTTGCATGTACTGAGAGGCTGACTTGCGCATGCTGTCGCGAAGTGCCATCTGCTTCTCCCTGGAGCTCCCGAACGACGGATAGGGCTTCATGCCTAATGGCGGTCCACGGCGTGCCGTCCCGTTCCATCCGGCCCGGAACGTGGTCCTGACGAGCCCGGGTACCGGAGAAGTCAAGATTTCCGGTGTCGAGCAGTCGATTTCCTGGCTCGGCGTTCGTCCTAGTGCGTGACCATCGGGTAGGTGATCAGGAGGAAGCGATGAAGTACATCATGCTGATCTATCAAGGCACCGCGCTCGAGCGACAGGCCGCGCTGCCCGAGGAGGAGCAGAAGCAGGTCTACGCCGACTACCAAGGGATCAACAAGACGCCAGGCGTCACCCCCGGGCTGCCGATGGGCCTGCCCGAGAACGCGACCACCGTGCGGGTGGAAGGCGGCAAGACCCTGACAACGGACGGCCCGTTCGTCGGGATGAAGGAGGCCGTCGGCGGCTTGTTCATCCTCGAGGCCGACGACCTCGACGCGGCCATCGAGGTGGCCGCTCGCGTCCCTGCAGCGCGCTACGGTGGCGCAGTCGAGATCCGTCCCTCGGAGGTGTATTGGTAGCGGCTCTCGAACGGGTCTTCCGTGAGGAATGGGGCCGCGTCCTCGCCACCCTGATCGGCTTCCTCGGCGACTTTGACCTCGCCGAGGAAGCCGCGCAGGAGGCGTTCGCGATGGCCGCCGACCGCTGGCCACGCGACGGCGTCCCCAGCAACCCGCGCGCCTGGTTGATGACGACGGCCCGGAACCGGGCGACGGATCGCATCCGCCGCGACCGGGTCCTCGACGCCAAGCTCGGCTTGCTCATCGCAGGCAGTCGTGCGGAGGTGCCGATGAACACCACGCCGTTTCCAGACGAGCGTCTCGAGCTCATTTTTACCTGCTGCCACCCGGCGCTCGCGGTAGAGGCCCAGGTTGCGCTGACACTGCGCACCCTCGGCGGGCTCAGCACCGACGAGATCGCTCGTGCCTTCCTGGTACCCGAGCGCACGATGGCGCAGCGGCTGGTGCGCGCCAAGCGAAAGATCAGAGCTGCCGGGATCCCGTTTCGGGTGCCGCCGGTTCACCTGCTCGGCGAGCGTCTCGACGCCGTTCTTGCCGTCGTTTACCTGATCTTCAATGAGGGCTACGGCGGTCGCGAGGAACTCGCGGCTGAGGCAATCTGGCTGGGGCGCGCGCTCGCCGAACTGCTTCCGGACGAGCCCGAAGTTCACGGGTTGCTGGCGATGATGCTCTTGCACGACTCCCGCCATGAGGCGCGGTTCCGCGACGGCGAGCTCGTGCTGCTCGGCGATCAGGACCGGTCACGCTGGAACACCGATCAGATCACCGCTGGACGCGCCGAGCTCGACCGCGCGCTCACTCTGCGCGGCAGCGGGCCCTACGTCCTGCAGGCCGCGATCGCCTCGTTGCACGCCGAGGTGCCGTGCGACTGGGCGGAGATCGCGGCACTGTACGGCGAGCTCAGCCGCATAACTGGCTCGCCCGTCGTGGAGCTCAACCGCGCCATTGCCATCGCCGAGACCGAAGGCCCAGCAGTCGGCCTGCGTATCGTCGATCAACTCGGTCTCGACGACTTCCGCTACCTGCATTCGACCAGGGCCGAACTCTTGCGGCGGCTCGGGCGGACCGGCGAAGCGCGTGACGCCTACCGGCGGGCACGACAACTCACCGACGACGGCGCCGAACGACGCTTCATCGAACGCCGGCTAACCGAACTCGCAGGCACGGCACACTCCGATTAGCTCGCGTCAGTGCCGCCTCCGCGCGACGACGAGCGAGCGCGCCTGTTGCTTTCTCACTGGCCAGACGGCGCCCTGCCATGATGGCTGACGTGACGCTGCTGCTGTCGTGGTCGGATCTCTCCCGATTGCTGGATAT
>Ga0335072_10012878_pt1 | contig 11933 bp, 8 predicted proteins | sample Lox_Sample_21_FD_206725 | JGI IMG/M metagenome (GOLD analysis project Ga0335072, IMG submission 206725) | Soil microbial communities from Loxahatchee National Wildlife Refuge, Florida, United States - Lox_Sample_2.1 | ecosystem: Environmental > Terrestrial > Soil > Wetlands | place: USA: Florida...
CGAACTCGACCAGCTCATCGGCGAGATTGCCGGCACCCCGCTGGACCGCCGCCACCCATTGTGGGAGTTCCACTTTGCCGAAGGCATGGCCGACCACCGATTCGCACTGATCGGCAAGGTCCACCACGCCCTGGCCGACGGAATCGCCTCGGCCAATCTGCTGAACAGAGTCATGGACCTGGACGGGCCGGTGCAGGACGAACGCGACATGCAAGCCAGCTGCGTACCGCCGTCGAAGCGCGAGTTGCTCTGGGCGGCGGCACGCGACCATGTACAGCAAATCGTCGCGCTGCCCGGGGTGATCGCCGACGCGATTTCTGGTCTGCGGCGGCTATGGCGGGGTTCCCGGGAGCGTGGCGCGCATCCGGACCTGGCCGGCTGCTGCGGGCCCCGCCGACATTCATCAACCACGTGGTCTCGCCGGAGCGGACGTTCGCGACCGCGACGCTGTCGCTGGCGCAGGTGAAAGAGACCAGCAAACACCTGCAGATCACCATCAACGACGTGGTGATGGCGATGGCCGCCGGCGGACTGCGGGAGTTGTTGCTGCGTTACGACGGCCGTGCCGATCGGCCCATCGTCGCATCGGTTCCGGCGAGCACCGACAAGTCGCCGCACCGGATCAGCGGCAACCAGCTCGGCGGCATGGTCGTCCCGTTGCCCGCTCACATCGACGATCCGTTGGAGCGCCTGCGGTTGACCTCGTTAGGCACCGAAATCGCGGCGGCTCCGCCCGTGTTGAGCTGGTTGGGACGCCGGAATGCGCGAAACAAGCTGTTCAATGTCCCGATCTCCAACGTGCCCGGTCCGAGCGAGCGTGGCCGTTTCGCGGGCGCCACGGTCAGCGAGATCTATTCCGTCGGACCGTTAGTGGCCGCGTGCGGCGTCAACATCACCGTGTGGAGCTACGTCGACCAGCTCAACATCTCGGTCATCGCCGACGACCGCACCCTCGGCGACCCCCATGAAGCGACCGACGCCATGATTCACGCATTCCGCGAAATCCGCACTGCGGCAGGACTTTCCGGTGAGCTGGCCACTGTGGGCACGGCGATGCCGCAGGCCACGGCAAGCTAACCTCGTGGCGCTATTTCAGCGACGTGGACAGTGGTGCGCGGCGAGCGATTGCCGACCCTGCGCCGGCGTGCGGCGCGGTCGATCTCCCGCCGTGCACCAGGACGTCGGCGAGCGGATCGAGCGGCCCGAACAGCGGCGGACGGACCCGGCGATCGGCACACCCGCGCGGGCCGGCAACGATGTCGGCGCCCGCCCACCCCGGCGCGCCAGCTCGTCGATTGCGCGGGACAGGCTGCCACGGCGGACGGCCAGACGGAGAAATGCAGGAGTTCCGTCCAGCACCGTGCTGACGATGTGCGCGCCGACGCTCTTGACGTCCCAGCCCGCACACAGGCTCGGCGTCGCCAACTGCGTGTCGTCCAAGTCCGCTAGCAGACTTGCGATTTGGCGTCGTTCGTTAGCGACAGCGCTAAACACAAATTCGCTGTCGAATGCCCCGCGTTTACCCGGCGGGATACCCCACGGACTTGATCTCGGTGTACTGGTCGAAGCCGGCGATACCGTTCTGGCGTCCCACCCCGCTGTACTTGTAGCCGCCGAAGGGCGTGTCGGCAGCATACGCAGCGCCACCGTTGACACCCATGAAACCGGCACGGATCCGGCGCGCCACCGCCAGCGAACGTTCCAGCGAGCCCGACATCACGTTGCCCGCCAACCCGTACCGGCTGTCGTTGGCGATGCGGATGGCGTCCTCTTCGTCGTCGAACGGGATGACCGACAGCACCGGGCCGAAGATCTCTTCCTGCGCGATCGTCATCGAGTTGTCGACGTCGGTGAAAAGCGTTGGGCCGACGAAGTATCCCTTGTCGAACCCGGTGGGCGCATCCGGGCCGCCGACCAGCGCCGTGGCACCTTCTTCGACGCCCTTGCGGATGTAGCCCATCACCCGATCGCGTTGCCGCTCCGAAATGACCGGGCCGCAGAGGGTTCCGGCATCCTGCGGGTCGCCGCAGGTGACGTTCTCGTAGATGCTCTTGAGGATCGCCACACCCTCCTCGTAGCGGGATCGCGGCAGCAGCATCCGGGTCGGGTTGGCGCAGCCCTGCCCGGCGTGCATGCACGGCGCGATCCCGATCGCGCAGGCCATCCCGAAGTCCGCATCTTCCAGAACGATGGTGGCCGACTTGCCGCCCAGCTCGAGGAACAGCCGCTTCATGGTTGCGGCGCCCTTCTCCATGATCCGCTGGCCCACCACCGTCGAGCCGGTGAAGGAGATCAGGTCGACCTTAGGCGACAGCGTAAGTTCCTCGCCCACAAAGTGATCCGAGGCGGTGACAACGTTGACGACACCCGCCGGGATGTCGGTCTTCTCGGCGATCAGCCGGCCCAGCCGGGTCGCGTTGAACGGCGTGTTGGGAGCCGGCTTGAGCACGACCGTGTTGCCGGTCCCCAGTGCTTGGCCGAGCTTGTTGAGGGTGACCTCGAACGGGAAGTTCCACGGCACGATCGCACCGACCACGCCGACCGGCTCGCGCCAGACCTTGATGGTGGTGTTCGTGCCGGTTAGGCTGATCACCCGGTCGCCGAGGTCGGTCTCCCACGCGTACTCGTCGATCAGCCGGGCGGGGTACTTCAACCCGTCGGCGAGCGGGGCATCCAGCTGGGGACCGAAGGTGATTGCCCGCGGCGAGCCGACCTCGAGGATGAGCTCCTCGCGCAGCTCCTCCTTCTCCTCCTCGATCGCGTCGTGCAGCTGCAACAGGCAGCGCTTGCGCAGCTCGCGGTTGGTCGACCAGTCGCTCTCGTCGAAGGCCCGCCGGGCGGCGTCGATGGCCCGGAGGATGTCCTCCTTGGACGCGTCGGCGACCTCGCCGAGCGGCTCCTCGGTCGCGGGATTGATGTTGGTGAAGGTGCCGGCCTGGCCGTCGACGAGCTTGCCGTCGATCATCATCTTCGGCTCGAACCGTACCTTTACAGCTTCAGCCATATCTGTCACTCTCTTCGGGCTAGTTTGAGGGCTCTACGGAGAGCCTTACTGGAAACTAGCCGATTGGCAACCCGCAGCCGCTGCGGGGGGTCTGACTACTGGGGATCGAACAGCACTGGCACCGACGTCGGCGACCGGAAGACCTGCCCGCGGACGTGCGGGTCGTCCCCGTCGGGATCGAGCCGCAGGTTCGGCAGCCGGTCCAGCAGCAGGTTGATGGCGGTCCGCATTTCCAGCCGCGCCAGATGCATGCCCAGGCAGACGTGGACGCCGTGCCCCCAGCCCAGGTGCGCCCTCGCCTGCCGGTGAATGTCGAACGTGTCCGGATCGGGATAGCGATCTTCTTGCCGGTTCGCCGAACCCAGCATCGGCATCACCGTCGCGCCGGCCGGGATCGCGACCCCGCCGAGTTCGGTGTCTCGGGTCGCCACCCGGGTGATGGTGAGCAGCGGGGGCTCCCACCGCACGCCCTCTTCGATGGCCTGCGGCAGCAGCGACCGGTCCGCGCGGATCGCGTCCAACTGCGCGGGGTCCTTCAGCAGACCCAGCAGCAGGCTGCCCAGCGCCCGGTACGTCGTCTCCACGCCGGCGGGCAGCAGCAGTCGGAGGAACGAGAAGATCTCCTCGTCCGCGAGCTTTTCCCCGTCGATCTCCGCCGCAGCAAGGGCGCTGATCAGATCGTCCTTGGGCTCGGCACGGCGCGCCTCGAGGATGGGCGCGAAGTACTCGCACAGCGCCGCCGCGGCGGCAAGCCCTCGTTCCGGGTTCATCAGCCAACTCAGCAGCGAAATCGACCAGCGCTGGAACTGTGGGTAGTCCTGCTCCGGCAGACCCAACAAGCCCGCGATGATCTGGCTCGGATAGTCGAAGGTGAACTCCTTCACCAGATCTGCCTTGCCGTTGGGCGCAAAATTGTCGATCAAGCCATTTGCCACCCGACCGACTAACTCGTCTTGCCAGCGCGCCAATGACTTCTGCGAGAACGCCTTTGAGACCAACGACCGCAGCCGGCCGTGGATCGGCTCGTCCATACCAAGCATCACGCCTTCGCCCAGCACCGGGCCGAACGCCGCGATGACCGCCGCCGAGGAAAAGGTCTCGTTGTCACGCAGCATCTGCTGGACGTCCTCGTGGCGATACACGATGAACATCGGCAGTGATTCCTCGTGCGGAAGCGCCCCTGACGTCTCGAGTCGCTGCACGGGTTCCTCGCGGCGCAGCCGCGCCAATTCGGTGTACGGGTCACGAACGTCACCAGAAATCGCGTCGTCGAAGGCGCCGAAGTCCTCCAAGTCGTCGAAAAGCTGTTCCATCAGTACTCCTTCAATCCTTCTTCTTCAGTGCGGCCAAGCGCTGCAACAACGGCGCCGGCAGAACGCGCGCGACAGCCACCATTGCCTTTTGACTCGCCGTCAACGGCCACGCCCCGTCCCGCATCGAGCCCTGTCTGGGTATGCCGAGCACGATCCGGGACATGTGGTGCATACCCGACGCCGGGAGAATCCTGCTGAACACCAACAACATCGACGCATCCGGGCCCAACCCGTGGCGGCGGAACGGAGCCTGGTCAGCGAGCGCCCTGACCAGTCCGTCGGTGAACCGCTCGGGCGCCCTGGCGAAGCGCATCGCGAACCGCCCGCGGGTGTCCATCGTGCTATGCAGTCGGGCATAGGGCCCCTCGAAGTTGCGGTTGTCGGTGATGCCCGCATCAGTGATGATGTCGGTGTCGTACGTGCCGGCCACCAGAATGGTGACACCCAGACCGAATGGCGCGATCTCGCACGCCATCGACTCCCCCCAGCGCTCCAACGCTCCCTTTGCCGCCGAATACGCCGCGGTGACCGCCTGACCGCGCACCCCGGCCGCGCTGGACACCAGCAATATGCGCCCCTCTCCCGCCCTCCGCATCGCCGGTAACAAAGCCTGGGTCAGCGCGACGGGACCCAGTACGTGGGTGGCTAACATGTTCTGCCACACCGCCATATCTGTCTCTTCCACCATCCCGGCGACGTAGATCCCCGCGTTGTGCACAAGCGCGTAGGGCGCGCCGACCGCTTCCTCAATTGCCTTGGCCGCCGCGGAGATCGATGCGGTATCCGTAAGGTCGAGCTGCACACCGATCAGCCGGTCGTCGTCTTCGCCCGCCCCCGTCGCCTGCCGTAGCAACGGAATCCCGCGGTCGGGTGTGCGCATGGCCGCGACCACGCGCCACCCCTCGCGATAAAGGCGCACGGTCGAGGCGAACCCCAGTCCGCGGGACGCGCCGGTGATGACGACGGTGCGCGGCTCAGCCATTCTTGCCCGCGGGAGTAGCGCAGGCGCCTTGACCCGGCGGCGGCGGGTCGACGTGCGGGCGCCCGTTGGGCTCCCCGCTCGCCCAGGTCGACCAGATGCCTACCGAGAACGGTTCCTTGGCTCCGGCCTTCTCGTAATAGCCTTGCGGGTCATACACTTTGGCCTCTGGATAGGGCCATGGGCAAGCGACCGAGGTAGCTGCGTGGCTCATCTTGATGGCCCAGAACCACGCCCCGTAGGCGAAGTAGGACACGTTGATGATGGCGAACATCACCAGGAACGTGCCGAGCACCGGACGGCTCGGGAAAAGCCTCGCCTTCGCGGCCAGCTTCTCGGCCACCGACTTGCCGGTGTCGTCGCGATAGCACAGGACGGCCGCCGGGATCATCACGAAGGTCACCGAGAACGACTCCCAGATCAGCGGGAATTGGAACGTCGTGCCGGTGAATACCGAGCCCCAGGGAATCACCTGCGAGTAGATGTACATTCCCCAGTGGACCAACGTGTTCTCCAGCATGGCATCCATGACGAACCCGATGACCAGGACTATTGCGCCCAGGCAGATCAGCGGGTGTCGCGACACGAACGCCTGCGGACCGTACTTCGCCTGCAGCTTGCGCAGAATCCATATCCCCGGAAAGTACGGGCCGAAATAGAACATCACGTAACCGAAGACGACGAACGGTTCGACCGTCGGCGACAACGACACCAGCGGCCACGACTCCGGCCAGTGGATGAGGTCGGGGTTGTAAACCGCGAACGGCGACCAGTTCATGATCGGGTCCTGCCACACGATCAGCGTGGTGCACAAGAACATCAGCATCGCCGGGCTACCCGGATTGCGCCGCCAGCCCCTGATGAACACCACCAGCAGCACGATCAGCGCGACGGCGGTGGCAGCATCCAGGAACGTGATGTAGTCCAGTCCGAACATGAACTTGACCGGGCGCGGCCGGCCCTGCACGTTGGGGTTGGCGACGCGGGGGTCTAGTGCGGTGCGGCAGTTCGCGATGAAGAACAGCGCGAACGCCGCCAGGGCGGCGCCGGCGATCCACCCGCCCCACCCGCGCTTACCGCTCCGCGGTGAGGTCGGCTTCTGTTCGGCAGCAACCGGTATGGATTGGTCGGTACTCATATCTCACTCTCCGAAACGATCGACTAAGTGCGAGTTGACGCCGTCGGCATCGAGCGTCCGCGCCACCAGGTAGCCCGCGCCCATCCAGGCCCGTCGGGTCCATTTGCCGAACGACACCCGAGTGCCGGGCGCGCCCGCGGCGGCGGGCATCATCTTGACCCGCTCCAGCGCTTCCTTGACACCGCGCGGACTGAGCGGATGGGCGTCGGTGAACGCCCGGACCAATGTCGCGGCGACGTCGTGGTTGACCGCCGGCACGCAATATTCGGGGCGCCGGCCGCCGTACTTCTTCGCATAGCGATCGAGGAAATCTTGGCCGATGGGATTCGCCTCGTCGTACTGGTCGACCCCGATCCAGCCGATGAACGCGTTCCACATGATCGGGTTCACCCACGCGTTCTGGAACGCCGTGGTGGTGAATCTCGGCGGGTCCCAGTCGACGGCCTGCAGCGCCGGGTTGATGAACACGATGCCGAATCCGAAGCCCAGATGGACGATTGCTTCCGCCTTGGCGTCGTGCAGAGTACGCACGGCTTCATTGATGTCCTGCGCGGTCTGTGCGATCGCGGCTTCGGCGACGATGCGAATACCCTTGCGCCGACACGCGGTTCGCAGATTCTTCAGGTAGCTCTCACCGATCAGGTTCTGCTCGACGAGAACCCCGATTTCGGTGAGCTGACGTTTGGCGACGAGGTCTGCGATGAAGATCGGCTCGTCGGTCATCGACCCCTGCGGGAAGGAGAATGTCCATTCGCCCAACCAGTCGTCGGTACCGGTGACGCTGATGGCCGGGACCTTGAACCGCTGTTCGATCGCCTCGCGGGTGGGCACGCAGTTGTCGGTGATGTGCGGCCCGAATACCACCAGGCAGCCTTCGTCGACGAGTTCACCGAACGCGTCGATGACCTTCTTGACCGATCCCTTGGGCAGCCCCTCCACTTCGCGGTAAATCATCTCCACCGGCCGGTCCATCGCTTTGTGTTCGGCGGCTTCCTCGAATACCAGGTCGAAGCAGCGCGTGAAGTCCGCCTTCATCTCCTCGGGGAACATCGGTGGGAGCGTGAAGTCCATCAGGTAGCCGACCTTGATCGGCTCTGCGCTGCTTTCGTAGGACATCTGACCTCCCTGAGAAGAAACGCGCCGCAACTCACTCGCACGGATCCGCAGCAGACCTAATATTTGTTCCTACGCTAGCGGGGCCGGTATGCAGCGTCAATCGTCAGATCCATCCGTCGCGCCCAGATAGACCTCGATCATCTCGTTGAGCGCCCGCCCCACTGCCACATCGTCAGTGAGCGGTCCGGCGATCGCCGCGCGCGCTGCCTCGCGCATGGACAGCCCCTCCACGGTGAGCCTGCCCGCCGCGATGAGCACCCGCGTCGATGCGACCTCGCGCAGTCCGGCGGTCTCCAAGCGGCGGATGGCCTGCCCGAAGCGCACCAGCTCGGCCGCGGTGGGACGGTCGACGCCAGCCTCGTGCGCAACGATCCCCTCTTCGACATCGGCTGCGGGAAAACCGAATTCGACGGCGACCATGCGCTGACGAGTCGAATCCTTGAGGTCCTTGAGGACGCTTTGATAGCCGGGGTTGTAGGACACCACAAGGCCGAATCCGGGTGCCGCGTCCAGCGTCACACCGAGGCGTTCGATGGGCAGTTGCCGCCGGTAGTCCGCGAGCGGATGCAGCACCACCGTGGTGTCCTGCCGGGCCTCCACCACTTCGTCCAGGTAGCAGATCGCGCCCTCGCGCACCGCCTTTGTCAGCGGACCGTCCACCCACACCGTCTCGTCGCCCCGCAGCAGATACCGGCCGACCAGGTCCGCGGTGGTGAGGTCGTCATGGCAGGCGACGGTGATCAGCGGCCGGCCGAGATCGTGGGCCATGGCCTCGACGAAACGGGTCTTGCCGCAACCCGTCGGCCCCTTGAGGACCAGTGCCAGACCCTGGCGGTAGGCCGCCTTGAAGATGGCCTCTTCGCTGCCGACCGCTTGGTAATAGGGCCGCACGTTCTCTTCCACCTCGGGGGTCGCGCCGTTCCGGTGAGCGAGCACGGACTCGTTGGCCATAACTTCCCTTCTGCCACCGTAGCTTGGAGCCTAGCCGGAACAGATGTTTGTTTCAAGTACGCCGGCCAAGCAGGTATGGACCAGCCGCCGAGGCACCAACTGCATTCTGCGACATGGCATCAGGGCGAAGTTCGCACACTCACGACACGCTGCGGCGGACCTCGGCCGAGCGCAGCGCGGACCGGAATAGCGGCCCGATCACACCGGCGAGTTGATCTGGGCGCGCAATGGTCGCATGTGCGGTACTGCCGAAAACCCGGCGCAGCGATTGCACGTCCGTTCCCGCGCCGATCGTCAGGCATACGCAGCCGGTGCCCCGGCGGCGGGCCTCGGTCAGCGCGCGGCGCGCGTCGGCGGCACCGTAGGCCCGCTCGTATCCGTGGTCGTATGCGAGTCCGTCGGACAGCACCACCAGCAGCCGCCGCGACGTACCTCCGCGTTCCTCCAAGACCGCCGAGCCGTGCCGGATGGCCGCACCGAGACGCGAATAGGCGCCGGGCTCTAGGCTGTTGAGCCGCCGCATGACGCGGGAATCCAGGTGGTCGTCGAATCGTTTGACGGGCACCATGCTCACCGCGCGGCGGCCCTGCGAGTAGTACGCGTAGAGCGCCACGCGGTCGCCCAGGTCGTGCAGTGCGACGGTGAGGTTGGCGACAGCCGCGCGCTGTTGTTCGTGCACCGTCCGTCCGACCGTTCCGGGCTCCGCCGCCGACCCCGATACGTCCAGCAGGAGCAGCACCGACAGGTCCCGCCGGCGCCGCAGGCTGTCGAGGTACACCGTTTCGTCGGGCACCGCCCTGGCCCGCACCTCGACGCGGGCTTCAATCGCCGCGTCGATGTCGATGTCGTCGCCCTGCGACTGGCGGTGGCGACGGTGCAGACCCATGCCGAGTCGTGACAGCGGGCGCCGGACGCCGATGGCGTCGTCGATCGCCGGGGTCGCCGTTGGCTTGATCTGCGGCTCGACCTCGCGCACGGTGCACCACGCGGGCCGGTAACTCCTGCGCCCCACGTCCCATTCCGGATACCGCAGACCGTCGGATTGGGCTTCGTCGTCGTTCACGTCCTCGCTCGACGTTGAGGCCAACGACGACACGGCGCGCAGGCCCCGGATCCCGGAGTTCGTGCGGTGCGTCGGGGTGTCCGCGCCGGGTGGTCCGCCACCGCTACCGGTCTTACGCGCTGACGACAGCATCTTCTTCAGCCACTTGCCGATGAAGCCGCCCCCGCCGACCGGGCTGGTGAACATGTCGGGATCGTCGGAGTCGTCGGCCACGCCATCATCAAGCTCCTGCAGTTCCTGCGCGGCGCGGCGGGGCACATGCTGCGGGTTCGCCTCGTCCTGTTGTTCGGCCTTCCGGGCGGAGGCGGCCACCACCTTGGCCGCACGGATCACGCCGAACCCCGGCGGCGGGTCGTCGATCGCTACCCGTTCGTCGGCGATTCGCAGCGACGCGGTGGGCGAGTCGCTGCGACTGGCGATGTCGCGGTCAGCCAGCGACGCCAAAATGCTCGGTAGCACGCCGGCATTGGCGACCAGTGCGCGGTGAGCCTCGATTGCCAGGTAGCGAGTGGCCAGCCGGGGGTGGCGGACCAGCGGACGCACGACGTCGGGATCCAGGCTGCCGGCCGCGATCAACGACGCCTGCACCGCGATCGCGTCGAGTCTCGGGCGGGCCGGCGCGGACGGATCGACGTAGATGGTCTGGCCGTCCGTCCACGCAGGTTCACCTGGCTGCAGTTGGGCGACCGCCAGGGGTCGGCCCGCAAGCGCAGAAGCGAGCATGCCCAGGGCCTGAAGCTGGTCGCCCAGAGCGTCGTCGCCCACGCTCGAACCTCCGCACCTCTTGATCAGAATTGACCAAATATCTGTTCCACCGTAAAGTCCGGTTCGATCCCAGTCAATCGGGAAAGGACGTCACGCGACCGTGGATGACGAGTTGCGAGACCAGGTCAAGCGGCTGACCGACCGCGCGCAAATCTACGACTGCCTGCAGCGCTACGCGCGCGGAATCGATCGGCAAGACCGTGCACTGCTGCGATCGGCCTATCACGACGGCGCCGTCGACGACCACGTCGGATTCGTCGGCGCGGTAGACGACTTCATCGACTGGGCACTCGCGTATCACCGCACCCAGACGCGATACCAGCACTACTTGCTGAACGACACCGTCGACATCGACGGCGACGAAGCCCACGCCGAAACCTATTACCTGTTCATCGGGACCGACCGCGAACCGGCGAACCACATGACCATCTCCGGTGGTCGCTATGTGGATCGGCTGGAGCGGCGCGACGGACGGTGGGCGATCGTCGCTCGCGTTTGCGTCGTGGAATTCATGGATGAATCGCAGTCGCAGCTCACCGAGCAGGCGCGCGCCATGGTCCCGGGGACGCGGACCGCGCGCCACGACACCGCGGACCCCTCTTACGATCGACCGCTGGCGGCGAAGCGGACGGTTGACGCCGAATCTGTTTGACCAAAAATCTGTTCCAACGTAGAGTCCGGCTTGGCCGCAGTCAATCACGTGAGGTCGAATAGAGGACGTGGACTTCTCCTACCCCGCGGAAGTGGAACGCTTTCGCGACGAACTGCGCGCCTGGCTGTCGGCGAATCTGACCGAGGAGCTGATCGCGGCCCGTCGGCCTTCCGGCCGCGACGACAAAGCGTTCGACGCGCTGCGCATCTGGAACCGCGCCATGGCCGACGCCGGCTGGGCGGCGGTGTCCTGGCCCGAAGAATACGGCGGTCGCGGTGCGACGGTGCTCGAGCAGCTGGTGTACACCGAGGAGACGACGCGGGCGCGGGCGCCGTTGCCGCTCAACGTCATCGGCATGAACAACATCGCGCCGGCGATCATGCACTACGGCACCGAGCTGCAGAAGAAGACCCTGCTCCCCCGCATGATGCGGGCCGACGACATCTGGTGCCAGGGCATGTCGGAGCCCGAGGCGGGATCCGATCTGGCCGCGCTGCGCACCCGCGCGGTGCGTGACGGCGAAGACTTCGTCGTCAACGGACAGAAGATCTGGACGTCACTCGGCCACAAGGCCGACTGGTGCCAGCTGTATGTGCGCACCGATCCCGATGCCCCCAAACACCAGGGGATCTCCTGCCTGATCGTCGACATGAAGTTGCCCGGAATCGAGGTGCGCCCGCTGGTCACACTCAACGGCGACACCGATTTCGCCGAGGTGTTCTTCCACGACGTCCGGGTGCCGGCGGATGCCCTGCTCGGCCCGCTCAACGGCGGCTGGCAGGTGGCCACCACGACGCTGAGCCACGAACGCGCCGGCGCGGCGCGGCTGTACGCCGAGATGCAGGTGCGGCTGGAGGAACTGGTGGCAGACTTCGCCGAGGCGGGTGCCGGTCAAGATCCCGTCACGTTGCGACGACTCGGCGAGATCGCGGTGCGCATCAAGTATCTGGAA
>Ga0335072_10012880_pt1 | contig 11932 bp, 8 predicted proteins | sample Lox_Sample_21_FD_206725 | JGI IMG/M metagenome (GOLD analysis project Ga0335072, IMG submission 206725) | Soil microbial communities from Loxahatchee National Wildlife Refuge, Florida, United States - Lox_Sample_2.1 | ecosystem: Environmental > Terrestrial > Soil > Wetlands | place: USA: Florida...
AGACCAACTGCTGTGTTGCCGCCTCGCTGCGCACGGGCAATGCGGCCAAAACTGCAATCATGACAATGGAAATGGTAATGAGAGAGACAGGTCTACGGGCGGACTGGGGGGGTCTCATATCCGCAGTGTGAGTGCCTTTCAAGGATTTGAAAAGGTCCCACTTGGACACACTTATGGCCGACAGAGATAACTGTCAGTCAGAGGTGGCAAACAAAAAGTAAAGCGATGTTCCCGAAGCGGGAACATCGCTTTCTTTTGACCAGCTTTTGGCCGGCCGGCTTGGTTGGCGTCGGGGCAAACCAGCAACCCCCTTATGGTTGGGTCGGCTGGCTATATCCACTGTCGGCAATACAGGTTCCCCAGTCGCCGTCGCTTTGCACATACATACCAGACGACCAGACTGCCGGAAAGATTGTTCCGGTACCCTTGGCCTCAATGTCCCCTGCAGACCCGGTATAGTCCCCCCAACGGCCCTGGGTGTAGCCATTGTTGGCCTGACAAATAAACCCGCCAAAGTCGTGGAACGGAGTCGGCCAAGTCACGCGATTGGAAGTGATGAACGTGCCTGGATTGGTGCTCTCATCGGAGTAGTTCGCGGTCATAGTCCAGTTACCCTCCGGGGTTACTCCAATGCTTCCGTAGTAGCCGGAGTTGCTATGGCCCGCGCCACAGTTGTAACAAAACTCCTGCGCTACCGCTGTGTGGCTGTCAAGGGTTGGGCAGGCGTTCAGATAGGTACCCGTGCAATGTCCGTCGCCGTTATCGTTCAGGAAAACGGCTACCTTCCATCCCAAGGCAGCGCTGGTCCCGCCGTTGCCCACATTGATGACCGGATAGAGAAAGCCTCCCGAATAGGACACCGTTGCCGTGATCCGCTCGTCGTCAGTGTCGACGCTGTTGAGATCCCCCGGCTGGTCGGCATCAGCCGGGAAGGTGTAGCTGCTGGGGGTTGAGACGTTGATTTCGCTCCACACCAGTCCTGGACTACCTGAGTTTGGTATGGCATTGGAGACCGCCCACACATTCAGGCCGTTACAGCCACTGCTGCTGCTGCCGCATGAAAAGGCGATGTTATAGGAGTCGATCAGGAACTGGGCCCTGGGTTTTTCATAGGGATTGGACAAGTTTGCCGGCTGGAGTGTGTCCACCAGCGTGCCCCCAATCGTTAAGTTATTGAGGTAGTTGAAACTGAATCCGTGCCCTTGGTACATTTCGAATTTATTCAGGAAATCGCATTGATTTCCTACGAACGAGTTGTTGCTGATCGTGAAGATATTGGCGCAAATCGTGATCAGTCCGTTGTCATTGTCGCCCTCGTCCGTCTGCCCGACAGTCGGAAAATCGCCCCACTGGCCCGCTGAGCCGAACTGGAGGGAATAGGTGTACCACCCTCCGGTCGGGTTCGAGGTCTCGCTAACTGCCACGTTCACATATCCCGAGTCGCTGAGTTTGGTGGCGGAAGTGGCGATGAAACGGCCGGTCTGCCAGTCGTAAAGAATCCGGGGGTCGTAGGTGAAGTTGCCGGTCTGGTTGAAAAATGAGCTGAGAGTCTTGGGATAGCCGGTCAGCAGCGCCCCGTTCCGATTGAACACTTCCACGCAAGCATTTGTAACTTGAACGACATAACTGGCACTCACCGCAACCCCCATATCCGAAGGAACCAACTCGCTACAGGCCAGATCTTCGTTGGACCCGAATACGTCGAGGGATGCGCCGGGCGACAGAGTCTCGCCAACAGGTCGATTGGGAGCGCCAAAGATTTTGTTTTCGCTGGGCAGCGCCACCGCCGGTGTAACCGCGGCCTGGGCTTTGATCTCTTTCCATTCCGCCTCGCTGCGGCCAGTTTGCGGCTCTGGAACAACCGTGATTTTTCCCGTGGGTACTGGCGCGGGAAGTTCGCTGAACATGATATGGCTTGGCAGCAGTGCTACACCTACGCCGACATTTGCACTTGGAGTACCTTTCTGGGCCACCATTGTGCTTGGGAAAATTGTGGCTGCAAGAGCAATCAGCGATCCGATCGCCCAAATGAATCGAGTCTTGGTCATATAGGCACCTAGCCCCTTTCGCCTGTGAGAGCACAGGCACGCTGTTTCCGCCGTGACGCAAATCGCCCGCTGGGGCTGCGTCGAGGAAGGCGAAACGACTTAGTTTGCTCAGACGGACCTAACCGCGTACAACTGTCTTTCTGAGCAAAAAAATTCGAAGCACCTGATCAGTGAAATTTGGGAACCCCAATGCTAGCGTCGCTTGGAGGGAAGGAAAACACCGACGCTACCTAGCGCCTGAGAATACACCAAGTTTTCCGCATGTCAACAGAGAAATACACCCGGTAGTTCCTCCCTCAACACCAAAACTTCGAAAAGCTCTGATAGGAACGACTCTGAGCCGTTCACGAGAGGAAGTGAGCGTGCGACCTGCGCCCCTGGCTGTGCAGCGGGGTTATGATGCACAAATCATGCTTGGGTCCTGGTTTTCACTCGCGTGAATCGATGATAAATCGACGAAAGATGGGTAATTTCGTGTTCAAGGGCGGACTCGCGATCCTTGACCAGGGGCTTGCGACTGGAGTCAATTTTGTCGTCAGCATTGTTCTCGCCCGGTACTTGTCATCGGAAGAGTATGGCGCTTATGCGCTCGGGTTCGCGGTGCTTCTTTTGCTGGGCTTGCTTTATCAGGCTCTTTTGCTTGAGCCCATGGGAGTGTTTGGAGCGTCCGCTTACCGGAAATCGTTCCGATCTTATCTAAGAACCATCGTCTCACTGCATGTCTCTATCTCTTTGGTGATTGTGGTCCTGGTCGGAGCTGCCGCAGGAATCGAACTTAAGGTAACCGGACAGCCGACTTTGGCGGGGGCTCTGTTTGGGGTCGCCGTAGCAGCACCTCCGATTCTGCTGTTTTGGATGGTGAAACGAGCCTACTATGTCCAATTTGCGCCGGGTCCCTCCGCCGTAGGAGCCGCGAGCTACTGCGTACTGACGTTCGGTATTTTGGCGTTTGCCTATGTGCACCACCGCCTGTCGCCCTTCATCGCGTTCCTGAGCATGGGTCTCGGAGCCTTCGGAGCGGGGATTCCGCTGTTGCTGTACTTCCTGCGAGCGTTGCCTCCAGACACAGGTAGCACTACTTTCAGCGACATCTGGCAGCGCCATTGGCGCTATGGTCGGTGGGCTGTAGCCAGCTCGGCGTTGGCCTGGGTTCCGCTCAACATTTTCTATCCTGTGGTGAGCACTTTTTCCGGAATGTCACAGGCCGGAGAGCTCAAGGCGTTGGCCAATTTCAGCGCGCCCATTGGGCAAGCAGTCGCAGCCTTATCTACTCTTTTGCTTCCTTTCGCCAGCCGCACGCAAGAGCGGCATGGTTCGGCTGGAGGCAGGACCTTATCCAGATGGGTAGGCTTACTTTTCATTTCGGCAGCAGTCCTGTACTGGTCCGTTTTCCTTGGCTTTCGCGAACCTGTTTTCCGGATTCTCTATTCCGGAAAATATATGGAGGTAGCTTATCTTCTACCCGCGATCGCGCTCGGTTCGATCTTCTGGAGTGGCTTTGTCGGGCCCGCAAACGCGCTGCGGGCGATGGAGTCTCCCGCGTCGGTTTTTGTAGCCGTTTGCTGCGCCAGCGTGGTCGCGGTGGCCGTCGGCATTCCTGCGACATGGCATTGGGGATTGAAAGGGGCAGTTTGGTCAATGGCTGCTGCCCAAGGCCTCGGCTTCGTGGCCGCGGTCATTCTGCTCCGCCGCCGTGGGCGGCGCAGTTCCGCAGTCGAGCCATCACGGGATATGGAAGCAACTCAGCCGATTCCCACAGACTCCCTTTCGTGACCGTGTGGCATTTCGAGGATGGGGCAGATCTGCTGGCGAAGGCGCCGACTTCCAGTCGTACCATAGCCGCGACTCCTGGCCAACCACCGAAAATCAGCTACCTCTCGGTCGTGGAAGGATCGACACATCTGGATTTAACTTATGTCGCCTCGCGAAATCGGAGTAAATCGCGTTATTCTTTGACATCCGTGAGGCCGAAGGACTTCGTACGGACCGACCTATGGTTCTATCCCTGCTGCATAGAGCGACTCTTCCAATCCACGTTCGGTTGCGGGCGGGCCGCTGTCGAAAGGCACAAGCCGTCATGCACCCATCGCCATCGATGACATTGCTCGATGTCGGCGGAACTCCGGAAACTGGAGGCGAGTTCGATAGTCTGCGGGCTTTGTTCGCCGAAGTGCTCGTTGTGAATCCTGATCCCCGCCACGGCGCGGTGCCGATGGCTCCCAATGTGAAGTTCGAGCTCGGCGATGGCTGTGCGCTGCCCTATGCCGATGAGAGTTTCGACTGGGTGTTCTCGAATGCGGTGCTGGAGCATGTGGGTGATCGCGATAAACAAGTGCGGTTCGCACAAGAGATGCAACGCGTTGCGCGACTCGGCTATTTTCTGTCTACGCCGAACCGTCACTTCTTCATGGACCCGCATACCTATCTTCCCTTCTATCATCTGCTTTCCGACCACGCTCAAGCCAAGGTGATCAGGTTTTCCCTGGGCCACATGCGGCAGTGGCGGCCGCTTGATTTGGTTTCAGCCAAGGACTTGCGGCAGATGTTTCCCTCGGCAAAGGTAGCAGGAATGGGCCTCTTCCGAATCAATCTGATCGCATATGAGTCCCGGAGCGACGGCCGGAGCTAACTGCGGACGATTCAACAACCCAGCCCGTTGAGCGAACTAAGTGACACGCTGACCTTCGCGAAGACAGAACAACGATCGATCGACATAGCGCTCAGCATCGCCGGAAAAAGGCGGATGAAAAGCGCACGCTTGGGCCGATCGCCCGATTTCCTTAGCCTCGATTGCGATAAGATGCCCGTCCAAGCGACTGTCCACGTGCCCCGGTGATACAGGATAGAAAAGGAAAAGTCCGGTGCGCTTCCCAAGAATATTCCCATTCCACCGTTTCACGACCTTGCTCATCTTTCTCTTTTGTCACGGGGATGGTTCCAGCAAGAGGTTGGGGAAAAGTCAGTCGCTATCCGGGTCGGTGATCGGCCTCTTGTCGTTCTTGAAAAACGCAGCATCGAGCGGCGCTGAGATTGTTTGGAACGTCAACGGGGTCTGGTTGAAATTGAAACAATCGCCAAGATTATCCGCGCTGGCATCCGCGTAGCCAAGCGATCCCAAGCCATATACCTGCTCGATGAAATTCAGAATGCTGCCGAAATCATGATTCACGTGAGAAATGTACTTGGCCTTGGCATAGGGCGAGATCACGATGAGTGGGACGCGAAATCCATAGACGTATCCGCATCCCCACTGCGAGCAGTTTACGAGCACTTTCGGCGGAGGGACGTGATCGTAGAACCCTCCCCAATCGTCCCAGGTTACGAGGATCGCGGTGTTTGACCAATATGAGCTGTTGCCGATGGCGTTCACGATCGATGCAACCCAGGAGGGTCCTCCGTTAATGCCGTCGCCGCCGGGATGGTCGGAATTGTGCCCCGAGGGAATGACCCAGCTCACGGCCGGAAGCTGATTATTGGCGATGTCGGTGAGGGTGGGCGTCTGATCTCCGGAAGTGTAAAGAACGACGTGGTTCAGCCATTCCGCTCCCGTGCAGGCAGTGGCGTTCGGTGGCGTGGCATTTGGCCCGCACATGTGAAGGATCGCATCGGGCGCCGTCCAGATCGAGCCAGCGTTTGGAGCATAGTACTTCCACGAGATTCCTTTCGCATCGAGCTCATCGGTGAGCGTGGGATGTTCGAAGCAGGGATAGATCTGCGTCGACTCGTCGCCCTCTGGATCAATGACTTCGACGGTAGTTCCGGGCGGAGCAATGCAGCCGGCGTTCATAATATCGGTCGGAATGTTTTCAGCGGCGAACAAGTTGCTGGACGCAGTGGGAGCGGAAGTACCCGAGATAAGGAATTGGTGGGCGGGAAAGCTAGGCCCTTCGTTCGTCTGAAACATGCGGTCGCCGAACGCATATTGCTCCGCCATCTGAAAATATGGCTTCACGTCGTCCTGCTGCACGTAGACGTACGATGGATTGGGAGGCGCGCAGTTCGTGACGCCGGTCGCGCATATATAGGTGATTTTGTCGGCGCCATCCATTTTTCCGCCGTCGTACATCAGCTCGAACGATTTATGGGAGTGGTTCGGATCGTAGTCGACGCCCAGGGACACGGGCTGTAGAGCAATGGTCTGCCCGCTAGAATTCAGACCACTTTGGGCAATATCGGCTCCATTCGCGATGAGTACCGGATCCTGGAAGAGATTGTCTGGCGTCCGATTTTCTTGCACGATCACGAGGACATGCTCAATTTTCTGCGTCTTAATCTCAGTTGAAGCGCTGGTTCCAGAGCAGCCGTTTATTTCTGACAAAAGGCCTGCCGCCGCTCCAACCAGTAAACAATTAGCAATCCAAGAGATATGGCGTGCCATAGCTGGTGTGTGGAAAACCCTTACCTTTTCGTGATTTTATGTCGGCATCGGACAGGTAGTCTATCTGGTCCAGACTCGTGCATGAGCCGCACTGTAGCTTGGATGCAACCCACCCGGGATTGGGGTCTGAACATGGATGAACTTCTCATTTTCTTGCGTCGATACGAGACTTTTCCACCCAATCGGACTGAATCCGCGGGTTTCCTTTTCGAATGCGAGGTCCTTGGCTCTTTGGGCAGCGACAGCTGGAACGTGAGCACGGCAACAGAACTGTGAGTCGAGCAGACGCCGCTCGTAAAGAGCGGTCTCTTTTTTGGCAACCCTCTTCAAAAGATCACTGCGTCACGGTGAAGTTGGCGGTACTCTCGACGTGTCCTCCCGGAGTGAAGACCATCAATTCTCCCGTCACTCCATCTGCGGGCACGATGGCGGTAATCTGCGTATCGGAATCGACCGTGAAGCTCATCGGGAACTTGCACGCCAGCTCCACGCCAGTCGCCCCAGTGAAGCTCGTGCCAGTGATCACCACCTTGCTCCCTACTGGACCGCTGCTGGGCGAGAAGCTCACAATCTGCGGCGTCACTCGAAACTTCTCGCTGCTTTTCAGCGTCCCGCTGGGCGTCGTCACGGTGACGAACCCGCTGGTCGCGCCTGCAGGCACCGTAGCCGTGAGGTAAGTATCAGAGGCCACTGTGAAAGTTCCTGGAGTCCCATTGAAGGAGATACCTGTCGTTCCAGTGAAGCCTTGGCCCAGGAACTCAACCGTCTGTCCGACCTGGCGGGCATCCGGCAGCAAACGAACGAAGGGTGCCAAGCCAACATTGAGGCTGAAAAACATACCTCGATCTCCGCTCCCTCCCACTGCCGTGGTGCCGTACAAAATGCCATTCGTGTGCTGCACTAACATGCTCTGCGGACTACCGCCCACGTTGCAAAGAGGCGTCACCACCCCCTTGGGCCCCATGCGGTAAACCACCCCGTAGGTATTCGTGCCGTAAAAATTTCCGTCGGTCGCCTGGGTTAACCCTCCGACTGGGTTTGCCCCGTCGCTGCCACCAGTAAAAGTGTGGACGACAGTGAACTCGCCCTCAGCCGAGATTCTGAACGCGGTTCCTCCGTTGGCGTCCGCAAGCGTGGTTCCATAGAAATTGCCATCGGTCGCCTGGATCAAGGCCGCTACTGGATTCCCTCCATCCGTGCCGTCGAAGCTGAACATATTCGCAATTTGGCCGGTGAAAGGCGAAACACTGAAGATCGTGCCGACATCGTCCGGTCCGCCGTAGAACGTGGTTCCATACAGAAGACCAACCGTACCTTGCACCAGCGGACCGTTCGGGTAGTCCCCGGCGGAACTGCTGGTCAAACCGAAACTGTTGAGTGTAGTAAACACGCCGGACGGAGTGATTCTGTAAACCGTGCCGATGTTTCCCGTCTTGCCCCCATACGAGGTCGTGCCGTAGAAGTTCCCGTCGTTGCCTTCAATGGGCGGCGCTTTAGGGTCGCCGCCATCATCTCCACCGGTAAAGTTGTGGATTGTGGTCAATTCACCGCCGGGCGTCATCTTGAACACGGTTCCATAAGAATAGAGGCCACCTGAGTACGTCGCTCCATAAAACATTCCATCGGTTCCTAAGGCCAGCCCGCCACTGGGATCCTGCCCGTCCGCGCCGCTGAAGAGGTGTACGACCGTCAGAGCTCCAGCGGGCGTCATGCTAAAAACCGTGCCGTCACTCCCGGTCCATGCGTCGCGGGACCCGCTGTAGAGATTGCCATCGCGTCCCTGCGCGATGACCCCTTGAAAAATGGGGTCATTGGGACGATCTGGATTGACGCCGAAGTTGTACAACACCTTGCAAGTTTGTGCTGGCGTCGCAATGGCAGTGGCCAGGCACAATAGAAAGGCAGTGCCGAAGACTTTGCCCACATCGATCGGACGGATTTTTTTTACTGCTGAGATTGGTTTTCCAAGTGGCATAGCCGCACCCTCCTTCGTGTACCAACGCTGTGACGTCGCGTTAGCCAAAACAGGGATTGGCTAGTTGTGGTGACGGGATCCAGCTGAGGAAGCCTTATGTTGCTTCTTGGCAAAGCTGCTGTCAAGGTGAAGAATTCTGCATACGTCGCAGGAACGGGGAGACACTGCGATGGGGAGCGATCTCAGGCGAACGAGAGGTCGCACTTTCTCCAGCCACGCCGCGCTGTCGTCGACCGAAATCACCCTTTCTGCGTGCCGGCCATACCAGACGCTGGAATGCCCGGCTCCAAACTCAAAGATTGAATCCGTCGGCCGGACGCGCGAAGCAAGCCACTCGGCTGCAGGGTATGTGTACCAGGGAATCGGCTGCCCCCCGTCTAACGGGTGCTTCTCTCGGATCGACTTATGCCAGCCCTTGTCGCGCAGTTGGGATAGAAGTTGGAGGGAAAAGTTGAGCTCGCCAAGAGCCAGAGGGACTCCCCGCAACCGCTGACGCAAAACGCCGGCCAGGTGCGTCACTTTGCCGAAATTCTGAGTCGTCGTGGTGACTTTGTAGCACAGATATTCACGAAAGTCAGCCCAACGTGCCGCCTGGCGTTGAGGTGCCCGGGTCCAGAGGATCGGCGGGTCCGCAGGGACGTGGAACCGCGCCGCATTGCCCTTCAGAGGAACGGCAGCCATCCAAAAACCCTTGTAAGGCTCCTACATAACAGACAACCACGGATGAGGGCCCGTCATCGAAATCGTCGCTAATCGAAGTACCGACACTTTTATGTCGACCTCCGCTTGCTGTTGGGCTTCTGTTCTAGCAATTTGTGCTCTGCCGCTCGCAGGTTGTACCGGTATCCGGCAGAATGCGGCCGCGACATACCAATTAACCGTTACGGCAACCGGCAAGGGCACAATTACCAGTAGTCCGGCAGGGATCAACTGTCCCTCGACGTGTTCCGCCAGCTTCCCACAGAACACGCAGGTGACGCTCACCGCGACCGCGGCTTCAAATTCTTTTTTTGGAGGCTGGAGCGGCGCCTGTTCCGGCACAAAAACTTGTACCGTGACCGTCACTGCGCCTGCGCAAGTGACTGCGAATTTCAACCCCGGTTACGGAATAACCGTCGCTGTATCAGGATCGGGAAGTGTCACCAGCACTCCGGCGGGAATCAACTGTCCGGGTACGTGCTCGGACGAGTTTCCACAAAACACGACAGTGACTCTCAATGAAACCCCCGCCACAAACAACACCTTTTCCGGCTGGTCCGGCGCATGCGCGGGCAGCGGGGGTTGCAGCGTGGCTTTGAATGCATCCAGTTCCGTCACCGCGACTTTCATTCCCGTTGGTACTCTGCAGTCTTTGAATCACATCATCATCTTCGCGCAAGAGAATCGCTCCTTCGATTCCTATTTCGGAGCGATGCGGCAATATTGGGCCCAGAATGGCATTCCGGATCAATCTTTCGATGGATTGCCGCAATTCAATCCGACCTCGGGAGCCGCTCCGCTGCAGGGACCAGCCCCTTCCATTCCCGGTTGCGATCCGTCCCATCCCTATCCGCAGTACACGGACTGCTTGCCGGATCCGAATAATCCGGTGACGTCGTTTCATATGCCTTCTGCATGCACGGAAGAGCAGAGTCCTTTCTGGAGCGAAGCTCACGTGGATTGGGATTACGACGATCCTACGGGGGCCAAACCTGCTCTCCTCAATGGATTTGTAAAAGCCGCAGCCAATGACGCCCGCGAGCAATCGGATCCGCTCATGGATACCAACGGCATTCGCGCCATGGGCTACTTCGACGGCAGCGACTTGAATTTTTATTACTTCATGGCTTCCAATTTCGCCACCTCAGACCGTTGGTTTTCTCCGGTGATGTCTCGCACCCAGATCAATCGCATGTATCTGCTCGCGGCCACGTCCGCCGGACACGTACGTGCGCTTGCTCCGCCCGAGGGTCCGCTTACAAATACCACGATTTTTCAGGAGCTTCAGAACGCCGGAATCAGCTGGAAGATTTATGTCAATCCGACCGGAACAGGCTGTCAGTCCACGGATTCGGCGTGCTTGATGGGATATTCGTACATCAACATGTTCACTTACGCCCAGACGATAGCCAATACCCCTAGCCTGCTGCAGAACATCGTTCCAATCTCGCAGTATCTTAGCGATGCGCAGAACGGGACCTTGCCGCAAGTGGCACTGATTGAACCGGCTTCAGCGGCTTCGCTTGATGAACATCCCAATGATGTTGATACCTCGTCGCCGAGCGACATTCAGGCGGGCGCAAGCTATGCGGAAAGCCTGATCACGGCATTGATGGCGAGCCCCAACTGGAAGGACTCCGCCATGATCTTCACCTATGACGAGGCTGGCGGATTGTATGATCATGTCTCGCCACAGCCGATGCCCAGCCCCGACGGCATTCAGCCCCTCGACCTGCAGCCCGGCGACATCTGCGATGAACCCGGACAAGTCGGCACCGGAACCTGCGACTTCACCTGGACCGGATATCGCATCCCGCTGATCGTTATTTCGCCGTTCGCCAAGAAGAACTTCGTTTCTCACACCGTGCGCGACTACACCGCCATATTGAATCTCATCGAGGAGCGGTTTAATCTTCCGGCACTGACCAAGCGGGACGCCGCCCAAGCCGATATGAGCGAGTTCTTTGATTTCGTAAACGTGCCCTGGGCGACGCCCCCGTCTCCTCCGCCTCAGTCCATGTCAGACGAATGCAACTTGAGCCCGCCCAATCCATAATTGGGCGCAGCTCGATGCGCAGGCTCCTCTGCATCGTGACTTTCTAGAGTTGTGCATCCTTTTGCACAGTCCGATGTGATATACATCGCATAAACAACTGAAAATAAAGGCTTCGCGCCATCCGGCGATGGTTATCTGCGTGCCCCAAAAGCGGCGGTTTGCTGTGAGTTGCTGCGGCGCGAGGTGATTTCTTTTGGAAAAAGGGGGAACGATGAGCTTTAGGAGTGTAATGCTTGTGCTCGGATTGTTGAGCGTAATGGGTTTGGCCGGTTGCAGCAGTTCCGTCTCCTCTGGGGGTAATGGCGGCGGCAACAAGGGCCCGACGCTGGATTCCATCGCCATCACCTGCCCATCCTGCTCCGATCCCACTGCCGCCCCTGCGGTAACCAGTGGAAAAACTGTTCAGTTGAAGGCGACGGGCACGTATAGCGACAGCAGCACACAGGATTTGACCTCCACGGCGACGTGGAGCGTCGATCAGAGCAGCGTTGCCAGCGTCAGCGGGGGCAACGTAACGGGCGTTGCCGTCGGAGTGGCTACGGTCACGGCTACATCTGGTTCAGTCAAGGGTTCTTTGCCGGTGGACGTCACGGCTTCGAGTTTGGGAAATAGCAGCTTGGGCCCGTCCTATGCGTTCTGGCTGAAGTATCTCGACTCGCGTGGGCAGGCGGCAGCCGTAGGCAGTTTCACGACCGACAGCAACGGCAACATCACGGGCGGGATGGTGGACTACAACACTGCCAATGGCGTAAACAGCAGCGGCCCCGTAAGCCTCA
>Ga0335072_10012881_pt1 | contig 11931 bp, 6 predicted proteins | sample Lox_Sample_21_FD_206725 | JGI IMG/M metagenome (GOLD analysis project Ga0335072, IMG submission 206725) | Soil microbial communities from Loxahatchee National Wildlife Refuge, Florida, United States - Lox_Sample_2.1 | ecosystem: Environmental > Terrestrial > Soil > Wetlands | place: USA: Florida...
TGCGTCGATGTCGGCCAAGGTGGCGGCGAGCAAATCGAACTGCTGTTGCCAATATTTGCTGTAGCGGTTCATCCATACGGCGGCATCGAGCATGGGGCCGGCATCCAGGCTGCAACGGCTGATGCGCCCGGTGCGTTCCTGTTGGATGAGTCCGGTCCGCACCAATACCTGGATATGGCGCGACACGGCTTGCAGCGAAATATCGAATGCGGAGGCCAACTCGGAGACCAGCAGAGCCTGTCCGTCGAGTTGCTCCAGAATCTGTCGCCGTACCGGATCGGAGAGGGCGAAAAAGACCTGATCCAGGCGCGCTTGCGCCAAATCGGGGGCCTTGTCGGCTCCGTCCACCACATGCAAGGTTGGCTTGATATTCACCATGGAGCTTTAATATCAACACATGCGTTGATTGTCAAGCAATGTGTTGAGTAATTTTGGCCGAAGGCCGGCGCTGCCGATTCGCGCCGCCGAGAGCAAATATCCGGATCGTTGACCTAGTGCCGGAACGCCCTGGCGTTTTGGCGCATGCTTGAGCTGTTGCGGCACGTCTTTGTGCTCGGTCGGTTTTCGATGTGGCCAGCGATGGCGGCATAGGGGAGTCATAGTGGTGCGCAGCCTCGCGTCTAGGTTGGCTCTATGGGTGTTGTCGGGCGCAACGCTGGTATTCGTTGCGAGCGGGTTTTTGCTGTTTCGCATGGTGGGCGGCCAGATTTTGGAGCAGGCGCACAGGGAATCCGGCGCGCTGGCGATCGAAGGCAGCAGCCTGATCCAGGAGCGGCTGGACAAGATCACCGATACGGCGCGCGTGCTCGCCACTATCGTCGGGCCGCGTCCATTCGATGCCGAACCGCTCATTCACGATGCGATGGCCGGCGATGCGGACCTGGCCGGTTTGGCCGTGGCGTTTATTCCCGGCACGCCGCTCGCGCAGGCCGCAGGTCAGTCGCCCTTCGTGAGTCGAACCGGCGAGGGCGTGCTGGTGACGCGCGATCTTCTCAAAGATCCCGCACCTTACTGGAATGCACCTTGGTTTCAGAAAGGGCTTACTTGCCATCAGGGATGCTGGCAGCCGCCGTTTCTGTCGCGTTCGAGACATGAAAGGCTGGTCAGTTACTCGTCTTCCCTGTCGGTCGATGGAAACGTGGTGGGTGTGGTCAACGCGGATGTCACCCTGGATTGGCTGCAAGGCGTCCTGCTGGCGATGAAGGTGCCTGCAGGCATTCATGCGTTTGTCGTCGATCGCGAAGGCACCTATCTGGCCAACGACACCGTCGGATTGGTCGGTGGCAAGGCCCCATCGTCGTTGCTCGACGCGCTGAATGCGACGGGTGCCGCCGAAAAATGGTCGCAGATGACGCCGCTGAACCAACCGGACAGCAACGCATGGGTCTATGACGAGCCCATCAGAGGAACGGATTGGAAGTTGGGCCTGGTCGTGCCGGATGAGCAGATTTACGCCGGCGTGCGACGCGCTTTCCTTTACGTGTTCGCGCTCGGCGCGGTAACGCTTTTGTTGCTTGCCTTGCTCACCATGCTGACCATTCGGCAGCTTATCGCGCCATTGGGTGTGCTGGCCGAACGCGCGGAATCGGTCGCGCGCGGCGCCTTGGATTTCGCTTTGCCACCCTCGCGCAAGCGCGATGAAATAGGGCGGCTTACCGGTGCATTCGACAAGATGCGGCAAGAATTGGCGGCGCATCTTGTCGAGCTGACGCGTATCGCACGCGAGCAGCAGCGCCTTGCAAGCGAGCTGGACATCGCCCAGCAGATTCAAACGGCATTGCTGCCGGGTCCGCATTATCTCGATGCGCGCTGCCAAAACTTCGAGCTGTTTGCGGCGCTAAGGCCGGCCAGAACGGTGGGCGGCGATCTTTACAGCTATTTCATGCTGCCCGGTCAGCGGTTTTGCGTTCTTATCGGCGATGTTGCGGATAAAGGCATTCCCGCCGCGCTGTTTATGGCGCGCACCATTACGCTTGCCAAGGCCATGGCATCCCGGGCTCAATCGCCGCAGCACTTGCTTCAATTGCTCAATCAGGAGTTGTGCAGGAACAACGACAATTGCATGTTCGTCACGTTGCTATGCGGCTTTTTGGACACCGCTAGCGGCAGCGTGACCATTGCCAGTGCGGGGCACGATCCGCCGGTGATCTGGGGCGAGGATGCGCCAAGACTGTTGCAGCTAACCTCTGGTCCAGCGCTAGGATTGGACGACGAAGCGTCGTACCCTGTTTTTCGCCTGCGTATGAAGCCCGGCGATACGCTGTTGATGTACACGGACGGCGTGACGGAAGCCGTCAACGATGTCTTGGGGTTGTATGGCAGCGAGAGGATACTCGCCAAGATCGAGGAGTTTCGTCGGTCGGGCGACGCCGATCCGGTGAAATTTCTCGGCGATGATGTCGAGGCATATTCGGCACTATTGGGTCAGGCCGACGACATCGCGCTGCTTGCCTTGCGCTGGAATCACGTTGGGCTGGAAAAGGGTGCCTCGATGCTCGACATAGTTTTTCCCGCAGTCGTGGATCGCGTATTTGAAGCGCTTGAACGCAGCGACGAGACGTTGGCGCAGGCGCACGTGCGCGACGACGTGCGAACCGATGTGCGCCTGGTGCTCGAGGAGCTCATGATCAACATGGTTCAGCACGGAGGCGGCCATGAGAGCGACGGCATGATCGGGCTTCGCCTTACCGTCGTCCAAGGCGACGTTTTAGCAGAGCTCAATCACAACGGGGCGCCCTTCGATCCGCTGCAGTTTGCCTCGCCGAATCTCACCGGCGACATTGCGGACAAAGAACGGGAGGGCGGGCTTGGCATTCATCTCGTGCGGGCGATGGCCAGCGAATTGAGCTACACGCGCGACGAATACGGCAATCATCTTCAACTTCGCTTCGCTTGCTCAGGCATGCAGGGAGACGACCATGGGCTTTGATCTGCGCATCGAATCGTTGCGGCCGGAGAAATCCACGCTTCATCTGCAAGGCCGGCTGGATGCACTGACATTCGTCGAATTCGACAAGAAAGCCGAAAGCGTGCTGGCGCAAATGGCCCAACGAGGCACCGTGGTGCTGGATCTGTCCGCGCTCGACTACATCAGCAGCGCCGGCTTGAGAAGCATCGCCAAAATCAGGAAGGTCATGCGCGCCCGAGAAGGGCAAACGCTGATTTTGAATCCGCAAGTGCAAGTGCGCAAAGTGTTCGATATCGTAAAGGCCACGCCGCTCAAAGAAATATTTGCGAACGAGCAAGAGCTCGACGACTACCTGGCGCGTATTCAGCAACGCGCCTTGAGCGAAGACGACGACGGCAACTGACGTGGCCGTGCCGTCGTTCCAGATGAGGTTTGCATGACGAAGAAAACGGCTTCTTGCGTTTGCGGTCAGCTCCGCATCGACGTGCAGGGTGAGACATTGGGCGCCGGCGTTTGCCACTGCCTGGCCTGCCAGCAGCGCACGGGCAGCGTGTTCGCGGCATTGGCGGGATACGCGGCCCCTTTTACCGTGCATGGCGCCGCTACGGACTATGTGCGCACCGGTGATCAGGGAACGGCATTTCGTTTCCGGTTTTGCCCCGTCTGCGGCAGCACGGTATTCCACACGGTGGAAGGAAACGACGCATTCGTGATGGTGGCGGTGGGTGCTTTCGCCGATCCGGATTTTCCTGCGCCGCAGGATTCGGTGTACGAATGCCGCCGACATGCTTGGGTGCAGTTGCCGGCTGGGGTCGTGCGTTACGAGAAAGATCCTCCCGAATAAGCCGCTTGGCGATCACCCTGCGCTTGGGTCGCCACGGCGGTTGCCAACCTTGAGAAGAACGCGGCCGATGGCCGCCAAGCAGGTGTTGTGGCCCGGCCATGAGCGGTTACTCTTGTAGGGTTCGCGAGCCATTTCGCCCTGATCGAGGCCCCGCCCAGGTTTATGAAACGTATCAAGAGAAATGTCAGGACTGCCGCCCTGTTGATGGGGTTGGCTTTTGCGGCGGCGGGTTTGCAGGTTCGCGCGGCCGCTCAACCGCAAGTCTGGGTGGCAACATGGGGCACGGCGCAGCAGATCCCCGAGCCGCAAAACGCATTGCCGGCGAACGACCTTCACGACGCCACGGTGCGGCAGATTTTTCATCTCTCGATCGCCGGCCAAACGTTGCGCGTGAAGGTATCCAATGCGTTCGGCAGCGCGCCGCTGCATTTCACGTCAGTGCATATCGCACGTCCGCTCGCCGCGGATTCGCCGGCCATCGATCCCGCAAGCGATCGGGTGTTGAGCTTTGCCGGCGCTCCTGATGTCGTCGTGCCGGCAGGCGCGGAGTATCTGTCGGACCCCATCGATTATCCGGTGGGTGCGTTGTCAAACCTTGCCGTGACGTTTCATCTCGATGAGGCTCCGCAGGTCGAGACCGGTCACCCTGGGTCGCGCGCAACCACGTACGTGGTGCACGGGGACGATGTTGCCGCTGCCACGTTCAAGGCCGCGGAAAAGGTGGAACACTGGTATCAGGTGACCGAGGTCGACGTGCAGGGCGCGCACGACGCGGGATCGATCGTCGCACTCGGCGATTCGATCACCGACGGACACGCATCGACGCCCAACGGCAACGATCGTTGGACGGACGTACTGGCACAGCGGCTGCAGCAATCGCCGACAACCCGCATGATCGGCGTCGTCAACAAAGGCATTGGCGGAAACCACCTATTGACCGACGGCCTGGGGCCGAACGCGCTGGCGCGTTTGGATCGCGATGTGCTTGCGCCATCTGGGGTGCATTGGCTGATCGTGCTTGAAGGCGTGAACGATCTCGGCGGTTTGACCATCGATGGTGAGGTACCCGCGGCGAAGCATGCCGATCTCGTGCACAGAATTACCGCTGCGTATCAACAGATCATCGATCGCGCGCATGCGCGCGGCCTGCAAGTGATCGGCGGAACGATCACGCCGTTTGTCGGATCGGACTACTACCATCCCGGCGCGTTGACCGAATCGGACCGGCAAACGATCAATGCGTGGATTCGCAAGCCGGGGCATTTCGATGCGGTGATCGACTTCGATGCCGTGGTGCGCGATCCGCATCAGCCGGATCGGCTCTTGCCCGCCTACGATTGCGGCGATCATTTGCATCCTTCGCCCAAAGGATATCGGGCCATGGGCGAGGCGATTGCCCTTTCGCTGTTTAAGCGGTAGCGCCTGCGACAAGCAACCACGGATTTCAGAAAGCGGCCCGGTTTTGCGGGTTGAAACTTTCAGGTGGTCCAAGGTAACTGGGGCGCAGTGCGCCGCGACTCACAACGAGGCGTTCGATTACCACGGCCGGGTCGATCGCCCAGATCTTCAGCGTGTGCCAGCCGGGCTTGGACACGTCGAGTGGCACGGTGACGCGTCGGACGCCGTCGGTGACCGCTTTGGCCCAGTCATCCTTGGTGTTGTGCGCCAACGCGTCCACGGTCGCACGCGGGCCATCGTCCATCGATACCGCAAAGCGCAGGCCGCGCCCCGGCACGAAATTCAGCGTGGGTGCCAACGTGACTTGCAACGGCAATGCGCCTGAATCGTAGAGATACATCCGATACTGCAATGACGCATTTGAATGGGGTTCGCTGGCCGCGGTGACGGGAAACACGGTCATCGCCGACTGGGTGGGGCCGTAGTCGGGCAATGTTTCCCAGTGCATCGCGTCTTGATCGGCACCGTCGGCCGTGCGTGCCGAGGTATGGGCGGCTTCCATGGCGACATAGCCGTCGCTTTCCACAAAGCCGGTGGCATCGTTGCGAGTCACCGGCAGCCGCTGCGCATGGAGTGTGTATTGCATCGGTTTATCCGCCTGCGATGTCACGGTTACCACGCCATCGGCGCTGTCCAAACCGGAGGGCAACTTGCTCCAGTCCACGCGCAGTGCGATCGATCGTTCGGCTGCGCCGACCGTACCCTCTGTTTGCGATGGCACCAGCCATGCCGCATTCGTGGCGATCTTGTATTTCACGGGCGTCAGGCCGCGATCGAACAAGGTCAAGGTTCGCATGCGGTTGGAGACAGAATCGATCGCACCCAGCGACATCCGCGCCTTTTCAACGGGTGTCGCGTCTTCAGCACTAATGCCCAGCGAACCTTGCTGAGGCACCTGAATCCGACGCACCGTTGGCATGACGTTGACCGGTGGATCGCGCCACGACGTATAGCCGATATGCGTCTGATCCATCATGTGATGCCACTTGCCGCCCAGCAGCGTGTTGTAGGCCTTGCTCAGTGCGGCGTCTTTCGCAAACAGCGCGCGGACTTGATCGGCTTCCTGGTTTGCGCGCGGGTTGCCCGCTTGCACGTCCGCGGCGTTGCGTCCGGCGGCGATATACATCTCGGTCAAGTTTGCGCAGGCATCCACGGGATATTGAATCAGTTCGAAGTAGGCGGCGCGTTCGTTTTGCGGCAATTCCGTGGCCAGTTTATCGACGCGCTGCGCCAGGCCTTGCCACTGCGCCTGGACGCGATCGGCTTCGTGATAGTTCGTGAGACTGAAGGTGCCTGGGTCGATCAGTTCCGGTTTCCGCCGGCCGTTGTATTGGGTATAGGCCTCCATGGCCGCGGCAATTTCGGCGGCGTGTTCGGGGCCGAATTCGCGGGTTGCCCACAACGTGGTGAATTCATCGAGATGGTCTTTGTCCCAGCGCTGCGGCGTGCGCGCGTAGTCCAGGAAAAATTCGATCGGAAATTCCATCGGCTTCCCGTCGCCGACATTGACGACCCATAATCGGTCTGCGCCGTATGCGAGTGCCAGATGCATCTGCTCCTGCACCTTCGTGATCGGGTAGGTGTTCAGCCATTTGTACGATCGCGGCGCACCCACATAGTCGAAGTGATAGTAGATGCCGGCGCCGCCGGAGCGCTTGCGTTCTTCGGCCGTCGGCAGGCGGCGCAGATTGCCCCAATTGTCGTCCGACCAGAGCAGCGTTACGTCGTCGGGTACGCGCATGCCTTTTTCATAGTAACCCTGCACCTCTTTGTAGAGCGCCCATACCTGCGGAATCTTGGTGAGATCCGGATCGATTGTTTGCTTCAGGATCTCGCGTTGATCGGCAACGATGCGTTCTAGCAGCTGCGTGTTGGCCGACGCGGACATCGGCGTATCGCCTTCGCCGCGCATGCCCAGCGTTACGACCTGTTCGTAGTGCTTGTCGCGATCCATGCCTTTGCGCCAGAAGTCGTCGATCTCTTTGGCGTTGGTGGCGTAATCCCAGGCGCCGTGATGCCCGGTGGTCCATTCTTTTTCCGCCCGCATCATCGGTTCCTCGTGCGAGGTGCCCATCACGATGCCGTATTCGTCCGCCAGTTTTGGGTTCAGCGGATCGTCGGTGGCAAAGGCGTTGTTCCACATGGCAGGCCATAGGAAATTGGCTTTCAGGCGCAGCAGCAGCTCGAACACTTTGGTGTAGAACTGATGATTCATGCCGCCGAATTTTTCTTGTGTCCAGCCGGAGAGTGCCGGGGCTTCGTCATTGAAAAAGATGCCGCGATACTTCACGGCAGGCACCGGCTGCACGTATCGTCCCGGCATGACGTAAAGCGCCTTTTGATGCGGCACGCGTACATCGGCCCACCAGTACCACGGCGATACGCCGATTTGCTCGGAGAGATCGTAGATACCGTAGATGGTGCCGCGCTTGTCCGCGCCCGCGATCACCAGCGCGCGCTGGATGCCGGGAAATGGGTGTTCGACCACAGTTGTAACGGCCGATTCCCACCGGCCGGCGATGTCGTGCACATCCAGTTTGTGCTGCTGCACCAGCTCGTCGATCAGCGGGCTCTTGCCGATCGTTCCGATGAGCACCACTTCACCGCTGGCAACATGCGCATTTTTCATAACCGGCGCCTCGTGTCCGGTTACGCGTTCGATGTCCTGGCTCAAATCTCCGACGGCTCTTATCACGCCAGGCCAATCCGCATCGCTTACCAACAGCGGCGTCGCCACGCCATGCTGTTCGAGCGCGAAACTGCCGGGGGTTGGCGACGAGCTTACATACTTGGGTTCTCCCAGTGCTAACGCGCTTTTAGGTTGGAACATGATCGAGAGGAGGATAAGAACAGCACATAGAGGTCGGCGGCCAGACATATGCAGCTGACTGTTCACCTGGTAAGTCATTCTCATCGTGACGCTCCCAATAAGCCGTCCATGCTACACGCGCAAGCCAACCGTATGCTTTAATTTTCCCTGCGTCGGTCGAATAACGAGATGGCTTTACTCGCGCACTCGGTTGTCGCGCCTGGCGTCCATAACGAGAAAAGAGGCTGAAAATGGGTGCGATTTCAACAATGCTCGACCGCGCCCACCTCATGGTTGGGATAAAAGTCGGATTTTTCGTGCGCCTTTGGTTGGCGGTATTAGTGACTTGCTCGATGACTGGACCCGTTGCGGCACAGGTCGGATCGGGACCGACCGCTGTCGCGTTGCCACCATCGCTACCGGTGCCGCTGGACCGATCCTTCCGGGGCGCCATCGAGTTGATCGTCAACGCCTCCGATACCGATCATCAAATCTTTTCGGTCCATGAAACGATCCCTGTTCAAAAGCCAGGCGACACGGTACTGCTTTATCCGGAATGGGAAACCGCAAGCCATGCGCCGACGGCGGGTGTCGCGGAGCTGGCCGGTTTGATGGTGCATGTGGATGGCGCGCGGTTGGAGTGGACGCGCGATGCCGTCGATATGCATGCGTTCCACATCGATGTGCCCAAGGGTGCCAGCACCATCGCGGTGGATTTCCAATTTCTAGCGCCAGCCAAAAGCAATCTGTTGCGGCCTGACATGGTCGACGTGCCTTGGCAGCGCGTACTGCTTTATCCAGCCGGCTGGTACGTGCGCGACATCCCGGTGGCGACCACGCTTGTACTTCCGCACGGACTGACGGCGTTTACGTCATTGACGTTTCAACGCGCAAACGCGGACACCCTCCATTTTCAGCCGGTAACGCTTGAGCAATTGGTCGATGCGCCGGTTTATGCGGGTCGATACACGCGCCAGATCCTGCTCGACCAGCGCGATGGCAAGCCGGTGGAACTGGATGCATTGGCCGATGCGCAGGGCGATTTGGCCATCACCGACGCGCAGATCGAGCGCATGAAGGCGCTCGTCGATCAAAGCTTGAAGGTATTCGGTGCAGCGCCCTATCGCCATTACGACGCCATCGTCACGCTGAGCGATGTCATATCGCCCGACGGCGGTGGCGGCGGCATCGAGCACTTGGAGGAAGGGGAGAATAATCTTCCCGCCACCTATTTCACCAGCTCGGCACAACAGCTCAACAATCTCGATTTGATCGCGCACGAATTTGTCCACGCATGGAACGGCCGTTGGCGCCAACCTGCCGACTTGTGGTCGCCCAATTTCAATCAGCCGGTCAGGGGATCGCTGCTGTGGGTATACGAAGGTCAAACCGAATTCTGGGGGCGTGTGTTGGCCGCCCGTGCGGGCCTTCGCGACCCGCAGCAGACTTTGGACAAACTTGCGCTGGATGCCGCCACCGTCGCCAATCGCGACGGGCGGAGCTGGAAAAATCTTGAGGACAGCACCAACGACGCAATCTACATGGCCGGCCACCATGTCGCGTGGCGCGATTGGCAGCGTCGCGAAGATTATTATCCCGAAGGCGTTTTGCTCTGGCTGGATGTCGATGCGCGATTGCGTGAATTGACCCACGGCAAACGCGGCTTGGACGACTTCGCACGGCTTTTTTTCGACGTCAAAGAAAATCGTACGCGCACCTATACCTTTCAGGATGTCTGCGATGCCTTGAACAAGATCGCCGCCGACGATTGGGCGGCGTTTCTCGAGACTCATCTTCGCAGTCACGATGCCAAGGACGCGATCGCCGGGTTGGCGCGCGCAGGTTGGACGCTGACGTATAGCGACACTCCCACGGAAACTTTCCTTCAGGACGAGGAGGAAGCCGGCGCCATCAACCTCGATGATTCAATCGGCATGCAGGTTGATGCAAAGGGAAAGGTTCAAGCGGTTCAATGGAACGGGCCGGCGTTTCGAGCCGGGTTGTCACCGGGCGCGCGCGTGATCGAGGTGAACGGTCAGGTCTTTTCGGATCGCGTCATGCTGAGCGCGGTGCAATCGAGCGTATCGAAACCGCTGACGATGCGCGTGGATATCAATGGGAACGAGCGCGTCGTCACCCTCGATTATCGAGATGGGCTTCGTTATCCCCATCTCCAGCGCATCGCCGGCACGCCGGACAGGCTCTCCGCCTTGCTCAAGCCCGTTTCTGCTCGTCCGGTGAATTAGTGTTGCGCGAACTCGGCGTTCCCCCGAGTGCCGAGTTCGAGGTAGCTGCCAGGAGACCATCGAATGCGCAGTGGTTCGCCCGCATCGGCTATCGATTCGGCACTTACATCACGTCCGGTGCCGTAATTGATTTGGATCTGCGGCACATTGGGAACGCCGACCACGGCGACGATGCGACTTCCCGGCATCAATCGTCGGGACGTTACTGTCTGGCTCTGGAAGTGGAGGGCATACGGCTTGCCAGGCGTCAGGAGCTGGCGATGCGTGCGATCCTGCATGTAGCTGACACGTCCAAGATAAGACGCGAGGTCGAGATAGCGGCCGTCGGATGTCAGTTCGTAGAAATTGACGAAGAGATCGAAATCTCGCTTGTTGGTAATGACCTGGCATTGACCTTGAAATAAGCCGTCGATTTCCAGCGATGTTTTAAGTGGAGGCGTCTCGAACACGAGCGCATTGCGGGTATCGGGCACGCCGGGACGCGCTTGGAAATCCGCATCGCTGCGATCGGCGAAGTTGACGGTCAGTTCGGGAATGGGCGAGGTGTCCGCTGTATCGCTGAGCAGCAGCAGCTTGGCTTGGTGGTGCCCGGTGAGATAAAAACGCTCCCGCTTTTCGGCCATCGCGGCGAGCGTCGGCACATGCCGCCATGTATTGGCGCCCATCACTTCGAAATTGACGCGATCGCTTAGAAGTTGCGGCCATGGCGCTCCACGAAAAACGTGGTCGAACCATTGCAACCGCAGATCTTGAAGGTCGATCAAGGCGGCCTTGTCGACGTCGTAGCCGTCCACTTTCGCCAATACGCCGGTCTGCATAGCCACGTGGTGATACGGGCCTATCACCATGCGATCGTCGGCGGCGGGGCGGTATTTGAGGTGTTGTTCGAAATAATAGAGCGCGCCGACCATGCCGCCGTCGTAATAGCCGGTCTCGACGAATACGGGAATATCGATGTTGGCGAATTCGCCGCCGAACGGGATCAAGCGTTGCCAGTAGGCATCGTAAGCGGGATGTTGCAGCCACGTATCGAAGATGGGATTGGGCTTGCCATCGATCTTGTCCAGATCGTGATAGGGCCTGCCACTTGCGTACCATTTTCGTTCGAGCGCGTCCCAGTGCGATCGATCATCGTAGACGCTGTCGTCCAATGCCTTGGTGTCGGTGGTGTAAAAGGGCCAATAGTAAATAAAGTTTTGAAACACGTTGCCTTGCATCGGTGTATCGATGCCCGGTGCGTTAGTGGCGTTGGTGGCAATCGCCTTCAACGCGGCGGGATGGTGTTTTGCGGCGGCCCATTGCGTGAATCCGTTGTAGCTTCCGCTGAACATGCCGACGCGGCCGTCGCTCCATGGCTGGCGTGCCAGCCAATCGATCACGGTTGCCGCATCGGCGCCATCGTGCACGTAGGGAACGACAGGGCCTGGGCTGCGGCCTTTGCCGCGCGTATACGCGACAACGCCCGCGTAGCCATGGGCCGCCATCGTGATGGCATCGCTTATGCTCCAGTCGTCTTTGGCGTAGATCGTGAAATTGAGCAGTGCGGTAAGCTTTTTCGCGCCCGCGGAGCGTGGTCGCACCACCATCGCGGCGATCTGCGCGCCGTCCGGTGTGGAAATCAACACTTGATCGTCGATCACATACCTGAGGGCCGCATCGGTTTTCA
>Ga0335072_10012883_pt1 | contig 11931 bp, 11 predicted proteins | sample Lox_Sample_21_FD_206725 | JGI IMG/M metagenome (GOLD analysis project Ga0335072, IMG submission 206725) | Soil microbial communities from Loxahatchee National Wildlife Refuge, Florida, United States - Lox_Sample_2.1 | ecosystem: Environmental > Terrestrial > Soil > Wetlands | place: USA...
CTTGTCCACCACCACCCATCCAACCCATGAAACAACACCCCAAATATCCCCACCACCACTAGTGCAATCTCCTCCCCGCTCCTCAACGCCGCCAAAAACCCGTCATCAACCGTGACTGCCCACTTAAAGACCGCGTGAAACCGTGCCGGCGTTGTCCCCACATTGCGGAACGCAAGGCGGAGGTCTTTGATCGCTAGCATGCACGACCCGCCTTCCTGCGCTACAGCGCAAAACGCGGCTAGGCGGTCGAGAGCACACTCGACGTCTAGAGCGGCGGGAGCGGCGTTGTTGGAGGGGATTTGATTGACAAGAGACGCGACGGGGCCGGTGCGGATGCTATCTTCTGAAGCGGCCATGACGGCGATGACGCCGCGGAGGAGGTGGAAGATGGTTTGCAGTTGGGCGATAATGTCGTTATGGGAATCGGTCAGGAACGTAGTGGAATCTTGTGCGAAAAATGGTGGATCGCATAGTGTGCTTGAATTAGCGTTGGATAGGTCATTGAAAGGGTTAAGAGGGAGAGCCGATGGAGAGTTTGAGGAGGGCGAAAATAGAGGCGTCGCATCAGGCGAATGCGAGGCTATGTCGAAGATGGAGACGAGGAAGGCGGAGACAAACATTGCGGAGGCATTTTGTTGGTTAATATCATTGATGCTGGGACGAATCAGCTTGAGTGCCGCGTCTTGGTGGTGAAGCGCTGCTTGCACGTGGGCGGGAGAATCAGAGACTGAACAGAGGTGGGCGAGATGCATTGAACTGAGGGCGGCAACGCTATGTAGGAGGAAAGGATTCGCGAACGCGAGACTTGGGATTGTAGTCTGCCAGAGTGGGAGGAGAAAAGGGTAATCGCAAAATGTTGGGGCGGTGTGAAGAGTGTAGTGGTGCATGAGCTCGATTACTGGCATTGAGATAGGAATGGATGAAGGCGAAACAAAGGTGGGCTTGGATGCTGGATCATTCCGGACAATATCTAACGAAGAGGCTAAATAACTGGAAGTAATTGACCCTGTAGAGTTTTCTTCGTTTGAGCACTGAACCCCGCGTTTCTTGCATTTCCGGCAAATGGGATAGGTCTCGTCACACTAAAAATTTCAGATGTGAGTCTTGCATGCAGTGGAAATAACGGCTTAATTCAAGGACATGAGGACTCACTTTGATTCTTCTAGCCTTGCACTGGGCACAGCCATGATGTGACTTTACATGCGATCGTCTCGATGGCATTTCTAAGATTTACAGCTGCTCTGGAAAATAAACTATAAGAGCGTAGAAATGTACGATCAGCCAAAGATCATGCTATTCAATCTCGGTATCTTCATCGTGGCTGCTGCCTTGAGCTGAGCTCCATTTTGAGGCAGCTTGCGTGTACTTTGCCAATTCTATAAACCATGAATTCCTGCAAAGGGGAAGAAGAACGATTTTCACCATAAAAGTTACGCGGAAGCTGCCTAAAAATATGCAAAATTATGCCGGATGCAAGTTGTCCCGTCCCGAGAGTTCCTGAGCGGATGGTCCGAGCGGCCGCTAGGCCCTCCTCGGTATAGTTTACGAGACCACTTCGCCTGGTTACGCAGGCTTTTAATATTTTCAGCTAACAAGCCTTTCACAAGAATAAGATATATATTTCTTGCTGAGCCAGATTATAAACTGCTCAAATTCAACTTTAAATCATTATTTCACCTCATCAAAATCCACCCCCCACCCCCCCAGAAAATTCAAAAAAACGCACGATTCTCCTTTGTCACAAATAGCAAACATGGCAGACACAAGTCCATGGCAGTACTCCCCCTCTATGCCCGCCGCCATCGCCTTCGCGTCAATATATGGTATCATGGCCGCCACGCATACTTACCAAGCCATTCACTACCGAGCATGGTACTGTATTCCCATCATCATTGGCGCCTTCTGGGAAACAGCCGGTTACGCCATGCGCGCTGTTGCGTCTTATTTCCCAGATTCGGTCCCAATTTATGCAGGACAGTCAATTCTGATCGTGCTTGCGCCAGCTTGTAAGCTTATTTCGCAAACAGCTGCTTGAGTGCTAGCACGCGACTTTGGCAGAATTTTGTACCTTAAAGCTAACTTGTTTCGTGCTATACCTTAGTCATCGCAGCTTTCGACTACGCTGTTTTTGGACGGATATTACGCGCCACTCTTCCCAATGAAAGCACTCTTCGACTGCCTCCTCACATGGTCACTCGAACTTTTGTTACATGCGATGTGATCACTTTCTTGATTCAATCTACTGGCGGCGGCATTCTTGCGTCGGCGAAAACCGATGCATCAAAGGCAGATCTTGGCAATCATATCTTGACTATTGGCCTTGTTCTGCAGGTGATCACATTTGGTTTCTTTACTGCGGCAAGTATCAGGTTCGTCTACAAGCTGAAACATAAGGCGGCGGTGCCTGTTAGGGAACCCTACTCGGAACGGAAGCTCAAGGTTTTGATGAAATGTTTGTGGGCGAGCTGCTTTTTCATTATTATCCGTAAGTAGCTCTATGTTTGGGAACAATTTTATGTCCTAGCTTACAGAATTGACATGCAGGATCGATTTATCGCATTGCCGAGTTTAGCCAAGGATACAACGGGTACTTGATATCTCATGAAATCTTTGTGTATATTTTCGAGGCTGTGCCAATGATTCCTCCTCTCTTACTCTTCAATATTTGGCATCCGGCTAAGATGGGAAATGACGTGGAACTAACTGGCACGGGATCCGAGTGCGAAGCAGATATTGAGCTGAGTACTTGATACCTGGAATGGAGTAATCTTTCTATGTTTGCGGGTCGGATCTGATCAAAATTTTATATCGAAGTGGCGATTTGGCGTTATTGTAACCTAGAATTGGATCTAAACGCAGGAATTGAGAGATAGATATAGAAGATTTAAAGCCTGCCTCTATGCTAACCAACTCACGGGCTTTGATTTTTGAGTATCGTCTATATCTGGGGGAACAGGACTCCAAAAGTTCTACCTACAACTCGTGATCGCGAATAAAAACAAACTTGTAGGACCAAAATCGCCTTCGAGGACTGCTGACAGATATGTTCTATTTCCCTGGCGAATTAAAGAAAAATAATTCTGTCTGCAGAAGCCAGATGCATCTAGTGGCAGTAACATAAGTGATCCAGAAGCTCGTCTTATTGTAATTAAGGTATATCGTCGAAAAGCCCCTTTGGCACGCTTCTCCTGGCGTTGCATCAGCGCTCTCAAAGGGGCATTGTGACTACAGCAAGCATCGGATCACATGCTGAAAACTTCAAAGCATAGACCATTGTGTTTCCCGGCGTGACGACAAGCCCTTTAAGTCTCTCACAGGGAACGCATTACGGAGAGCTGGACTGCGGATCCGGCACTGGGAGACACATACCGTCACTCTGGGGCCGGACGGCCGCATGAGAAGAGGTCGTACCACTTGTGACACATTATGGGGAGTTAAGACCTGAGAAAGTATTGCTCGGCCGAGGATACACTTAAGTAACTGCAACTCTGAAGTTGGAATGCCGTTAGTTGTTATGTGTGTGTTGGGAGGAGGGGAGGGAGGGGGCGGCCCGTACCAGCTGCTTGGCTAATTCCACCAAACAAGCTGCCCAAATTGTGTCAGGAGCGGCTCTCGCGTCATGTTTGTGATTAAAGACCAGCCATTCGCAAACCTTCCAGTATAAGTTCCTGCTAAACTAGGTAAAGGAAGGAGAAGCATTCCTCAAGTTCAGTCTGGAAAGATAGCTTCTATCCTGAAATATGCTACCATATGTCTACATCTATATGCAACCCTCCGGTTCCATAATCATTGATTTTCTAGCTGATTGACGGTGTTAACTGGTTTTAAACCCTACTAGGTCCTATAATGTGATCAGAATCGGCGAGCCGGTGGGGGGTAGGCAATCAGATATTTGCCAGAACTATAATCCATGCCGTCCTAAAACAAATTTAGCAATGACTCATATAAATGAACGTGGGCTATTTCCTCACATCTTCAACCCATAGGAGAGATTTATCTCGCTCTATACCAGGTCTCGTGTCAAATTCTATACTATGCGGTCTAAAATAGCCTGGAACTATATTAACCAAGTATTTATTAAATGTTTCGCCTGTACTGTTTGCGGAAGTCTCGGCTTGCAGCTTCTGTATTTCTAGCAGTATCATGGCTTCTCTTTCCTTTCTGTCTTCTGTACCGGAAGGCGACTTAGGTTCAGTGTCTAGATCCACTCTCGCGTCGTCATGTGATTCACTGAAACTGTGGTCATTGTCCATGGCTGCTAATATAAATGTCAACACGTTTTGGCCTCTGAGATTAGTGATCGTAGGATCAGCCCCCCACTCTAGCAGCTGGTTCGCGATGTGGACTTGTCCACCCGCCACAGCCTCAAAGAGTGGTGTCCAATTATCCCAAGTTCTGGCATTGATATCGCTCCCTGCTGCGTAGAGAATTCTGAGAGCGTCTAAAGAGCCAGACCTTGCTGCTCTATAAAATGGTGTTGCTTGAGACCTACTTCGGACATGTGGATCAGCGCCTCTAGCCAAAAGCATCTGAATCATAGCTGAATGGCCTCCTTCTGCTGCGAAGTGCAACGCGGTCATACTCCTCGTTTCTGGACTACTTTTAAGCTTGACCGATGCCCCTCGGTCGAGGAGTGTTGTGCAGGTGCTTATATCGCCCCATCTTGCTGCTTCATGCAATGCGGCCATACCATGGTGAAGAGTGTCGACTTCGTGTCCCTTTGGAAGTAGCAGTTCTACAATAGATGGTATCTTAAATTCAATAGCATAGTGTAGTGGCGGCCGACCTTGACAGTAGTGCTGGATATTATGATGATACATTTGCTGCCACGATTCATACCACCCCGGATACCGTTCAGGAGCCAAAAACCACCGCAATAGTTCCACGGTCCTCGTGTCGACATGTGATCCGCTCAGGCGAAGATGAGTAGCCCAATAAGCGCAGACGTAGTCGTATAGTACATACTGGGACGTACGCTCCTTTAATATTTCCCGATTTAGGTACCACTTATTGGCATTTAGAGTATTGGAATTTGAAAAAGTCTAAGAAGTAAAGCTGTCAGTATGACGCTTTGCTACTAGGAAGGAATATATACCGGAAGTTTGATTGGTCTCTTGAAGTCTTCGAATCCAATATATTGTAAACAAGTCTCGGTGATCTCACGGTGTACGGCTTGCAAATCCATGAAAAAGGGCTTTAAGGGTCCCAATTTCATATTTGTCGACGTAAGGTATTCCTCAACTGAGGCATGTGAAAGGCTAATTAACGTGGTCCCTGTGCCCCGTAAGTCATCGTGATAGTCTGCATGAGTTTCTTGCGTGTAAATGGTCACTAGGCTTCCGCAAGAAGCAGCCAAGTCCATGGCATCGGTGGCAATTCCATCTCGCTCAAGTCGTCTATCGCCAGGACGAATGGAGACCGCCTCTGCGAGCTGGTCCAGCGTAAGGGGAACGGAGCTCCCAACAAGCCATTCTAGAATGAGCCTGATCTCATCAATATTCTCGGGGTTTTGAGTACATAGCTGTTGAAGGATCTCATCATATGTTGCATTAATGCTAGTTGGGAGCTTGTCTAGGGCTTCCTTGATGGAGCGGTCTGACTTTAAACCACAGAGATAATCAAGCTGCAACTTAGCAATAAGGATCCTACAATTTGTCAGGATTGATGTTGACTCAAGTTTTACTGATCGCTCACATCCCGTCAGCTTTTGCCTCAAGAGCAGCTATGATATTTGCAACAAGGTTTTCTTGCCGGAGTTTTAGACTTCCCTGCCTTACGCGTGTCGTAGTCTGGGCGTAAAGATACATTCGTATGTCTGATCTCATATGCTCTTTCAATGCCAGTCGATGAGAAGCCACCGGATTTATAACTCTCTCGAGTTCCACTTCGTATCTGCTAGTCAAAAAAAGATTGATGGTAGGACTATCTTCCGAAAGTCTGAGTAAACCGCGGAAAAATCCACTCCGATCAACGCATTCATCGAGTGCATCGAGAACGATGAAGACTTTTTCAAACTGCAAGCAGAACTGCTTAATAAGGCTAATGTACTCGTCTGTAGAAAGCTTTGCTGGTGTTCCTTGCTGCCCCTGGGTTTTCTGCAACTTTTCGTGGAATTGTTCCTTTATATAATTGAAATATTCAGGGCTCATATCCAGCAACTGCTTGGAGAATGCATTCAGGCAGTTCTTAAGATTCCGTTTGCTTGGATTCCTGTGGTTGCAGAAGAAGTACAAAACAATGGATTGCTTCTGATCGAGATCTGTCCGCAGATATTCAACGACTGTTGCACTGTCACTTAATTTAGATGACAATCCTTGATATGACAAGGCATAATCTTACGATAGGATAGTTTTCCCACAACCAGCTTGTCAGACTTTTAGCAGGAGATTTATAAAGAAGCATGGTAACTTACGAATCCCATGAACCCAAAAATATCCACTCTCTCTTTTCGACCAGTCTTGAAAAGTATTCGAAGACAGAAACCACCGGCCGGTTGATGGATGACGCAGGCTCAGCGCAACCTCGAAACTCGTATCTGTATCAATACCGTCTGGTAAAAGCCAGCTATAGACAGCTGCCTTCTCCTCGGTACTAACTTTGTCCGAAAATGCAATTTTGAGTTGAGATACGTCTTCAGCGATTTGGAAAGTCGTATTCTGAACTTGCATTGTGGTGTCCCTGTTCACTAGCAATTAAATGGCGAGTCTTTATATGACTATGGAGTCACACCCACAGAACACTGATGACATTCGAATCGATCATCTTAGCAACCGCCTCGAGGTTGGTAAGTGCCTTCCTAATTATTTTTAACATTAGACTAAATTTTAACCAGAATAAATATACCGTAGGGTTGGCCTACGCAGAGTCTACTGCTACAGCAGCTGACAAAGCTTCTCGAAGCCTTCCGAGCTGTTGTAGAGTGTTCTTAGTCTCTTTCTCTTTGAAGGGCCATAGCATCCTTTTCCCGAAGTTTCGAGCTTCTTGCCCTGATGTTTGCTCGCACGCCTTGATAGATCGAAGGATGGCCTTCATCAAGGACTTGCAATCGCCAAAGATACCATGGAAAATCAGTGTCTCCAAGGCATTTAAGGTATGTGGGGTGGCATCTTCTGTGACTAGTGTCTGAAGCTGATCAAGTAAGGCATTAATACTCGCGGTCTCATTTAAGAGAGACCGGATCTCCGCAGGTGCCTTTTGCACTTTCGACAAGTACCCATATCCAGCCACGAGGACTTCGCCGGTAAATGATATGAGCTGCAGTATCGTCGCAGCAGAGCCTGCAGCCTCCATTGCGCTCTAAGTGAGTGATAGCGAGGACATAAAGTCGTTTCAGAGAAAGCTGTTGATTCTTTCCGGCTACATTGCTCTTTACACATGCTTCTTCGCTGCCGACGTGGCGAATTGTGATACGGTAACCTATATGAGACAATAACGCAGGACCCGAGAGCGCATGGACAAACGAGAGTAGAAACAATACATTTATTATCTCATTCTAATTGCTAGTTTCCTGTTTCAGTAGATCTCGAGGTTGACCGGGGCAGCTTGTCCAGATGAGCTATATTGTTGGAGTTACAGCTGCCGTGGCTGTTGGAAATCCTGAACCGTACTCCTTAGGAATCCTAATCCTTCGGATCCTATAGCTGAAAAGCAGTATTAGCTACTGTCAAGATTTACAGGCGGAGCACATGAACATGAGGGTAAATTGATTGTATTGATTATATTGCTCTCATGGAAGAAGGACCAGCCCATAGACTTATAATAGTGTTCCGCCCTCTCGGCACAGATCAGGGGTAAGCCAGCTATCAAACAACCCCTTAACAGGGTTATGTCGTGACAGCTACTAATAGAGACTCGTGGATATATAGGGCTGTATGCCCGTTGTAATTCTGTAAGGCATTAAGCAATTGAATCACATTAAGCTGCGAATAAAATCACCACGAAATTATCACTCTGTGATTCCAATATATATTTATCAAGTTATAGAATGGTCTAGAGCTACGTAAATTTGAACCAGCAAACGCAAAACGGAACACTAGACCTTAGCATATCGTATGCGGACTTTCTTAATGGGCCGAGTGCGGCTCTAAGTATAGTTTCGAAATCTCAGACCTTGAAAAAGACAATGGAAGAGGAGGGCTGTTGTGCAGAATGGCACAGGACAGAAATAGCCTTGTGCCCTTACTTAGCTTGCAACGGGCCATCCCGAGAGCCAATCTCAATTATGAGATAATATAGTACGGCTGGCGATTAAAGGGCACGAAGGCTTAAAATTAAAGAACTCTGGGTGATTGCCCGAGCTCTTAAGCCCATTCTGGCTGACCACATTCGGCCCAAATAGTCCATTGCAGTAAGCAAATGCCAATATAAGGTGACCACCGCTACGGCTTTCCTTGTTATAAAGCCTAGTCACGCTTCACTCTAATTCTCGCGGCTATGCAAACTAGGAACGCTCAACCCACCGCGGTCAATCGTGTCAACAATAAAGTGTCGCATGGGAGAGTGGGCCGAATTTTTGGGAGCAATTGAATTGAATTGAGACTATAGAATAGCTATCTAGGAGTGAGGTACTATATTGGGGTAAGAATAGGGGTTCGAGATTATGGTGGGTCTGGAGTGATTCCTAATACCTCTGTGACGTACTATCATGTGGCATAAAGCAAACAGGTAGGTTTGATGTAGCAAATAAATTTATCGTATTCGAATTCCATAGCAAGTTGAGGTGACTTAAGGCCTATATATCCATAACTACTGACTAATATCACTATTATAGTGCCTACTTAAGTTTGTAATTCAGTGGCGCGGCCTGAAATGCTTAGTAGGCACCCAATATCTGTATTCTAGTGCTTACGGTTGTTTGGAAATAAAGCCCAAGGCCCTCAAATATCTGAGAAATCGCTGCCGAGGCACATTAGAGTTCCTCTGATCCTCAATCGTGCATCTCACTCGGTCGACCAACCAACCAACCTACCCTTGAAAAAGCCTCTGTCAATTGAACACAGGTTATCCTTTCTTTGACCCGTGATCCAATGTTACCTTTCGCTTCAAGGAGCAGACACTCGCCCAGCATCTACAGCTTAGTTAAGGATGCAGAAAATACTTGTTGAATATAACGTTCCATTTCTCTTATTCGTCCTCTTATATATCCCGGATACCTCACACTTAAAGCAAACGCTCATTAACCTTATGTAATATACACTACTGGAAAATCCCTTGAAAAAAAACCTATTCTCATAGACAAATTAGGAGCAACATACAATTTAATTGATGAGTTTGTTCCATTGAACCGCCAAACGTGCAACAATACTAAGACCAAATGGGACAGTGGTAAGCTGACACCGGTTGCTTTCGAGGGCTGACCAAAGACTCAAAGACCAAAAAAATAAGATGCAAAGACGTAGATGATAAAAATGAGCACAAGGGAAGGAAGTAGTAGGCAGTAGATAGGCACTGCTAAATATTCTAGCAGATAATTTCTTGCGAAGAGTTTGGAGGGGGTTCCTTCCCTCCAAGTAAGCTATATAATGCTGGGGGAAAAAAGGGCATAATGAAATGCCTGAACCGCCAATAGAAAGAGATGGTATCTTCCACAATAACCGCTCAATAGAAGTGGGAAAATATTCACCTCATGCTGCAGCGTGCAAGCCGCCGCCATATGCAGCACTAGCCATGCTAGGAGTAAACTAGAGCCACCACCCGCTGTCGTTTGATTTGGGCCAATTCAGGATCAGCGCCTTAACCAGCACTTGATGTCTGGACGATGGATGCCTGCCCAGTGTGTGGGAAATGATGAGCTGCTTGATTAATTAAAGATTCGGGGCGGGTATATGGCCCCCGTGTCCATCTTCGTGCTTTGTTGCGTAGAAGCCTTACCACCAGCTGGCTTGCTTTTCAGCTGTAGGATCCAAAGGATTCTCTAGGATTTAGAATTCCCTAATAGCCGCGACAGCTATAACTCTAACACAGTGCTTAGCAAGACCTGGATATTTTCGTAAAGCCTCTGAAGTCAACCCCTACCTAGTAATAGCTAGGCCATAACAAACGACTCAATGTGTGCCTTGGATCCGCTAATCGTTTGCTACTGATGGTATTCTCAGTTGCAGAGAGATCTAGTCCAGTCGCCAGTTACAGGGGTGGGATCATTAATATCGAACGGATTATGCGACCAGAACCCGTACATGATAGGTGTACAAATAAAGTGTACTAAGGTGATTTCCAGAAAAGTTACCAGGAGATGGTTGCGGCACGTCCAATACATTGGATACAGAGCCAGAATGCCGGTCACACTAATCATTTTGCCAGATTGTCATTTTTGCTCTTGTCATTAAGATTCCTTGGAGAGATAATGAGATCATGAAGGTGGCCATTTTGCGCAGCGCAAGAAAGCGTATTCCTTTAATTTGTTATTGTGATTCGGGATGATGAACCCGGTATATATAGTGTTTGAACGGAAGTAATACCACCGCCGAACGCGGCATACGCAGAGCGCATGTAAGGGAGTGTTATCAGGGTTAAACTGGGTATAAGCGGAGCGCAAGATAGGTAAGAATTCAACAGAAAAATGGATAAGAGATGACGGTGGTAGGAAAAGGATAATGATAGGAAATGAACAATGGTAGGAATAGGATAATGGTAGTAAAGGGAAGAATTCGGACAAAATAGAAGGTAGGGATTAGGGATTAGGGTTACACGGAAGGACAAGGGTCAGGGTTAGAAGTGAGGGAAGAGAGTTTAGGATTACACGGTAGCAGGAGCCATTAGATGACAGCCGGAACCCATGCACGAAGCTGCAGCGACACGGCGCTCGAACCACCAAGCTGCAGCGCGAGTATGGCCCGCCTCTGCATCTATTCCTGTCGCGAGCCTACGTTGCTCTCTACCCTTCTTGGCTGGTGAAACTTTTGCCTTTGTGGTGCTCGGGTCGTAATCACCATCCTTCTCATTATTGCCCCACCCCTCTTTTGGCCTGGCAGCATCTCTTCAACCTCCGGATCCGGCTCTTCATGGCCACTTGCTCGCTCGTCTGGCTCCGCCGAGACCTCCCGTGCACTTTGCTTTGGCTTAGTAGCTCCCGTGGCCTCCTTGGCCTGTGCCACAATCACATTGCTCTGATTTGTATTCTGGGACCTAGATCATTTTTTGAAGGACGACTTCTTTGACGAAACTTTTGATCTCCTCGTCTATTTCCCAAGGAATAACATCGATTAGGATGTCATAGGTCGCAAGACGCTCTCTGATCATACGGGCAGATTGTGCTAGTTGTAGTAGTCGTGGAGGGTTTCGTGGATCGAGAAGGAGTGTTCGGAATTCCTCGGCTCATATTGAGTAATTTAAGATTGTCGCGTGTGAGCCATGCAGGCGGCGTCGAGGGATTCTAAGCGCTATCCGTCAGTTACTCTATGCACATATGTAAGAAAGCACAACATCGGGGAGAGGAAGACTTGCAGTATAGAAAACCGAGGATGATAGAGAGACTGGGCTGGAATTGACAGACCGAGATTGCGACTCAGCAGTTGATAGTGACCGTGCATTGACGCGTCTTCTCTTGATTACTGGCTCCGACACGACGTCAGTAGATTGCGAGAATGCCTCTTGTTATCGAGGTTGATCTGGTCTCTACTCGGCATTTGCTCAGAAGCAGAAAGATGCTGCTGGCAGCAGTGAGAAGTTGCTAAGCCTGGTGCCTTTGCGCTTGGCATGGTAGATATACAGATCACTGGCCTCTGTCGCTGCATTTTCAATGTTGTGTACGTTGGTTGAGCTGATTGTCGCGATATGCACTAACAAGCTTAATTTGCCGAGCGATACTTTCCGCATAAGGTAGATGGTGAATGTGGATACTGTAGGCGAATAATTGATCGCTGCGGCTGAGCTGGCCCTTTTTTCAAAGTGATATTATTATGGGAGAAGCTACACTCTTACGCCATGGGGTAG
>Ga0335072_10012884_pt1 | contig 11930 bp, 10 predicted proteins | sample Lox_Sample_21_FD_206725 | JGI IMG/M metagenome (GOLD analysis project Ga0335072, IMG submission 206725) | Soil microbial communities from Loxahatchee National Wildlife Refuge, Florida, United States - Lox_Sample_2.1 | ecosystem: Environmental > Terrestrial > Soil > Wetlands | place: USA...
TTGATAGATCTCGGCCAGTGGAGGGCAGGCCGGCCATTCGCTCCCGGGGAGTGTCGATTGGCGATCGACCGCGGGCGAAACCAGCAATCCCGATAAACGCAGCCCGGCATGAGCGACCATCCCGGCTATTTCCGAGAGTTCGTCCCGCACATCGCGCTGCGCAGGCAACACCAATTCGAGAACTGCCTCGGGCTTGTCAATGTCACTTGCATGACTGATGATGTCGGCAAAAACGCGAAGCTGGCTTTCCCCGTGGCCGGCCGTCGGATCAAAGTGCAACAGCAGATGTTGCGGACGCAAATCCTGGAGCAGGGCGGGATGCGCTAGGGCTTCTGCGGCAAGATCGGGATGGAGAGAGACGCCAACTCCGGGGAAGGTCCCCTCCTGCCCGCCAATGGTCACACGGGAGGGGCCTGTATTTCTAGCCACGCGTTTGCGCGAAGACCCCGGTTTATGCGCTATCTCGAGTGCGACCGATTGCTCAAAGGGCACGCCTTGCTCCAGGACGTAGGGCCACGGCAGAGCTAACGGACGAACGTACGTCTTGTAAGAAGCATCCGACCAATTACGCTGATCCTCCATCTCGAAGGTGTCGCCGTTCATGCGACAGCGTGCCGTGATTTCAGGAGTGACCTGATGTTGAATGGCTCGAATGTCCTTGAACGGCTGCCAGGGGGAGATCAGGTCCGGAAATGCTGCTTCTTCCCGCGAGCCGTCGACGTGCTCGATGACAGCCTGTTGTCCGGCGACCCCGTCGATGGGGTGAAGAATCGCGAACCCGCAGCGGGCGGTGACAAATGGGGTTAGCGGCTCCGCAGTTACTTCGAAGAGAAGATGCCCATCTGCGTTGCCTGTAATCCGAGCCTGGTAAACGAGCGCTTGACTGGGGTCTGAGGATGCACAACGCCCGCGATATGTCACCGCAAATGTGTCCGCAGTTTGGTCCAGCCGATAGGCGGTGATTTCCGGGTTGTAGGTTCCCCAATCCGAATTGCGCACTACATAGGCAACCGCCCGCAAAACCTCGTGCTCTTCATAACGGATAGCGCGAAGGCCACCCGCGACGAAATCCATCGCTAGCGGACCTGCCTTCAGGAGGATGCGTTTGGGAGCTTTCTCCCTCGTACCAACTCGCTGCTCAATGACACTCGTCTTCATGTCCCACCAGATGTGCCTTGCCTTTATACCGCAGACGGCGAAGTTCAAACTGGAAATTTCCCTGGTTTCGAAGGGATCGATTTGCAGAGCGATGCTTGACACGGGCAGCATGGCTCAACCATCATTTGGTGGCTTCTAGTTGCTGCCTTTCAGGAGTTATTCTTCGCGTGTTCGAAGGACTGTCGCGGCGATCATTTGTGAAAGCACTGGCCGCCAGCGCGGTGTCCAGTTCCGTGGCTCGCTCCGGATTAGCACAGGATCGAGTTGCTACTTCCGGCGAACCGACCGAGTGGTCCTACACGAGTGGCAAGCAATACACCGACCCGTTCAACCAGGTCGAACTGGATGCCATCATCACGCTTCCGTCGGGCCAACAGGAACGTATGCCGGCCTTTTGGGCAGGTGGGTCCACCTGGCGCGTACGTTACGCTGCACCGGTTCCCGGCACCTACAGTATTCAATCGGCCTGCAGCGACACGTCGAATCACGACCTTCACGACCGTGTCTCGACCCTGACGGTACAACCCTATGCCGGTAAGAACATGCACTACCTTCATGGCCCGCTAAAAATTGCCGAAGACCGGCGCCATTTTCAATATGCTGACGGCACGCCCTTCTTCTGGCTCGGAGATACCTGGTGGATGGGACTGTGCAAGCGGCTCCCATGGCCGGACGGATTCGAAACACTCACTGCGGACCGCGTGCAAAAGGGTTTCACCATTGTCCAGATAGTGGCTGGACTCTATCCGGATATGGAGCCCTTCGATCCTCGTGGAGCAAACGAAGCAGGCTATCCCTGGCAACCCGACTTCTCTCGCATCAACCCGGCCTACTTCGATATGGCTGACGTACGCATTCAGCACCTTGCCGATCATGGCCTGGCTGCTTGCGTGGTTGGATTTTGGGGATATTTCATTCCCCGCATGGGCTTGGCGAAAGCGAAGCAGCACTGGCGCTACCTGATTGCTCGTTGGGGCGCGTACCCGGTCGTTTGGTGCCTCGCGGGCGAAGGCACCATGCCCTACTACCTATCCAAAACCAAAGAGCAGGATGCGGAAACGCAAAAGCATGGCCTCACTGAACTGGCGCGCTACGTCCGCGCTACGGATCCGCGTCATCATCCCATCACCATCCATCCTCCGAAGAGCGCGCGCCTTTGCGTGGACGATCCGGCGGTGCTCGATTTTGACATGCTGCAGACCGGACACAACGACCGGCAGAGCGTGCCTAACACCATCGAAACCGTGAATCACTCACTCGCGGCAACGCCCAGGATGCCGGTGCTGATTGGAGAAGTCTGCTACGAAGGCATCGCCGAAGCCAGCCGGCAGGAAGTGCAGCGCTTCATGTTTTGGTCCGCCCTTTTGAGTGGCACCGGCGGCCACACTTACGGAGCCAATGGAATCTGGCAGGTAAACACGCGCCAACAGCCCTATGGGCTCTCGCCACACGGCCATTCGTGGGGTGGTCCCGCGTGGGATATAGCAGCACAGCTTCCCGGTTCCGGACAACTCGGGTTAGCCAAGGGCCTGCTCACCCGCTATTCCTGGTGGAAATTGGAGCCCCGCCCGGATTTGGTTGAACCACGCTGGACCGCGACCGACTATTGGCAACCCTACGCTGCCGAAATTCCAGGCGAAGCAATATTTGTCTTCTCTCCCTCAGCCTTCAAACCCATTATGTTTAAGAACCTGAGCGGGGGAACCTATCGCGGCTTCTTCTTCAATCCCAGCGACGGTACGGAAATACCGATCGACAATGTGCAACCCGGGAGCGACGGCATGTGGAAGCCGCCGGAATTTCCTATCTTCCGTGACTGGGTGATCGTTTTAGAGCACAAAGCATGAACCAATTCCGGGTCGGCTTTTCTGCAGACTTCCGCGATGCCAGTGGGCAGCCAATTTTCCCCGATATCGGGATGTCGCTACTGGAGGGTGTTCCCCGTTTGGTACACGAATTTGTCGCCGAGCATCGTGACCCGTATCCTCCCGAGCAGCTGGCAGACTATGACGTTCTGATTTCTTTGAAGCCCAGAGTCACGCGGCAATCGCTGGCGGCCGTGTCTCGCTTGTGCGCCATCGGCCGCTGCGGTGTCGGTTATGACAACATCGATCTGGAAGCGTGCACGGAGCAGGGAATTGCTGTCTACATCACGCCCCAGGGAGTGGTCCGCCCGGTAGCGGAATCGATCGTTTTGTTTGTGCTCGCCCTCTCTCATAACCTGCTCCGCAAGGATCACCTGGTGCGCCAGGGCAAGTGGTCAGAAAGTATCCGTCCGCTGGGCCGCGAGCCGCGGCAGCGTGTGGTGGGCACAATCGGCATGGGGAACATCGCCTCCGAAGCCATACGCCTGCTGCGCGTTTTTGATGTCGGTCGATTTCTGGCTTTCGATCCATATGTCACGCGCGAGCGAGCTGCGCAGCTCGGGGTGGAAATGGTTTCTCTCGAGGAACTGCTGCGCTCTTCCGACTACGTACTGGTTAACTGCCCGCTCACCCCGCAGACACGTGGCCTGATCGGCAAATCCCAGATCGAGCTGATGAAATCGGATGCCGTGCTGATCAACACGGCGCGCGGCCCGATTGTCGATGAAGCGGCGCTGATTGCAGCTCTGGAGAATGGTCGCATTGCAGGAGCGGGCCTCGACGTTTTCGAAAACGAACCTTTGAGCGCAGACTCGCCCTTGGCAAGCATGGACAATGTGATTCTGAGTTCCCATTCCATCGCCTGGACGGAGCAATTGTTCCGCGATCTGGGGCGCATTGACTGCGAGGGTGCTCTCGCCGTCTATCGCGGAGAGCCGCCTCAGCATGTCGTCAATCCTCAGGTCCTTGCCAGTCCGCTGTTTCTGCAGAAGCTGAAAAGTTACAAAGCGGCATTTGCTGCGGAAAGTGTCCGCCGATGAACTTTCGCCAACGGCTTCGACAAGGTGACCTCGTTCTAGGCCAGATGGTGCTGGAGTTATTCACTCCGGGCATCGCGCCAATGCTTGCTTCCTGTGGCCTGGATTTTGTGATGTTCGATATGGAGCACGGCCGCTGCGACGTTTCCCTGGTTGCCGAGATGCTGACGTGCTGTCGCGGCAGTGACATCTTCCCCATTGTCCGAGTCCCCGACCTCGCTACTGTGCCTCTGTCGCGTGTTCTGGACCTCGGCGCCCGCGGTGTCATGGTGCCGCGGGTGGAAACGAGAGCACAGGCGGAAGACATCGTGAGCCAGCTGAAGTATGCGCCGCAGGGCCGGCGAGGCGTTGCCCTTGGGATTGCCCATGACCTGTACCGCGCCGGGAATGCGGACTACTTCGCCCAGGCCAACGATGAAATTTGTGTCGTTCTCTTGTTGGAAACCGCAAAGGCTTACGAGAACCTGGAGGAGATCATCTCTGTCCCGGGCGTGGACGTGGCCTGGATGGGACATTACGACTTCACTGTCTCCAGCGGCATCCCCGCCCAATTCGAGCATCCGCGATTTCTCTCTGCGATGAACGATTTGGTCACGGTCTGCCGCCGCCATGGCGTTGCCGCAGGATTTCTGGCTTCTTCACCGCCATCGGCTGTGCATTGGATCAACCAGGGTTTTCGCGCCATCAGCCTGGGCAGCGATATAGGTCTGTTCCTTGATGGAGTGCGGCGGTTTCGCTCGCACATCGTTGAGACCACAAAATGACGGGGCCCGGAATTTGATGCCGTTCAGGCGTTCATCTCGATAAGCATTTTGATATTGGCTCTTCCGGCTTCTTCAAACTGCGTGAGATGATGCCAGGCCTCCTGCAAAGGAAACGTTCGCGAAATCAGAGGCTCCGCTTTGAGCCTGCCATCATTCAACATCGCGATTACCATTGGGAATTCGTCGTTGTAGGCGTTCGTCGTGGTGACCGACTTCTCATCGCGTAGCAGATCGTTCCAGTTGAACTGTATCGGATGGGGAATCACTCCAGTGAGGCATACTGTGCCGCCTGGCCGAGTCACTTTAAGAGCCGTCGCTAGCGCCGCCTCCGAGCCGACACATTCGAACGTGTAGTCGGCTCCAACCCCGCCGGTTAGATCCAGAATCGTCCGTTGTGGATCTGAAATCTCTGCCTGGATAAATGCGCTCGCCCCCAGATCCTCGGCGAATTTCTTCTTCGCGGAAGACTTTTCAATGACGAAAACATCGACCACGCCGCAAGCGCGCAGAGCTTGCAGGGTGCATAGCCCGATGGTGCCGCCCCCCACGATTGCGGCCCGGCTGCCCACCTCGACTTTGGCTCTCCGCACAGAATGAAGGGCTACGGAAAATGGCTCGACCATTGCCGCCGCTCGAAAAGATACGTTCTGCCGCAGTGAATAGCAGCAGTCTTCCGGCACAGCAGCAAACTCCGCATATCCTCCATCGCGCCCAAACCCTATCGTGGCCGCTATAGGGCAATGAACAAAAAGCCCGCGCCGGCAGAACTCGCATTTTCTGCAGGCATCCACGGCATTGACAGCAACCCGGTCACCGACCCGAAAACGCGTGGAGCCCGGCCCCACCTCGACCACCTCACCGGAAAACTCGTGCCCGAGAATCAGCGGCACAGACCGGCCGGTCCGGTGATGAGGGGTGGCGTATACGTACAGCGGACCATTGATGTATTCATTAAAGTCGGTGTGGCAGAGCCCTGAGTTTCTGACCCGCAGCAACACTTCCCGCGGCCCTGGCCGTGGGTCTGCAAAGTCCTGGTATCGCAGGTCCATATTTCCGTGGTAGACGAGTGCTTTCATGTAGCTTGGCTCCGGTTTTCAGCCTACCAGAGGAGTTTGTGTACTCGGTTTCCCGGCCGCCATTTCCGGCATCTCATTTTCACAGACATGGAGGGAGCCCGATGACTGACGCTAAGACCGAAAATGTCAAACCAAACCCCCGTAACTCGACCGAGAAAATCGATCGCACAGCGCCTGCCGGCGCCCCGAACTCTTTGGGTGCCGAGAGTATCAGGGATGGCCGCCCGGCCACCGACGACAGCGTGGTCGAAGCGATGGACGAAGAGGGTCCGGGTATCACACCTGTCCCCTGAATTGTCCGCGCTCTACGGTGGATCGCCCGCTCTCACTCGGAGGGCAGCGATTCTTCATCCCCGCCGCGGACGATAACTCCAAGAAATCAGGAAAGTTGAACTACCCGGCCAAACGGCGTACTCTTGACCCCGAACCTGAGGGGCGACGGCCGATTGAACCGCCGCCATGGCAGATCCTGAAATCAAATCTATAAAGGAGCAACTATGGGCCTACTCGATGCATTGACATCTATCGCTGGCGGAGCATCCCCCGATCACCACAACGTCGCCGACGCGCTCAGCCAGGTAATGCAGGAGCACCCCGGGGGAATGGACGGTCTCCTCAACCAACTCAAGCAAAACGGTCTCGCCTCCGAGGTCCAATCCTGGGTTGGCTCAGGTGAGAACAAGGCGGTCACTCCTGATCAGGTCCAGCAAGGACTCGGTTCCGGCATGCTGGACAACATCGCCCAGCGTGCAGGTATTTCTCCGGCGGTGGCCAGCGGCGTGATTGCGGTCGTCCTGCCCCTCGTGGTCTCACATCTTTCCGGCAACACCAGTCAGCCGGCACAATCTGGTGGCCTGGCCGGTTTGGCGGGGAAAATTTTCGGATCTTAATACAGAATTGCGGTGAGGTTCCCGGGGCTCATCCAGGAGAACTTGGATGAGCCATTTTATTTATTTATCGATTCTTGCTGGAAGACATTGCACTTGCGAAGAAATTCGGTGGAGCTGGAAGCCCGGAGAAACCGATATATCCGTTGGGCGGTAAAGTGGCATGGCGAAACGAGCCATCTGGCTCCTGTGCCAGGGCGGCAATTGCCACAATCACGAGGATGATGACCGCGGAAAATGAAATCGACTTCAAAACACTGTCCTCCTTTACCTTCGAAGGCAAAACATCGATAGCTAGTAGTGCGCTTCCGGCTCACTCCGTTACATGCCCGGGTATCGGAGTTCGGGCATCCATCAATTCCAACTCAACAGCTATTGACCCTTTCCCAAGGTTGCCCTGATGCATGAGCTGTCAGATCGTGAAATGAATGCTTTACGTTGTAACGCCTTAGCGTCCTGAAGCACCAATAGTCATGTGAGACCGCATTACCCTCGACTGCAACTTTTGCAGAAGGCCATTCCACTTAGTGTGTAGGCAAGCTACATTCCTAGTAACAAGTAACAAAGATTGCGGTTATGGAGCTTTGACTATGCCTTGCGTTAGAACGAGTCGTTTTGAAAAATTAGCCGCTGCCGCCAAGCGCGTTCTGCTGGCGGGCGCATTGTTGTCATTTTCGCCCTTGGTTGCTCTGGCCGCCGACGCACACATCCATGCCAGCTTTGCTGGTATCTATGTCACCCGGCTGCCGAAAACGGCGCCCAGCATGAGCGTGAGCCTGGGACCAGACGGAACTGCCACTGTGACCCAGGACCCGGGCAACGGATCCTCAACCTACTTCGGCAAATGGACGGACGACGGACGCCAGATCAAGGTCACCTTCCAGGCCACGGCAGGCGAGCCCGCGCCGGCGCCTATGGTGTTTGAGGTTGACCATGGCAAAATGCAGCCCGTCACCTGGGACCATGAGGCCTGGGGGAATGTTCACCCCCCGACCATGACCAAGGGATACAAGGTGAAGTATCTGTTTTGGACCACAACTATGCGGTAAGGCTCCTCTGAGCCAAATTAGTTCTGGTTTGAGGTAACATACAGCCACGGTTTACCTGGGGCGCGGAACCCAAACGGCTAGGGAAAGGTTTGCAAAGCCTTTGTTTGGTGGTTCGATTCCATCCCGCGCCTCCACTCCTCTCCGCCGTGAGCGGCGAAGCAGCCTTGCAAATGCGGATGGCCGAAGCGATTGATGCGTGTTTCGGCCGGCTGCAATCCGGGCTCGGTCGGGCAACCTCGTGATCTGGCCGCCGCGCCGCCTCGCTCTTCCTTCAAAATTCCTTTCCGAATTTGACCCTCCCATTGCCAAAGTAGTCATCGTTCGAGTTGCCTGCGCCAAAATGTTTCGCTGCCAAGCTGAAGTAATGTCACAGCGCGCCGATGGTCCCAATAAGAGACAAACAATGACCCAAACTAGAATTCTTTTAGTTGACGATGATGAGTTGGTGCGCATGGCGTTGACCGGTTTCCTGGAACAGTCAGGTTTTGCTGTTACCTCCGCAGCCAATGTGTCTGAGGCGTTGAAGCTCATCAGCGGTACGGAAACATACGATGTGCTTTTGAGTGATCTCCATATGCCAGGAGCCGGTGATGGCCTCACGGTTGTGAGCGCTATGCGCCATGTCAACCCGAAAGCAGTGACGCTGCTGCTCAGTGCATTCCCGGAAATGAGCAGTGCAGTGATGGCCATCCTCCAGCAGGCCGATGAAATCCTGGTGAAGCCTATGGAGATGAATTCGCTCGTCCGGATCATCCGGGAGCGCGTTGCGAGCGGCCCAAACCGCCGGAGCGACGTGGAGACGGTTGCCGCGATCCTGGAACGCTTCACCGCCGGCACGATTCGTGAGTGGTATCAGCGAGTAGAGTCAGAACCCTCCCTGATGGCTGTACCCATGACCTGCGAGGAGCGTTGCGCGCAGTTCCCCATCTTGTTTCGTGATCTGGTTCTCCGTCTCAATTCGGAACAGACGGCCAGTGCGAAATTGCTGACTTCGTCCGGAGCCGCGGAATATGGCGCCAGCCGGTTCAGGCATGGATATTCGGCTTCCATGCTGGCCGACGAGTTTCGCGCCCTGCAACTCAGCATCTTTCACACCCTGCAACGCAACCTGGCCCGGATCGACCCCAGCATTTTGCTTTCCGCAGTCATGACTATTGCGGATGAACTCAATGCCCAACTTAGCCGAGCCCTCAAGGCCTATGCGGAACAGACGCTGTACGTCGAAGCGGTAGGCCGGCTACACGGCGCGTATGGCGGTTGATGACCTCGACTTTCAGTTCATCGCCAACCATACTGGCGACGTGATTTGCCGCATCGGTACCGACATGACGCTACTCTATGTCTCTCCCTCTGCCTCCCGCGTTCTGGGTTGGAATCAGGAGGAAATGAGAGGGCAAGTACTCGAGGATTTCGTCCCGGCCAAAGATGTTTCAGCACTCACCAGTAATCTGAATTCCGACCTCGACGAGTCTTTCGTCACCCTTCGGATGCGCAGGAAGGACGGCACGCTGGCGTGGGTAGAAATGACGCATCGCATCCTGCGCCATGCCGCCACCGGAAATCCTGCGGAAACCATCATCGTCATCCGAGACATCACCGAGCGCAAAACTTTAGAAGAGCGCCTCTCGGTGCTCGAACTCACCGATCCGCGTACTGGGCTCTCTACTCCTCGCGCATTCGACGACGCTCTGGAGCGTGAGTGGAACCGCAGCATTCGCGAGGGTTCTGACATTTCCCTATTGCTATTGGATTTTGATCGCTTCAGGAACTTTCACGATCTGCACCGGGAAGGGGATAGCTGCCTGGCTAAGGCAGCTGCAGCCGTCATCGGCGCGGTTCGCGTAACAGATTTCACCGCTCACTACGGCATTGAAGATATCGCCATCCTGCTGCCCTCTACCGGCCCAGGGAGCGCAGCCAAAGTTGCGGAAAAGGTCCGGTCTGCTGTACACACGCTTCGCTCTTCCCCGGAATCCATCGGATTGCGCGAGGGCAGAATGTCGGTGAACATCGGCATGGCTAGCGTGTCCCCCCGAGTCGGCGCGACCCCGAGGATGCCCGAGATCCTTCGCGTCGGAGCCGATCAGGTGTTGCGCAAAGCGCGGGACCAGAGGATGTTGTGGCGGAACGCCCCTCAGGCGATGCCGCCGCAAGACCGATATTTTTAGCAGACTGCCGAAAGCAGGGCTGCTCATTCAGCCGTTCCTTCGGGACGAACCCTCTCTAGCTCGTACGTCGAATGAGAATAATCGTATCGTCTTTCAGCCCCTGAGGGCCACGCTCCCCGTGGACGTGCCCTCGGTGGTGAAAGCCACGGTTCTTGAGTGTCGTGACGCACGGCCTGAAGGCCGTACCCTTCATAAGCACGGGTTCCCACACACTCTTTAATCGCTACGGGTACACCTTGATCCAGTGATTGCGCATGTTTGGCCGGATCGTCTGTCCCGCTGTCACGGATGCGATTGCGTTGGTCGGTTCGACCGGCATGTGGCAGTCAATACAATTCTCAGCAATCCTGGGCCCCATCGTTTTCGCCATGCCACAACTCTCCACTTTATGGCAGCTAAGGCAACGGGCCGAATACGTCGCCGCGGTCCGCTCCGCCTGGTGAACGTCGTGACATGTGAGGCAGCTCATGTTCGGCGAAGATAAGTAACAGCGGCTTTTTTCCAGTAGTCCCACCTGGTTGCCATGAACATCAGGATGCGCGGCGACTGCGCCCTCGGTCGGCCGCAGATAGTTGTCCAGCGGTTTCCCGAGCACGTAGGAGAAGGCGGGGACCAGTTCATCGGTTCGGATCCCGTTATGGCAAAGGGCGCACAAATCGACCTGGCGGTCGCGGGAAAACTTTGCAGGATTCAAGATCGCTTCCGAGGCTCCCGGCGCTTTGGCCTGTTCCAGCGCAATGTGCCTTGCGCCCGGGCCATGGCAACGCTCGCACGAGATTCCCAGCACCAGGCTTTCCGGGTCATATTGATTCCCCAGTGGATCGGGCGAACTGGCCCGTATCGAAGTAGCATGGCATTCCAGGCAACGGGGGACAACCGCCCGGGAAAAATTCATGGTGCCATCTTTGTAGCCGGGACTGTTGATCCATCGGTTGCCGTCGGACCAGTAGCTCACCGGGAGTTCGAAGAGACGATCGCCGTGCCAGTAGAGGTAGCTTTGCCCCCTCACACCGGATCCGATCACGATCTCCATCTTTTCGCTGCGCGTCTTCAGTTGTCCCGGCCAACCTGCGAAAGCGGTCTGGAAAAAGCCGTTCGGTCTTCCCTCCATTTTGAAATACAGGCCTGGGTTATCGCTGGCGGTTGCAGGATCGGCAATCATCAGCACGTTCGATCCTTCGTGGAACGACCCGAGAATCGACTCTTTGCTGGCTGGCTGTGAAGTAAGGGCGTGCGCGGTGTGCACATAGGTGCTTTGCGCCTGGTGGCAGGAAAGGCAGGCCGCATCCCCCGCGGTTTTGACGGTGTCCGGCGCAGCCGGCGCGAGAAAGGCGAGCAAGGCCAGCAGCAGTGCCAAGCTTGCTGACGCCATCCGCGGCTACTCCTTTCCGCTTATTGCGGAACCTGCACCCAGGCTCGCTTCTGCGAGCTTTCCAACACCGAATCGAGGACCCGCAACTGGCGAATCCCATCTTCGAAGGTGGGATACTCAATCGGCGCCTGCGGATCGGCAACTCGCCGGTAAAAGCGCCGGAAAATCTGTTTGAAGGTGTCGTCGTAACCTTCACTGTGGCCGCCCGGCAGGTCGGCCCAACTCCTGGCGCCCTCCGCCAGCAGCGAAGGGTCTTTGATCACTATCTCGTTGGGAGTGTTGCGATGGCCGATCCAAAGCTCATCGGGATATTCGGTGTTCCAGGCCACAGAGGCCTTGGTGCCGAAGATTTCGATGAACAGACGATTCTTTCGGCCGACGGAAACCTGGCTCACCGTCAGTGAGCCCTTAGCCTGTTTCCCCAGGGCAAACATCATTGCGCCGAAGTCTTCGGTCTTGATGGGTACCGGATCGTACTCACTGGGATTCAGCGTCTTGCCGGTGAAGGTCTCGACGGACCCCCTCGGTTTCTTGCGGGTCGTAAGGAAAGTGGT
>Ga0335072_10012885_pt1 | contig 11929 bp, 10 predicted proteins | sample Lox_Sample_21_FD_206725 | JGI IMG/M metagenome (GOLD analysis project Ga0335072, IMG submission 206725) | Soil microbial communities from Loxahatchee National Wildlife Refuge, Florida, United States - Lox_Sample_2.1 | ecosystem: Environmental > Terrestrial > Soil > Wetlands | place: USA...
GTGGGCTCAAGACCGTCTACGTCCTCGATGACTCTGCCAGCGAAAAGGTACGCGACCTAGCGGACCAGTACTGCTTCCGGTATATCGTGCGTCCCAACCCGGGTGAGATGAAGAAGGCCGGCAACCTCACCCACGCCTTTGGCATCAGTTCAGGTGACTTCATCGCTGTCATCGATGCCGATTTCGCAGTGCGTCCAGAGTTCCTTTACGAGACCATGCCCTACTTCTGCGATCCGAAGATCGGCATTGTCCAGACAGCCCAGTACTTCGACGTCAGCAACCCGTCTTTCTCTTACATCCAGCGCTATGCGGGTACTCTTCAGGAAATCTTCTTCCGGTTCATCCAGCCGGCCAGGGACCGTTATAAGGCGGCGATCTGCGCTGGTACCAACCTGGTATACCGCCGCGAGGCTGTTGTGGCGGCGGGAGGCTTCGCTCAGGTGCCGATCGGTGAGGACGTGCACTCTGGAGTGAAGCTGTGGTGGGCCGGGTACGAGACCCGGTATCTTCCCCTCTGCCTGGCCAAGGGAGTGGCGCCAACCGACTTCGCCTCCCTAGCCAATCAGCAAGCCCGCTGGTGCCGTTCCTCGATGATGCTGATGATCGAGAAGCATTTCCAGGAAGCTCCGTTCAACTGGAAGCAACGGGCCGCTTTCTGGGCGGCGTTCCTTTACTACATGTCATCGGCCGCCTTGCTGCTCACCGGGCCGTTCCCGACGCTGACGATGATTTGGTTCTATCCGCAGCGCATCTACCCGCATAACTATCTGCCGATCCTGCCGGCGCTCGCGGCAACGCTCTTTGTTTTCCCGCTGATGAGCCGCGGCTGGCGGCCCACGATCTGGCGAGTATGCATGATCAACTCGTGCTGTCACGTGTATGCGGTGTGGTACGCGATCCGGGGGCGCGTCGCTGAGTGGGTTCCGACCGGTGCGTCGCCCGACGGCGGACAGGTTCCCGTGATGGTGAACCGGATTCTGTGCAGCTGGATTGCGGCAGTTCAGGTGCTTCTCTGGTCTGGCTTGGCGCTGCGGGTGCACCAGTATGGCTGGCATCCGTACTGGGCGACGGAGGTTCTGGGTGGGCTGCAGCTTTACCTAATGGCGCCTTTGGTGACTCCCAGCAAGGGAGTATGGAGGCGCACCTATTCGAAGGAGGTAACAGCATGAGATGCGCCGGGATGGCGCTCGGCTCGCGCCGCAACCGCGCCCGGATCGCAGAAGGAGCCATCCAATGAGGCATCATCGCAGGACAAGGCAAGCAGGCCATAGGCGGTTTGCCATGAGCGGTGCAGCAGTAATCTTGGCCGCTGCGCTCGCCGCGGGTGTGATCATCTACAACAAGTCAGCAGATCCCAGCGGGCCACTGCCTGTCAATCTCCCGCCCGCGTCCGGTTCGTACCTTGGAGTATTTACGAAGGGTCTCCCTGACTCGTACTCCGGAGTGACGGCGTTCACGAGAGCTACTGACACTAAACCGGATATTCTTATGTATTATAGCGGCTGGTTTGTGCCTTTCCCGGTTCACTTCGCCGCTACTGCGGCCAATAACGGTGCAGTGCCGCTCGTGCAGTTGGATCCGACGAATGTCAGCATCGCTGCGATTGCCGATGGACATTACGACGGCTACCTAAGTTCATACGCCGAGTCCGTGCGCGCTTACAGACACCCCGTCATACTGAGTTTCGGCCACGAGATGAACGGTAGCTGGTATCCCTGGGGCCATGGCGGCACATCCCCGGCAGTGTTCGTAGCCGCGTGGCGGCACATTGTCAAGCTGTTCCGCGTGCTGGGAGCCGAGAACGTGACCTGGCTGTGGACGGTCAATATCATCAACGACGCGCATGGCGGCAACATCCCGCGACCGACGGCGTGGTGGCCCGGCAGTTCCTACGTGAACTGGGTGGGAATCGATGGCTACTATCTCAAGTCGTCCTGGAAGTTCGCTCCTTTGTTCGGGCCGACCATCGCTGCCGTTCGCCAGCTGACGAGCGACCCGATACTCATCGCCGAGACGGGCGCGGTGCCGGCCGCAGGCCAGCCAGCGAAGATCGCTGACCTGTTCGCTGGCATTCACTCTTATGGGTTGCTCGGGTTCGTATGGTTCGACTCCACAAACACCCATGGTGTGCCCTTCAGCATCAGCACCCCCGCGGCCATCGCCGCGTTCCGCAAGGGCGCCAGTACGTACCACAGGCCTGGATCATGAGCCGCCCGCTGTCTCTCCATGATCACGGTAGGCATCGGTTGTCTAGGCGGGGGCTTGCCAACGCTAGCCGGGCATACCTCCAACTTGACTACTCCACCACCCTAGCGAGGCAGGTCAAGATGCTTGTGTCAGCTACTTCTCACTGAATCAGTCGAATTGGCCAACCTTAGGCTCGACAGTCTCGGTAGCGTAGTAGCGCGGTCAACATCGTCGGCAGAGCGTGCTGGACCGGCTAAGTGGCGTGCTGACGGGTACGCATTGGCTTCTTGGGTGGGGAGGGCCCGGCCACCGTCGAGATGTTCTGCTGTGATCCGAAGCACTAAGGGTGGGGGTACTGCGGTTCTGGCTGATACTGAGCGCACGGGTCGGCATCGGCAGGCAGGGTCTCGCAAGCCGCGCAGGCGGGCGAGGCTGGCTGTGGTGATTGCTGCCGTCTGTGTGTTGGCGACCATCGTCGCTGGCTTCGCTGTGCCGGGCTTCTGGCGTCCGGCGGACGGCGGTCCTGCTGCACGGCAACGCGCATGGCAGGCGAGCGGTACTCTTCCGACCGTTCCCGCTTCCTACATCGGGCTATACCGGGAGGGGGTTCCTTCTTCGTATGGCGTGGTGAGTTCGTTTACGGCGGCTACCGGGGTCAGGCCAGATGTGGTCACCTACTACAGCGGCTGGGGGGAGAAATTCCAGGCCGGGTTCGCCGCCTCGGTAGCAAAGCACGGTGCGGTGCCACTCGTGCAGATCAACCCGTTTGGGGTCAGCCTCGCCGCGATCGCGTCCGGAAAGTATGACGACTACCTGAGCACTTATGCCGAGGCCGTTCGGGCTTATCGCCGGCCGGTGATCCTGGGCTTCGGCCACGAGATGAACGGCAGTTGGTACCCCTGGGGCTACACGCACACATCCCCGGCGGCGTTCGTGGCCGCCTGGCGGCACATCGTCACCTTGTTCCGAATGCGGGGAGTCCGGAATGTGACCTGGATGTGGACGGTCAATATTATCCATGCACGCCAGGGCATTCCCTCCCCGGCCCCGTGGTGGCCCGGCAGCGCGTATGTCACCTGGGTGGGGATGGACGGCTACTATTACAATCCGTCCTGGACGTTCGCTCCCTTGTTCGGACCGACCATCGCTGCGGTACGCGAGCTGACCAGGGACCCGATACTCATCGCCGAGACAGCCGCGCCCGCCGCGGTGCAGCCGGCCAAGATCGCTGACCTGTTCGCGGGCGTTCGCCTCTATGGGCTGCTCGGGTTCGTGTGGTTCGACGTCAGCCGCACGGAGCAGTGGGGGCTGAGCAGCCCCAAGGCTATCGCCGCGTTTCGCCGGGGCGCCGAGACCTTCCACAGGACGCCGTGAAAATCGGCTGCATCTTAGTGTGCGGCGTTTCAGCAAATGGGGGCCCAGGCTAGAATGGACGCGCTCGAAAGATCAAGCAATAATAAGCAGTCTGTAGAGTTGCTCGTGGTCATGCCTGTAGGGCCAGATAACAATGGCGCTGATACGATAGAAAGCATCTTTTGCTATGCGTCATCTTCCTCAGTGATAGTCTTGGCAATTGACGACAGTAAGAGCGATGAAACGCAGCAGTTCTTGCGTACTGTTGACAAGCGAGTCATTGTCTTGCCTTCCTCTGGCTATGCGGGTATAAGAGGCGCACTTTTTTGCAGTATTGCCCAAGCGTATAAATGGGCCTGTGAAAACTATGACTTTAGAGTACTCCTGCGAATTGATACCGATGCACTAGTGATTGCAGGCGGATCCGAGCAGGATGCACTCGTGCTGTTTGAGTCTTCTCCAGAGATAGGCATGCTTGGCTCTTATAGAACTGACTGTAATGGCGATCATCGCGACTTCGATGTTGTCAAGCGGGACATGCGAAAAGAGTACGGGATTCGTGGCATCAAAAATCATGCCCGCCAAAAGGCGCTTCGCGAATGGATAGACCATGCGCAGAAAAACGATTACCAAATCGGGGAACATATCCTCGGCGCTGCGGCTTTCTATAATTACAGATTTGTGTTGGCCATGCACGAAAACAATTACCTGGATAATGTCGATCTGTTCAAAGACAGCACAATAAGCGAAGATCACCTATTTAGTTTGCTAGCTTTTGCATGTGGTTTTAAATTGGGCGACTATGCCACAGGCAATCTGCCGATGGGCTTGAGGTGGCGCGGCTTGCCCGACTCGCCAGAAAATTTGATGAAGCGGAACAAAAAAATAGTACATTCTGTGAAGTTCTGGCAAAATATGACTGAAGATGACATACGCGCATATTTTTCCAGGCTGCGTGCTGCAAACTAGGCAGCCAGATGCCGCCCGATTGCCGACCACTAGTAGCGGACGAGCCACTCAGGCTGGCGCCGCCCGAGGGTGCCCGCAACCGGGCGGTTAACACATCCGCGCCCGCCGTGGTGCAGTCGGCGAAGATCGCTGACCTGTTCGCGGGCGTTCGCCTCTATCGGCTGCTCGGGTTGTGTGGTTCGACGTCAGCCGCACGGAGCAGTGAGGGTTGAGCAGCCCCGAGGCTATCGGCGGTCAGGGCGCCGAAAATGCCACCTGGCCATAGAGCATCGGCGCTGGATCATCCTTCACCGGACCGGTGACATCCTGGGATCAACTGGAGGGTACGTGAGCGCCGCAGCCCGCGACGTAGGGAAAACCCTAGCCAGTCGGGCGGGGGAATCTTGGCCGGCGGCCCTTACTTCCAGGAAATTCAGCAAACACGCCCGCGTTAGGCAATTGAACTGTACCGTTTCATATGCGGTAGTCCAGCCCGGGGGTATCGCCACGACATGTGACATCGTCAGTACATTATGTGGGCTGCGGGGGGGTAGCCGAGGCGCCTCTAGTACGCCCCTGATCGCAGGCAGGTGCGGAGGATGGATCACGGCGCAGCGACATCTTGGGGGGAGACCTTCTTCCAGCGCCGCGGCCGAGAGAGGTTTCGACTCATAACGACGAGTTCGAGACCCTGGGAGCTGACGCCTTGGGCCCCGCGCTCGTGCCAGGTAGCGCGATCGGCCCGCGGACCGCACCGGTGAGCACCGGACAAAGATCACCAGCACCACTGATGAAACCAGAGTCCACCACTGCTCGGTGGCTCCGGCAGAGGCCCAGGCTGGTGATCGATCGGCGATCTCACAGTCCACGCACAGAGGAGTTTGGCGTGACCCAGGCCCAATTTGAGCCTGCCACCCGGAGGGACAGCCATCGGAAGGCGATATGGGCCGGCGCCCTGGCCTGCGCGGCGCTCCTTATAGGCGCTGCGATCTTGGTCGGTGCTGCCCACCGGCCTGCGCAGCCGACCGACCCTAAGCAGGCCATACCTTATATCGGCCTGTACGACCGGAACGAACCCGCCTCGTACGCCGGCGTGACCGCTTTCACGGCGGCTACCGGGGTGAGGCCAGATGTGGTTATGTACTACAGCGCGTGGAACGAGTCGTTCCAGGCCAGCTTTGCCACAACCGCAGCGAAGCACGGTGCGGTACCGCTCGTGCAGATCAACCCGTTTGACGTCAGTCTCACCGCGATTGCGTCCGGACAGTACGACAGCTACCTGAGCACCTACGCCAAGGCGGTTCGCTCCTACCGGCATCGGGTCATCCTGAGCTTCGGTCACGAGATGAACGGCCAGTGGTACTCCTGGGGCTATCGGCATACGTCCCCGGCGGTCTTTAAGGCCGCCTGGCGGCACATCGTTACCTTGTTCCGCACGCTGGGAGTCCGGAATGTGACCTGGCTGTGGACAGTCAATATCATCGATCCACAAGGCGGAATTGCCTCCCCGGGCGCGTGGTGGCCCGGCAGGTCGTATGTGACCTGGGTGGGAATTGACGGCTACTATTTCAGCCCGTCCGAGACGTTCGCTCCCTTGTTCGGGCCAACCATCGCTGCGGTGCGCGCTCTAACAGGCGATCCCATACTGATCGCCGAGACAAGCGCAACGCCTGCCGCAGGCCAGCCAGCCAAGATTACCGACCTGTTCGCGGGCATTCGTCTTTACGGGCTGCTCGGATTCGTCTGGTTCGACGTGAAGGACAACGAGGACTGGCGCCTCAACACCCGCGCAGCCATCGCCGCGTTCCGCCAAGGCGCCGAGATGTACCGCGAGCCTCAGTCATGAACAGCCGGCTGCGCACGCAATCCACTCCAAATGGTGGGATCACCGCGGTTTTGGCTCGAGTTCGGCGGACGGCTGATACCGGGAACCCGCACCGAGTGACGAATCATCAAGACCTTCGGGTCGACTTGGACGAGGGCTGGTCACGGGTCTATCACCCCGTGGACATGGCCGACACGTTGAGGGGAGACAGCGTGGAACTAACGGTAGTCATGCCGTGTCTCAACGAAGCCGAGACCGTAGCGATCTGCGTTCAGAAGGCAGCGACATTCCTCGTCGAGCACGGCATCGACGGCGAAGTCGTCGTCGCCGATAACGGCAGCACGGACGGCAGCCAGCAGCTAGCCGCGGACGCCGGCGCCCGGGTGATCTCCGTCCCGCATCGAGGCTACGGCAATGCCCTGCTCGGCGGTATCGAGGCTGCTCGAGGCCGCTACGTCATCGTGGGCGACGCTGACGACAGTTACGACTTCACGGCGCTCATGCCGTTCGTTGATCGTCTTCGCGCCGGGGCCGATCTTGTCATAGGCAACCGCTTCCAGGGCGGGATCGCGCCCGGCGCGATGCCCGCACTCCACCGCTATGTGGGGAATCCGGCACTGAGTTTTATCGGCCGACTGTTCTTCCGGAACAAGATCGGTGACTTCCATTGCGGGCTTCGGGGATTCCGCAGGGACAGCGTGCTCTCTCTGGTCTTGCAGGCCTCAGGCATGGAGTTCGCGAGCGAGATGGTGGTCAAGGCCACGCTAGCCGGGCAGCGGGTGGAGGAGGTGCCGACCACTCTGTCGCCTGACGGCCGCAGCCGCCCGCCACACCTGCGTAGCTGGCGGGATGGCTGGCGGCACGTGCGGTTCCTGCTGCTGTTCAGCCCGCGCTGGCTGTTCCTGATCCCAGGAACCGTGCTGTTCGTCATTGGCCTGGTCATCGGCATCGCCGTAACGCCGGCTCCGTGGACGCTGGGCTCCGTCACCTTCGACCTGAACACGCTGGCCGTGGCGTCTGCGATGATCGTGATTGGGTTCCAGGCCGTGCTCTTCGCCTTGTTCACCCAGATCTATGCGAGCGCTGAGGGCTTCCTTCCGCTGCACGCTAAGGTCAGCAGGCTGCTGGCGGCTTGCACCCTGGAGCGTGGACTGCTTGCCGGTGGCCTGCTCGGCTCGGTCGGCCTCGTCGGCCTAGCGGCGGCCTTTGGCCAGTGGCACGCCGCCAGATTCGGTCATCTCAATTACGAGAGCGCGCTCCGCGTCGTCGTGCCTTCGGTCACTGCCCTCATACTGAGCTGCCAGATGATCTTCGGCACCTTCTTCCTGAGCATCCTCGGCATCCACCGGACGCAGCGTCCCGTGGTGCTGGAGGTTGGCCTCGGCGGCGAAGCCGCCATTGCCGGGGTGGCCCAGCCGGGGCCCGTGCAAGCAGGTTTTGTCGCGCCAATAGTTGGTCGGGGTTTCTTGGGTGAGTTGGACGATGCGCATATCGATGCCTGATGCTTCTAGATGGTTGAGCGTGGTGGCTCTCGCCGCCATAGTTGCCCTGGGTGCCGGCATGGGTCAGACAAGTTTCGGCCACGCGATACTACGAAAGGCTGGCCTGTTCGAAGAGCCGACCAGCTACACCTCCCTGGCCTTCTTGCACCCGCAGTCCCTTCCAGAGCAGCTGCGGTCGAAGCGAGCGAGCATCGGTGTCTCGTTCGTAATCCATAACGCTGGCAGTACTTCTAGTTACTATCAGTGGTCGGTGGTACTGGCCGAGGGTCGGCGGCCCCGCCATGTGGCTGCGGGGAGTGTCCGCCTCGCGGCCGGGCGGGAGGCCGCAATTACCCGGTCCGTGGAGGTTCTCTGTACGAGGGGAACGCTGCGAATCATTGTGGACCTGGCACATCCGGCTGAGTCAATCGACGCCTGGACGGCATGCTTCTCCAGCAGGAGCTGAAATCCCATGAGCAAACGTTACGTTATCGCGGTTGTTTGCGACGTGATTTACCCCTACTCTCGTGGCGGTAGAGAACTCCGTAATCATGAGCTGTTGCCCCGGCTCGCAGAACGCGTCGACGTACATGTCTACACGATGCAGTGGTGGGATGGGCCGCCCGTTTACAGGGATGACGGTGTCACCTACCACGCGATTTCGCGGCTGCTGCCACTGTATACGAATAATCGCAGGTCAATGCTGCAGGCACTCATTTTCGGACTCGCCAGCCTGCGTCTGCTATGGTGCCAGTTCGACGTGCTGGAGGCTGACCAGATTCCTTACCTCCAGGTGTTCGCTCTGCGTATCGTTGCGACGCTCAAGCGTAAGCCATTTATCGCCACTTGGCATGAGGTCTGGAGCCGCTCATACTGGTGTGAATACCTTGGCTGGGCCGGATGGGCCGCTTGGTCCATCGAGTGGCTGGCCATGCGACTGCCTGACCGTATCATCGCGGCTTCGCCGCAAACGGCAGAACGTCTACGAACGGAACTTGGAAACCGTACCCCTATTACGGCTGTGCCAAACGGCATCGACCTCAGCGCTATTCGCAGCGCATCCTCCGATGACGAAGTCAGTGACCTGGTAGTCGTCGGACGACTGATGGAGCACAAGCGCGTCGACATGCTCCTGGAGGTAGTAGCCCTCTTGCATGCACGTGGAACGTCTGTTACGTGCCGTATAGTCGGAGACGGGCCAGAGCGCGAGGCGTTGCAGGAGCAAGCGAGGGTGCTAGGAATATCTCACGCAGTGGAGTTCCGGCCCGACGTTTATGAACAGAAGGAACTCTATGCGCTGGTGAAGGCAGCCAAACTATTCGTATCGCTTTCGGCCCGCGAAGGTTTCGGCATTGCTGTCCTTGAGGCTATCGCCTGCGGCACTCGAGTGCTGACGACGTCCGCTCCCGATAACCTTGCCCAGCATCTTGTCGCGCAGTACTCGCGAGGAGTCGTCTGCGAGCCTGAACTGGATGCTGTTGCTGCTGCCATGCAAGAACTGCTTGCCGAGACTGACCGGCCCTCGGTCTATGATGACATGGACTCCTGGGTAGCCGATTACGACTGGAGTGCCATGACAGACCGCGTGGCGAGCGTGTATTTCAAGTGAAAGCTTTTACGCTAGGCCCGCATCGGCTGGAAGGAGCGTGATGTCCTACAAATTGAGCGTCATCATGTGTTCGCTCAATGGTGCAGCCGGCGTGGATCGCTGCATTCGCGCACTCGATAAGCAGACTATCCGTTCCTCGCTCGAGCTTATCGTCGTCGATGATGGTTCGACTGACGCGACGAGCGATATCGGCCGGGCGCACGCTGCGACCGTGGTCCGTCACGCCACGAACCTTGGCTTGGCCGCCGCGCGCAACTCGGGCGTCAACGCCGCCACGGCTCCTGTTGTCGCGTTCCTTGATGACGATTGTGATCCTGAGCCACAGTGGGCAGAGCAACTGCTGGCAGGCTATGAGGAAGAAGTCATCGGCGTCGGGGGGTCAATCCTGCCAGCAGCACGTGATGGCTTCACGCTCGGTTATCTTGCGCGAAATAATCCGCTCAAGCCGCAGGAGGTTAATCTGGCAAAGAGCAGCGGACTTGCCTACAGGCTTAAGATTTACCTTCAGCGGCAATGGGCCCGGGCAGAAGAATCATCCTTGCGCGACGTCTACTCTTTCGCCGGAGCAAACATGTCGTTCCTTCGCCAAGCGGTGATCGACGTGGGCCAGTTCGACGAGAGGTTTCGCTTCGGTGGCGAGGATCAAGATCTCTGCATGCGCATGACGCGGGCGTTTCCATCCGCTCGCCTCGTGTTCGTCCCCAAGGCCCGGGTGGTGCATCACTTCAAGCCCTCATTGCACGACACGCTGCGCCGGAGCCGCGCCTACGGACGCGGGTCGGCTCGGCTGTACCGCAAGTGGCCGTCTGTGCCGCCCACGTTCTTTCCCGGCCCGCCCCTCGTCCTGGTGGTGCTCTTGCTGTCCGCGATTCTTCCGGCGCTGGCGGTAGCTGCGGTTGCCTTGCCTTACCTGCTGTATCCGCGGGGCCTACGTTCCGCGATCGCGAGCCGCTCTGGTGCCAGCCTGCTGGACGCTTTCGTGCAGCTCGCGCAAGAGACGTGCGGAAACATTGGTTTCCTGGAAGGGCTGTGGCGGTTCCGCCACCTTGTTCCTGAAGCTCGCACCGAAACCATCCAGGCGCTCGAGCCCCGGGAAAGGACAGGACTGGTGCCGTGACCGTGACGGCAGCCGACCGGTCGCCAGCACGCGCTGGATGGGCTCCGCGCCACGCCGCTGCACCGATGCGCGCGCGGTTCGGGGCTTGCGCAGCGGCTCTGGCGATGATTGCAGTCCTCGTGCCGCTGAACAGATGGTGGGCGGCGCAGGTGCTGCTGGTGCCGTTGCTGCTCATCGCTCCTGGTGTGATTCTCCTGCGAGCGCTGCGGATCCCCGGCCAGGTCGTGTCCTCATTTCCGGTCTACGTCCCGTGTGCGTCGATCGTGGTGTTGTTCGGCACGGGTCTTGCGGTCGACATCGTCGGGCCGTTGGTCGGCGTGACAGCGCCTCTGCGGACTGGGCCATTGCTTGTCGGCCTTGAAGTCACCTGCCTTGCGTTGCTTGCCGTGTCCATTAATGCTCCGCCGGATGTGGCAATACAGTGGCGCTCGCTTCCCCAGCCCGGCAGGCTCGCATGGCCGCTTGTCCTGCCCCTCATTGCTGCGGCCGGCGCCCTTCGGCTCAATAACGGTCATGGTGACGGTGTCGCGATAATCGCGATCTGTGCTCTTGTTGCGCTGCTCGTCGCGGCCCTCCTCTTTTCCTCGCGACTCGATGAGACCCTGCTCGAGGCAGTCCTTTACGCCGCGGGCCTGGCGATGGTCTGGTCGGATTCCCTGCGCGGCGACCCCCTCTATGGCTTCGATATCGCTACTGAGTACCAGAGGCTGCAGCAAACGGTGCTTACCGGCATATGGCACCCGGCTCATCCTAACGACGCCTACGGAGCGATGCTCAGCGTTACCGTCATGCCAGCCGAGTTGCATGCCCTGTCCGGCCTCTCGGGCTTGCTGGTATTCAAGGTCGTGTACCCGGTAATCTATGCTCTCTTCCCGGTGGCAATCTTCGACATCGCACGCAGGGTTCTTTCCCGCGGCTGGGCCTTCGTGGCGGCAGCCTTCACGCTAGGGCAGTATGCCTTTGCCGAGCTAGCCGGCTTCGCCCGGCAGGAGATTGCGCTGGTGTTCTTTGCCGCACTGATCGCGGCAATGCTGGAAAATTGGATGCGGCGAAGTTCGCAGTGGGCTCTGGTCGCCTTGCTCGGCGTGGCCACGGCGTTGTCGCATTACTCCACAACCTACGTCGCGATTACGGTTATCGGGCTCACGCTGCCGCTGCAGTTTGCGGCGTCTTGGCTCCGTGAGATCCCTCGCATAACGGGGGCTGTGGCCGTTGCGTTCATCGCGACCTTCGCGGGTGCCGTCATATGGTATGGGCCTGTAACGCACTCCGACTCTCACGTGCTGGAGGTCGCCCAGACTGTAGAAGCGCAAGGGCTTGATCTGCTTCCTAACCGGGCGGCTGGAGGCGGCGTCATCGCTGCTTATCTCCAGGGCAACTCAAGAACGACAATCCAGGCTGTGCAATAC